>PDWI01000119.1_pt1 | contig 107043 bp, 85 predicted proteins | sample 1430891 | NCBI WGS metagenome assembly PDWI01 (sample SAMN01162508, study PRJNA174530) | Oral metagenome, whole genome shotgun sequencing project. | biome: Marine environment; feature: Marine mammal; material: Swab sample of the gingival sulcus; isolation source: swab sample of gingival sulcus... | reverse complement strand
AGCGGAACCGAAACTCTTACATTTACCGTTGACGATCAGGCGAGAAAGCTCAGAAACAAAAGAAGCCTTAAACGAGCTGTCGCAAGCGCCGAACTTGAAATTACCGTTGTCCACGTTAACTATGTTCCGCAGATTGAACTTCCTGCAAATATTGATATTGCGGAAGATGAAACTCTTACGGTTGATTTTTCTCAATATATCAACGATGCTAATGAAAACGACGAGTTAATCCTTACCGTATCGGGAAACACTGATATTAATGCTCAAATAGAAGGATTAAACGTTATTTTCTCTGCTCCTGAAAACTGGAACGGAACCGAAACTTTGACATTTACGGTTAATGATCAGTTTGCCGACACAAGAAATTCTCGAGAAAGAGTTTTCCGCGCCGCAGCTTCAGATGATGTTGTCATAAATATAACTCCCGTCAATGATGCGCCTGTTGCAGAAAGTCAAATTGAAGAAATAAACGTAAGCGAAGATTTTAACTCGCATACCATAAACCTTGATACGATTTTCTCTGATCCTGACGGAGACGATTTAACTTATTCCGCAGAATTTAATGAAATGGAAATAAACGTTGAACTTGAAGGAAACATGTTAACAATCGGATCGGTTGCCGACTGGAACGGAACTTCTCATTTAACGATTACGGCGGAAGACAACCGTTCGGAAATTCTTCGAAAAGCAAGAGCGCAACATGACGTTAGAGCTTCAGTTTCTCTTGAAATTGATTTGATTGTCGCTCCCGTAAACGATGCTCCGATTATAGAATCGTTTATTCCGGAAGAAACAAATCTTGAAATTACGGAAATCGGCGAATATACTTTTGAAGTAAACGTTTCGGATGTTGACGGCGATGAGCTTGATTATGTCTGGACGGTTAACGGAGAAAATCAAAATATTCCTGAAAATTCATTCTCTTACAACTTTGATACGGCGGGAACTTTCGTTGTTAAAGTTGAAGTGAGCGAACAGGAATACAGCGTTGAACAAGAATGGATCGTTATTTCAACCGTTCAGGCTGCAGACGAAATAATTACTCCGAAAGTTACGCAACTTCTTCAAAATACGCCGAATCCCTTCAATCCGACCACTTCGGTTCGTTTTGACTTGGCAAAAGACGGAAAGGTTAAGATTGAAGTTTATAACGTAAAAGGTCAGCTTGTTAAGACTCTTAAAGATGAAGTTATGAACGCCGGATCACATTCGGTTGAATGGAACGGACGCGCTGATAACGGTGAAAAATCCGCTTCGGGAGTCTATTTCTTCAGAATGACTGCCGATAACTTCGAAAGCATCAAAAAAGCATTAATGCTGAAATAAAATTAATCGGCGATATTTAAATCGCAGATTAAGATAAATTAAACCCGGTGACCGAGAAATCGTTTGCCGGGTTTTTTGCTTGTCTGAAATAAAAAAGACATGATAAAAAATCATTATCCGGCTTGACTTTAAATTTTAAATTAAATTATTTTACCGTAAATAAAAATCAGTAATAAGGTAAGTCGGCAAAACGAATTAATGAACCTGTAACCGGAGTTATGCGGGTATTATGATCCGTAAAAGGAAGGATGTATGAAAAAATATGCGATGCTGTTTATTTTATTTGTAATTTGTTCCGCAGCTTTCAGCCAAAAAAAATACCGGCTTCCTGTTGCCGGAGGAGTTGATACAATCAAAACGGATATAAAAGCAGTCTATGAATTATTTAATAATTATTTGAATGATTCTCCCGATTCTGTTCATTTTCAAAATAACCCGTATTGGGACAAAGAGGAAGTGAATTATTATTTAAACAGAGGTTTGCCGTATTTTGACGAAAGTGCGGGATTGATGTATAGAAATTTGTCGGCAAAAGAACATTTGTCTTTTTATGAACCTAAAATATTATCGATAGATGAAATCAGATTGAATTTATATGCAATCAGAACCTTATATTATAATGAAACTTACAGCAAAGACAAGATTTACGGGCGTTGGAATCCGCCTTATATAACTAAACACTATTGCAAAAAGGAAGGCGAAAAGTTCTTTTTGAAAAATTCCATAGGATATGAAACGGAATACTGGAATAAATACCAATACGAAATGTTGCATTATTTTGTGCATCCTAACTTGATTTTTGATAAAAAACAAGCGGAAAATGCTGTTGATTTCGTAAAAAAAACTTGTGAACAATATGATTTGCCGATTCCCGAAAGAATAGATTATTATTGTACCGGAACAAGAGAAGAATTAGTCGAGTTGCTTAATTTTTCATATTTGCTCAGTTATATGGATGGAGTAACCAATAAATTTTTAAACAGAATAATTGTTAAAAATGATAATTTTGATCATACGCACGAATTAACTCATATTATATTTGATAAACCGGAATGGAATAAAGAATCAAGACCGCTGATTGTTAATGAAGGTTTAGCGACTTTTTTAGGAGGCGCAGACGGAGAAACAACATTTTCCGAGAATTTAAAAGAATGGGCGGAAGAAGTCGTAAAAGCTGACACTTTAAAATTGGAAGACATTATCAATAATAAGTATCGACATTTAACGGATAATAAACCGGTTTATGTAACTGGCGGATATATATTTAAAGCTGTTTATGAAAAACATAAAGAGAAAGGAGTTATAAAACTTTTTAATTGCGGTAAGGAAAAATCTGATTTCACGAAAACAATTGAAGAATTATTTGACATGCCTTATGACAAATTCAATGTATGGATATTGGAACAAATAAAAAAAGAGTGATTTTTTACCGTTTCGCACACTTATCTATTTTTTTATTTTTCTTTATCTTTGATTGATCAGTTATTTTTTTACCGATTTTAATTTTTATTAATTGTTGCCTACTGTGATAAATTTTCCTTTATAAGGGAAGTTGAGAATTAAGCAATTGTTAATGCGTCTTCGTTTTATCAAGTGTTAACAGGCTAATTTTAAACTTATTTCAGCAATAAAATAAATAGGGGAAATATGATTTTTTACTTATTAAAATATTATGCATAAACGGAAAATAGTCTCTTAATATACTTATAAGTAAATTAATTAAATCAATTCCTTGACAATAATAAACATATGTTTTTATTTGACTGGAAACAGTCGAGGAGGCTGATTATGGGAATGGGTCAATATCTTTATCTTGCTGTTGCGTTAATATTGTTAATGTCTTTGACATTCAGTATGTATCAATTGCAATTGTATAATCTTGAAAACGTAATGGAAAATCAGCTCAGGGTAAATGCAGTATCGCTTTCGGAAGCAATTATCGAAGAAGCTTGGACAAAGTATTTTGATAATTCTATGACTTTGGGAACTTTTAATCCTCAAAATGTACCGTCGGGATTTACCCCTAAGTCTAAATTCGGTCCTGAATACGGAGAAACATTTCCCAATTTCAATGACTTGGACGATTATCACGGTATGGACGAAAATATATTATTCGGCGCCGATTATCTTAATGTCAAAGCAAAGGTAACTTATGCTCAAAGAGACGCAAGCAATAACTTAACGGAAACAACGTCAAAGACGCTTATGAAAAAAATAAAGCTTGAAATTTCAACAATTAACGGTAAACTCCTTCACAAAGCGGAATATCATTATCCGTATTTTAACTGAGGAATTATAAATGTTTGCAGTAATAGAATTTGTCGGAACGATAATTTTGGCTTCAATGCTTACTCTGACTGTTTTCAAAATGAAATTTGATACTCAGCAATCACTTTTTAAATCAAAACTTATGCTTTATATGCAGTCAAATTCGGCAATTTTCGGTCAGGTGCTGAGAAATGATCTTAAAGATGCCGGTTATAATATAACTGATATTTACAAATGCATAAAATCCATAGACGAAAAGAGTATATCTTATACTGCTGACATGGATAATAACGGTGTTCCGGAATTAACCGTAATTGCCGTTGAAAACTACAGCGGAGACGATCCGACCGTAAATCCTTTTGATAAAAAAATAGTTAAATATACGGACGGCGTTCCTGAAGTTTACGATATAAAGGGAGTAACTGATTTCAAGTTTACGTATTTTGATAAAAATATGCAGGAAACAAGCGTAACATCAGAAGTTAAAATTATTGATTTCAAATATAAACTGCTGAGTGATGAGCCTGTTGATTACCGATCCGGTATAAATGATTCTTCAAAATATGCAATGGTTATCGGCGAAGAAAAAGTTTTTTTAAAAAATATTTGGGATTGGTAAAAGGAGAAAATTATGGGTAAATATGCAATTTTAGTTGTTCTTACGCTTTCTGTTGCTTTGGGGTATATGGGACTTTACAATAACTCTGCAACAAATGATGCAATTCATGAAACGGAAAATCAGGGTCAACGAAAAATCTTACAGCATCTTGCTACGGGACATGCTAATGCAACACTTCAAAAACTGAGGAAATTAAATCAATCTACTGTCTTTGATCCTGACAATTTTAACTATACTAAAAGTATTCCTGAGCATAATGCAACAGTTACCGTGCAAGTGGATGATGTTGATTCTGACGATAAATTAATTATCGGGGAATATAAAATTAACGTTGAAGTTAAAGATGATGAATTTACTGCTAAAGCAGTTGTTTTTGATCGTCAATTGCCTTTTTCTTATTATGCTTTGTTTTTGGATAATTTTCCTAAAAATGCTTATTACGGAACGGGAGAAAGAGTCAACGGACCTTTTCATTCCAACAGCAGCGTCAACGTGGGAGGAAGACCCGGACCGGTATTTGACGGAAACGTAACGGCAACAGGGGTAAAATATTTTGCCGGAGCGTCTGCAAGTAATTTTAAAGGTTTTAAAGGAGACAATAATAATTTCAGTCATCCGAAGATACCGTTGGGAAAAACATTGCAAATTAAACCGGAAGACCAAGCCGGTGCTTTTAAATTAGATAATGCTTTTACAAGCAATACAGATCTTTACGTCAATTTAACGCAAAATTTAGCAGGAGAACAAATTGTAGAAGTCTTTGATGTTCCCTATTCGGATCCGAAATTAAAGCCGGGAGGTCATGCAACCAACGCTGAATACGAAAAATATATTGCGGATCATAAGACAGTAATTAAAGCTGAAGATCTGAGTAATAAAATTCTTTATTCCGCCAATAAAAATATCCACGTAAAAGGTGAGCTTGACGGAAAATTGAATATTACGACAGAAAAAAGTATATATCTTGATGATGACGTAGTTTACAAAGACGACCCGAGAAAAGTTCCTGAGTCTGATGATATGCTTGGTTTGATGTGTAACGGAGATGTTATAGTTTCAACCAGAAAAGATCCCTATACGGGAGAATATATGAATACTAGAAAAGATCCCGATTCGGAATATGACGGTTTAGTTGTAATGGCAAATATTTACACTACAAAAAGTATAAAAATAGAAAATTTCAGAGGCGGATACGTACAAGAACAGGATTCTTTGGGGAATTGGCATCATAAAGGGGTTCCTCAAGACAGAGGAGATTGGACTGTTGTCGGAGGCAGAGTACAAGCAAACTTAGGAATAACAATGACATCTCACGGCGGATATAAATCAGGATTTGCCGAAGTTATTGAATATGATACAAGATTTAGAAACGATGCTCCTCCCGGAGTACCTTACACAAACGAACGTCGTATAAACAGATGGTCTGAATCATTCTGATCTTTATTTCCCGATCAAAGTTCTTACAGCCGGTTAAGGTTTAATCTTGACCGGTTTTATATTTTCAAATATGAAGGGATTATCAGGCATGAAATGTATGTAAAGTATAAGCTTAATCTTAAAAAAAATTATAGATGAATTATTGTAAAATCAATTAACAGGTTTAATCGTGTTTTACAAATAATATTATTTATTTTAACGGAGGATTTAATGAACAGGCAGCCCCAAATTTTTACCTCGGAATTATATCAATTATTAAGATTGGGAGAGATAGAAGAATTTAACGCAAGAATAGCTTCCGGGGAAACAATTAACTTACAGGGAGCCAATCTGAGAGGATCGGATTTAAGAGGTCTGGATGCGGATAATCTTGATTTTACAGACGCTTATTTCAGACAGGCAGATTTGCGAGGTTTGGATTTGAGAAATTGTAAACTTGAGGGAGCAAGCATCCATAATGCTCATATTTCAGGAACTTATTTCCCTGAGAATATTTCTTCGGCAGAAATAATGATGTCTTTGCAATACGGCACCAGAATGAGATGCAATAAATGATAAAAGCCGTATTCACAGACAGAGACGGAACTCTTAATCCCGATCCTGACGGTTATATAGACTGTCCGGAACGTTTTTCTTTATACCCGGGAACGGAAAATTCGGTAAAATGTCTTAACGAAAATAATTATGCTTTTTTTGTCATAACCAATCAATCAGGAATAGCAAGAGGTTATTTCGGTTTTGAAGAGTTGGAAAAAGTTCATGATAAATTCATCCGCATGTTGAGGGAAAAATCAGCTTTTGCAGATGAGATAATGGTTTCTCCCTATCATAAAGACGGAGTTATCGAACCTTGGAATAGAGATCATGAGGACAGAAAACCGGGAACGGGACTTTTTCGTAAAATTTCTGGAAAATATAAGATAGACAGAAAAAAATCTTTTATGATCGGAGATAAATTTTCCGATATTTTATTCGGTAAAAAATGCGGATTACAGACTGTTTTGGTAAGAACAGGAAGTGGAGACAAAACATTTCAAAGCCTGAAAAAATCGGATATAAAACCTGATTTTGTCTGTAAAGATTTTAATGAAGCGGTTCTTTTAATTGAAAAATTGGAAAAACAGGACGATAAAATAAAATCATGTCTTAAAAAAAAGTGTCGGAAACAGTTGATACGTAAAAAATAAAGCGAGAAAATTAATTCTCGCTTTTTATTAAATCCGACTTATTTTCAATATAATTTACCGACTGAACGCAATAAATTCAGATAAGCTTTTTGATAATCAGTCGCGGCATCTATTTTTTCCGATTTTGCTTTTTCCCATTCAGTTTGAGCTTCCAGAAGGTTGGTAAGGGTTACTCTTTTAAGATTGAAATTATCATTGGCTACTCTTAAGTTTTCTGTTGCTTGGCGTACATACTCGACTGATGTCGCATGTCTCAATTCAGCATCTTTCAGAGCAAATTCGTTCTTTTTTATTTCCAGTTTCATAAGCTCTGTATTTTTATCGAGTTCCAGCTTAGATTGTTCTTTTTTTAATTTTGCCTGACGATTTTTGGCATAAGTTTCTCCCCATTTAAAAAGAGGAAGAGAAAAATTTGCCATAATTGTCGTATCTCGAGATTTTTCTTCATTATCGTTCAATTCGTAACAAACTTCCGAATAAGAAGCGCTTATTCCTATTTCGGGAAGATATTCGGCAAAAGCAACTGCCTTTTCTTTTTCGGCAATATTATATTTAGCCTGTAAAAGTTTATAATCTTTACGATTTACAAACATCGTTTCCGAAATATCAATATCAACGTTTGCCGGAATATTTATAATGCTGTCGGCTAAATTTATATTTTCAGGTAATTCGGTTCCCAAAATACGAGCTAAATCAAGAGTTGCCAACTTATTTCCGTGTAATGCCTTTTGTTTTTTTAACTTAGCTTCGTTAAGCTTTACTTTTGCTTTAAGAAGACAGTTTTGCTGAATCATTCCTGTTTCTTCTGCATCGATAAGCTGTTTTACTGTTTGCTTTACCAGCATTTCGTATTTTTCTGCCAAAATAATCTTTTGTCTTAAAGATACAAGTCGCCAATAAGCAAGCTCGGTTTCTATGAGTAAGTTTTCTTTTTCTCTGTCATAATTTATTTTGGCTGCTTCTGATCCTATTTTTGCCATTTTGTAAGCGTTTATTATTTTCCCTCCGAAAAACAAAGGTTGTTCGGCTTTAACAGAAGCAAAATAAGAATGTTTCAAAGAAAGAGAAAGATCCATTCCCGGAAAATAGGCATATTCGTTAAACACGGGATTTCCGTCCGGTCCGATAACAGGTTGCTGGTCAGCCGGATTAATTAATATATTCGGAACCAAGCCTCCGTCTTGATAAACGTAAGTCGGCAGATATGCTTCATCAAGTGAATATTTCAATTCATCGAATTTATACATATAAGACAAATCAAAAGAAATTTTCGGGAAAAAATTTGATCTGTATTGAATTTTTCGAGAATCTGCAATATCTTTCTGTTTTTCGGCTATTTGTATTTCTTCACTGTTTTCAAGAGCAAGTTTTTTGCATTTTTCAACATTAAGTTCAAAAGAAAATACGGGAAGAGTTAATGCCGTCATCAGTATTAAATTTATTATTCTCATTATTTTAACCCTCCTTCGGGGGAGTAATTTTAAAAAATACGGTGTACAATACCGGCAGGAAAACCAGAGTTATAACAGTACCGACGGATAATCCGCCCATAATGGTAACTGCCATGGAACCGAACATCGGATCGTTTATTAAAGGAATCATACCTAAAATAGTGGTCAAAGAAGCCATCATGACGGGACGCATTCTGGCGACGGATGATTCAATTACAGCTTTGTAAGCATCAACTCCGGCTTTGATTTCCAACTCTATCTCTTCAATCAAAACAACTCCGTTTTTAATCATCATTCCCATCAATCCTATTGCTCCGACAATGGATACAAAACCGAATAATTTTCCTGTAATAAGCATTCCGTAAACCATACCGATAACGGCAAGAGGGATACAAAGAAGAATAACTAACGGTTTTTTGAAATCTTTAAACATTAAAATAAGCATTATAACCAATAAGATAACCGCAACCGGAAGAAACATTTTTATGTATTTCATGGCTTGAGTTTGATTATAATATTCTCCTTTCCATATCATGTTGTATCCTTCCGGCAGTTCTATCGAATTGATTTCATCCAGGATTTCAGATCTGACTTCTTCGGCTTTGTAACCGGGAGCCGGATCGCATTGAGCCAGGATGGCTCTTTCGCCGTTATATCGTTGAATCAAAGGTTCAGCCCATTCCGTTTTTACTGATTTCGTTACTTGAGCAAGAGGAACGCTTCCTATGAGATTCTCTTTAAACTCGTTCAAGGGGATTTCTCTCCGCAAAAGTTCTGATACCGGAATATGCGGTAAACCTATGCTCCATACGGGAATATCTTTCAAATTTCCGATTTTTGATCCGTCAGCATTCATGATGCGCAATTTCATGGGAAATATTTCCCCTCCGCAGTAGAAATTTCCTACGGGGAATCCGTCCGTAGCAGCCAAAATCGAATAGCTGATATCTGATCTTGAAATACCTGCTTTTCTGGCAAGAGGTTGAGAATAATCAGCTATTATTTGTTTTGTTTTAGGTTCCCAATTGTTTCTGACTATTCCTACTTTAGGATTTTTTCGCATAATGTTTTCCGCTTTTTCGGAAAGTGAACGTAAAACCGCAGGATCAGGTCCGGTGAAAAGAACTTCTACCAGATAGTCGGTAAGTACAATTAAATTATAATGATTTATGCGAATTTCGGCAGAAGGATAATTCTCTTCAAAATATTTTTGAATTTTCGGTTTAACCTTCAACAACGTTTTATAATCGGTAAAATCAACAATCAATTCTCCGTAAGAAGTTGAAACATGAGCCATCCTTCTTACTAAGTTATACCGGGAAGGAGTTGACGACAGACTTGATGTTACATTGGTAACTTCTTTCATGGCGCGCAGATCAGAAGATATATTTATTAAATCAGAGTTTACCTGATCAATTGAAGTTCCTTCCGGAAGTTTATACTCAATATAAACCTGATTATAAACAAAATCAGGGAAAAAAGCTCGTTGCAAAAAACGGAAACAGTATAAAGAAGAAGCAAGAAGCAACAGAGCAATTAAAATTGTCATAAATCTGTGATTCATTGACCAAATCAAAGAGGATCTGAAAAGTCGGTGAACTTTGTTATCATGAGGTTTTGTGTCTTCATGTTTAGATTTTAAAGTCAAAAACTTTTCCGAGAAAACAGGAATCTGAGTTATAGATAAAATCCAACTGAATAACAGGGAAACGGCCAGCACGATAAATAAATCTCTGGTATAAGTTCCTGCGGTATCCGGAGAAAGAAAAACAGGAAGAAAAGCAAAGATAGCCATAAGAGTTGCTCCGAGCAAAGGAATTGCCGTTTTATCTGGCGTATTAAGCAAAGCTTTTTTTCTCGGCATTTTATGCTGGAGATCAACCAAGATACCGTCAACCACGACAATGGAATTATCTACCAACATTCCCATGGCAATAATAAAAGATGCCAAACTTACTCGTTGTAAAGTTCCGCCGGCAATAAATAAAACGGGAAAGCTTCCCAAAATGGACAAAACCAAACCGCTTCCGATTAAAATTCCGCTTCGCAGTCCCATTGTAAACATCAAGACAAGTATCACGATCGCAACGGATTCAACCAGATTTATCAGGAATTGGTTAATGGAATTTTCTACTTTTTCCGGTTGAAAGAATATTTTTTCCATTTCCAATCCTGCCGGAATTCTGCTTTTTAATTCTTGCAGTCTTTTTTCGATTTCTTTACCGAGATTTATAATGTTTCCGCCTGACTCCATGGAGATTGAGATACCGAGAGCAGGTTTTCCGTTATGTCTCATAATGCGATTATAAGGAGATTCGGCTTCTTTTTTTACTTCGGCAATATCTTTCAATTTTATTTGATCTGCTTCGTGTCCCTGAATAATCAAATTTTGAATATCTTCTATTGTTTTTAATTGATCATTAACCGATATTCTTATTTTCTCGCTTTTTGCATCAAAATTTCCCGGATAAACTTTTTTATTCTGACTTTTTAAAGTCAGCAGTATTTCGGCGGGATGCACTCCTAATTTTGCTATTTTATTTTCCGATATATAAATATTTACGGAAGAATTTCGGTAACCGTAAATTTCAACTTTTTTGACGCTTTCGACAGACAACAATTCATTTTGAATCATTTTTGCATATCGATTCATTTCTTCGTAATCGTAACCGTCGGAAGTCAAGGCGTAAAACATGCCGTAAACATCTCCGAAATCATCCAAAACAACAGGGTCAAATGCTTCTTCCGGTAATTTTAATTTGGCATTATTTACTTTTCGGCGCAACAAATCCCATTTCTGTTCAACTTCATTATCCGGGGTAGTTGTTTTCAAATGAACGGTAATTTCGGAAAAATTCGCCAAAGATCTTGATGTTATTTCTTCCAAATCGCCCATTGAGCGTATTTCTTTTTCCAAAATATCAGTTACTTCCAGCTCTACTTCGTGGGCTGATGCCCCCGGGTATTTGGTAATTACCATTGCCTGCTTTACTTTTATCTCCGGGTCTTCCAATTTGCTCATTTTGCCGAAAGACCATATCCCGCTGATGACGATTGCTGTCAGTAAAAAATAAAGCAATGCTTTGTTGGCAAAAGCAGGTTCGGTTAATCTCATAAAAGTCCTCCGACATTATCGGATGATGTTTCGGATATTTTTTTGACTTGCTGTCCCTCTTTCAAAGTATGAACTCCGGCGGTAACTATAATTTCGTTTTCTTTGAGTCCGCTTAAAACCGATATTGTTCCGTCGGAAAAAACATCGCCTACGCTTATGTTCCGTTTATAAACTTTGTCGTCTTTTAAAACCCATGCGCAGGACTTATTATTTTGACTGAAAACGGCATTTACCGGGATACTGATTTTTGTCTCGTCGTTATTTTTTATGATTATTTCTACATTCGCTACCATGCCCGGCACAAGGTTTTCCGCTGAATCGGACGGAATTTCAAAAATCATTTTATAAAGTTCGTTCATGTTTGATTTTTTGCGAACAGATTTCAGTTTCAAAGCTTTTTTTACGGATTTATCTTCTTCGCAATTAAAATAAAAATCACTGAAATTATCGGCTTGCAGATAAACTTTTGTCGGAATTTCCGTTTCTATGCGCAAAAAAGATATATCGATCATAGATACGGTCGGGAGTCCTTTATTGACAGTTTCATGGGCATCAAAAAATATATTTTGAATATACCCGGAGAAAGGAGCCTTAAGAGCGGTATCTTCCAATTGATTCAGAGCGGATTGATATTTGGATTCCGCCATTTTTTCTCCGGCAAATGCTTTGTCGTAATCCGATTTGGAAACGCTTTTGCGTTTGTACAGTTCAAAAACTCTTTCGGCTTCTGCTTTTATTTCTTCATATTTTGCTTTTGTCGCCTTAACCTGCAATTTGTAATCTCGATCATCTATTTTTGCTATTACTTGTCCTTCGGATACAAATTGTCCTTCTCTGAAGTACAAAGAATCAATGGTTCCGGAAACTCTGAAAGCAAGTTTTGCTTCTTTTCCTGCTTTTATTACTCCGGGAAAATCATGCACAGTCAGAGAAGGTCGACTCTCTGTTTTCAAAGTTTTAACAGGGCGGATTATTTTTTCCTGCGATTTCTCTGATTTGCAACTTGAAATCATGAATACGACTGTTATAAAAAACAGTATTGTTTTCTTATTAAACATCTTTTATTCTCCTGACTTATATTTTACCGTTTAGATCGGTTTTATGCTTTTAATCCTTTAAAAAATATATAATACATTTCGCTTAATTGACTTTTAACTTCAAGATCAGAATAGGAACTCATAACCATCTGCATAAAAATCATTTTGACGAATTTAAAAATATTTTCAGGGGATATGCTTTCCGTTATTTCTCCGTTTGCCTGTAAAATCCTGAATTGATTTTCAACTTTATCTCTGTAATCTTCGATTAAGATTTTAAATTTTTCTTCAATTCTGGGATATTCCAAAAATACCTGTTTTTGGATAACTCGCATTTTTCCTACGGCAAGAGACGTGATTTCATCAATATCGGATTCATTGAAATTCTGATAGCTTTTTTTATTCAAAATAGATTCAAATAAATGTCCGAAAGAGGCAGCGAAAAAATCCAGCGTAATTTTTTCGATTAAAGCCTGCTTTGACTCTATAATTTTATATAAAGTTGCCTTGGCAATTCCGCTTTCTTTTGCTAAAATATCCATGTTTACTCCTTTAAGTCCTGACCCCAGCATAATATTTTTTGCTGTTTTAAGGACTTTTTCTCTTATATAGGCATTATCACATTTCATATTTTTTGAACTCCATATACGATTTTGGTTCAATAAGTTTTACGGACTTTTTGCTGTCAAATAAAATATTAAAATAACCGGATAAAAAGATGCTCTTGCAAAAAAAAACGTCCTCTCAAGAGGACGCATAAATAAAATATCGAGATGATATTAACTTTTTTAATTTTCAATATTCAGCTTTTTCAGCATTTCATAAAAAAGATTCACTGGAAATCCCATAACATTGAAATAGCAGCCTGTTATTTTTTCCACAAACTGACATCCGTAACCTTGAATACCGTAAGAACCGGCTTTATCCATAGGTTCTTTCGTGTTTATGTAGGACTCTATTTCATACATATCCAAAGTTTTAAATTTAACTTTTGATTTGGCGTATTCAGAGATGTATCGGTTGCGATAACATACAGTTACTCCTGTATATACATAATGACTGTTGCCGGATAACTCAGACAGACAATTAGTTGCTTGGAAGATATTTTCCGGTTTACCGACTATTCGGCCGTTAAGAAATACTATGGTATCAGCGGCAACCGTAACGCAAGAAAGATCCATTTTAGAAGCAACGGCTCGGCATTTTATTTCACTTTGTTCCAAAACAAATTTACGGGGATTGCGAGTATTTATTGTTTCATCGGTATTTGGAGTAAATTGCAAGGCATTAAGTCCGATCATTGAAAAAATTTGTTTTCTCCGAGGAGATCCGGAAGCTAAAACGACTTTTTTATTTCTCAGAATTTCATGAATCATCTGTTTTTTCCTTATTATTGTCAAATATTGCCATTTCGGTTCCGTTTACATAATCTTCAAATTCAAGTTCATTTGCATGTTTATAAACAGCAACAATTTTTTTTATTCTTTCTGCCGATTCATCAAGTCTTCTCATATATTTTAATTGTTTTTTAGTCAGTGTATGACCTTCAAAAGACATTTCAAGCATATCGAGATTTGCTTTTAGAATCATAAGAGGCTGATTAATTTCATGACTCGTGGTTACGGCAACCGCAAAAGCTGAATTTTTTCGTTCAAGTTCCACAATTTCTTTTTGAGCTTTTTTCAATTTAATATAAGACTCTTCCAATTCTTCTGTTGCTAATTTTCTTTTATTGATATCTACGGCAACCAATACAAAAGAATCAAAATTTCCATTATTGTCATAAATTTTTGCAAGAGAAGCGCTTACCCAAATATATCTACCTTCTTTATTTGCCATTCTGATACTGTCGAAAAGAATAGTTGAGCCGTTTTCCATAAAATCATGAATCTGAGGTCTTATTTCAATAACATCTTTTTCCAGAATAAAAGATGACCAGAATTTACCGACTACCTCATCTGCCGAATAACCGTAGTTTACGGAAAATCCTTCATTTACAAAAATAACTCTTCCTTCATTATCAATGCGTACAATACCCACAATGGCATTATTGAGAATCGCTTTTATTTCTTCTTCGCTGTTTCTTAATTTTAAGAGCGACTTTGTCAGTTTAGCTTGCGATGAATCATTAGTTTTTGCTATTTTAAAACTTTTTCTCAATTGACTGTAAAACATTGAGTTTAAGCTTTTCAGTTTATCCAATGCTTCATCAGGCAAATCAGTTGCTTTATTGATATATTCTTCTGTTTCTTTGTAAAAAGCCCACTCTTTTGACCAATATTTTTTTATTTCCAATTCTTTGGGGTTAAGTTCAGTCATGTAAACTCCGGTAAATCTAACTTGTCTCGTATTCAATAAATTCAAAAGGGAAATTCGCATCTTCCAAAAGTTCTTCTCCGGACTCAAGAATCTCATCGTCTCCTTTTTCATAGAACCAGCGACAAATAATTTTCCCTTTATTTACGTGAAATTCTTCTAAAATCTCAAAAATATCAATAAAGCTTTTTGAAGAACTGCTGTTTATATAATTAACTTTTATTTCCATAATAACGTTTTTATCGCAATTTTCCAAATACTTTTCCAACCAGTTTATTACAGGTTCAAAAAATGAAATAGCGTCTTCCGGATAAGAATTTCCGGAAATTTTCAATAAACCTTTTCCTGAGTTAAAATTGATTTCTGCCGTATATTTGCTTGATTCTATATATAAATTTTTCATTTATCCCTGCTTCGCTTTTTAAATGATGCTCTGAAATTAACAAAATATTCATTATCATTTATATTGTTAATATTAAAATCAAAGTTATCCGTTTTTCTCATGATATCTACTAAACCTACTCCGGCGCCTTTTTCTCTTGTTTTCGATTTATTTTTTAATTTATTTTTGCGAAGTTGTTTTAATTCCTCTTCATTCAGAGATTTTAAAAATATAAAATGTTTTTTTAGTTTATCAGACATTTCTCGTGATACGGCATTCCCGGCAATCATGATATAATTATCCCGGGTTTGATTGAAAACAATTATGCCGACTCCGATATCTTTTGCCGGTTCTTCGTTGTGTTCTTGAATACGATCTATTGAATATCGGTTGATATTTTGCGCCAATTCAATAAAAACCGACAATATCTTTTTAGACTCGCCCTTTTCGGTTTTATCATAGAGATTAGCAATCAGACATTCTGTCATTCCCGATAAAATATATTCGGATATTGAACCTTTAAAAAACATCATTGTATCACTGAGATTTTTTTGCGAATACAAAGAATATAATTCCTTACTGTCCATATTTAATTAAATCCTTATGATGTAGTTATTCGATATTTAACTTGATAGATTCAACCGTTTTATCCTGACTGTAATTACGTCAATATAAAAATAACAAATTCAGCTTTTAATAAAAAAGAGCCTGTCGTATTATGCGACAAGCTCTTAATTGTCTTAATCCGAATTTACCGGGTAAAATCATAGTCGGTAAATGAATTGCGTTGTTTTATCGGAGTTATTTAAGTTTCGTTTCTTAATCTTCTGATTCGACATCTTCGTTTTCGGACTCTTCATCTTCTTTAATTAATCCCGGCGGTAAAGCTCCTTTTGCGGTTTCCTCATCTATAAAATCTTCATCGTTTTCGGTTTCTTCGGAAACAATTCTGGTAATATCAAAGACTTTGTCTCCGTCGCGAAGATTAATTAATCTTACGCCCTGGGTGTTTCTTCCTATGGTGCTTATGGATTTAACTGATTGTCTTATTACCATTCCCGAGCGGGTTACAATCATTAAATCATCATTGTCAACAACTTCCATAAGAGAAACTAAATGACCGTTTCTTTCAGTTGTTTTCAAGGTAATTACGCCTTTAGATCCTCGTTTTGTTACGTTGTAACTTGAAACTTCAGTACGTTTTCCGTAACCGTTTTCGGAAATGGCAAGCAATGTCCCTTCTCTTCTTATAACCACCATAGAGACAACAAAATCTCCGTCTCTGAGACTTATTCCTCTTACGCCCTGCGAATTGCGACCTACCGAACGGATATCAGTTTCATGGAATCTGTTGGCATAACCGTTTGCGGTAGCCAAAATAATATCATTTGTTCCTTCGGTAATTTTGGCATCAACCAGTTCATCGCCTTCTATGAGTTTGACTGCAATAATTCCGTTTACCCGAGGACGGCTGTATGCCGAAAGATCGGTTTTTTTAACAATGCCGTTGGCAGTTGAAATAGTGATATAATAAGGTTGAGTAAAATCTTTAACAGGGGTATAAGCTTTTACTTTTTCATCTTTTTCCAATTGCAAAAGATTTACGATGGCTTTTCCCCTTGCCGTTCTGCCCGCTTGAGGAATTTCAAATACTTTTTTCCAGTAGCATTTACCGAAACTTGTAAAGAAAAGTATATAAGTATGGTTGGAAGCAACGAAAATATTTTGGATAAAATCTTCGTCTTTAAGATTTCCTCCCGATAATCCTCTTCCGCCGCGTCCCTGTCGGCGATAAGTATCTATCGGCATACGTTTTATATAACCTTCGTGAGAAATTGTAACCACCATATCTTCATCGGCCACAAGATCTTCCACTTCCAAATCTCCGTGATGTTCAACTATGACGGTTCTGCGTTCATCGGCAAATTTTTCTTTTATTTCCAAAGTTTCTTCTTTGATGATGTTCATCTGCAATTCTCTGGTTGCCAAGATTTCTCGCAAACGCTCGACGGTAAGGACTATTTCATTGTATTCATTTTCTACTTTTTCTCTTTCCAGACCGGTAAGCTTCTGCAATCTCATTTCCAAAATTGCTTTTGCCTGAATTTCGCTGAGTCCGAATCTTGCCTGCAAACTTTCATTTGCATCCTGAGCTGTTTTGGACGCTCTGATTACTGATATAATTTCATCTATATTGTCCAAAGCAATGCGATAACCTTCTAAAATATGCATTCTGCGTTCGGCGGCATCCAGTTCAAATTGAGTACGTCGGATAATAACTTCGTGTCTGAAACCGATAAATTGATTCAGAAGTTCTTTCATGTTCAATGTCTTAGGTTCTCCGTCAACCAAAGCAAGATTATGGACGCTGAAAGTTCCCTGAAGTTGAGAGTATTTATAAAGTTTATTCAAGACTATTTCGGCATTGGCGTTTCGTTTGCACTGCACTACAAGTCTCATGCCCTGACGTCCTGATTCGTCTCTGATGTCGCTGATGCCTTCGATTCTTTTTTCTTTTACAAGATTAACTATTTTTTCGATAAGCAAAGTTTTGTTCAATTGGAAAGGAATTTCCGTAATAACGATAAATTCCTGACCGTTTTCTCTTGTTTCGATTTGAGCTTTGCCCCGAACTCTGACTTTACCGTGTCCGGTCTGAAAATAATCCATTATCCCGGTTCTTCCGATAATAAATCCTCCCGTCGGGAAGTCAGGTCCTTTAATATGATCCATCAAATCCAGAGGCGAAATATCGGGATTGTCTATAGTTGCAATAATTCCGTCGCAAATTTCACCCAAATTATGAGGAGACATATTGGTTGCCATTCCTACGGCAATACCGGAGGATCCGTTTACCAAAAGATTAGGTATTCTGGTGGGGAAGACAACCGGTTCTTTTCTGGTATCATCATAGTTGCCTTGATAGTCCACGGTATTTTTTTCAATGTCTTTCAAAACATCCATGGTCGCTTTTTGCAGCTTTGCTTCCGTATAACGCATGGCTGCCGGCGGGTCTCCGTCGATGGAACCGAAGTTACCCTGACCGTTAATCAAAGGATAACGCATAAGCCAAGGTTGAGCCATTCTCACCAAAGTCGGATAAACAACCTGCTCGCCGTGAGGATGGTAGTTACCGGAAGTATCGCCGGCAATTTTGGCGCATTTTCGAAATCCTTTTTCAGGAGCTAAATTAAGTTCGTGCATGGCATAAATAATTCGACGCTGCGACGGTTTCAAACCGTCTCTGGCATCCGGCAACGCACGCGAGACAATGACGCTCATGGAATATTCCATATAAGCTCTTTTTAATTCGTCTTCTATCTCTACCGTAACTATTCGTGATCTGTCGTGAATCATTTATTCCCTCCGCTTATACATCCAAATTTTTAACATATTTGGCATTTTCCTGAATAAATTTTCGTCTCGGCTCGACTTCGTTTCCCATAAGTACGGTAAACATTCTGTCGGCTTCAATGGCATCGTCTATTCTTACCGAAACCAATAAACGTTTTTCCGGATCCAATGTGGTTTCCCATAATTGATCAGGATTCATTTCTCCGAGACCTTTGTAACGCTGAACATGAACGCCTCTGGAACCGAATTCGGCTAATGCCGCATCACGTTCTTCTTCATTGTAAACATAGCGTTTTGTTTTGCCTTTTTTAATCAGGAACAAGGGCGGTTTAGCAATATAGACATGACCGTTTTCAACCAAAGGTCGCATATATCGGTAGAAGAAAGTCATAAGCAGGGTAGCGATGTGAGCTCCGTCAACATCGGCATCCGCCATTATTATGATTTTGTTGTAACGAAGTTTTTCAACATCGAAATCTTCTCCTATACCTGCTCCGAGAGCCAAAATAATAGGTTGAATTTTATCATTATTCAATACTTTGTCTATTCTGGTTTTTTCCGCATTGAGCATTTTTCCCCAAAGCGGAAGAATTGCTTGAAACTTACGATCTCTGCCTTGTTTTGCGGAACCGCCGGCAGAGTCTCCTTCCACCAGGAATATTTCGGTTTGAGACGGATCTTGGATAGAACAATCGGCAAGTTTTCCGGGAAGACTTCCTGAATCCAAAACAGATTTTCTTCTGGTTAATTCTCGGGCTTTCCGAGCTGCTTCTCTGGATCGAGCGCCCAAAATGGCTTTCATGGCAATATTTTTGGCTTCAAAAGGATTTTCTTCGAAATAATCGGTTAATTTATCGTAAACAATAGAATTAATGATACCTTCAACTTCATTATTCTGAAGTTTGGTTTTGGTTTGTCCTTCAAATTGCGGATCGCGGAGTTTGACGCTTATAACGCAGCAAAGACCTTCTCTGATATCGCTTCCCTGAGGACTTACTTTTTCGTTTTTGAGAAGATTTCCGGCTTTTATATAATTATTTACGGCTCTGGTAAGCCCGGATTTAAATCCGCTGAGATGAGTACCGCCTTCAATTGTATTGATATTATTGGCAAAGCTGTAAATATTTTCCTGGTAAGATTCGTTGTATTGAATGGAAAGTTCGAAGGTAACGTCATCTTTGGCGCCGTGAACGTAAATAGGTTCTTTTATCAAAACTTTTTTATTTTCATTCAAAAATTCCACAAAAGAATTAATTCCTCCGTCATATTTAAAGTCGTGTTTCTTATCATTAATTTCATCAATAAGAATAATTCTTATGCCTCTGTTGAGGAAAGCTAATTCTCTGAGACGAACGGCTAAATAGTCAAAACTGAATTCTGTAACTTCAAATATGGTTTCATCCGGAATAAAACGAGTAAATGTACCGCGTTCCGCTGTTTCTCCGATAATTTCCACGTCTGTTTGCGGAATACCTTTTGAATATTCTTGACGATAAATTTTATTGTCTCGGTAAGAAAGAACTTCCATAAAACCTGATAAAGCGTTTACGCAGGAAGCTCCCACTCCGTGCAAACCGCCGGAAACTTTATAAGAATCGCTGTCAAATTTACCGCCGGCATGGAGAGTTGTCATAATTACTTCTAAACTGTTTCTTTTTTCTCCCTCGTGATAATCGGTCGGTATTCCGCGACCGTTATCCCTTACGCTCAAAGAACCGTCTTGATGAATGATAACTTTTATTTCGTCGCATTCTCCGGCGAGAGCTTCGTCTATACTGTTATCGACAATTTCATAAACGCAGTGGTGAAGACCTCTTTCACCGGTTCCGCCAATGTACATTGCCGGGCGTTTTCTTACGGCTTCCAGACCTTTCAAAACCTTAATGTTCTGCGAAGTATAAGTATTTTCAGCCATATAAACCTCTTTTTATTTTTTACTTTTTATAAATATTTCAAACAAGGATTTTCAAAAAAAAAGAACAACGCATGAATAGAGTTGTAATTCATTCATTTAAAACAAGTTAATCCTCTATTCCTTTTTTGTTTTCCTCAATATTTGTCAATCATTAATTTAATTGTTTTTTGCTTTAATTAAAGTTGTTTTGTTATTTCTGTACCGTAATAAGGAATTAATGGGATAATTGAACATATTTTTTTATTTTTACCGTAATAAAAATACGAAAGAGGTTTTGTTATTTTTATAAATTAATATCCTGAAAAATATCAGACAAAAAAATATTTAACAAATAAAAAAAACATATTTTTTAAATCCGAGGGGAGATGAAGAAAATTTTCCCGAAAAAACAGAATTTAAAAAAATTATTTATATTCAGGCAATTGTATGCTGAATACGGAACCTTTGCCTTCTTCTGAAGATAATTCCATAAAACCTCCGTAAGAATTTACTGTATTTTTACAATAGTGCAAACCTAAACCGGTGCCTATGGGACCGTCTGAATCTTCTTTTTTCTCAATCGGCTTGGTAGTAAAGAAAGGATCAAAAATTTTCTTTTTATTTTCTTCTGAAATACCCGGACCGTTATCTGTTACTCTAAACCAGCAGTAACCGTTTTTTTTGCCTGATTCGACTTTAATTTCGGCATCAGTACAATCATACATTGCGTCAAGAGCATTTTTTATAAGATTATTGAGAATTTGAGTTATGTCGCCGGGAATTACGTATATCGGCAGAATATCTTCGGATAAATCTATTTTTTTGCTCACTCTGCTTTTAAACCTGAGATTTGATTCCAAAAACTCGACTTCCTGCATAATAAGCACATTTAAATCACAGGCTTTATTGTTCTCCTCTCTGTCTCGCGAACTTTTTACCATCAGAGAATTAACCATATTGTTTAATTTTTCGCCGGCTTTTGTGTTGATAGTTAAATAATTTTCCAGACGCAATAAATCTTCAATGAGTTCGGAACTTTCTCCTCCTATTTTTTTTATATGCTTCATTATTTTTTGGATAATGGGCATGCTAAGATCTTTAAGCCCGAGAGAAATTGAGATAGGAGTTCTCATATTATGAACAATTCCCTGTACAACCGAACTTATAACGGCTTGTCTTTCCGTCTGTATAAGCTGTTTGCTTCTTATATCCAGCATTTTTTCCAGGTTTGCTTTATATTCTCTGTTTTCTTTCATGACTTTTGCTTTTTCCAAAGCTTTGTCAACGCAGACTTGTAAAATACCGACATCCACAATAGGTTTGACTATATAGTCCCAAGCTCCGTTTCTCATAGCTGTCACGGCATCATTCATAGAACCTGCTCCGGAAGACATTAAAATAGGACATGAAGGTCTTTTTTCGACTACGTATTTAAGAACTTCAAAACCGTTCATACCCGGCATTTTGATGTCGCAAATAACGAGATCCGGAATTTCTTCGTCAAATTTAGCAATTCCGTTTTCTCCGCAATTGCTTTCGATAACAAGATAAGGAGTAGCCATTTCAAAAAAAGATTTAATGGTTTGTCTTACAATCGGTTCATCATCTATACAAAGTATTTTAATATCTGAGTCGTTCATAAGTTCTCCGTTAATAATAACATTTTTATTCAAATAAGTTAACGATAAATTTCAACCTCAATTCTAGAATTTATTTTGGAATATTTACTGCAAAATCCGTAATCAAAAGATATTAAATCCGATAAAAACAAGTTATAAGAGCCGAGACTTTGATCAGAGAATATCAAAAATAAAAATAAACCGACCGAAAAAACGATCGGTTTATAAGAATAATGTTATTTTCCTAAAGTGGCAACCATGACTGCTTTAATTGTGTGCATTCTGTTTTCCGCTTCGTCAAAAACAACTGATTTTTCGCTTTCAAATACTTCATCGGTTACTTCCATTTCCGGAATGCCGAATTTATCGGAAATTTCTTTTCCGATTTTAGTATCTTCATTATGGAAAGAAGGCAGGCAGTGCATAAATATAGTTTCTCTCTTGCCTGTTTTATTCATCATTTCGGAATTTACCTGATAAGGTTTAAGCAAGTTTATTCTTTGTTCCCAAACTTCTTCCGGCTCGCCCATGGAAACCCAAACGTCGGTATAAATAACATCTGAATCTTTTACGCCTTTGTCTATGTCTTCGGTAATCATAATTTTACCGCCTGTTTCTTCGGCTATGGCAAGACATTGATCGATAAGTTCTTTTTCAGGATGAACTTCTTTAGGAGCAACGATGCGGAAATCCATTCCCATTTTAGCGGCTCCGATCATAAGTGAATTAGCCATGTTGTTGCGTCCGTCTCCGACGTAAGTAAAAATAACTTCGCTAAGCGGTTTATCTATATTTTCTTTTACGGTAAGGAAATCGGCAAGAATTTGAGTCGGATGATATTCGGTTGTAAGCCCGTTCCAAACCGGCACGCCTGCATTGTCAGCTAATTCTTGAACTATATCCTGTCCGAAACCTCTGTATTCGATACCGTCATACATTCGTCCCAAAACGCGAGCTGTATCTTTCATGGTTTCTTTTGCTCCGATTTGACTTCCGGAAGGTCCGAGATAAGTAACTCCCGCTCCCTGATCATAAGCGGCGACTTCAAAAGCGCAACGAGTTCTTGTAGAGGACTTTTCAAAAATAAGAGCAATATTTTTACCTTTAAGCATTTGTTGCTCTATTCCGGCATACTTAGCTTTTTTAAGATCTGCTGCAAGATCAAGCAAAAAGTTGATTTCTTTGGGCGTGAAATCCAAAAGAGTCAAAAAATGACGATTTCTGAGATTAAAAGACATTATATTCTCCTGTTAATTTTTTTTGCTAATTTTTTTTTAGGTTCTTATTTAGCAAGAAAATTTATTGTATTGCTTCAATAAATGTTTTTATTTCTTTTATTGCAAGGAGTTGAGATGTTTTAATATTTTTTTAAAATCGGCAGTTTTATTCCGGTTTTCTACAAAAAAAAGCATAATATCAGCATATTTGCGAGTTGAAATATTGCCTTAATGTTTTTTCTGTCGACAAAACAATATTAATTATTGACTGTCGCGTAAAAATAAATTCAAAAATAACAAAAAAACAAAAAATGTAATTATCAGAAACAAAACAAGTTAATAAAATTATTAAAATAATTGTTTTTAAATAATAATTTATATCTTGTCAAATACACGTTAAGAAAAAAGTTTGTAATAAAAAAAATGGAGGAATGTTATGAAACATTTTAAATTATTATTCGTATTTTTGGCTCTTCTTGCGGTAATTGCCGGTTGCGGAAGCTCTTCTTCATCCGGACCGAACTTGGGAAACAACGAAAATTACAAGTGGGCTAAAACGGATACGGCTTACGTTATGCTTGACGATGCAATTGCAATTGCTTCTTATGATGAACAATTTCAACGTTTCGGAATTGCGGTAGCTGCCGACGATGATGACAGTCCCGTTCTTGATGTAGAAAACTGTAAAATTGAGATTACTCTTTCTAACGGTGAAAAAGTAAGCAAAACGGAAGTTCCTAATATGATAGGAATGATCGCAATGTTTATTGAAATTGAAAACACCGAATTCGATTGGTGGAAAATTAAAGTTGAATTTAATGTCGATGACGATAACGATAACGACGGAAACGACAATGACGGAAATGACAACGACGGAAACGATAACAACGGCGACGGAGAATTCGGCCCCTATGGTCAAGATGAGCAAGCTGAAGTTGAGATTCCGGAATATAACGTAACGTTAACTGCTTCTTTCAACCTTGCAACGAATTCTTTCTTGGTTTACGGAAGTTCGCAAGGGGAGCATACTTTTGATATTTGCAAGATTGAAATTACTCTTTCCAACGGTGAAGTTGTCAGTGAAAATCAAGAAGCTAATATGAGTGTCATTCAAGCTGATATTCCGATAGAAGACCATGATTTTACATGGTGGAAAATTAAACTTGAATTTGAATAATCAAATTTATTTATAACAATTAAAGGGGAGCTTATGCTCCCTTTTTTATTTTACGCGCAATCCGGCATTGACAATTTTTCGGATAATTCAAATTTCAAAATCAATTGAGGTCAAAAGTAATGAAAAAATTAATAAATATCATAATCATAACCGCATTCTGCAGTTTTATTTTATTTGTTTTTCAAAAACTCGGTTCAGAGCGAGAAATAAAAAATTATCATAAAAAGCAAAAAAGACTGGCGCTTAAAATGAGGCGAGAAAAGAGAGAGACGGAATCGCGCTTCAAAAAATTATCTTTTCCTGTTTACGAACCTGGTTACACTGTTAAAATGAATATAAAAGAACTTAATTCTTTGGTTAACTGGGAATACGAAACTCAGCTGAAATCATTGAAAAATCCTAAGATTTCATTTGAAAAACTGGGCAGTTCAAAGGTTCAATTTGTCGGTAAATTGACTCATATATTCAATAATGATTCCGCTAATGTTTACCTTTTGCTTTCCATGACAGTTTACGAGGGAAAACGTAACCCTTTCGGGAAAAGTTTTGCTTTGGTAAAACTCCCTCCGGAATATGCAGAACATCAATTTGAAATCGGAGAATTTACGGAAATTACCGGAAACATTGCTTTGAATCCGAAATATAAAGTTAATTCCGAAAACAAAAACGGCAAAAATCTTGAGTCGGTTCTTTCCGAATTTAAAGCTGTCGTAAAGGCTTCCGGTTACAAAAAAGTAAATGTTGCTCCTGAATACAAAATAAGAAAAGCGGCTTTGATACCGCCTTACAATCCGACGGAATACAAATAAAAAATATGGATAAATTAACAAAAGAACAACGCTCCCTGAATATGAAAGCAGTCAAAAGCAAAGGCAGCAAAATAGAAAAAATTTTGGCAAAAGAGATGTGGGCAAGAGGTTTGAGATACAGGAAAAACGTAAAAGATATCTTCGGTAAACCTGATTTTGCTTTCAAAAAAGCTAAAACAGCCGTTTTTTGCGACAGTGAATTTTGGCACGGAAAAGACTGGGAAACAAGAAAAAACGATATTAAATCAAACAGGGATTATTGGTTTAAAAAAATAGAAAGAAATATCGAAAGAGACAAAGAAGTAACCGAATATTTGACCGCTCAAGGATGGACAGTTTTAAGATTTTGGGGGAAAGAAATAACAAAGAATACGGAAAAGTGCGTTCAAAAAATACAAAATGCCTTGGATAAAAATAAAGCCTTAAAACAACGTGATATTGATAAAAATTAATTTAAAAGAAAATAAAAAATTATGTATTTGATTATAGGGATATTTTATTTAATTCTGTTGATTCTTTGTTTGGGATTGCTTAAAAACAAAAAATTCGGAAATAAAATACAACGGAGCTTTTCAATTATAATTTCCTGTCGAAACGAAGAGAAAAATCTTCCTCGTCTTTTCAAAGCTCTTTCTGAAATAAATTATCCTGCCGATAAATTTGAAATTATTATTGCCGATGATGCTTCATCCGATTATTCGCCTTATTTGATAAAAAAATTTTCTTCCGAAAATTCACATGTAAAAAGCGTAATTTTAACCGAAAAAAATACTGACTTCAAAGGAAAAAAAGCTGCCTTGAAAGCTGCAATAGAAAAATCAGTATTTCCTTATTTGCTTTTTACCGATGCTGACTGTTCTCCCTCGCCTGATTGGCTTTCCTCTTACAACAATTATTTTAATCCTCAAATTGACATGGTTATAGGATTCAGTCCGGAAGAAACATCAAACAAATTTTATGCATTTACCCAAGTTTTGAATGCCGGTCTTTATGCCGCCTCTGTCGGGATAGGTTTTCCGTTCTCTTGTTCGGGGAGAAATTATTGTCTCAGGAAAAAAAAATATGATGAGATTTCAGGATTTTCTAAATTTAAGAATAATGTCTCAGGCGACGATAAAATGCTGTTAAATGAAGTTGTAAGAACAGGCGGAAAAGTAAATTACAATCCGGATTCACCTGTGAAAACATTTAAGTCGGAAAATTTTACGGAACAACAAAAACGTCGCTACGGGAAATTTTCTCAGCACCGAATATCTTATAAAATATTATCTTTATTGCTTTTCATTTTCTTTCTTTATCTGCCTTTTTATATCGCAGAATACCCGAGTTATTTAGTATTTCATTTTTTGTTTTTATCACTATTTCATCTTTCGAACACTAAAATTCACGGCTTAAAATTTTCTTTTACGGATGTTTTATTCTTTAGTTTGGTTCCTTATTACATTATTTTCTTCTCAATATGGGGAATTGCTTCAAAATGGAGATGGAAATGAAGAGATTGTTCTTTTTCGGAAAAATTCTTATTTCCTTTATTATTCTTTTTGTTATTTTTCAAAAAATAAATTATCGCGGATTCATTGAAACCGTAAAAAATATCCCTATTCAAATTATTGTTTCTGTTTTTATCGTCAGTTTGATCAAACATTTGACCCAGATAAAGAATTGGGACATGATATTAAGACTTGATTCCGATTATAAATTACCGTTTAAAGAAACCGTAAAAAACCATTTTATAGGAGCCGCTTTACGTCTTACCGTACCTGGTGGTCACGGTATCTATGCCCGAGTTTTTTTTCTGGATCATAAAAAAAAATCTGCTCTCGGTTCAACTGTTTTGGAAAAGTTTTTTCAAATATGGATTTGCCTTTTTTCGGGAGTTTCGGCGGGATTATTTGCTTTCAAAAATATTCATCTTGCCTTAAGAATAAGTTTTGCGGTGATTGTCGGTTTATTGCCTTTTGCCTTGCTGCTTCTTTCCAAAATAAAGAAATTCTCTCGCTATAAAAGTTATTCGGAAAGATATTCTGAAAAATTCCCGTTTATAATTTTAAATCAATTTATATTTTTGTCTCTGACGGTATGCCAATATTTTCTTTTGCTTAACTCTATGAAAAGCATAAATTTTCTCGTTGTTGCGAGCAAAATACCTCTTATTCTTATGGCTGCAACTGTTCCGGTTTCTTTTTCCGGACTCGGCATAAGGGAAAGCGTCGGGATAAAATTGTTTGCAACCGAAGGATTTAAACCTGAGCTTTTTGTCGCATCGGCAGGAATAGTTTTTCTGTTCAGTACCGTTATCCCGGCGGTAACGGGAGTTCTTTTTATAAATCAGGATATGAAGAAAAAGAAAAAAAAAGAAAAATAATATATGCTTAAAAATACTTTTGCAATAAATTAGAGTAGTCAAAAATAATATTTTAACTTATCCTTAATTAAATGTTGCCGCTAAAGCAGACTTGATTTTTTTTATATTTTTTGATTTGTATATATTATTTTGACTTATTTAAAAGTATGATTAGAGTTTTTAATAATTAAAAAAATAAAAGAGGAGTTAAAATGGAAAAAAATATTTGTCCCGTTTGTCGGGAAGAAGGAAAGAAAGTAAAAGGTGAAGTTGCAAGAAATTTCGTTAAACCTGAATTAAAAGATCAATTGTCGAAAGAAGAATATTTTCTTTGTTTAACCGAGGGATGCGATGTTGCTTATTACCATCCGGAAGAAGAGAAAGTTTACCGTAATCCGGATGACGTAAAAATACCGATTTGGTATAAAGCCGCTTCAGGAGAAGTTTTTGCCTGCTACGGAAATAAAATTACCGAAGAGGAAGTTATTAAAGCTGTCGTTGAAAATCCGTTATATTCCAGGGAAAAAATCATTGAATTTATGAATAAAAAAGAGGATTGCGGATGTTCAAAAATTTCTCCTGACGGAGAAGACTGCAAAGAACAATTTGATGTTATTCTTGAGGGAGCCGTTTTCGTAAAACAAATACTGCAACATTACAAGCACCTTAAAGTTGACGAAACGCCTGTTGATCCGGAATTATTCGAACATCACTGCGATTGCGGTTGCGATCATGAAAGCGACGATGAAGAATGTTGCGGAGGCGGAGACGATTGCTCTTGCCGTCATTAGAATTATCGAAAAAAAGTTTCAACTTATTTTAAGATATAAATCCATGTATGTAATTTGAAACACTGCCCGGCAAGATATTTAACTTTTATCTTACCGGGTTTTTAAATTGTTTGAAAAATATTTTATTTGCATATATATTTATCTTAATGAACATTATAAATTTCTCCATTGCGTTGACAGAAAAATAATAAAAATAAAATGTACTTTAAAATAAACAGACAAGGAATAAAAATGAAGAAGATAATATTTATTTTATTGGTTGCGATTTTGATTTTATCATGTAAATCGGCGCCCAAAAACTCGGATGAACGCTATGTCGTACTCAGTCCGGAAGTATTTGAATTATTGCATGACATTGATGCTGATGAAAATATTGTCGGAAAAATCAGAGAATGTAATTATCCCGAAACATCAAAAGAAATTGATATTATCGGTAATTTCGGATTGGTTAATTTTGAAAAAGTTTTGGAACTTCAACCGACAAAAGTTTTTACGACGGGAATGGAGCAGGGTGAAATAAGTAAACAGCTTAAAGAATTCGGAGTGGAAACGGTTCAGCTTTTTTCAAATAATTTTGATGAACTTTACCTTAATATAGAGAAATTAGGCAAAGCAGTTTCTCATGAAAAAGAAGCTTCAAAGTTGATAAAATCCATAAAAGAAAAAATAAACAATCTTGATTATAATAATAAAAACAGACCTTCCGTATATACCGAAATTTACGGAAATCCTATTATGACCGTTTCGGATTCATCTTTTGTCGGCAATTTGATAAATCTTGCCGGCGGAGAAAATATTTTTCCGGGGTTGCCGCGTCTTTATTCTCAGGTCTCTCCGGAAGATGTTATAAAACGCAATCCCGATATTATTTTGGTAACTTATCCCGGTACCGATGTTTCGCAAATTAAAAACAGAATGGGCTGGGAAAATATCAATGCCGTTAAAAATAACCGAATTTATACCGCAAAAGATATAAATCCCGACTTGATTTTACGAACAACTCCTCGCTCTGCGGAAGGTATAGTCAAATTGCACGAATTATTCTATGAATCCGGAAAATAAATTTAAAAGTAAATTTTTTGTATTGCTTCTTATTTTGGCGGCAATAAGCGTTTGGTATCTCGGACGTGATTTTCACGGAATGATGATTTTGACGAGAGTACGAATCCCGAGATATGTTTTGGCTGTTTTTACGGGATTTGTATTGGGATCAAGCGGAACCATTTTGCAGGGAATGCTGGGCAATCCTCTGGCTGAACCTTATATTTTGGGATCATCCGGAGGAGCCGCCTTAGGTTCTGCCGTTGCCGTTTTGACCGGTACTGCGGTTTTGGCTCCGGTTTTCGGATTTGTCGGAACGTTAATATCTGTTTTACTTGTAATTTCAATAACAAAATACGGAAAATTATCCGATAAATCAGGTTTGCTTCTTTCAGGAATTGTTACCGGGATGTTCTTTTCTGCTTTGATATCTTTGTTGATGTATCTGAATAAAGAAGACATCGGCGCGATTTTCAATGTTTTGATGGGGAATCTCGGGCGAGTATTTACTTATTCAGAATGGCATTATTTTTTGATAAGCATTGCTTTTTCTGCATTAGTTTTTATTTATCTTTATATTTCCGGATTTAAATTGGATATTATGGCTTCCGGAGACGATCTTGCGCAAAGTATGGGAATAAACGTCAGAAGAACAAGGATTTATGTTTTTATCGCCGTTTCTTTTCTTACTGCCGTCACGGTTTCATACGCCGGAATGATAGGATTTGTCGGTTTAATTGTTCCGCATTTATCGCGCAAAATAACAGGTGTAAATCAACGTCGAAATATGATTTTTGCCGGAATCTCAGGTTCGGTTCTTCTGCTTATATGTGATTTTCTGGGTTCCGGTTTGATGACTGTTCAAATTCCGGCAGGAGTTATTACATCATTTCTCGGAGCTCCTTTTTTCCTCTTTACAATGATGAAAGCAAATCATGAATAGAATGTTTTATTAAAGTCAGCATGTGTTTTTTCAGAGACGGTTAATTCTGCAATAAAAATTATTCCAAAAAACAGATCAGTTTAGCTGAAATATTATATTTATGGCGTTTTTTCTCAATCTTACAATTTTTATTGAATTATAATTAATAAAAAAAGACCCTCGGCAATTGCTTCAGGTCTTTAAAAAAGGATTTTTATTTTTAGAGATTAACTTTTACTTCGGTTATCTCTTTATATTTTTCCAGATGTTCATGTATCTCTTCTACGACGTTATCTCGCATGGTATCAAATTTAGGAATTTCTAAATCTATCGTCGCTGTTCCGTTTTCGTAACCTACGTATTTAACCATTTTCAGAGATACTATATCTTCTCCCACTTTAGGATATATTACGTGTTTAAGTTCATCCACTATTGTTTCTTTGGAAAATTCTTCAATTTCAGCAAGATTATGAGAAATTTCATAATTTTTAATTGCTCTGCGAAGAGTATCAACTGCCAAAACCGAACAGTGCATTTTTTGAGGAGGCAGTCCGTCTAATTCGGAAGCTGCTTCTTTCCAGCTTATGTCTCTTGCTTCGATAATGGATTTGCCTTTTGCCATTTCCGTGATAATTGATCCTGTGGCAATATTGGATGCGCAACCGTATGATTGAAATTTAATATCTTCTATTATATGTGATTCAGGATTTACTTTTAAATATAAGGTTACCTGATCACCGCAAGCCGGACTTCCTTCGGTTGCCTCAGCATCCGGGTTTTCAAGTTTTCCTACATTTCTCGGGTTCATAAAATGATCGAGTACTTTTTCTGAATATTGCATTATAAACTCCTAAGAATTTTTTTTAGCCGCATCATAAAGCGGACTGCGTGAGCGTAATTTTTCAACAATGTCTTTTAATTTATCGACAGTATAATCAACTTCTTCTATTGTATTGTATCTGCTTGTCGTAAATTTCATTGAACCGTGTGATTGGACATGAGTTCTTCCCGTGTTTGTCAATACATAATTTGCTTTTAATCCTTGCGATGCGCAAGCGCTTCCGGTTGCAACCATGATATCGAGCATATCAAGCATTACCATAATGGCTTCTCCTTCTATGTAATCAATGGAAATATTTACGTTATGACAAATACGTTCTCCGACTTTAGGACCGTTAAGTTCACAATCGGGAATTTCATTTAAAATTCTGTCTGTAAGATGTTTGGCAAGTTTGTTCATGTGTTCAATGTTTGCGTCAAGGTCTTTGAATGCCATATCAACCGCTTTGGCGAATCCCGCGCAAAGAGCTATGCTTATTCCGCCGGTATTGTGTTGGTCTATTCTGTTTATTCCGTGTAAAACCGGAGCTAAACGGATTCCTTTTCTTTGATATAATGCTCCTACTCCCTGCGGACCGTGAATCTTGTGAGCAGAGAAAGTCATTAAATCGGCTTGCAGTTCGTCAACGTTAATCGGCATTTTTCCGTAACCTTGTCCGGCATCAATCATTACACCTATTTTGTGATCGGATTTTTTTAGAATTTCATTAATTTCCTTCATTTTTTGAATTGTTCCGATGGTGTGATTTACCAGCGTGGTCATAAAAAGAACCGTTTCGGGTTTGATTGCTGATTCGAGAGCATTTAAATCAATGTACCCGTCTCTGTCTGCGGGTAAATATGTTACTTCAAATCCGCTTTGTTCAAAGAAGAAAGCATTGGTCAGAATATCAGGATAATCTATAGATGAACAAATAATATGATTTCCTTTCTCGAAGTTTGCGGACAAAAAACCTTTGATGGCTATATTGTTTGCCGCCGTTCCTCCTGAAGTAAAATGAATTTCTTTGGCATCAGCTCCGATTGTCGAAGCTATTTTTGCTTTCCAGCTTTCTATTTTTTCTGCAATTTCCGAACCTTTTTTTATAAAGTTACCCGGAAAATAAAAATTTTCTCTGAGGTAAGGCAACATTTCATCAACAACTTCCGGAGCCGGTTTCGAGGTTACGCAGTTGTTAAAATAAATTCTTTCCATGATGTCTCCTTGAAATTTCGAATTTATCTTTATATATTGATTAAGCATTTTTTTATTCAACAAATCCGTCAATCTTTTGTCTGTGATTTACGAATTTTAAAAATTTTATACAGTATAACGTTAAGGGCATTTTTGACAACTTGATTTTATTAAATATTTTCCTGAAATTCTACAAAGTTAGACTCTGACAAACTTTATGCTTTAAAATAAATATTTCAAGACAGCTGTTGCCTGATAAATTTGCTTGAAAAATTTAATGATTGTCATCAGGTGCCGGCTGATAATTTTGACATTATTCTGATAAAATTTAAATGATTTTTTATTATAAAATTATTATCAAAAGGATGCATGATGTTAAAAATAGACAATATTTCGGGCGGTTACAATAAAGAAGTTATCGTTAAAAACTTAAATTTTACCGCAGAAAGAGGTCAGCTTTTAAGTTTTGCCGGACCGAACGGAGCAGGGAAATCAACTTTGCTGAAAATGATTGCGGGAGTTATCAAACCGTATTCCGGAAAAATATTAGCGGATAATAAGGATTTATCTTCTCTTTCGCCCGCAGAGAGAGCAAAATGCGTTGCTTTTATTCCTCAGAATTTTGAGCTTGAATTTGATTATTCCGTTTACGACATAATTCTTTCGGGACGTTTCCCTTTTCTCAATATATGGGGAAATTATTCGGTAAAAGATCGTGAAACAGTTGAGGATTTAATTGAAAAATTCGGTCTTTCAGATTTAAGAAATCAACCTCTGAACAGAATAAGCGGAGGAGAAAAACAACGGGTTTCTATTGCGCGAGCTTTGGCGCAGGGTTCCGATATTTTACTTATGGATGAAGGATTTTCTTTTCTTGATTTGAATTATCAGGCGGAAATTATGAAAATAATAAAAACTCTTACCGAAAAAGAAAATAAATCAGTTCTTTTGGTCAGTCATAATCTTAATTTGATCTCGGCTTATTCCGATAAAGTTATTATGCTGAAGAACGGTGAAATAACGGCTTGCGGCGTACCGGACGAAGTTTTTTCTTCATCCGAAATAAAAAAATTATATAATGTCGAAATGGAAATAGAACTGAATCGAAAAACCGGACGACCCGTGATTATCTATCCGGAGACAGAATGTTAAAATTTAAATTCATATTTTTTTTGTTGCTTCTTTCTTGTTTGCATGCAGTATCGGGCTTTGTCTTTGACGAAAATAAAAAACCTGTTGCCAATGTTGCGGTAATCAGCGGAAATAATTTTACCGTTTCCAATGAGAAAGGATATTTCAATCTTACGGATGTTGCCGATTCTTTGCGATTTCACCGAGCCGGTTATCGTGATCTTACCGTTGCGGCAACGTCTCTTAAAAATAAAATTATTCTTAAAACAAAAGATTATGAATTGCCTGAATTTACCGTATCGGCGAAAACAGATCAAAGTTATCGACTGAGGGGGAATAAAAAAGTCATCAGAATAAAAGAAAGCGACTTCTCCGAATCGACCGACATGATAATCAAAGAAGAATTGGGGTTGGACACTTCCCTTAATAACCTGGCAGGGGAAAAACAAACCGTAAAACTTATGGGGATGTCCGACAAAAATACTCTTGTGATGTTGGACGGAATTCCTTTGAACAACAATGGACAAGCGTTTGATCTGAGTCTCATTCCTGCGGAAATCATCAAGCATATAGAAATTAAGCAAAACAGCGGTTCAACGGATGCGGGAAGCGGAGCGATGGGAGGCGTCATTAATATTGTCAGCAAATCGTCTTCCGACTTAAATTTTTCCGATACTTTTGAATCCAAAGCCGAATTCGGTTCTTTCGGATTGAAAAAACAGCTTATTTCCGTTTACCGAAACACAGGGAAAATGAATACATCGTTAACGGTAAAAAAAGAATACGCTCGCAATAATTTTAGATTTCATAATGTAATTACGGATGAAAATCTTACACGGAAAAATAATAAATTTTCAGGTTTGCATATTACTTTCGGATCAAATTATTTTATTAAAAATTTCAAATTGAAAAATCGCATTATTATAAATGACATAAAAAAAGGGTTGCCGGGACCGCTTAATCAATCTGATGTTTTCAAATCATCTTTTCTCCGGGGATTGAAAGCCGATGTGTCTTCTTCTCTTATTCATTCTTCCGAAAAATCCCAAGCATCTCTTACCTTATTCGGATTCAGAGATCGATCGCTTTACGATAATTCGGAAACAATATTCTTTGTTTGGCGAGAACAGGGGAGAACAGAATACGACAGAATAGGAACTAAAGCTTATTATAATTTCGATTTAAGTGAAGTTAATTTTTCTTTTAAAACCGGTTTTACCGAAGACAGGTTTGCTTATTTTGATTTGCTGAAGCCGGATAAACCAGGAAACGAAATTTTTCAGGATACTTATTTTATCTCTCAACATTCTGATTGGGAAAAAGAAATTTCGAGATATAAAATAAAAATGAACGCCTCATACCGAGCCGATATTTATGAAAGAAAATCGGAAACAAACTCTGAACACAGTTGGGGATTTGATTCGGAGTTATCGGTTGATTGGAAACTGATAACTGTCCTTAGAGTAAACTTTGCTCGCGGATTTACCTTACCGTCTTTTTACGATTTGTACTGGATAGGAGATGCTCAAACCATGGGTAATCCTGATTTAAAGCCCGAGCATTCCGAATCTTATAATTGCGGATTGGAATTGAGTTGCGAAGTATTCTCCGTTTCAGCAGATTATCATCATGCCGATATTGAAGAAATGATTTTTTGGCACAGATCGACCAAGGGATGGAAACCGGATAATATTGCCGATGCCGAGTATGCCAATTGGGAATTTAAATCAAAACTTAAACTTTTGAATGCTTGGTCATTAAATGGTGTTTACGTTAAAAATGAATGTTACGATAAAACGAAAAACGGAGATTTTTACGATAAATTTTTGATGAATGTGCCTTTTGATATTTTAAATGTCGGTTTAGTTTATGAGACCGGTCTTTTTTCCGCAGGTTTAAAATACAATAAAACCGGTAAAAGATATATGACGCGAGATCATTTGAACGGAACTTTGCCGAGCTTTGAATTGATTGACGCAAATATTAATATATTCAAGAACTTCGATAATATTTATTTTACTTTATACGCAAATTTTAACAATATTGCGGATAAACAATACGAAGAATTTTCTATGATGCCCAAGCCGGGATTTAATTGGAGTTCGGGATTGAAATTTAAATACGTTATAAATTGAAATATCTGCATTAAAAATACTCAATTTTACGACTTTTATGCAGTCTGTCTGACCGCAAAATCAATTTTACGGTCGGGAAATCATGATTTAATGACAATTTTGTAAAAATACGTTGACATCTGAATTGCAAAAAACTTAGTTAATCAAAATTATAAAAATATCAGATCGGAGGTTTTTAAATGAAATTTAAATTTACCGTGTTGCTGTTATTGATTTGCATAATCGGATTGTTTGCTGACGATGATTTATCCGGTACCCTCGAAAAGCTGTACGGCGAGTCAGCCAAAGCTTATCTCAAGCCTGCCGTTACCGGTTTCGGGGCAGCTCAAAACAGCGGTTGGTTTTTCAAAGCTCCTCAAGATGACTTGGTTGCTTTGGATGTAGCTCTCAGATTTATTGTTAATGTAGCAACTTTGGACGGAGACAAAACTTTTTCCGTTAAAGCTCCCGTAAAATTATCGGGAGAGCAGGCAGATATGATGTTAAGCGAAACATCGCTCACGCCTGCCGAAAAAGATATTGCAAAAACTCAATTAATGAACGGTGAAATGGACGTTGTTGTTTCCGGACCGACTATTATCGGAAGCAATAAAGATAAAGTAAAGGTAAGAGGAGAATATGACGGTCATGAATTAACTGAGATTGAGCTGGACGGAACCCAAGGTTTAGACATTCCCGCGCTTCCTCTTGTTACTCCTCAATTGACGGTGGGAACCGCTTTCGGAACAAACTTGACTTTCCGATTTATTCCTGATATGGAAATAAGCGAAGATATGGGAGATTTTAAATATTTCGGTTTCGGTATTCAGCATAATCCTTTATATTGGATTCCGGATCCTTTACCCGTGGACGTTGCAGCTTCTTATTTTTATCAAAGTCTTAAAATCGGAAGCAATTTGGAATCAAGCGCATGGAATTTGGGCGTGAATGCCAGCAAAACCGTAGGAACAATTATTGCCAGCGTAACTCCTTTTGCCGGTCTGTCAATCGGCGGTTCCAATCTTGATGTAAGCTACAATTACGAAATAAGCGATGAAGAAGAAGAAAAAATAAGTTTTGATTTGGATGGTAAAAACGACGTAACTCTTACGCTCGGAGCAAATTTAAGATTAGCCGTTTTTGATCTCAGCGGGGAATATAATATTTCAAATGAATCAAATTCTTTCAGCTTCGGATTGGGTGCAGGATTTACTTTCTAAACTTATAATCGCAGATTGATTTTTTACCCGAGTTTTATGCTCGGGTTTTTTTATTGTCTCCGTAAACAATACAGATTTATTTTATAATCTGAGATAAAAATATATTTGTATTTTTTCAGAGTTTTATTGCGACAATTTAAAATAAATATGCATACTGTTTTCAGACAGATAAAGAATGATTCTTTTTATATTGCGAGTCTTGGCATGATACCGACGATAAGGATGCAGCTTTTGAGTCATTGAACATTAAACACGTAAATTTAAAGGCTGAGTTTTTATTCTCAGCCTTTTTTGTTCTCTTCACGGGAAAAGATAAGATATATTGAAATATTTGTTTATTTACTGAATCTGATTATATCTTTTCTCACTTCGTTTATAAAGGGATAAAACTTTTTCATAACTGATTTTCGTTCTGCTTTATCGGTGATTAATTTATATTTTTCGTCATGTAAAGTTGTTCCGGTTTTATAGGATTCTGTACCGAATACCAAAGTATTTTCATTTGTAATGATTGCCGCATCATCCCAACCGGAAGAGAAAGCGTATTTACGATCTTTTCCGTCAAAAATATTTTTCCCGTGGGCGTAATCTCCCGGTGAATTTTTCACGCCGATCTGTTCCATAAATGTTACAGGCAAATCATGATGGGAGGTAAGGTAATCATAAGTTGCCGGTTCCATATCAGGGTGATAAATGATCATTGGAACTTTGGTTTGCATATCAGTGAAAGCGTTAGTGTGACCATAGTATCCTCTTTCGTAAAATTCTTCTCCGTGATCTCCGGAAATAACGATAATTGTATTATCCATATAACCTTTTTCTTCCAAAACATCAAGAATATTTTTAGTAAGCCGATCATTCCAATGAATGGCGTTTTTGTAACTGTTTTTCAGAATCAAGGTATCTTTTTTTGTTACCGTCATGTAGTTTACCGATTTCTTGGAAGGTTTAAAAATATCTTCTTCGGCCGGGAAGCAGTAGGGACCGTGCGGAGCGTCAAAAAACAAAAAAGCAAAGAAAGGTTTATCTTTTTTTCTTTCTCGAATGAAATTTATCATGTTTTCGGCAAGTTGAGGATCTTTTTGCAAAGCGCTTTCTCCCTCAAAATCATCATGAATATAATCGGAAAGATTGACGAAACAGGTCTTGCGAAATTCCGGATTGGTCAAAAAAGTACTGGCTCCGATATTGAAATCATATCCTTGTTTTTGCAGTTCATCCATAAAAACAGGTGATTTTCTTTCTGCCAGAAATTGGTGCCAATACGTTCCGTAAACACCGTAAAATAAAGAAAAAACTCCGAATCTTGAAGCATTTCCTCCGCTGTAATGATTTAAAAATACCTGACTTTTTTTACTGAATTTATAAATATTCGGCATAACCTTTTCATCTAATTTATCATAACGAAAAGCATCCCATAAAATCCATAAAATATTATAGTTTTTTTCCGGTTTATCAGAGATGATTTCATGCAAAGGATATTGAAGTCGAGAAACTTCCGCCGATATTTTTACATGATCTCGATTGTCTTTGTAACCGAATTTTCGAGCAGTTCTTTTTATTGTAAAAGGCTGATAAAAAGGGAAAACATTATTATAGCTTATAACGCCGACTTCATCCATCAAATCATATACACCGTAAGATACTTTGTCAGAAACAAATAAAATAAATAACAAAATAAAGAAGTATTTATTAGCGTATTTTGAAGATATAAATTTGAACGAATTTATTTTTTTTATCTTCAGCTGAGTAAAAACATGAATCAATATAAAAAATATAACAATCAAAATACCCGTAAGCCACGTGGCTGCCCCGAGAGACACAGAATCAGATTCACCTTTAATTGATGCTGTTATTTGATTTATTACCATCCCGTTAATGTGATACTTGAATAAATTATATTGTCCTGCATCACTTAAAAAGAAGGCATAAAAAGGAACCGTCAGAGGAAGCATCGCAGCATAAATATTTTTACGGGAAGGCCAAACTGCATATAAAACAAAAAATATCAAAGACATTGCCGCAGAAATCATAAAAGTATTTGAGATCCAGGCATTCAGCAAAAATAAAAAAGTTTTTGTTTGCGGAACATCGGTAAAAAAAAGATAAAAAATATTGATTAAGGCTAAAATCAGGAAATTTACTTTTTGAAACAGATAAAAGTTTGGCAGGTTATTTTTAAATTTTTGCGAATAATTCATTTTCTTTCCTTTTTTTAATTTAAGATGATAACAAATCAATTATTATTTTATGAATTTTTTGATTGTCGGCAATTATTGAGTGACTGTTTATATTCCAGGTATCATTTTCGTAAGTACTTATTTTACCGCCTGCTTCCAGAACAATCAGTTGTCCTGCCGCCATATCCCACGGTTTTAATTTTCTTTCGAAATATCCGTCCAAACGACCGCATGCAACATAACATAAATCAATTGCTGCCGATCCTTCCCGTCTTACTCCCAGGCATTGTTTTACGAATTTTTTCATTTCTTCTAGGTATAAATCTCCGTTTTCCCATCTGTCGTAAGGAAATCCCGTTGCGATCAGAGATTTTGAAATATCTTTTGTTGAAGATACCGAAATTTTTTTGTCGTTAAGAAAAGCTCCCTTTCCTTTCTCTGCATAGAACAATTCATTTAAGACAGGGTTAAACACTGCTCCGAATCTTATTTCTCCGTCAATTTGCAAAGCAATTGAAACAGCAAAAAAAGGATATTTGTGAGAAAAATTGGTTGTTCCGTCAAGAGGATCTATAATCCAAACCCGGTTATTGGTACCGGTAATCGAATTATTTTCTTCCGCTAAAACAGTGTCTTCGGGAAAATTGCGTTTAATATAATCCGCAATGAATTTTTCGCATTTTAAATCCGTTTCGGTAACCAAATCAACTTTTCCTTTATAAGAAATTAGGCAATCTTGTTTATTATAACCTTCCGACAGAATTTTACCGGCTTCTTTACTTAAATTAATTATCCTGTTCAACATAATTAAAATCCTTTACTTACTCAAATCTTAATTTTATTATAACATTGTCAAAAAAATTATCAGCCTGTTTCGTCAATAATAAACCGAAAATACAGTATTCTGTCTGATGACGTTTTGATTAAAGAAACAATTCAGCGAATATTTTTTATTATTTTATCGGTATAAAATAATTAAAAACCGGTTTTTGGCATAAAAATTTCATTTCATGATGTCGTTATATACCGAAATAAAAGAAGATGATCATTAATTTCAGGGAAGAAAATCAAATCACAAGGAAGTGAAAAGGATCATTATTTATGAAAAGCCTTGTGGATTTTGTATTCATAAGGCTTTATTTTATCGGAGGTTAATTATGAGTGAAGATTGGCGGGAATTATATGAAGAGGGAATAAAATATTTCAAAAATAAAAATCTCAAAGAAGCGATAAAAAATTGGGAAAAAGCTTCCCTTTTAAATAAAGATGAACCGGAAATTCATTCTGTTTTGGGAAATGCCTATAAAATGTTAAACGAATTTTCAAAAAGCACCGATTCATTGAAGAAAACCGTTGATTTGGAACCGAAAAATTTTAAGTATCTTTACGATTACGGTTTGTTGATGTTCGAACGGGAGAAATACGATGATGCTTTAAAATATTTTTTGGAAGCTCGCGAAACTGACCCGACGGATTTTTCTTTGATGAACGATATCGGGGTTACCTGTTTTCATCTGAAAAAATATGAAAAAGCAGAACTCTTTTTAAACAAAGCTCTCCGATTAAAGAAAGACTACCTCCATGCAAGAATAAATCTGGCTTATGTTTACATCAAACAGGAAAAACTTACGAAAGCTTACGAAATATCGGAATCCTTTTCCGCAGCAGAGCAAAATAAAATAGAAGTTATAGAACTGAGAAATTATTTGGATGATTTATCGCACATTCCGCTGAGTAAAAACAGCGAAAACACATTGCATTTAAATTTTACAAGTCGGGAATCCGATATTTTGCCTTTGGAAATTCAGGAAAACATAGTCTCTGATTCGGATAAAGGAAATTTGGATATTTCTGTGGTTGTTCCTGTTTTTAATGAGGAAGGAAACATAAAAATCCTTTATGATCGGACAGTTAAAACAATTACGGAAATAAATCAAAGCTACGAAATTATTTTTATAAATGACGGCTCTTCCGATAAAAGCGGAGAGATTTTAACTGATCTTGCTCAAAAAGATTCCAAGGTAAAAGTTGTTCAGTTCAGAAGGAATTACGGGCAGACGGCGGCATTAAGCGCCGGATTCAAATATTCTTCCGGCAAGGTCATTATTACAATGGACGGTGATTTGCAAAACGATCCTTCCGATATTCCTTTGCTTCTCGAAAAAATGGCGGAAGGCTACGATTTGGTAAACGGTTGGAGAAAAAACAGACAAGATAAAACGATTACTCGTAAAATTCCGTCTAAAATAGCAAACAAAATAATAAATATTTTGATTTCAGGTTCCGGAATACAGCTCAACGATTTCGGCTGTACTCTGAAAGCCTATAAACGAGGTATCATAAAAAATATCAGACTTTACGGAGAAATGCACCGTTTTATACCGGTTTTTGCCGCTTGGCTAGGCGTTAAAGTTGCGGAAATACCGGTAAAACATCATCCTCGCAAATACGGTGTTGCCAAATACGGCTTGGGCAGAGTTTCCAGAGTAATTTTTGACCTTATCGTGGTCAGATTTTTCTCCGATTTTCTTGTTCGTCCCATTCAGTTTTTCGGCAGAATAGCCAAAAATATTATCGGTTGGTCATCTCTTGCTTTGCTTCTGATCGCTGTCATGAAATTTATTTTTCCTGATTTTTTTATTTCATTTAATACAATTTTATTGCTTTTCTGTATTGTTTCAGTCGGTTCATTCCAAATTTTGATTATGGGTCTTTTGGGGGAAATAATGATGAGGATTTATTTTGAAGGACAGAAAAAAGACTATTACATCGTAGAAAAAATAATCAGAAAAAAAAGGTAAAAATATGTGCGGAATTACAGGATTTGTCTCAAGAAATGCCGTAAACGGGGAAGTTATAAAAGACATGACCGGAGAACTTTATCACCGGGGACCTGATGCGGGAGGAACATTTTTTCGTAAAATAAACAATTGCTTTTGCGGATTGGGACACAGACGTTTGAGCATTATGGATTTAAGCAATAATGCCGCCCAGCCTATGTTTGACAGAACCGAAAATTATATCCTTTCCTTCAATGGAGAAATATATAATTACCCGGAAATAAAAAAAGACCTGTTGACTGCCGGTTACGATTTTAAATCAAATTCCGATACGGAAATTTTATTGTACGGACTGATTGAATACGGAACAAATCTGTTGCAACGTTTAAACGGCATGTTTGCCTTTGCTTTCCTGGATGTGAGAGCCGGAGAATTGTTAATTGCCCGAGATCGTTTCGGTCAAAAACCTCTTTTTTACGGATTTGATGAATGTAATTTTTTCTTTGCTTCCGAATTAAAATCTCTGTTTAAGCATCCTGCCGTAAAACCGGAAATCTCGGAAGAATCCTTGGTTAGATATTTGTGTTTTGAATATTGCCTTGCTCCTGATTCTTTAATAAAAAATATCAGAAAACTTGAACCCGGGAATTTTGCAGTTTTCAACTTTAAAGACGAATTTCAATTCAGAACGGAAAAATATTGGAGTCCCGATTTAATCCCGGATCCCTGTTTCAATAATTTACCGGAAAAAAAAATAACTTCTTTGATACTGGAAAAATTAAAAAACTCTATCGGGAAAAGAATGATGAGCGATGTTCCGATAGGAGTTTTTCTGAGCGGGGGAATAGATTCAAGCGCTATACCGGCTTTACTTTCCGAGATAACGGAAACCAAAAAGATAAAAACTTTTTCTTTAGGATTTAAAGAAGCGAGTTTTGACGAAAGTTCCCATGCCAAACTAGTTGCAAAAATTTTCGGAACTGATCATCATCACAAAATTTTAAAATCTTCCGATCTTTTGGACTATATCCCGAAAATTATCGATAAATTGGATGAACCGATGGCTGATTCTTCCATTATTCCGACTTATGCTTTATCGGAATTTACCCGAAAACATGTTACTGTTGCTTTGGGCGGAGACGGGGGAGACGAACTTTTTGCCGGATATGATCCTTTTTTGGCTCATTTTTGGGCAAATAAAATTGAATTTTTACCTGATTTTCTTCTTAAATTTTTCCGCGAACAGGCAAATAAAATTCCGGTATCCGATAAGAATATGAGCCTTGATTTCAAGATTAAATCTTTTTTGAAAGGTCTCCGTTATCCTTTGCTTGAAAGAAATCAGCGTTGGATGGGAGCTTTTTCGTCTGATGATTTCCGAGATTTGTTTTCGGAATTATTTTATAAAAAAGTAAAAAACAGTGATGTTTACGATTCATTAAACTTTAACTTTGCCCTCAAAGATGATTATATTGCCCGAGTTGCCGAAGCCTATCAGAAAACTTATCTCCCGGATGATATTTTGGTAAAAGTCGATAGAGCTTCGATGATGAATTCTCTGGAAGTTAGATCTCCTTTTTTAGATGTGGAATTTGCCGAATTTGTAAACAAGCTTCCGTCTCGTTTTAAATTCAGAATGACGACAAGAAAATATATCTTAAAAAAAGCTCTGGAAACAAAACTCCCTGACTCAATTATTTATCGTAAGAAGAAAGGATTCGGAATTCCGCTTACGCAATGGCTGCGAGAAGAGCTTTATTCAGAAATAAAATCAACTTTTTATTCTTCCCGTTTGGCAAACTCAGGCATAATAAATCCCCGATATTATAAAAAAATACTCAACGAACATCTTACGAGAAAAAAAGATAATCGAAAACCGATTTGGACTCTTTATATCCTGGAAAAGTGGTTGCAAAAAAACGATATAATTTGTTGAAATTTTAAATTAAAACAGATGCGTATAGGATGTTATCCGTAAGATTACAATATGAAAGAATGGATAGACGACACCATTGATATTTATAGAAAATTAAGACAACTATCCCTTAAACTGATGATATTGTTGCTGTGTATGAACTTTTAACATTTTCATTCCAATCCGAAAAAATTATTTTATTTTGCTTATTTTTATGAAGATTAAAAAAAGAGCAGCTTTAAAATCCCTCTCTGTCAGATCATCCGCCTTCTATGCAATCAGCTAAATAAAGAAAACTTTTGACAACATAATTGTTTCAACTTAATGCGGACGAGTGTGCATAATTCAGACCGTAAAAACAAGTTTTGGCTCGAGGCAAGGGTTATTTTAGAATTTATTGTTTCAAAATCCGGCACTCTTAAAGCCAATCCGTTGCGCGTCATTGCAAAATGAACATACAGGAGATTAAAATGGGTAAACCAATTTTAGACAAGGAAATTTCACTAAAAGATTTTAACGATTTTTATTGGCTGAAAAAGGAGCTTGTTCAATTTTGTCTAACAATAGGAATTTCAAGTACGGGAGGAAAAATTGAAATATCTGATAGAATTCGTACATATTTATCGACAGGTGAAATTGTTAAGAAAGTAAGAAAAACACATAAGGTTAAATCGGATTTTGATTGGACTAATGAGGTTTTGACAAAAAACACTGTAATTACAGACAGCTATAAAAACGGAGAAAACGCAAGAAATTTTTTCATTCGGGAAATTGGATCTCATTTTAAATTCAATGTCATTTTTATGAAATGGATGAAAGAAAATATCGGGAAAACTCTTGGTGACGCGATAATGGAATGGAAACGAATAGAAGTCTTGAAAAAAGACCGCAATTATGTCAGTGAAATAAGCCCTCAATTCGAGTACAACAGATATATGAGAGAATTTTTGAAAGATAATCCGAACTTATCAAGTAAAGATGCCATGAAATTTTGGAAGTTAAAAAGCTCCCAAAGAGGTTCAAATGAATACGATAAAAAGGATTTAGAATTGAAATAAAAAACAATACGCAATATAAATATATATAATATGGAATTTAAGATGTTGATGTCGGATATTTTAGCAGCGGCGCTGAAATTGAATATCAAGATGAGATTTACGGGTCTTTGTTGTATCAAGCCAAAAACGCTGTAGATTTATTATATTTGAAATACTTAAAAGCTCAGATAAGCTATGATGGCATTAATAGAGTTGAGACTTACCCGTATCCGAAAGAAGCGATCAGAGAGGCTGTCCTAAATGCGATTGCTCACAAAAATTATGAGAGGCAGGTTCCGATTCAGATTAAGGTTTTTGATGATAAAATAATTATAGGTAACACCTGTGTATTTCCTGAAGGTTGTACTGAAAAGAGCTTGTTTGAAAAGCATTCTTCAGTGCCATATAACCCTTTAATTGCGAAGACATTATACAGAGCGGGGTTTATTGAGTCGCAGGGACGAGGTATTGAAAAAATAGTTGAAGCCTGTGAAAAAGAAGGTAATCCTTTACCAAAATATACAGTTAACCCAAATGAAATTATGGTAATTTTTTATAGTATATTTGACAAAGATGACCCGATAAATACCGGGGATTATACAAAGAATGATACTGTAAATGATACAAATGTCGGTCAAAGTGTCGGAAATAATGACCCAAAGGATATTGCTAATGATATTATAAAATTAACAGTTAAGGATAGACAAAGAAATATAGTCGACTTAATGTTAAGTAATCCTAAAATTACAAGGTTGGAATTAAGTGAAATTTTAAGCGTTAGTGATGCCACAATTAAAAGAGACATTGATAAACTTAAAAAAAGCGAGCATAAGCCATAGAGAGGGAAGTTTAACAGATGGAAAGAGGCTGGTAAATAAGGATAAACTCGAGCGGTCATAATGATTAGTGAGCAGAATTTGGATATAGCAGCTAAATAGGAGCAAATTATATGAATAATCTTCAAAACAAAAAAGAAATGACATAGGAAGATATAAAATTAAAATTTATAACGTCCGCTATAGAAAGAGCAGGACGGGATAGAAATAATCATATAAAAAATGTTTAATTAATTTATTTATATATTGGTAAGTTATATGTTTTATGACTTGTACGGTTTTATTTTTATTATTTTTTAAAAATTTTCAGATGTGAAAAAAATTTTTTAATTTTAAAAAAATAGGTTGCATAATTTATGAACATAAAATATTTTGTTCGTTAATGCCTGATTGAAAGCAATTTTGTGATCAAAAGGGTAAATAAAGAAAATAAATTCTCCTGAGATTGAGGATAATTCTAAAATCAAGGGATGGCGAAAGAAACAAAGAGTTTTAATTCCCCGTCTCTGTATCTCAGGTGACGGGGATTTTTTTATGCCGGAAAAATACCATACAGTAACTATTACCGTTTATGACAGAGAATCTGCTTTTCCTAAAGTTAATTCTTTGTTGCATGAATATGGCGAAAGAATTCAAATGCGAGTCGGGTATCCGATGCCGGAACAAAATATCGCCGTTATCTTTATTATCACTAAAATGACAACCGATACTTTAGGAAGTTTAACCGGAAAACTGGGACAAATAAAGTCGGTAAAAGTCAAATCCACAACTTTGAAAATATAAGACAGCGGAGGAATTTGTTATGTCTGCAATGAAGCCGAGAGAATGGGCAAATCAAGTAATTAAGCAAGAAGAAATTGATAAGTATTTAATTAACGGAAAAGACTTTATTGATGATGCTTTAATTTGGGATCAGATAAAATCATCTAAAAAACCGGATAAATCTTTTGTGAGAGACATTATCCAAAAATCAAAAGAAATTCAGAGACTTGATCCGCTTGAGACGGCAAGTTTGTTAAATGTTCAAGACGAAGATCTTTGGCAGGAAATGTTTCATGCCGGTTTGGAAATAAAAAGGAAAGTTTACGATAACAGAATAGTTTTCTTTGCTCCTTTGTATTGCAGCAATCTTTGCGTAAACAATTGTTTGTACTGCGGATTCAGGGAAGCCAATTGTAAAGAAAAAAGACGTATTCTTACTCAGGAAGAGATAAAAAAAGAAGCTGAAGCAATGGTCAATATCGGTCATAAAAGAATGATCATTGTTTTCGGAGAACATCCGGCTTCCGATGCCGATTATATGGCAAAAGCGATAGAATCTGTTTACAGCGTTAAGAAGAAGGCGAGACACGGAGAAGGAAGCATTCGCAGGGTAAATGTTAATGCTGCTCCTATGTCGATAGAGGATTTGAAAAAACTTTGGGAAGTAGGTATAGGAACTTATCAGGTATTTCAGGAAACTTATCACCATGAAAGTTATAAAACTTTGCATCCGAGCGGTCCTAAATCAAATTACCGTTGGAGACTTTATGCTTTGCATCGCGCCATGGATGCCGGAATAGATGATGTTGCCGTAGGCGCATTATTCGGACTTTACGACTGGAGATTCGAGGTTATGGGGCTTCTTTATCATGCCATTGATTTGGAAAACAGATTCGGAATCGGACCTCACACCATTTCTTTCCCGAGAATGACTCAAGCCGAAGGATCTTCTTTCAGCATCAAATCAGAACACAAAGTATCGGACGATCAATTTAAAAAGCTTGTTTCCGTGTTGCGTCTTTCAGTTCCTTATACCGGAATGATTATTACGGCTCGCGAAGAACAGGAAATCAAACGTCAGGTTATAAAACTCGGTTGTACTCAGACAGATGCTTCCACGAAAATAGGGATAGGGGCTTACAGCGAGCAATATACCGATCAGGAAAAAGAAAGACAACAATTTATGCTCGGTGATACCAGAACTTTGGATGAAATTGTCAGAGAATTGGCTCAAATGGGCATGATTACATCTTTCTGTACTTCCGGTTATCGTTGCGGCAGAACCGGCGATAAAATTATGGGTATGCTTAAACACTGCGTTGAAGGAAAATTCTGTAAATTGAATGCCGTTCTTACTTTCCGTGAATTTTTGGATGATTATGCTTCCCCCGAAACACAAAGGGTGGGAGAAGAATTAATCCAAAGAGAAATCAATGAGATAAAAGCTGAACCGTTTTTTGAAAAAAGCAAGTTATTGAAAGAATTTATAGATGATTACGAAAGGATCAGACATGGTGAACGCGACATCTATCTGTAAAGATCTTCGCCATATTGCAGAACCTCATGTAGAGCTTAAATCTCTTTTGGAAGCCATTGCTTATTGGCTGGAAACAGAGCTGGGAATAAGAATTTTTTTCTGTGAGTTGAAAGGACGACGCTGGTCATTTTTTGCCGGTAAAGACAGTCTTGATACAGCCCAGGTTCGTTATCAAATCAATGATAAGCTCGGAATGATTGCGGAAGCTAATGATTTGGGAAAAGAGTTTTGGCAAGAATTGACTGATGAATTAAAAGATATTGTCAGAAATTTTTGAGGTGAAGATGACCGTTAAATATTACGGAAGCGAAACGGAAAAAGCTATTGATAATTTTTCTGTTTCAGGTTATAAGATGTATCCGCTTTTCATAAAGTCGTTTGCCGCCGTGAAACTTGCTTGCGCCGAAGTTAATGCGGAACTCGGTTTTCTCGATAACGATATTTTTCTTGCGATAAGCAGAGCATGTAAAGAGATACTTTCAGGAAAGCATTTTGAACAATTCCCGCTTGATCCTTTTCAGGGAGGAGCGGGAACTTCTTTTAATATGAATGTTAATGAGGTTATAGCTGCCCGAGCCGAAGAATTAATCGAAGGAAAATTTTCAATTGATCCGCTGCGCCATGTAAATCTCCATCAATCCACCAATGACGTTTATCCTACGGCTTTAAAAGTCGCCGTTCTTTTTTATTTGAAAAAGCTGGAAACCGCAGTCGGCGATATGCAAACAACTTTGCAGCATAAAGAACAGGAATTCAAAGATGTCGTAAAATTAGGGCGAACGCAACTTCAGGATGCTGTTCCGATGACTTTGGGCATGACTTTCGGGGCTTTTGCCGAAGCGATTGCCAGAGACAGATGGAGAGTTTTTAAATGCCGGGAAAGAATCAAAACCGTTAATCTGGGAGGAACCGCAATCGGAACAGGTCTTACTGCTCCGAGAGATTACATCTTCAAAGTTACGGACAGATTGCGCAAAATAACCGGCTTGGCTGTTTCGAGAAGCGAAAACTTGATTGATTCAACGCAAAATCAGGATCAATTTGCCGAAATTTCCGGTATTCTGAAAGCGGCTGCGGTCAATCTTTTAAAAATAGGAACGGATTTGCGTTTGCTTTCCTCCGGACCGGACGGAGGATTCGGGGAAATCATTCTTCCTGTTCGTCAAAAAGGTTCAACCGTTATGCCCGGAAAAGTTAATCCCGTAATGCCCGAGATGATTTCCCAGGTTGCGATAAAAATAATGGCAAATGATCAAATAATATCGGTATGCGCCGCTTCGGGAAATTTAGAGCTTAACCAATTTATGCCTCTGATAAGCTATACAGTTTTAGAATCTCTTCATCTTATGAGCAATACTGTTCCTTTGTTTAACGAAAAATGTTTGAAAGGAATTAAAGCAAATAATGAGAATTGTATGTCTAACTTATTAAAAAGTAAATCTTTGGCAACTGTTATGATTGAAAAGGCAGGTTATAAAAAAGTTGAAGAAATTTTAGCCGAATCAATAAGTTCCGGAAAGAGTGTAAAAGAAATCGTTTTGGCGATAAATTTATTCTCGGAAGAAGAATTTGATGATTTGATGAATCCCGGAAAAATGTATAAGCTGGGCTATTGAGTAATTTTACAGAGGTACTATGAATTGGGATAATCTTTCCGAAAAAGAAATTATTTCATTATTGAAAACAGAAGACGAAAATTTGATAACTGAAATGTATAAACAGGCTTATAAAACCAAAACAGCCAATGTGGGAAATAAAGTTTATTACCGAGGAATAATTGAATTCAGCAATATCTGCGAAAAAGACTGTTATTATTGCGGAATAAGAAAAAGCAATTCCAACGTAAAGCGTTTTATGATGTCGGAAGACGAAATTGTTGAATCGGCTGAATGGGCGTGGAAACAGAATTACGGATCAATGGTTATTCAAAGCGGAGAACGAAGGGACGAAGCTTTTGTCTCTCTGATTGAAAGAGTTCTCAAAAAGATAAAAAAAATGTCAAATAACGAACTCGGAATTACCATTTCTTTGGGAGAGCAATCACGAGAAACTTATCAAAGATGGTATGATGCCGGGGCGCATCGTTATCTTTTGAGAATAGAATCTTCCAATCCGGCTATATATCAGTCTTTGCATCCGAAAGACCATGATTTTAACGAACGTTTTTCCTGTATCGAGTATCTGCGCGAAATAGGCTATCAAGTAGGAACCGGAGTAATGATCGGTTTACCGGGACAAACGGCGGAAGACTTGGCAAAGGATATTTTATTTTTCAAAAATAACGACGTTGATATGATCGGAATGGGACCTTATGTGGTGCATAACGAAACGCCTTTGGCAAAAAAAGTAAAAAATTTTGATAAAGAAAAACAATTGACTATGGGCTTAAAAATGATTGCCCTTACCAGACTTGTTCTTAAAGACGTAAATATCGCCGCCACAACCGCTTTGCAGGCTTTAAACCCGACCGGAAGAGAATTCGGACTTCAAGCGGGAGCAAATATTGTCATGCCTGTAATTACCGGTTTGAAATACAGAAAGCAATACCTTTTATACGACAATAAACCGTGTGTGGATGAAAATGCTTCGGAATGCCGAAATTATTTACAGAAAAGCATTGAGTCGGTAAAAGAAGAAGTCGGTTACGGAGAGTGGGGCGATTCTCCTCATTTCCGAAAGAAAAAAAGCGGAGGTAAAAATGGCTAAAGCTCCCAGAGGAGAACGTCTTATAATTACTGTTGTCGGCAGAAGAAATGCCGGTAAATCATCATTGATAAATGCTTTGACCGATCAGGATTTGGCGATTGTCTCTGATTATGCCGGGACAACCACTGATCCGGTTGCCAAATCTTACGAATTGTTGCCTTTGGGTCCCGTAACCTTATACGATACAGCCGGAATTGACGATGTCGGAGAACTTGGAGAAAAGCGAATTGCCAAAACCAATAAAGTTTTGCTTCGTTCTCATATTGCCGTTTTGACGGTGGGAGACGGTAAACTTTCGGATGATGATCATTATTTGATGAAACGTTTGCGGGAATTAAAAATTCCTTATCTTGTTGTTTTCAATAAATCGGAAATTATCGAACCGGAAAAGAAAGATACCGCTTTATTGGATCATATTCAGATCAGCTGGGTTAAGACTTCAGCTGAAGAAAAAACAGGCATTGCGGAGTTGAAAGACGCAATAATAAATTTGGCTCCGTCAAAACTTATGGATGAAAAAGTTTTGGTCGGCGATTTGATAAATCCGGGAGATACCGTTTTACTGATTGCTCCCATTGATCTCGCTGCCCCGAAAGGACGTTTGATCTTGCCTCAGGTTCAGGTGTTGCGTGAAATTTTGGATAACGATGCCATTGGTATAATCGTGAAAGAGCGAGAAATTGAAGCAGCTTTGAGAAACTTGTCAACCCCTCCAAAATTGGTTGTTACGGATTCTCAGGTTGTCCTGAAAGTTGCCGGAGACGTGCCGGACGACATTATGCTTACCACCTTTTCAATTTTATTTGCCCGATACAAAGGCGATTTGGATAAGTTAATAAAAGGAGCCGAACAAATCGATAATCTGGAAGACGGAGATAAGGTCTTGATAGCCGAAACTTGCTCGCACAGCGTGCAATGCGACGATATAGGACGAGTTAAAATTCCGCGTTGGCTGACTCAATATACCGGAAAGAAATTGGTTTACGATGTTTGCGTAGGTCATGATTTTCCGGATGATTTAACGCAATATAAATTAATTCTGCATTGCGGCGCCTGCATGTTGAACAACATGGAAATGAACCGAAGAATTTCCGAAGCCGAACGGAAAGGAACCGTAATAACCAATTACGGTGTCGCCATTTCTAAATTGCAGGGAGTTCTGGACAGAGCTTTGGTTCCTTTTCGAGGGAAAAAAGCAGAAGAAGTTACGAATTACTTTGAAATATAATTTTTTTCAATGCCCCGAAAGGGGCTTTTTTTCAGCATAAATATCAAAACAGAAAACATTGAAACAATTGACAAAAATTTAAATATTAAAAAATATATATATAAATGAAGTAAAAATTGCTCCAAGCAGAAGATTAAAACAGGAAAGGTTACCATGCAAATAAAAATCATAACAAAGTGTTCGACGATACGTCAATTTAAATTTAATAAGTCATATTTATTTGAAATTTAAGATGTTTGAAAAAATAAGATATATTGATTTATTTGCCGGTATAGGCGGTTTTCATCAGGCAATGGACAGTTTTAATGCTGAATGTGTTTTTGCTTCTGAATGGGATAAAGAAGCTCAAAAGACATATTATGAAAATTACGGAATAAACCCGGAAGGAGATATTACTGAAATTAAAGAAGAAAATATCCCCGAGCATGATGTGTTATGCGGAGGATTTCCGTGCCAAGCGTTTTCTGTTTCCGGAAAACAAAGAGGATTTGAAGATACGAGAGGATCTTTATTTTTTGATATTGCTCGCATTGCCGAATATCATAATCCTAAGGTTATGATTCTTGAAAACGTTCGTAATTTTGTAAAACATGACAGAGGAAAAACATTAGAAACTATTGTTTATACTTTAGAAAATTTGCAATACAATGTTTATTTTAAAGTTCTGAACGCAAGTAATTACGGGTTGCCTCAAAACAGAGAACGAGTATTTATTGTTTGTTTCAGAAACGATTTAATCATGAAAAAATTTGTTTTTCCGAAACCGAGTACCCAAAAAACAAGTTTGTTTGATATTCTTGAAGACGAGCCTGAAAATGCTAAAATAATTGATCGTCCCGATATATTTTTTACCAAAAAATTTGAACCTGAAATAAACCTGTCGGGAGAAATTGATTTACCTGATAAACCCGTGCAAATAGGGTATGTCAATAAAGGCGGTCAGGGCGAGCGCATTTACAGTCCTTACGGACATGCAATAACGCTTTCTGCTTACGGGGGAGGAGCGGGAGCCAAAACGGGATTATACCATATAAAAGGGAAAGTAAGAAAACTCAGTCCGAGAGAATGCGCGCGAGTTCAAGGATTTCCGGATACATTCAAAATAAATCCGTTCCTGACACAAAGCTATAAACAATTCGGGAACAGCGTTGCCGTAAATGTTGTAAAAGCAATTATAAAAGAAATATATGAGACGGGATGTTTTAAAAATAAACCGGTAAGTTTTTTCTAAGACAAGAAACGGAATCAATTCCTGATCAATTTGCAAGATGATTTTATCTTCGTCATGAAATAGCATTTTTCTTTATTTATCTTGCCGTCTTTTATGTTTAGTCTGATTAAGAAAATATTCAAACTATATCTTGACGTTACTTTCCTGAATAAAATTTTAAATAGACAGGTCTTAACAGGACTTGCAAAAAAAAAATAAAAACGGCGGAGTTAAATGAAATATATAATCTTAGATACCGAAACAACCGGCGTAGCTGAAGCAGACAGGATTATTCAGCTGGCTTATTTAACGGTTGACGAATCGGGACACATTGAACTGACTGAACAGCTTGCTTGTCCGGAGCAGAAAATAAATTTTCATGCTATGGCGACTCATCATATTACCCCTGAAATGCTGGAAGGCAAACCTCAATTAATTAAAACTGATGCTTATAAAAAATTGGAAGAATTAAATGATCCGGAAAATTATATTGTAATTCAAAATTCGGAATTTGATTTGAAAATGCTTGCCAAAGAGGGTTTTAAAAACAAAATGAAAGTGATTGATACCCTCATTTTGATGCGACATTTGTTCAAAGAATTGGAAAGTCATGCCGAACAATATGCGCGTTACGCTTTGGGCATATACCGCAAAGAAAGAGAATTGGCTGAATCTTTGGGCATAAAAGAAATTGCCGCTCATGATGCCGTAGGCGATATTTTGGTTTTATATTTGCTTTTCCTTCATATCAAAAACATTCCCGATCTTTATGAAAGAGTTGATGCTGTACCGAATCTTCGCAGAGAAATGCAGGCTTCCGGTTTATCTGTTGAAGTCTTGAAAAAGTTGCCTGCAGATGATCTTTTGTATGTTATAAGTCAGGTTCCGCAATTAATTTCTCATTTCAGATTCGGAAAATACAAAGACAGAAGAGTTGAAGACGTTATCAGAGATGACAGAAATTATATTGATTGGATGTTGAATAAAATGGCAACTTTGAATAAAGATTTGGAATATACCCTGAATTTTTACATGTATCCCGGGTTTGTTTCGGAAAAAGATTACGATATACCTGAAATTCCCGATTCCGTTGACTTTATTCCCGATCTGAGGGAAGAAAAGCAATTATCCTCAAATGATAATTCGGAACAGCCTGATTTATTTGACTTATTTTAATCGGAAAACGGGATTCCGCTTTTTAAAATCCGAATCCGAAATAAATTCATTAATTATTTCTTGACTTTATTAAGCTTATCTTTTTAAGAAGAAAATCATTCAGAAATAAAAGCAAGTCACAAATCAAAAAATATAAGGAGAGAATATGCAAAACATTGTTTCTCGAATCCCCAAGCCGGTTAATGAACCGATTAAATCTTACGCTCCCGGAACAATTGAAAGAGCTGAACTCAGAAAAGCCGTCGATAAAATGAAAAACGAACAAATTGAAATTCCTTTGATCATCGGCGGAAAAGAAGTAAAAACGGGCAATACAGGAAAATGTATCGAACCCCATAATCACAAAAACGTTTTGGCAATTTATCACAAAGCAGGCGAAAAAGAAGTAAAAGCAGCCATTGAAGCTGCCATGAAAGCTCAAAAAGAATGGGCTGCCATGCCTTACGAAATGAGAGCAGGAATATTTTTGAAAGCTGCTGAATTATTATCCAAAAAATATCGTTATCTTTTGAATGCCGCCACAATGCTTAATCAAAGCAAAAGCCCTTTTCAGGCGGAAATTGATTCAGCTTGCGAATTAATAGATTTCTTGCGTTTCAATTCTTATTATATGCAGCAAATTTATACAGAACAACCTATGTATTCGCCGACCGGAATGTGGAATATGGTTGAACACAGAAACCTGGAAGGATTTGTTTTTGCCGTAACACCTTTTAACTTTACGGCAATCGGCGGTAATCTTCCTACATCTCCTGCCATGATGGGTAATGTTGTTCTTTGGAAACCTGCTTCAACGGCAGTGCTTGCCAATTATTATTTTATGAAAATTCTTCAGGAAGCCGGTCTTCCGGACGGTGTTATCAACTTTATCCCCGGTTCAGGCTCTCAAGTAGGAGATCCGGTTTTAGCATCCGAACATTTTGCCGGTTTGCATTTTACAGGTTCTACCAAAGTATTTAACGGCATGTGGAAGACTATAGGCGAAAATATGGACAAATATAAAACTTATCCGAGAATAGTAGGCGAAACCGGCGGAAAAGATTTTATTTTCGTACATAAATCGGCAGACGAAAAAGCTTTGATTCCCGCCATTATCAGAGGAGCTTTTGAGTATCAGGGACAAAAATGCTCGGCTGCTTCCAGAGCCTATATTCCTAAAACAATCTGGAATAATATCAAAGATAAATTGATTGAAGAAATAAAAACGATTACTGTCGGTTCAACCGTTGACTTCGGTAATTTCTTTAATGCGGTTATAGACAAAGCAAGTTTTGATAATTGCAAATCTTATATCGAACATGCGCAAAAATCTGCTGATGCAGAAATTATTGTCGGAGGAGAATGCGATGATTCAATCGGATATTTTGTTAATCCGACCGTTATCGTTACGACTGATCCGAAATATAAATCAATGCAGGAAGAAATTTTCGGACCTATTATTACCGTTTATGTTTATGAAGACGAAAAATACGAAGAAACTCTTGAACTTTGTGATCAAACATCCGTTTACGCTTTAACCGGAGCGGTTTTTGCCAATGACCGCAAAGCAGTGGCAACAGCGGTTAATGCTCTCAGACAAGCGGCAGGCAATTTCTATATCAATGATAAGCCTACCGGCGCCGTTGTCGGTCAACAGCCGTTCGGAGGAGCCAGAGGATCCGGAACAAACGATAAAGCAGGTTCTATGATAAATCTTCAAAGATGGGTTTCCGTGAGAACGATAAAAGAAACTTTTATGCCGCCTTACGATTATCGCTATCCGTTTCTTGAAAAAGAATAAATAAGATTTTTTCTTTAATATGCCGGTTTCGATTTTCCGAAGCCGGTTTTTTTCTTATGTCAACAGATAATAAAAAGAGGAGATTAGAATGAAATATTATATTATGATTGTTTGCTTTGTTTTTTCATTTTTAGCGGTCGGTTGTCAGGAAGCTGTTAATTCAGACAATTTAGAAACCAAAGAGCTGTATTTAATAATTGTTTCTGACGATTACACAGGCAGTAATTATTTAACAGAGTTTAAAAATTTTCGTGAAAAAGATTTTAATGTTAAAGTTGTATCTCCAAATGATATTGGAGAGGATAAAGACAGTTATAGAAATTATATTAGAGAAATTATGCCCCAATATGTGTTACTCATCGGAAAATACGGTGATTTTCCTACTCTTAAAGTACCGCATAACAATTAAGAAATTGAAAGTTATAACTGCTATGTCGCTTCGTCTTTGTCCGATATTCCTTCTCTTGATATTCCGCTTGGTCTGTTTTTAGTTAAGAATGAGATTGAACTTAAAAACATTATAACTAAAACCATCTATTCTGAAAATAACATATCTTCATATCCCGATAAATTTTACGGTCATGCCGGTTCTGACAGACAGCTTCCGCCTTGACCTGTAGAATTTAATGAATAGTTGCTGACTGAAATGAATAATAAATATTTTAAACCAAACGGTTACATCTTTACGCTGGCAACCGCCAATGATGATACTCCAAATGACAGTGAAACAAATATTGAAACTATAAATAGCGGAGTTAAATCTCTAATATATCGCGAACACGGACAGATGCATAAGTGGAAATTCGGAATGGACTGTAAAGATTTAATTAAGTTGAATAATATAATTTATCTTTTTATCTTCTCCTTTAGTTGTTTGATCGGTTCTTTCAGGGAAAACATTGACGGTCATATAAACAGTTGTTTTGCTGGAGAAATGGTTTTATCGGAGTATGGGTCAGTTGCATTTTTAGGCTCTTATAACACTTCCGGCAAAGGTATGAATTTATTGGCTAAAGGTATTGTAACTGAAATGTTTGCTAAAAAAATCAAACAGCAGGTTGGGTAATGTTGTAATTCGCGCTTTAAAAAACAAAACAAATTTTGAAACTGTTAATAATTACTGCCCTGCGGTAACTGATGCTCAACGAGCTAAAATGATATGGCAGTATCATCTTTTTGGGGCCCCTGCGCTTAAAACAGAACATTTTGAAAATACGGATAACGGTTGTGGAAAAGCAGATTGAAATTAATTTGGGAGACAAATCAAGATGTTCAAAAATTTTATAAATGTTCGGCGAAATTACGCTTTGAGAACAATCATTTATGATTTTTTCAAAAATCTGATGAGGATTGCAATGAACAAAACGAGGGAATAAAAAAGCGCGACAGAATTAATTGCCGCGCTTTAAGTTTTTTATATGCTCTTCAAATTCGAGGGCATATTTTTATATTTTTAGTACATTCCGGGCATTCCGCCGCCCATTCCGGGAGCTGCCGGCATAGCCGGTTCTTCTTCTTTTATATCTGTAACTATACATTCTGTCGTAAGGAATAATCCGGCAATACTTGTTGAGTGCTGAACTGCGCTTCTCACAACTTTAGCGGGATCTATTACGCCTTCTTTGAATAAATCGCCGAATTCTCCTGTTGCGGCATTGTAACCGAAGTGAGCTTCGTCGTTTTCTTTGAGTTTTTCAACAATAACGGCGCCTTGTTCACCGGCATTAATGGCGATTTGGTAAGCAGGAACGCAAAGAGCTTTTCTCAAAATATCGGCGCCTACTTTTTCTTCGTGGGTTTGGGTTTCGAGATCGTCAACAGCTTTAACGGCTTTGATTAAAGTAACTCCTCCGCCGGCAACGATACCTTCTTGAACAGCTGCTCTGGTTGCGTGAAGAGCATCGTCAACGCGAGCTTTCTTTTCTTTCATTTCTGTTTCGGTAGCTGCTCCTATGCGAATAACTGCTACTCCGCTGCTGAGTTTGGCAAGTCTTTCCTGAAGTTTTTCTTTGTCGTAATCGGAAGTTGTTTCTTCAACTTGAGCTTTGATTTGAGCAATTCTTGCTTCGATAGCTTCTTTGTCGCCTGTTCCTTCTCTGACGATGGTGTTTTCTTTGTCGATGATGAGTTTTCTGGCGCGACCGAGATCTTCGATTGTTGCGCTTTCGAGTTTACGTCCCATATCTTCGCTGATAACGGTTCCGCCTGTAAGGACAGCTATATCTTCAAGCATGGCTTTTCTTCTGTCTCCGAATCCGGGAGCTTTTACTGCTGCAACATTCAAAGTGCCTCTGAGTTTGTTTACAACGAGAGTTGCCAATGCTTCGCCTTCGATATCTTCGGCAATGATGACAAGACCTTTACCGGTTTGAGCAACTTCCTGAAGAATGGGAAGAAGGTCTTTCATTACGCTTATCTTTTTATCGTAGATAAGGATGTACGGATCTTCGAAGTCTGCGATCATTTTTTCTGAATTTGTTACAAAATAAGGAGAAAGGTATCCTCTGTCAAATTGCATTCCTTCAACTTTTTCAAGATAAGTGTCCATGCTTTTTGATTCTTCAACGTTGATGATGCCTTCGTTTCCTACTGCTTCCATGGCATCGGCAATGATTTTTCCGACTTCGGGATCGTTGTTGGCTGAAATTGTTCCGATTTGAGCAATTTCTTCCGAACTTTTTATTTCTTTTGATAATTCGTGAATTCTGTCCACGACAACTTTAGCGGCTTTTTCAATTCCTCTTTTAAGGTACATCGGGTTAACGCCTGCAGTTACGTGTTTTAATCCTTCTTCTATAATTGCTTGAGTAAGAATTGTTGCTGTGGTTGTACCGTCTCCGGCAACGTCATGAGTTTTTTCCGCTACTTCTTTGCAAAGTTGCGCGCCCATATTTTCAAACGGATCTTCAAGATCTATTTCTTTTGCAATGGTTACGCCGTCATTTGTGATAAGCGGCGAACCGAATTTTTTATCAAGAACGACGTTACGACCGCGCGGTCCCAATGTTACTTTTACTGCATCTGCCAATTTATCGACACCGATTTTTAAGGCTGTACGTGAATCATGACTGAATTTCATTTGTTTTGCCATGAGATCCTCCAATTAATTTATTTTAATATTTTTTTATTAGCACTCCATGTATTTGTCTGCTAAAAGATTGAACGGAGAAATAATGTCAATAAAAATTTTAATTTTACCGACTGTCTGTCCCGGTTCAATCTTAACGAGCCGGTTTTACCAGACCGAATCCGGAATTGTTATGCTCTCCGAAACCGCATTGATAGCCTATCTTTATCAGTTTCGGATGAGTTTTTATCGTGAAAGGCGCTTCCATTCCTATAATATGAGTGTAATTCTCTTTTTCCGGAATAAGTCTGTAGCTTATGTTTTTGCGAATATTGCCGGATCTTCGTTTAATGTATTCCGTATCGAATTCAAATTCAAATTCATGAGGTTCGTCAAATTCGAAATTATACAAAAGATTATGCTTAAAAAGCAGATTTTGATGCAATTGTTGTACATAAAACTCCTTTTCTTTTTCTTTGGTATAATCAAGGTAATGGCAATTCAGAGAATCCGGAGAATAACCTTTTCCGCAGACAACCACAGGAGAAAGAGTCGTGAATTTTTCTTCTCCGGTAATATCTATGCTTTCCAGATGTATAATATTTTCAGCATATAAACGCACAGGTTTTTTCTCAAAATGAAGGATAAGGGTATGTTGAGTAAAAATTTCTGCAAGAACAGGAAAAAACTGATCGGAAAGAGGGGAAGAGAAAACCAATGAAATACTTTTTACGTTATGAAATCCGTATTCATTTCTATCGCAATTATTGAATTTCAGATTTGAAAAAGTAAAAAATCGGAGAATCCCGTTTTTGAAAAAAGGGCAATTATGGTCATGCGTATCCGGAAAACCGGAAAGGTATTTCTTCATCAAATTACAAAGCGAATAATGGACGGAATAGTTGTAATTGTAAGGTATATCAATAAAACCCTGTGTCTCATAAGTAATTTCAAATCTCATATTAACCTCTCTTGCCGAATTTTAATAAGAATAAGGATAATTTATTTAAAACCCGAGTATTTTAGCAAGCTTTATTTTGAAATTATGTACAATAAGCGGAATAATAAATTTCGACTGTTCCGTCCGTAACGCTTTTGATTTTTAAAATGTGTTAATATTGTGTGTTTATTTAATTGATCCGGGTTTTATTTTCTCCACTATTTCCAAAGCGACTTTTAAAGCTCTCATGCCGGCTTCTCCGTTAACAACAGGTTCGATATTGTTCTCGGCAGAAGCAATAAAAGCTTCCAGTTCCATGGTTAAAGCATCTTTTTCTTGAACGGAGGCATCTATATCAACAATATTGACCAATTTATCTTTTGATTCTTCAAAATTGGTTTTTCCGATCATTATACTCGGTAAAATTTTATAAAGTTGTTTTGATTTAGAGATGATCCGGACTTGTTTGTTTTTAAAATCTATCGAGAAATATTTACCTTTTTGGAAAAATCTGAATTTTCTTTCTCTTTTCATTGATATGCGACTTGAAACAACATTGGCTGTTGCTCCGTTGGCAAACTCGATTCTGGCGTTGGCAATATCTATGCTTTTGGTTGCCACGCTGGCTCCGCTTGCTCTGATGTCGGTAACTTCGCTTTTTACGAAATCCAAAATTAAATCTATATCATGAATCATTAATTCCAGAACCACCGGCACGTCGCTTCCTCGAGGCGTAAAAGGAGCTATTCTGTGGCATTCTATGAAAAGCGGATTTTCTATTTGATCGTCGATTTTCATTATTGCCGGATTAAATCTTTCTATATGACCGACTTGTATTTTAAGATTTTTTTCTTTAGCAAGTTTCACCAATTTTTCAGCTTGTTCAAATGTTTCCGTAATAGGTTTTTCTATAAAGACATGGATACCCTTATTTAACGCTTTTTCTGCTAATTCGAAATGTGAAATTGTAGTTACCACTATAACCAAGGCATCGCATTCTTCCAAAAGAGAATCGAAATCAGGAAATGCTTTTGCATTAATTCTTTCGCTTATTTCTTTGGCTCTTTTTTTATTCTTATCGTAAAGTCCGACAAAATTACATAATTTGCTCTCGCTTAAAATTCTTGCATGGTTTTGACCGAATTGTCCTACGCCGACTATACCTGCGTTTATCATAATAACTCCTTTTTCTGCTGACGATTTTATTGATTCCAATATTTGTTCCCTTTGAATATTGTCCAAATAATTTTGATTAATTATCAAATTTCAATTCATTTTCTCTAATCCTTTACAATTAAGTCGTATTTTTTTTTTTGGAATCCGTTTTATGACAGACTGCAATTTTCATCAGGCAGATAATATTTCAAACTTGAAGGACAAGACAATGGACAAAATTATTCGCGGTATAACAGCAAATAAACATATAAGATTTTTTGGAACGGATTCAACCGAAACTTTAAGAGAGTTGGTTAAAATACATAATTTATCGATAACGGCATCTGTTATTGCCGGACGCCTGATCAGCGCGGCATTGATGATGGGAATGGACTTAAAATCAGAGAAAGACAATCTGACATTAAAAATTACGGGAGACGGATCTATAGGCAATGTCATTGTAACGGCAGGCAGTCAAGGATCCGTAAAAGGTTATCTGAATAATCCGCAAGCTGAGTTGGAAAGAGACGAAAAAGGACGAATTAATGTGTCTGGAGCAATCGGTTCGGGAACTTTGACCGTGATAAAAGATCTGGGATTGAAACATCCTTACGTAGGACAAATCGAACTGGTTACGTCAGAGATTGCCGAAGATTTGGCTTATTATTACGTTAAATCGGAACAAATTCCCTCTGCAACCGGACTCGGAGTATTAGTGGAACCGGGCGGGGGAATAAGAAAATCGGGCGGTTTTATTGTTCAATTAATGCCGAATACGCCGGAAGAGACAATTGCCAAGCTTGAAGAAAATCTCAGAACATTTCCCAATTTTACCGACATGATGGACATGGGACATTCGGCGGAAACTTTACTCAAAGATTTTATTTTGAAAGGATTTGATGCCGAAATTACGGAAGAAAAACCGGCATTTTTTAAATGCGACTGCTCAAAAGAAAAATTTAAAAGCGGAATAACTCTTTTATCCGACGAAGAATTGGAAAAAATTATCGAAAATAAAGAAACCTTAACTACGGAATGTCATTTTTGCAACAAAAAGTTTGTTTACGACACAGATGAGATTGCTCGGGTTTTATTCCAAAAAACATTAAAAGAAAATAACCTGAAATTAAAAAAATAATTTTAAAGACGGAGAAAAATCAATGAATCAAAGCAGGATTCGCAACTTTTGCATTATTGCTCACATTGATCACGGTAAATCAACGCTTGCCGACAGATTTTTGGAGATGACGAATTTAATAGATCAAAGTACCGCAGTCGAGCAGGTATTGGATGACATGGAATTGGAAAAGGAGAAAGGCATTACTATCAAATCTCATGCCGTTCGTTTGCCTTATGAAGCTGACGGGAAAAAATATATTCTTAATCTCATAGACACTCCCGGTCACGTGGATTTTTCTTACGAAGTTTCGCGCAGTTTGGCTTCATGCGAAGGAGCATTGCTCTTGGTGGACGCATCTCAGGGAATAGAAGCTCAGACCATGAGCAATCTTTATATGGCAATGGAAAATAATTTGGAAATTATCCCGGTAATGAATAAAATAGATCGTCCTAATGCCGATTTGGAAGCTGTTTCTCACGAAATTCAGGAAACCATAGGCTCGGAAGACGACGAAATTTATCGAATCAGCGCCAAGACAGGAGTCGGAGTAGAAGAATTATTGCGAGGTTTGGTAGAAAAAATACCTGCTCCGGAAGGTAAAGTCGAATCCGATCCGAAAGCTTTGATTTTTGATTCATTTTACGATAAATACAGAGGCGTTGTTGTCTTGGTTAGGATTTATGACGGGAAGTTAGCGAAAGGAGATGAAATAAAACTTCTTTCAACCGGGAAGAAATATCAAATAGAAGAAATAGGCTATTTGGGATTAAAACTTGAGCCGGCAAAAGAACTTACGACCGGAGACGTGGGATATATTATCGGAAATATAAAAGAAGTTTCTGATGCCAGAGTCGGAGACACTGTTTCTTTAGCCGGTTGCGAAATTGAGGCATTACCCGGATTTCAGGAACCGAAACCGATGATTTTTTCGGGACTTTTTCCCATAAACGGCGAAGATTATGTTATACTTCGAGACAGTTTGGGAAAATTGAAGTTAAATGATTCTGCTTTGGTTTACGAAAAGGAAAATTCTCTTGCTCTCGGATTCGGATTCAGATGCGGTTTTCTGGGAATGCTGCATCTTGAAATCGTAAAAGAACGTTTGTTGCGCGAGTTTAATGTTCCGGTAATTACCACTACTCCGAGCGTCCAATTTATAATGCATATGAAAAACGGAGAACAAACAGATGTTCATAATCCGGTTGATTTTCCCGATCCGGTAAACATAGACAAGATTTTTGAACCTTTTATGGATGTTGAAATTATTGCTCCGGTCGAATATGTCGGCAATATTATGAAATTGGCTCAGGAAAGGCGAGGGATTCAAAATGATATGCAGTATATCGATGATCGCCGGGTTGCTTTGCACTATGAAATGCCTTTGATTGAAATTATTTTTGATTTTTACGATAAATTGAAATCATGCAGTCGCGGTTATGCATCTTTGGATTATTCTTTCAAGGATATGAGAGAATCCAAAATTGTTAAAGTTGATGTTTTAATTAACGGAGATAAGGTTGATGCGATGTCTTTTATTTGCCATGAAGACAAGGCTTACCATTGGGGAAAAGCCGTAACGGAAACCCTGAAAGAAGAAATTCCGCGCCACCTGTTTAAGATTGCGTTGCAGGCAAGCATAGGGGGAAAAATAATCGCCAGAAGCACTATTTCCGCCATGCGAAAGAACGTAACGGCAAAATGTTACGGAGGCGATATTACTCGTAAAAGAAAACTTTTGGAAAAACAGAAAGAAGGTAAAAAACGCATGAAAGAAGTCGGTTCCGTAAATGTTCCGCAAGAAGCTTTTCTTGCCGTGATGAAATCGGATAAAAGTTAGCATACGGCATCATAAAACATCATAACATATCTTTATCGCAAAAAAGGACGCTTCCGTTAAGATGCGTCCTTTTAATTTGTTCCGGTTTTCTGTTTATTCTTTGAAATGTTCCGATGATTTTGTAAATCTGTTCACCAGATCTGCTCCTGTTCCGTACAGCGTTTTTTTATTGTTGTCTTTCATCATCCAAAATGATTTCTCGTCATCTTTTTTGGAAGCGAAAACAATAGTTGAAATTACGTCTGATCTTTTTTCGACTGTAACGGTCAAAACAGGGTCTTTGAAATTTTTTGCAACCGATTCAAATTCATTGTCCAACCAATTATGCGAACGATTATTTGTCCATCCGTTAAGAATTTTCATCAGTTGTTTATTTCCTTTCTTGATCTTGAAAGTTTCTTTTGAGTCGGAATAAACCCAAACCGAATCTTCGTTCGTAAGTTTATATTCTCCGGAAGAATATTTTACTTTGAAAGATTTTAAATCTGATTTTGCAGCGTAATCAATATATTTTTGTCGCCAAGTATCGATATTGGGACGGAATTTGTAAGATACGTTTCCGGTAAGTTGCCAAACTTCGTTTTTTTCGGCTTTTCTCACGGTGTTGAATTGATAGTTGCGAGTATTTCCGAAAAGATAATGAGCTTTTACGTTATTGTTTTTATCTTTTAAGACAACTTGAATTGCCGTACTGTCGCTGACTCCCAATTTATCAAAAACTTTCGGATTTTCCGAAACGGGAGTTGAAGGAACTTCAATATTTTTAAGGTCTTGGAAAAGCTGAATTATTTTACTCGGATCGCAGGGCAATATATCAGGTTCCGTAATCTCCCAATCCGTATTTTTTACGATGCGGACGGAATCTTTTTTCTGAATCAATTCAATTTCCGTAATTTCTTCCAAGTTTAAATTTTCGATCAGCATAAAACGTTTTTCGGTCGGTTCATGTGATTTTTGAACGTAATAAAACAACAGTAAAACTGCCAAAATTCCGATATAGATAAGATTTTTTTTATTCATACATTTCCCTCAAAAGTTTTCTTTTTATTTTCTCTTTTCTGAATTTCATCAAACCGCTTATGATAAGAAGAAGAGCCGGTAAAATTATATTCAGCCATTTTACGGCTTTTTTGGCGGCTGGGCTTATTTCTTTCAGCGGATGAAAAGCTATTTCCCGATTACGAATTTGAATTAAAGTCGGATCGGAAGCAAGATAATCAATTCCGTTCAGGAACAAATCTCTGTTTCCGGCAACGGTTCCGCCGGCTGAATCTTTCATGAAGTCACTGTCGGCAATAAGAATAATTTCTGCATTTTCGTTGCTTTTTCCGTCAGCGGAAATTTTTCCTCTGTAGATACCCGCCAAATTGCGCGGATAAGTATTGAATTCCCTGCGTAAAAATTTATTCATGTATTTTTCATAACCCAAATCAAATCTTGGAGATTTCATTTCAGCCGAAAATTGATTCGTATGCGCCAAAGGAACGAAATTAAGTCCGTCTGTTTTTGTCGTGTCAATTTCGGAAGCGAATATAAATTGAATCTGCTCGATTTTTTTACTGATGATATTATCTTTATTCAGTTCTGATACAATCGGAAAGAAAGGATAGTTTACGGGAATAATTTGTCTGAAAAAACCGCTGCTTTGCTGAACGCTTATTTTTCCGCAATCGGCTGATAAAACCAGATTCGGTTTTATGTTTATTCCGTAATCCGCAAGCAAATCAATGAAATTTGATTTTGAAACTTCCGCTTTTTGAGCTTGCAGTTCCGCATTTACGCTTTCCTGCATGAGCAGGAGTTTCCCCTTTTTCATCATATAAGAATTAAAATTATCGATTTGATTTTGAGTAAGGGAATCCTTAATTCCGGCAATAATCAATAATTCCGTTTCATCTGAAAGAGGTTCTTTCAAATCAGTTTTTGAAAGCTCGTAAGTATTTTGAACGAGTTGAGTTAATATTTTAAATTCCGATTCCGGCAATTGTCCCGGATATTGTTGTCGCAACTCGGTCGGAATTTCCGGCTCTCCGGTGAAAAGAGAAACTTTTGTTAAACCGACGGCAGTAATTTTCTTGATCATTCGGGTAATGTCGTATTCGGTTGATTGTGTATTTTGAATTAGCGGCAAAGCTTCCGATTTTCCTTGATAATGGAATACCAAACCCATGTAAACTTCTCTGATTTCAACTTTATCGTTTTCTATTGTCTGCATTCTTACGGGTTGAATTCTGTTTTGTCTTGCTTCCGTTTTCAAGGTTTCGTCATCGGCGGGATCAATAAATTCAAATTTAAATTTACCTTTTGAATAAGCTCGATATTCGTTTAATATATCTTCCGTATAACGTTTTATTTCCGCATATTGTCCCGGTAAATTTTTGGTAAAATAAGCTTTTACGATTATCAAGTCTTCCAAATTCTTAACAGTATTTTTGCTTGATTCGGTAAGAGTGTAAATTTTACCTTGAGAAAAGTCGAATCTGTGAAAAAATCTTTGAGAAATCAGATTGACGACAATTAAAATTGCTCCTAAAATAATTACGTTTATAATTACCGATTGTTTATCTTTTCGTTTATTCATTTTCTCTCCTATTTCCATTTTACCGATTCATTCATAACTGTTGCGAGACGCAGGAAAAATATAATCAAGGCGATAAAATAAATAATATCTCTCGTGTCTATGATGCCTTTGGAAATATTATTGAAATGGTAAACTAAACTCATGTATTGAAATAAATTGCTTATGCTTGAAGGCATGAAAACAGCGGTTTGCTCAAGCATAAAAAACATGAATATTATGAAAAAACTTATTATGAACGCCACAATTTGATTGCTTGTCAGAGAAGAACTGAAAACTCCGATTGAGCTGTAAACTCCGCTGAGAAGAAACAAACCGAGATAACCGCATAAAATTGCTCCGTAATCCAAATTTGAACCCAGTAAAATTATGGCGGCAAAGTGAACAAGAGTAAACAATAATCCGGTTCCGATTACGGCAAGGGAAGCAAAAAATTTCCCTGCAACTATTTCCTGATCGCTTAAAGGAAGCGTGGACAGTGTTTCAATGGTTCCGGTACTTTTTTCTTTGGCAAATACTCCCATCGTTATAACGGGAATAAAAAAAATGAAAATCATGGGCAAAGAGGAAAAAAGATGTCTGAGGGTTGCCTGATTTTGCAGAAAAAGCGGTTGCGAAAAGAACCATCCGCAAATCAAAAGAAATCCGACCAAAACAACATAAGCAGTCGGTGAATTGAAGTATGATTTTAACTCTTTTTTGTAAATAAGGGATACGGCTCTCATTTATTGTCTCCTCCTTTATCGGAAATTGTCAATTTCCTGAATACGTCTTCAAGAGAAATTTGATCTTTTTTCATTTCTATAAGAGTCCATCCGGCGTTTTTTATGTATTCAAAAATATCGGGACGCGGATCAATATCTCCCGAATATTCAAATTTTGCTTTTATAAAACCGTTTTCGGTTGCTTCGGCAGACTGAAGTTTTATTTGCGGAATATCGAGTTCCATTTGTTTTATGTCTTTGATTTCCGTTTTTATTTCCAAGGTAAGAGAAGATTTTCCCTCAAACGATGACTGCAATTCTTCGGTAGGTGCGTCGGCAACGATTTTTCCTTGATTAATAATGATTATTCTGTCGCAGACGGCTTGCACTTCCTGCATGATGTGAGATGAAATTATAAGTGTTTTTTCTTTCCCGAGTTTTTTTATCAATTGTCTTATTTCCAGAATTTGGTTCGGGTCGAGTCCGGTTGTCGGTTCATCCAAAATTAATATTTTCGGGTCATGAATGATTGCCTGAGCCAGTCCGACGCGTTGTCTGTAACCTTTGGATAACGTTTGAATAGGTTTTGCTATGACTTCTCTCAATCCGCATCTTTCGACAACTGATTTTATTTTAAGGTTTTTCTGATCGGCGGGAATTTCTCTTGCCTCGGCAATAAAACTCAAATAATCGTAAACAGTCATTTCAAGGTAAAGAGGATTATGTTCGGGTAAATATCCGATTAATTTTCTTACTTCTTTAGAATTTTCGTAAACATCTAAATTATAAACAGATGCTTTTCCTGCTGTCGGAGAAATATAACATGTCAACATTTTAAGAGTTGTTGATTTACCGGCTCCGTTCGGTCCCAAAAATCCGACAATTTGACCTTCCGGGACGGAAAAACTTATGTGATCAACAGCTCTGATTTCGTCATAATCTTTTACCAGATTATTAATCTCAATCATTTATTCTGCTCCTTTTAAAGATAATTTTATTTAAAGTATAAAATAAAACTTGTTTCGTCTCTTATTGTTACATCAGATTATCCGTTTTTTTATCCGTAAAAGAAAGTTTTTTTTACATAAAAATAAATATTTTTTCTGCTCGATTTCTTTTTTCTGCGAAAGGCAATCAAATAATTTCTTTTTTATAAACAGTTGACTGAAATTTAAGATTTACTTTTTTATTTACTTTGACAATAAGTTTAAGCTTTATTTACTTTGTCGAAAATTTTTTTACGGAGGATTTTATGCGTAATTTATTCGGATTAATCATAATTTTGGCATTTGCTTCTTTGCAAAGCGTGAGTATATATGATATCCAGTTTACAGATGATTCGAGCGGAGACTCTCCTTACAACGGTGAAATTGTAACGGTTTCGGGAATTGTTGTCGCAGTCGGAATGAACGGTGAAGACGATAACATTTTTATTGCCGACCCCGAGGGAGGAGCATGGAACGGCATTTATGTTTATGCTTGCGGAAATGATAATTTACGTCTCGGAGACGAAGTCGAAATAACAGGGCAAGTGGAAGAATTTTACGGTCAGACCATGATAAAATCCGATGACGGCAATATTCAGGTTAATTTGCTGAGTTCAAATAATCCTCTTCCTGAACCTGTCGAAATAACGACTTTACAACTTTCGGAAGAAGAAATGTACGAAGGCGTTTTGGTAAAAATAAGCAACTTGGAAGTTACGGAAGGAGAAAATAATTTTGGAGAATATAAGGTATCTGACGGAAGCGGAGAATGTCAGGTTGATGACAACATGTTTAATCTCAGCGAAGCCGGCGAAACAATTGAAACCGGAGATACTTGGGAATATATTTGCGGATTAGTAGATTATTCTTACGGAAATTTCGGTTTAAATCCTCGTTTTATAAATGATTATTATAATCCGGGAATGGTTTTTGCCGATTTTACGACTTATTCAAATACAATCGGTTTACCTCCTCTTACCGTTGATTTCATTAATTTCAGTCACGGTGAAATTACATCTTATCAATGGGATTTCGATAACAACGGAACTGTTGATTCCGAAGAAGAAAATCCGAGTTTTACTTTTACGGAACCGGGAGCTTATGACGTGAAATTGACTGTCTCGGACGGAACAAATTCAAATTCCGTTATCAAGCATAACCTTGTCTTAATTTATTCGGAAAGCGAAGAATTGGGCTTTAAAGTTATGACCTATAATTCTCTTTTTTTCGGAGCTGATGACGATTCTGTTGAAAGATCCGAACACTTCAAATCGATAATTGAATACGAAGATCCTGATGTGATAATGTTTCAGGAAATAGAAAATTCTTTCGGTGCGGAAATAATGTTGGATAAAATAAACGAAATCAGCGGCAGCTATACGGGAAGCGATTACTTAAACGGTCCTTACGGTCCCGATTGCTGGCTTGTTTTCAAAGGGGAAACGGGAATATTGGTTGATCAAAATGCCATAAGCACTCCGGGAAGAAACATTATGGAGTATATTTTAGATATAAACGGTTATGAATTGAGATTTTATGTCTGCCATCTCAAAGCCGGTAATTCTTCGGAAGATAAAGAACAGAGAGCCGAAGAAGCCGCCGTATTGCGTAATTACCTCAATCAACTCCCGGAAGATACAGAATTTATTATTGCGGGAGACATGAATCTTTATACGCATTCCGAAGATGCTTACGAAGTATTGGTTGACGAGACTGCCGATGCGAGAGGAAGAGCAAAAGACTGTTCTTCATCTGTCGGTCACTGGCACAATAATCCGGAATTTCGTTGGGTTCATTCTCAATGCCCGAGAGTTACTTCATTCGGAGGCAGCTCCGGAGGAGGACTTGATGACAGATTTGACTTTATATTAACAAATTATGATATTAATGACGGATACGGAATTGAATATATCGAAAATTCTTACAGAGTTGTCGGACAAGACGGAAATCACTATAATCAATCTGTAAATTACGGAACAAACGGCGTTGTGCCGTCTGATATTGCCGATGATTTGTATTATGCTTCGGATCACTTGCCGGTTGTCGCTGAATTTAGCGCTAATCCCTACGGGAACGATAATGATTCCCCTTCTTATTCTTCAAAAATAATATCTGTTTATCCCAATCCTTTTGTGTTCGGTAAAACTCGCTCAGAAATAACTTTGAATTTTTATATTCCGAAAGATTCCTATGCGGAAGCAGCTGTTTACAACACTAAAGGTCAAAAAATAAAAACGATTTTGAATGCCGGACTTAAAGCGGGAGATCATAAAGCAAAGTGGGACGGAAGAGATGAAAACGGTCGTCCGGCTGCAAGCGGAGTTTATCTTTTTCGTATTTCCGAAAACGGCAAAACAACCGGTACGGCTAAAAGTTTATTGTTGAAATAAGAGATTTGAATTTAACGTTTACGACCTCCGAAATAATACTTTAAAAAATTAACTTTTCGGAGGTCTGTTTTGAGATTTTAAAATAAGATTTAAGCAGTGAACCGCATTTCGGAATATGAGAATATTTTTTGTTTCTCTTTAAGGCTTGTTTTGAATATGCAATAAATTTTGCTCATGCAATGACCCGGGATTCAGGAAAAATAAATCAATTTTTTGCGGATTAAAATTTTCAGAGATTTTTCTCTGAAAACCTGATAAAAATCTTTTTTTGATTTTTTTGCGAATTGTCGATAGAAAATCAAGGATATATTGCCTGACTTTCTCTTCTGAATTTTTATAACAAGTTTATTATTTTTTCCAAAGCAAAACTTACGGGGGATTTTATATATAAATCCGTAATTGTTCCGGTAAAAGCGCTTTCATGAGGATTTATTTCAATAATTTCAGCTCCGTTTTGCTTTGCTTGATAAGGAATCATGTTTGCCGGCATAACTTCTCCCGAAGTCCCGGTAACCAATACCAAATCAGCTTTTAAAGCTTCCTCAAATGCTTTTGTATAAGCTTTTTGCGGTATTCCTTCTCCGAAGAATACGAAGTCTGGTTTTAATATTTTTTTGTCTTTGGGGCAAACAGGTATTTTGGAATCAAAATTTTTTGCCGGAAATTTTTCTCCGCATTTCAGACATACCAAATTTTCGGTTGAACCGTGAAAATTTATAACATTGGGAGAACCGGAAGCTTCGTGAAGTCCGTCAATATTTTGAGTTGTAATGCTTTTCAGGATACCTTTTCTTTCAAGTTCGGCAAGGACTTTGTGAGCTTTATTCGGTTTCGTGTCTTCAAGAAAATCATAAAAAATCTCTTTTATGAAAATCCATGCTTCTGCCGGGTCTTTTTTGAAATATTCCAAACTCAAGACTTTCGGATCATATTGATTCCAGATTCCGTTTTCTCCCCTGAAAGGTGGTATTCCGCTTTCTGTTGATATGCCGGCTCCGGTAAAAGCAATCATATATCTTGATTTTTTTATTTTATCGGCTGTTTTTTTTATTATATCATCTGTTGTCATTTTGTTTCTTCCTCGCTGAAAAATTTCATCATTTTCACGTTTTCAGAATATCCGGTTTGTTTAATATCCGTATTTTTTCTGTATTTTTCCAAAATTGCCTGTATTCTGATAATTGAAGATTCTATTCTGGCAAGATATTTCTTTTCTGAATAGTCCATCTCTTTATTTTTTCTTGAACTTTTCAGCATTTCAAAATTCCCCGTAATAGTCATCAAAGGCTGGCTTAATTCATGGTTGAAGGTAACAGCCAAGGCATGCATATTATCGTTTATTTGATCTTCAATGTCTTTATTAAAATTATTTTTATCAGATGTTTTTTTACCGGAAATTTTTTTACTCAGATTTTTGTATTTCATTCGTAAATTTATAAAAAAATAAAAAAGAATAAGACAGGAAATAATAAGAATTGCTATGATTATTCTCGGAATGTATCTTTTTCTTTCGGGAGGTTTTTGCGAGTCGAATATATTTTGTAACTGAGCATGTTTTGCATCTTTTATTGAAGCTATTGCTTTATCTAAGATGCTTAAAAGAATTTTATCTTCTTTTTTTACCGCTGCGCAACTTTCGTCCGACATGTTTAATTCTTTGGCTATTGTCAGGTTTTTAAAGCGAGCTTGGTTTATTTCGTAAAGCGCTGCAGACTTTAATTCAATATAACCGTATGCTTTGCCTGATATTACGTCTTTCATTGCTTTTTGCGGATTATCTGTTTCGTAAAGTTCTATTGCAGGGTATTTTTTCTTCAGAATATCCTTTATATTATATTTTTTATCGTAACAGAATTTTTTATTCAGCCAGAAACCGTGTCGGTTGAGATTAGTCGTATTTTTGGTAATGATGACAAAGGGGGATGATATATAAGGTTTGGTAAATGAAAGATATTTTTCGTTTGTTTTATTTTTATCCATAAAGAATATAAGTTGATAATCATCTTTATTTTTTTCAATTTCCTTAGAATTTATTTCTTCAATTTTATCAAATTTCACATCAAGAATTTCTCCTAAATATTCGTAATAATTTTTTGTGATTTGAAAATTATTGTTTATTGATTGCCTGTATTTATTATCTGTATTAAGGCAAATGTTCATTACCGGGTTATCTTTTAAGTAATTAATTTCTTTTTGCGTAAGTTTAATATCCGTAAATTTTTTAAGGGGAGAAAATTTAAACCAGTATAAATATAATTCATTTTTTTGATTTGATGAAATTAATTCCAGACCTTTATTTAAAACGGAAACTGCTTCCGGATAATCTTTTTTTACTTTAAAGCGAGAACTTACTTTCATATCAATGGGAAAACAATAATCAAGCATCGGCATTCCCAAATGATCAGCCAAGCTGATAAGCTCATTTGATCCTATTGTATAATCGGCATTGCCGTTTACTGTTTTATGAATAAGTTCTCTGTAATTGGAGGCGTAAATAATGATGCTTCCGGGAATTTTTTCGGCAAATTTTTGATCTTCTTCGTTATTGTTGCATATTATAATTGTTTTATCTCGTAAATCTCTTTCTGATTGAAATAGAATGCGATCTGATTTTGGCGAAATAATCATTTTGGGCATTTCAATATAAGGTTTGCTTTTCAGATATCCTTTTTTGTTTGATTCATTGGTGCTGCACAGTGTACCTGAGTGAAATTTATCGAAATTTTCAGGTTGTTTTATTTTAAAGTTTGCTCCGGTGTACTCGTTTATCAAGTTTAAAATATCATTGTCAAAGCCGTATAACCTGTTGTTTTTATCAGGAAAAAGAGTTTCTCTTGATCCGCTTGTTTCTAAATAAAATACAGCATTTTGTTTTATGAATTTTTTTTCTTTTTCTGTAAGATCAGCCTTTTTTAAAGAAGAATGCAATCCGTATTTTATTTCGAGATTTTCTATGTCATTCGGAGAGACGGCAAGAATTGCTTTATTCAAAATTGAAGATAAAATGGGATATTTTTTATTTAATAAGAAATAAATGCCGTAAACATATTCTTCTTCTCGCAGGTCAAGGTCTTCAATTCTGATGTTTGCCGAAAAATTATAGTTTTTAAGATAATAACGGGCTACATCTCTGTATATAAGAGCGGCATCTGCTTTGCCTGAACTTACATTTTGTATTGCTTCATAAGGATTTTGGACAAAAATAACGTTCTTTCGTTTAAAACCGTATTTTTCAAAATCAGACCAGCTTTTCCTTCTTACAAGAATGATTTTCTTATTTTTATTTCCGTAAGGTTTTTTTACGGTAACAAGAGCAGGGTAGCAGGGCAAAATTTTATAAGTATGATATGACTTTTCCAAAATTCTATGATCATGAACTGATGCGGGGATTATATCTATTTTATCGAGATCGAATTTTTTTTCAAAATAGGATTTATTGTAATCCTCAATAAAATTAAATTCAATATCAACTTTATGCTTTGCAAGATTAAGAAGTTCAATCAAAAATCCTTTCGGGATACCGTTTTCCGTAAAATCAAGAGGAGCAAAATTTTGGCGACAAGCAACTGTAAATATATTTTTCTTTCTTAGAAATTCTTTTTCGGCTGCGGTAAGTTCCGGTTTTTTATCGGAGGAATACAAGGAAGCGAATAAAAATAAAATTAAATATGAAAATACCGCATAACTCTTTTTCATTAAATCTCCTTAAAATATTTTTATGAAATTATTTATTTCCATCATATTTTAGTCTTAAAAAATTTAATTACGATTATAATTAAATTTATCAAAATTTGCTTAAAGAGGTCAAGTGATTTATTATAAAAAATTGATAAATATTTTGGATTTTTCCATAAAACTGTCTTGTTATAAGCAGTTCCGTTTCTTTTTCTTGACAATGCAAGCGTAAAAATTTATTCAAGATTGTCGGTGCTGATGAATTAAATGCGACTTCTCCGGTCATAATTTTGATGCTTCGAAAACCTTTATCGAATAAATATATTTTTATTCTTCAAAGGTTAAATTTTTATTTAAATTTCCTCTCTTTTGACATTAACCGATTAATTAACCGTAACTTTCGGGAGAAAATATGGATACGAGAATTAAAGAACATTCCGTGCTGAATGTTGAAGAAAAAGAAAAAATTCAATTTTATTGGAACAATACGTTATTAACTGCCGGAAAAGGAGAAGTAATTGCATCCGCTCTTTTTGCCAACGGTATAAAAATATTCGGACATAATCATAAGAATCAAGCTGCTCGGGGGATTTTTTGCGCAAACGGACAATGCGCAAAATGCACGGTAATTGCCGACGGCATGGCGGTAAAATCATGTATGACCCCGGTAACCGAAAATATGGTAATCGAAAGCGCAGAAGGCTTAGCCGAGTTGCCTGAAGTTGTCGGCGCGCCGGAATTTGAAGAGATTGAAGAGATTGAAACGGATGTCCTGGTTATCGGGGGAGGTCCCGCAGGTTTATCCGCAACCGTTAAAATGGCTGAATACGGGATAAAAACTTTAATTTTGGACGATAAAAGCGAATTCGGCGGCAAGCTTGTACTCCAGACTCATAAGTTTTTCGGCTCTGTCAAAGACTCTTATGCGGGAACCAGAGGAAACGATATAGGAAAATTATTGGCAAAATCAGTATTGGAAAACGAAAATGTTACGGCTTGGACAAACAGCACCGCCGTTTATATATTTGCTGATAAAAAAGTCGGAGTAATAAAAGACGGAAAATATAAATTGATTAAACCTTGCGTTATTCTTAATTCTGCCGGAGCAAGAGAAAAGTTTCTCATGTTTTCAGGTAATTTTTTGAGCGGAATTTACGGTGCCGGCGCTTTTCAGACTTTAGTAAACAGAGATCTGGTTCGTCCGGCGGAAAGACTTTTTATTATAGGGGGAGGCAATGTCGGACTGATAGCGGGGTATCATGCTTTGCAGGCAGGAATTGAGGTTATAGGATTAGCGGAAGTATTGCCCCGATGCGGAGGTTATAAGGTTCATGAAGATAAATTGAAACGATTGGGAGTGCCTGTTTATACATCTCATTCCATTATATCGGCAAACGGGGAAGAGTCTGTTGAATCTGTTACAATTGCCGAAATAGACAAGAATTTCAAGCCTGTTCCGGGAACAGAAAAAACATTTGCCTGCGATACTGTCTTGGTTGCCGTCGGATTGGAAAGCTTGTCGGAATTTACCGAAGAAGCGAAAGTTGCCGGGATACCCGTTTTCGGAGCCGGAGACGCTTTGGAAATTGCCGAAGCGTCATCCGCTATGTTTAACGGGAAGATTGCCGGTTTGAAAATAGCCGAATATCTTGGCGCAACCGATGAAAAGGTTCCGGAAAGCTGGTACGTCAAAGCAGATGTTTTGAAATCTCATCCCGGGAAAATAATTGAACATGAAGCGCCTGAATCGGAAGAGGGAGTAATGCCGAATATTTTTTGTTTGCAATCCATCCCTTGCAATCCCTGCAGTTCTTCATGTCCGACCGGAGCCATAAACATGATCGGAGATCCCGTTGTCGGTTATCCTAAATTCACCGGAAAATGTATCGGATGCGGACAATGCGTGTCTCTCTGTCCCGGATTGGCGATTACTTTGGTTGATTTCGGAAAAGACAAGGAATTTCCTTATGTAACAATGCCTTACGAAATAAAAAATATTCCTGTAAAAGTCGGAGATAAAATAAAATGTACAGATATTGACGGTAATATTATTGCTGAACTTGAGATTGAGAATATCAGGGAAAACAAAAAAAATAAGGTTCAATTGATTAAAGTTAAAGCTCCTAAGTCTATAGCTGAAAAAATCGTTTCTTTCAGAGTTCAGGATGAATCTGTTTCTGCTCCTTTGTCTGATACCGTTATTCCCGAAAATATACCGGATGACCAATTGGTATGCCTTTGCGAAAGGATAAAAGCCGGAGATATTCGTAAACTTGTCAGACAGGGAATTTATGATTTTAATCAAATAAAAGCAATTACCAGATTGGGAATGGGAGCCTGCGGTTCAAAAACATGCAGTAACCTGACAAAACAAATCATGCGCAGCGAAGGAATATCGCCGGATAAAACGGTTCCGCACAGAAGAAGACCTGTTTTCGTGGAAGTTCCTCTCGGAGTTTTTGCCGGCGTTAAAGGAGAGTCTAAATGAAAACTTATGATGTAATAGTAATAGGAGCCGGATCTACGGGTGTTCCGGCAACCATGGCAATTGCCGAAAAAGGTCAAAGCGTGTTATGCATCGAAGCTCTTTCGGCTCCGGGACAAGGTAACCATAAAAAAGCAATCGGAGGAATCAGAGCAACTCATTCCGACTACGGAAAAATAAAAACTTCGCTTCGCTCGATTGAAATATTTTCTCAATGGAAAGAAAAATACGGAACCGACATAGGTTGGCAGACCAACGGTTACAGTTTCCCTGCTTATGACGAGAAAACCGAGAAAAACTTAAAAAATCTCTTGAAGGTTCAGCAGGGATTCGGTTTGGATATAAAATGGATAACGCCCGAAGAATACAGAGAACTTGTTCCGGGCATAAATATGGAAGGATTGCGAGGGGCTTCTTATTCGCCCGGTGACGGTTCCGCTTCAAATTTATTGGCAATTAACTCAATGTGGTTTAGAAGCAAAAAAGCGGGAGCAGAATATAAATTTAACGAAAGGGTAATCAAATTTGAAATGAAAGGAGATAAAATTTTAGAAGTTATTACCGATAAAGGAAGATATGCCTGCGGGAAAACAGTAAACGCAGCCGGAAATTACGCCAATGAAATCGGTAAGCTTGCCGGAATAGAGCTTTGCGTAAGTCCTGATAACCACGAAGCTGCAATATCTGAACCTGTTAAGCGTTTTATGGAACCTATGATTGTTGATTTGCGTTCCGGTCCCGGTTCAAAAAACTTCTATTTTTATCAAAATGCCGACGGACAAGTTCTTTTTTGCATTACTCCCGATCCTCCCGTTACCGGTATTCGCAATGAATCCACATCCGTATTTTTGCCTCAAATTGCAAAGCGAATGTTAACCTTGTATCCCTCGTTGGCAAATCTTAAAGTTCGTCGCTCCTGGAGAGGTCAATATCCGATGACTCCCGACGGTTTTCCTATAGCAGGATATGTAAAAGAAGTCTCGAATTACATTAATGCCGTAGGTATGTGCGGACAGGGATTTATGCTCGGTCCCGGTTTGGGAGAAATTATTGCTCGCCTTACAAGCGAGAGCATAACGGAAGAAGACAGAAAAATTTTGAAGAGTTTTGATTTTTATCGGGATTTTTCCGGCATGGAAGCTTTTAAATAAATTATTGACACGGGTAATTTAATATTTTTATTTTGATTTTCATTTTAGACTTTGAATAAAATTAATCTTAATTTCAGGGGGATAAATTGAAAAAAAGTATTTTATTGATAAGCTTGCTCAGTTTTATTGTCGGTTTATCCGGATTGAAAAAAGTAAGACTTGCAACGACTGAATGGGCTCCTTATTCAGGTAAAGAACTTGATGGAGAAGGAGCTTTTATTCTTATCGTAAAAGAGGCTTTCAGAACCATGGAATATGAAGTTGATATAGATTTTTATCCTTGGGAAAGAACGGTTTACTTAGCTGAAAAAGATTCAACCTATGACGGATATTTACCCGAATATTACAGTGCTGAAAGAGCAGAAAATTTTTACTTTTCAAATCCTGTATGCTCAGGACCTCTCGGATTTGCGGAAAGAAAAGATGATCCGATAGAATGGGAAACATTGGAAGATTTGAAGAAATATAATATCGGCACGGTTAAAGAGTATGTGAACACGGAAGATTTTGATATTATGCTTAACGGAGGAGAATTTAAATCGGAACGAGCGTTAAATGATTTAATGAATTTGAAAAAAATAATCAAAGGCAGAGTTGATTGCGCGGTTATTGATAAATTTGTGTTGCAATATTTTTTAAAATATGAAAGCGATTTAAAGGAAAGCAAAGATTTGCTTCAATTTAATGAAAAGATTCTTGAAAACAGGAAAATTTATGTCTGCTTCAGTAAAAAGACCAAAAGAGGAAAAGAGCTGACCGATGTTTTCAATCTCGGATTAGAGAAAATAAAAGTTGAATCTTTATTGAATGATTACATAAAAAAATATCAATAATGAAAATTATTCAGTTAAAAATAAAAATTTTTCTTTCCTAAAATCAGGGTTGAAATTTTTTAGTCTACATCAAAGGGAAAGACTTGAAATCAGACAAGTATTTTATGAAATTTGCTCTTGAGCAGGCTGAAAAAGCGGCGGCAAGAGGAGAAATTCCGGTCGGAGCGGTTATTGTAAAAGATGATGAAATAATTGTTGAAAACCATAACCGAACGAGGGAGCTTAATGACCAAACCGCTCATGCGGAAAAATTAGTTATTGAGGAAATAATCGGGCGAGGAGAAAAATTCCTTTACGATTATACGCTGTTTGTAACTCTGGAACCTTGTCTTATGTGTTCCGGTTTTATTATTCATTCCCGGATAGGAAGAGTAGTTTTCGGAGCATGGGATGATAAAGCCGGATGTTGCGGTTCTGTTTATAATTTGCCCAAAGATAAAAATTTCAATCATCATCCTGAAATAAAATTTGGTGTTTTGGAAAATGATTGTTCTTCTGTTTTGAAGAATTTTTTCAGAAATAAAAGAAAATCGGAGAGTTGCCGGAGCGGTTGAACGGGGCGGTCTCGAAAACCGTTGTGGATTTACGTCCACCCAGGGTTCGAATCCCTGACTCTCCGCCATTTTATAACGAAGTTACAAATTTTCGGCTTATCTTGAAATTAAACTTATCGCAAGAGTTAAAAAGAAGAAGGAGAATTATGGAAGGAATTGTCAGATGGTTTAATTCTAATAAAGGATACGGATTTATTATTACCGAGGAAGGAACCGAATACTTTGTTCATTGGAAATCAATCGTAACCAGATCATCAAATGATTTAAAAATATTGGAGCAGGATGAAAAGGTTCAATTTGATATTATTCAAACAGAAAAAGGTGTTCAGGCAATTAATGTAATAAGATTGAATCCTAAATTTTAAATTTAAACTTTGTAATTAAAAATCATACTCTTTCGGGTATGATTTTTTTATGCGAAAAATATGATTAAACAACCTGATTTTATTCCGACAACTCTTGAAGAAGTAAAAAAACTGGACTGGTATCCGCTTGACGTAATTATAATAACCGGGGATTGTTACGTTGATCATCCCGGTTTCGGTTCTGCTGTAATAGGACGCTTTCTCATTAATGCCGGATTTAGAACGGGAATTATCGATCAACCGGATTGCAACAACTTAAACTCTTTCCGAACATTGGGTTGCCCGAAACTTTTTTTCGGAATTACTTCGGGAAATATGGATTCAATGGTCAACCATTATACCGCTCAAAAAAAAATACGTTCAGAGGATGCTTATTCTCCGGACGGAAAAACGGGACTGAGACCGGACAGAGCTTTGTCTGTTTATTCTCAAAAAGTCAGACAGGCATTTAAAAAAGTAAAAATAGTGCTTGGCGGAATAGAAGCCGGTATGAGACGGATTCCGCATTATGATTTTTGGTCTGATAAAATAAGAAATTCCGTTTTATACGACACCAAAGCAGATGTTTTGGTTTACGGTATGGGCGAGAAGCCCATAGTTCAAATTGCCGAACTTCTAAAGAAGAACAAAGAACCGGAAAATATTCGGGGAACCGTAATTTTAAGCAAAAAAATTCCCGAGAACGGAGTTGAATTGCCTTCGGTTAAGAAAGTGAAAGATAAGCAATTATTTTATGAAATGTCCAAGACGTTTGATAAATTTTTCAGAGAAAAACCGCTTTTTATAAACGATAACGGGCGTATTCTCATTCATTATCCGCCGCAGAAGCATCTTTCAACTGCCGAAATGGATGCTGTTTACAATATGCCTTTCAGAAGAGAAAAACCGCCAAAATATAAAAATAAGACTATTACTGCATTTGAGCAGATAAAATTATCGGTATCTTCTCATCGAGGCTGTTTCGGAGGCTGCAGTTTTTGTACCATAGGTTATCACCAGGGAAAATCAATTCAAAGCAGATCGAAAGAATCAATTATAAAAGAAATAAACGAGTTAAAGAAAAAGAAATATTTTAAAGGCACTGTTTCCGATTTGGGCGGACCGAGCGCCAATATGTACGGGATGAGCTGCAAGATAAATTTCTCCGACGAATGTAAGCGTCCTTCATGTCTTGTTCCGGATATTTGTCCCAATTTGGACACGGATCATCATTATGTATTGGATTTATTGAATTCAGTCAAAAAAATAAAGGGGGTTAAAAATCTTTTCATTGCCTCCGGCATAAGATTCGATTTATCCAATTCTTCCGATAAATATATTCAAGCCGTTGCAGATAATTACATCGGAGGACATTTGAAACTTGCTCCCGAGCATAAAAGCGACAAAGTTTTAAAATTGATGAATAAACCTTCTTTCTCTGTTTACGAGGATTTTTGCCGAAAATTCATCTCCTGTTCCGGGAAATCAGGGAAAAATCAAAAAATAATTCCTTACGTTATTGCCGGGCATCCCGGAGCAGAATTGAGCGATACGATTGATTTGGCTTTATTTCTCAAAAAGAAAAAAATAAAACTCCGTCAAATCCAAGAATTTACTCCCACGCCCATGACAATAAGTTCTTGCATGTACTATACCGAAAAAGATTTTTTCTCCGGCAAAAAAATTCATGTAGCCAAAGGTCGGGAAATCAGACTGATGAAAGCTTTGATTCAGTGGTGGAATCCGGATAACAAAAAACTTGTTATAGAAGCTTTGCGGAAAGCAAAAAAAACAAATTTGATTAAACAGTTTTATAAATAAATTTAATTTTATTGCCGGCAAATTCGAGATAATAATTTGACAAATTGAATTTAGATAAAATTTTGCATAAAAGGAATTTTAACACGATTTAATTTACGATATTGATTCGAATAAATATTATTAAAGGTAAAATGCAATGTCTCCGAGAAAAGATAAAATATTCCCCTGCAAAATAAACGAAAGTCGCAGATCCGAAATAATAGAAACAATAACAAGCCTCTATGTTTTATTGTTCAAGACAGGTGAAAATATCAACTTGAGCGAAGTTAATATTTTTTACTCTTTGCTGGAAAATCTTTTTCACGACGAGGGTATTTCCTGGGAACAGCATATCCGAAAATTAACTCAGAATAAACGAAAAATAGAAGATGTTTTATCTTATTTGAACAAGCATTTGATTACTTTGGACAAGATAAGAATTTTGTTGAGCGTAATCGTGATGGCTAATTCAGATGCCGATTTTTCAACTTCGGAAGTGGCTAAAATCTTGGATTTATCCAAAAAACTGAATGTTGAAACCGAAGGCTTTATGTCTGTAATCGATGCCATAGAGTATGACAAGAAAGAACCTGTTTACGTTAAAGGTTTCAATTATTTTGCTCATTCCAACAAGTCAATTTTCAAAGATTATATCTTGCTGGGATCAAGCGATGATTGTGATGTTAAATTTGCCGGGAAAAACGTTGCCGGTCATGAGTTGTTGGTTTTGGCGATTACGGATCATCTTTTTGTCGGAACAAGTCCGCGGTGTCAATCCGGAATAGGGGATACCTTGCTCAAGCCGAATCGTCTTTATACTTTTCCGGGAGGAGAAAAGTTAAAAATCGGGAACTTGGAGTTTACGGAAAAAGATCTTTTTAAGATATATAAAAATCAAAATATTAGAGACGTTATAGATTTTACCAAATCAGATCACGATTTTAAAATAATAAACAACAAGAATCGCTACTTTATCGTTATTTCTCGCGGAACTGTTTACCGAAACGACAAATTGTTGCCTCATTATAAAGAAATTCCGCTTTATTTTGACGATAAACTTCAAATAAAGGACTATGAAGCGTTCAATATTTTGGAAGTAATCCAAAGGCGCAACGAAATCGGAACAGAAAATATACGTCCGAAAGAACTGTTTATTTGTTACGAAAATGATTATTTTACGATTACCAAGTTTGAAACGCCTAAAAGTATCGGTCATATTGTAAGCCAAGACGATAATTTTATTATAAATCCTCCTAAAAGAGGTTGGGATTTTTATCTTAACAATCAAAAAATAGAAACTCCTCAAAGATTTAATATCAATACCGATACTCTTACCATCAACAGGATGAATTTCAGGATAAACAGTTTTCATGATTTGGTAGAGATTCCTTTTGAGGTGGAAAAAATTTCCATTCAGGATATCAGGCATCTTTTTAATGACGGAAAAGTCGGATTGGACGGAGTTTCTCTGGAAGCTTACAAAGGAGAAATGATTGCTGTTTTGGGACAAAGCGGATGCGGGAAATCAACTTTGCTTAAATGCTTATGTTCTGAAATAATACCTACTTACGGAACCATTAAAATAGATGATAAAAATTTTTTCCAAAACCTGTCTTTTTTTACCAAATACATCGGGTATGTTCCGCAGGAAGATTTGATTTTTCCGAATTTGACGGTTTACGAAAATCTTCTTTATCGCAGCAGATTAAGCATGCCGAAAATTTCCAAAACGCATCTTGATCAAAAAATAACCAATATTCTTACCCAGACAAACCTGTTGCACAGAAAGAATTCTCAGGTAGGAGACGTTAAAAATAAATTTTTGAGCGGAGGCGAACGCAAACGTTTAAACATCGCCATGGAATTGTTGTTTGAACCTACGGTAATTATTTGCGATGAACCGACCTCCGGACTTTCTTCCGCTGATTCGGAACATATTATTTATATGCTGAAAGATTTGAGCAATCAAGGTAAAATCATTATTTTAACCATCCACCAGCCTAATCCTGAAATTTTCAGTAAGTTTGATCGTATTTTGCTTATGGACAGAGGCGGTTATCAGGTTTATTTCGGTACTTATAATGAAGCATTTGATTATTTTGACATAGAATTTTCGAGAATTACCAAAAAGAAAAAAGAAATTTTACGAAAAAAAGAATTGCGCATGCCGGAATACATGTTTGACATTATCAGTTATCCTCAATACAACGAGAAAGGAGAAGTTACTTATACTCAATCGGATCAAAATCTTGTCGTTAAAAGAAAGTTTCCGCCCGTTTATTGGAGAGATAAATTTAAACGTAAAATGCTTTTTGATCTCTTCCATGCCGAAGATGAAAAAACAATCAGAAAAAATATACCGGCAACCAGGAAAAAGCGCAAAGCAGACATTCAGACGCATTGGACTCAATTTAAGACCTTTTTTATCAGAAACATGATGAATAAAATTCGCAATAAAGTTAATATGTTTATCACTTTCGCTCAGGCTCCGTTTTTGGCATTGTTGATTTCGTTTATTCTGAGACTTGCTCCGAACGAAGGACGTTATACTTATTACAACAACATAAATATCGGTGTTTTTTGTTTTATTTCCATCATAGTTTTTCTCTTTTTGGGAATGTCGAACAGTATCGAAGATATTTTGAGCGAGAGGCGCAATATTTTGCGAGAAAAGATGCTTAACCTGAAAGTGAGCTATTATTTTTCGGCAAAACTTATTACGCTCGGAATATTTTCTCTTATTCAGGTAATTCTTTATTACACGACGGCTTCGCTGCTTCTTGAAATAAAAGGTAATTTTATTTTCAGCATAATTTATCTGTTTTTATCGACGGTTACCGGTTATTCGATAGGTCTGCTTATTTCCTGTTTTATAGATAACAGCAAGGCGGTTATAAATTATCTTCCGCTTCTTATGATTCCGCAAATTATTTTCGGCGGAGCTTTAATTGAATTTGAAAAAATGAACCATGATTTAAAGATTATCGACAAAAGTCCTATTCCGGAAGTTGTTCAGTTTATTCCTTCCCGTTGGCTGTTTGAAGGAATCTTTACGGCTTACGCAAAGTTCAACGCTTACGAGTATTCTTTGACTCGTTTGGAGAAAAAAAGATTGACGACGGCGGATAATTTCAGAAATGGGAAGTTAAATAATGCGGAATATTACGGAATTTTGAATAAGATATACAGAGAGAAAAAAGAAATTGCCGATAAGTATCCGAAGAAGGAATATACTAATCTGCTGAACAGTTCGGCAGTTAACCTCATGGACGGAAAATTTTTGAATACCGATACAAATGTATTTCTGGCGGGGTACAAGAATTTTTTCGGAAGAAGGTACAGAACGCCTTTTTTCAATATTTTTGTTATTCTTTTTTATGTCTCCGTTATCCAAGCGGTTACTGTCGTAAAACTTAAATATTTCTATAAAGAAAAACAGTAAAATTGCTATTCAGGCAATTGCCGATTATGATATAAAAACAAAAAAATAAAATATATTGGGGGAATTATGAAAAAAATTCTTATTATCGCTCTGCTTTCACTGGTTTTGTTTGCCTGCAATTCAGGAGAAAAAAAATCTGAAAAAGCTAAGCCTGCTAAAAACAAGGATATAACCTTCTATTCAGCTCATCTTCCCGAGTTTTCGGCTATGTTCTCAAAATTGGATTTTTTGGGCATAAAAGATTTTGACAAAGCAGTTCCTGAAAAGTTCCCGAAAGTTGAAAGCGATGTATTTAAATCAGCTTTCCAGCTGGGTTCATTGACGGCTGATGCCATTTTGGCAACCAAAAGCAGAAATAAAACAAAATTACAGATGATTGCCAAAGAAATGATCGATTATTCAAAATTTATCGGTATCAGCGAAGATATTTTGAAGCTTACCGATGATTTGCAAAATTTGATTAAAGAAGACAAATGGAACGAATTGGAAGCAAGACTTGATCATTATAAAGGAGAAGTTGAAAGTTCTCTTTATATCAGCGGAGAGTACGATGTCTTTACTCTTTTGCAGCTCGGAGGATGGAACGAAGGTCTTAACAGAGTTACTTTCTTGCTTAAAGATTCTTACAAACGCAAAAGAACTCAGATTATCGGACAAAAAGGTATCTTGGATCAGCTTATCATCAACTTGGGAAAAATTCAAAACCCGGATGTGAAATCAGCTCCTTATTACCAAATTTCGATTGAAGAATATAAAAATTTACAAAAAATTATTCTTTCCTCTAAAGATAATCTTTTCAGCGAAGATGAAATTAATAAAATCTTTAACTTAACCGAAAAAGTTAAGAAGAGTTATCGATAAAAGAATTAAATAAGGAAAAGAAATGTTTTTTCTTGACTCAAAAAGCGGTGAAAAACATTTTGCTTTCCTGTTGCTGAAGTGGTGAAATTGGTAAACACGCCAGGTTCAGGGTCTGGTGAGCAATATGCTCTTAAGGGTTCGACTCCCTTCTTCAGCACCATATTTTTAGCCGACTTGTTCGGCTTTTTTTTATTTTGGGAATAAATCATTTTCAGAACGAAATTTTTTTATGTCCGCAAGAGAGAAAAAATGAAATTAAAAATAAGGCTTAATCAATTATCCTTTATAACAGCTTTGGCTGTTTCTGTTTTTTGCTTGGAAAGTTTTATTCCCAAACCTTTGCCTTTTTTGAAAATCGGTTTGGCAAACGTGCTTCTTTTGTCGTTGATAAAGTTGAATTTTTACAAGGAAGTTTACTTAGTTTCAATCTGCAAATCTCTTATCGGAGCTTCGTTGCTGGGTTTAATTTTTTCCCCGACTTTTATTTTGTCGATTTTCGGTTCTTTGGCGAGTATTTCGATAATGCTGATTTTCAGAAAGATGAATATAAATTTCAGTACCGTCGGCATAAGCATTGCCGGATCTGTAACGCATCTTTTAACTCAACTTTTTATTATGAATTATTTCATCCTCAAAACCGATAAAATCTTTTATTTGACTCCGTATCTTATTTTACTCGGTCTGGTTACCGGGACTGTTACGGGATATATTACCCTGCTGTTTTTCCCTTATATAAAAAAAAGCTTGCTTCAAACAGCTTGAATTTCAAAACATCCTTGCGATAAAAATTACGATGAAATTATTCGTTATCTGATTTTAACCCGTAAAAATAAAATTGCGAGAATATATGACACGATTAACATTAAAAATATTCCTATGGCTTTTTGCCTGCCTGCTTTTCTGCATTTCGGCAGGTTTGGGACTGATGTATTATTATGAAGACGAACTTCCGCCTCTGAGCGAATTGCAACATTACGATATGAGCGCCGGATCTGAAGTTTATGACATAAACGACAATTTAATTCATACTTTTGCTTTTGAAAAACGCAACTTAATCAAAGTAAAGGAGTTGCCTCCTTATGTGATTTCCGCTTTGCTGGCAACCGAAGATGTTCGTTTTTTTGATCATTGGGGATTGGATCAAACCGGTTTTCTCAGAGCATTTGCAAGCAATATAAAAAATTTAAGTTTCAGTCAGGGCGCCAGTACCATTACTCAACAATTGGCAAGAAACATGTTTTTGACCACGGATAAAAAAATTGCTCGCAAAATAAAGGAGTTGGTGCTTGCCATAAGAATAGAACAGCATTATTCCAAAGAAGAAATTTTGGAAATGTATTTCAATAAAGTTCTTTTCGGCATCGGAATTTACGGAATTCAAGCTGCTTCTCAAAGATATTTCGGCAAAGATGCCAAAGATTTAACTTTACCCGAAGGAGCTCTTATTGTCGGAATTACTCAGCTTCCGGGAGCTTATTATCCGATTCGCCATCCGGAGCGTTCCGTTAAACGTCGCAATATCGTTCTTTCCAGAATGCTTGCCGAAGAAGTTATTACAAAAGAAGAATACGAAGAAGCTGTCCAAACGCCTCTGGTGTTGTATAAAGATAAAACCAATTACAAGGCTGCCGACTATTTTACCGAACATGTAAGAATCATTTTGGAGAAAAAATACGGAACAAAGCAATTATTTGCCGGAGGAATGAAAATTTATACAACCATTGACATGGATTTGCAACAATATGCTGACTCTGTTTTGAACAGACATCTGACAAAATTTGAAGAAAAAAATAATTATGAAGTGCAATATTCTCATTTTCCTCAAGATACATCCGACTTTAAGACCGAATATGTGCAGGGAGCTGTTTTTGCCGTCGATCCGGAAACAGGTTATGTTCCGCTAATGATCGGGGGACGTAATTTTAATCACAGCAAGTGGAACAGAATAATCAGGGCAAAGAGGCAACCGGGATCAAGTTTTAAACCTTTAATTTATTCTTCCGCTCTGGAAAGCGGTTATACTCCTGCAACCGTAATTGAAGATCAACCTTTGATTTATGTTGAATCTGATACTGTTTATTGGCAACCCAATAATTATTCTTATAAGTTTTCCGGTTATACCAGGATGAGAGAAGCTTTGAAATATTCCAGAAATATCTATGCCATTAAAATGCTTACCGACATCGGTCCGGTAAAAGCAGTGAGAATGGCAAAACGTTTCGGCTTATCTACTAAAATTTATCCTGTTTTTTCTCTTGCCGCAGGCACCTGCGAAGTTTATCCTTGGGAGCTGATTTCTTCTTATACCGCTTTTGCCGGAGGAGGCGAGAGAGTTAATCCGGTTTATATCAGAAGAGTGGAAGACGCAAACGGGAATATTTTGGAAGTTGCCGAAATCGAAAAAATAAAAGTTTTGGAACCTAAGACTGCTTATTTGATGGCAAATCTTATGAAATCCGTAATTGAAGAAGGAACCGGAGCCGGGGTTAAATGGCGAGGATATAAATGGCCTGGAGCAGGGAAAACCGGAACAACCGATGATTTCAATGATGCTTGGTTTATAGGTTATAATAGAAAAATGGTTCTTGGAGTTTGGGTCGGATTCGATGAAAACAAGACTCTGGGCAAGGGACAATCGGGAGCTGTGGCAGCTTTGCCGGTGTGGCCTAAAATAATGAAATACGCTATGGAAAAAGACGCTCCCAAGAACAGATTAGGACGAGCTGTCATAAATTCCGATGATTTGGATTTTGAAATGCCTGCCGGCATCATTACCGAAAAAATATCAAAAGAGACCGGATTGTTGCCGAAGAGTGTTCTTGATGAAACCCTGACCGAATATTTTATTGCCGGAACGGAACCTACTCCTCTTATGGATACTTTGCGTTACAACTTTATTCCGACCATATACAAACCTATGGACGGCGATACTTTATATTTTGATATGGGCGGAACATTGCCGGAAAATTTGGCAGCAGATTCGGCTTGGGCTGATTCATTTATGGTGAATTTGGAAGATAAAACCGTTATTTCCGTTGATTCGCTCAGAAAACATTGGAATGGAATAAAATGATAATTTGGTTTGCGATAATTACAGTTGCTTTTGCAATTTACCTTTATTACATGTTTATTTTTTATTCGGGTTTGAAAACAGTTAATCAAACAGTCAGCAATAAAAAACCGTTTGTTTCCGTAGTGGTTGCCGCACGAAACGAAGAACGAAATATTACCGCTTTATTGACAACTTTGGTTAATCAGTCTTATTCCGAAAAGTTTTATGAAGTGATTATTGTTGATGATGATTCAACGGATAATACTCGAAATATTGTCGAATTTTTTTCAGAGAAATTTTCTTTTGTAAAATATCAAAAAGTAAAAGACAGAGAAAAAGCTGTTTCTCCCAAAAAAAATGCCTTGGGACAAGGAATAGAGGCGGCAAAAGGAGAAATTATTCTTTCGGTTGATGCGGATTGCATGGTCAAGGAGCATTGGATTGCTTCCGCAGTTGCATCTTTTACCGAAGATGTTCAAATGTCGGCAGGATTCTCCGAAACAAATATATCGGATTGGTCAAAAAGCAGTTTTACTCAAAAATTCGAGTTTATGGATTTTGTTATAATGTTCGGATGTTCTGCCGGAGGTATTGCTCAAGGTAAATATTTTTCCTGTTCCGGGCAAAACATTGCTTACAGAAAATCGGCTTTTATGAAAGTCGGAGGATTCTCCAAAATATCTCATATTTTATCGGGAGACGATGTTAATCTTATGCAATTATTCAGAAAAGCCGGCATGAAGATAAGGTTTAATTTTTCTCCTCGCAATTATGTTGTTACCAAACCGATTGAAGGACTTCCTCAATTTATAAATCAGCGCAGCAGATGGGCTTCCAACACAAAATATCAATTAGGACTTAATCCTGAGTTTTTCATTTATCTTGCCTCAGCTCTCATTTTGGAGTTTTCATCCTGGAGTATGCTTTTTTTTGATTGGAAAATCGCTCTTTGTCTGCTTGCCGTAAAAGCTTTATCAGAATATAATTTCGTCAAAAAAACAGTTGAGAAATTTTCTGTGCCTGAAGAAAGAATAAAATTCTTTCCGAGTTGGTTTATAACTCGACCTTTTTATTATCTTGCTGTGGCTGTCCCCGGACAACTTAATCTTTTCTCGTGGCGTGGGAGACGATAAATAGCCGATTTTTCTGATATTTTTTATCTCTTCAATAATTCAGGCTGGCGAAAAAGGCTTTTATTGTTTTTTCAGTTTATTTTCGGCAAGTTTTTTTATTTTATCCGTATATTCTTTTGTTTTATCCAATCCTGTATCTCTGAATACGATAATTTGATTTTTAAGTTTGTCTTCAATTATTTTGAAAGGAGCCGACAAATTTTTTTTAATTAAATTGAGCTTGTAAACAGCTAGAGCCGATGCTCCCAAAAATAACATCCCGAATATAGTCTTAAATAAGATTTTAACTCTTTTTAACAAACGTTTTCTTCTGAACATTTTATTCAGTTTTGTTTCCAAATTATCCAATTTATTTTTGATGTTTTCAAGGTAATTGTCAATAGTCGTTTTACCTGATTGTATTTTCATGCTTAAATCATGATTCGTCTTGGTATTTTCCTTAATCAGATTTTTTAATTCTTCGATGTTTTTTGAAACTGATTCGGAAAGTTTATCTAATTTTTTCTCAGTTGCTTTTTGCTTTTTCAGTAATTTGCTTATTTCTTCCGGTTGATTTTGCATTTTTTTCTCCCTTTATGTTTTTTGTTTGTGTCTATCTGAATACTGATTTTGTCAACCTTTTTTGAAATGTTTATAAACGATAAAAATTGCATAAATGACGGGAAGATAAGTTTACCCAAAAATTTTATAAATATTTTCACATAGATAATGTATATTAAAATATAAGATTAGATTTTGTTACAGTCCTTAGAATAAAAAAAATAATAGATTTATAAGGGATGGAAATAATCTGGAATTAGAAGATATTATAAACTCTATATACAAAAGATGATTTTTCTGTTAAAGAAAGATATAAAGAATTAAGGAATCAAAGAAAATTGAAAACGCAAAATTTTAAAAATTTGATCTGAATACCCAATGACCCGATTAAGGGGATTTATAAAAAAATCTTGCCAAACCGGCGAATGCTTTGAAATGAGTCTCGATTCATCTTTTTATGAATAAAAATTATTTTAATTATGAGAATATAGGAGGATTTAATGTTTCAAAAAAAATCGTTTTGGCTGATTTTTTCACTTATGTTCATATTAAGTGTTATTTTTGTGTTGAAGAATTTTCGGGTTGTGATGCCGGTCATAGATTTAAAAATATCTATGGATCGTATCGAGGCTCTGGATAAATCTCGAAAGATTGCATTCGAACTGGGAATAGGACCCGACAATTATAAAGATGTTGCCGTTTTCGAACATTCCGGTTCGATACAAAATTATATTGAACTTGATGGAGGCGGTGTTGATTCTTATAAAAAATTATTGCAGAGCGATTACTTTTTTCCTTATTTTTGGAAAGTAAGACATTTTAATCCGGGGCAAAAACACGAAGCCTTGTTTTATTATTCTCCCGACGGCAAAAAAATAGGTTTTGAAGAAAAGCTGTCGGAAGATTTGCTGTTGCCAGAAATAAGCGAAGAAGAAGCTTTGGCATTGGCTGAGAAATCTTTCGGGGAATGGAACTTGAAATTTTCGGATTATGAACTTATCGAAAAGTCAAAGTCAATTTCTCTGAGCGGAAGAGTTGACAGATTTTATACTTACGAACATAAAACACGAGACTTCAAGGAGGCTCGTTTCAGACAAAAAGTTTCTGTAAGCGGCAATAAACTTACCGGATTCTCTCAAAAAACCGAAATACCCGAAAGTTTTTTTACTCGTTACAAAGAAATGCGTTCCTTGAACAATCTGATTGCTCAGTTTGCTCAAGTCGGCTTGGCTGTTTTGTACGGGTTGGGCGGAATTTTATTCGGTATTTTCTTTCTGATGAAGCAAAATTACATCTTATGGAAAAGAGGCGTTATTGCTGCCTTTATCGTTGCTTTGGCGGGATTTGCCGCCGGCTTTAATTACATGCCCGTTTCCTGGATTTATTATCGAACGGAATTATCCGAGTCAGCTTTTGTCATACAGATGATAATGAGCAATCTTGTTCAATTTATTGTTCAGTTTATCTATCTTTCTCTTACTTTTATCGCTGCCGAAAGTTTGACCAGAAAAGCATTCCCGAATCATGTCAGATTTTGGGATGTCTGGGGCAAAAAAAGCGGTTCAACAACTCATGTTCTGGGAAATACGCTTGCCGGTTATATGACTTCGGCATTGTCTTTAGTCTATATTCTCGGTTTTTATTTTATAACTAAAAAATATTTTCATTGGTGGAATCCGGCATCCATAGGGACTGATCCGAATACTATAGCTACTCTTTTTCCGTGGTTTTCCGCCATTGCAACCGCTCTTCATGCCGGTTTTTGGGAAGAATGTCTGTTCCGGGCGGTTCCGATTGCTTCTGCCGTTTTGATAGGACGAAAATTAGGTAAAGAAAAATTATGGTTAGGCATAGGTTTAGCTGTTCAGGCTTTGATTTTTGCCGCCGGACATGCCAATTATCCCGCACAGCCCTATTATGCGCGTTTGGTTGAGTTGATTATTCCGTCGATGTATTTTGCTTATTTGTATATGCGTCACGGATTATTGACGGGCATCATCATGCACTTTACCTTTGATGCCGTTTTGATGTCGTTCCCGATTTGGATAGTGAGCGGAAGCAAAGTTTTAACGTGGCGCATAATGTTTGTTGCGTTTCTTTTTATTCCTCTTTGGATTATTTTGATAAGAAGATTGCAAACAGGTAAATGGTCTCAAATCACCGAAGAAGAAAAAAACGGAACATGGATTCCTGAGAAATCAAAAGAGAATGAGCCGGACACAGCAGTTTCTGACGCAAGCTATAACATTGTAACCGCTAAAATTATCTCGGTTGCGGGAATTATTTCTTTTATAATTTTGGTCTTCATTATTCCTTACGCTTCTGATTCCGATGTTTTAACCGTAACCGGGGAAGAAGCAATTTTGCGAGCGAAGGATGTCCTTAAAGCTCAGGGAACCGAACTTGACGATACTTGGAAAACACAATCATCGGTTTTAAATGAGAATACTTATCAAGAAAAATTTATTTATAACGAGTTCGGAGCAAACAATTATACTGCTTTGAAAAATAAATTTTTACCGGGAACAAGCAGATCCGTTGCTTTTGTTAAGTTTTCCGAGAATGCCGAAGAACGTTCCGAAAAATATAAATTTGTTATCGGAAATAACGGAATTGTAAAGAGTTTTAATTATCATTTGCCTGAAAAAGTTGGAGTTCAGGATTACGGTAAAGAGGTTGCTTTGGAAAAGGCAATTATGGCTTTGGAAGATTTTTATCACCTTAAAAGCAGTGATTTAACTGAGAAAGAATATATTCCTCGCAAGCTTCCGGGTCGTATTGAACACAAGTTTACTTTTAAGGATACGGTAAACTTTAATTTGCCGAAAGGGGAATTGAATTATACGGTAACCGTTATCGGCGATAAACCCTTTGAAATCAAAAAAGAAGTTTTTGCGCCGGAAAACTGGAAACGTGAGTTTAAAGCAAAAACCGTTTTGACAGAGCTTTTCGTCTATGCGATGGGATTATTTAAATTTTTATTATGGATTGTCGGTATAATTTTTGCCGTAATTTTTTTCAGCAAAGGTAAATTTAACAAACGAATTTTTATTCTGTCTTTCTTTTTCCTGGCGGCAGTGAATATTTTGAGCGAGATTTTAGCTGCTCCCGAAACTTTCTCTGACTTCAATACTGCGGTTCCTCTCGGCAGACAAATTATTTCTTCTGTTGCGCAATTGTCTTTGAGCATTGTTTTTAAGTCAGGATTTGCTTCTCTTATTCTCGGATGGTTTTTTGCCGAAAAATCCTCTAAACGAAAAAATTTCGGAGTTATCACAGATATGGAAGCCGGTTTAATAATGACAAATATTTTTTACCTGGGATTAAAATTTATTCCGAGTACGGAACCGGCATTGACAGACATAAGTGAATTTGCCGGATATATGCCGGTTCTCGAGGGCATTCTTCTTTCTGTATCGGCATATTTTTCTTATCTGGTTCCTTTTGCTGTTGCGGTTAAGACGGTTGAATATATTTCCGACAATTGGACAAAACGAATCAACTTGACTGTATTTACTGTTTTCCTGATGTCGTTCTTCCTGTGCGGAAACATTATGCTGAAATCTCCCGGAATTAATGTTTACCTGATTTGGACGGTGCTTTCGTTGATTTTCGGTATTTTCTCCGTATTTATTTTGAAAAATTATATCAGATATTCTAAATATTCCGTTTTGATGATCGTTGCTGTTCCGGTTATGCTTAAAATCATGCTCAAAGGATATTATAATTTGTATCCCGGAGCGATTGTTTCTTCGTCAGCATCGATAATTGTCATTTCGGTTATTATTTACTTTATCGGGAAAATTACCTGGAAAGAAGTTTAATCGGGAAAAAGGGAGAAAATTATGAAAATATTATCATCCGTAATTGCGTTAGCGGCAATCGGAGCAATGCTTGCCGGAACAGGTTGTTCTTTAAACAAAAAAAAGGAAAATAAAACAATGGAAAAGAAAGTTGAAGCAAAAGAAAATATCGTACAAACCGATACGGGTTTAAAATATGAAATTGTAAAAGAAGGAAAAGGTTTTGCAGCCGAAAAAGGAGACGGCGTAACGGTTCATTATACCGGTTGGCTGACAGACGGCAAGAAATTTGACAGTTCTAAAGACAGAAACAAACCGTTTCAATTTGTCTTGGGTCAAGGTCGAGTCATAAAAGGCTGGGATGAAGGCGTTGCCGGAATGCGCGAAGGCGAAATCAGAATTCTTTACATTCCTTATTATCTTGCTTACGGAGAACGCGGAGCAGGAGGAGTTATTCCGCCTAAAGCTGACCTTAAATTTGAAGTGGAATTGCTTAAAATAAATTAATTTGAGATTAAAGACGGCATTTTTTGTGTCGTCTTATTTTATTTTAAAGTTATGATTTTCGGAGGTTAAATGATTTTAATAAAAACACCTGAAGAAATAGAAAAAATGAGAAAAGTCGGACGTTTAGCGGGAGATTTGCTGGATTTTTTGACTCCTTACGTTCAGGAAGGCATTTCCACCCTGGAATTAAATGATTTAGCTGAAAATTTTACGCAAAGTCACGGAGCAATATCGGCTCCTTTGAACTATAACGGATTCCCGAAAAGTATTTGCACGTCAATAAATAACGTTGTTTGTCATGGAATCCCTTCGGCTGATGATGTATTGAGAGGCGGAGACATAGTCAATATTGACGTTACATTGATTTTGGACGGTTATCACGGCGATACCTCCAGAACTTTTATGATCGGAAACGTTGATCCCGAAATAAAAAAATTGGTGGAAATGACAGAAAAAGCGATGTATCGCGGCATTGATGCCGTTAAGCCGAAAGCCATGCTCTCAGACATAGGAAAAACCATCGAAAAATTTTTGAAAAAATATCGTTACGGAATTGTGGAAGAGTATTGCGGACACGGAATAGGGAAAGATTTTCACGAAGAACCTCATGTTTTACACAAATATTCTCCGCACAACAGAATAAAACTTAAACCCGGTATGATATTTACGATTGAACCCATGATAAATATGGGGAAGAGCGGAAGAATAAAAACTTCAGATATTGACGGATGGACGGTTACCACAACCGACGGTAAGCCGAGCGCTCAATTTGAACATACGGTTTTGGTAACGGAATCAGGACATGAAATCTTGACTTACTCGACAAAACAAATAAAAGAAATTTTCGGGAAATAACAGATATTTAAAACGATATTGCGTTTATTTATTCTGTTTTATTTCGAGTTGAAACTGACTGTTTTTATTAATTGACAGGCTAAAGGTTTTCAAAAAAATTGCTAAAAAAAATCATGATTTATACTTATCTTATTGATGATTTTTAACCTTTGAAAACTTGAGCAAATAAATCTTTTTTCTCTGAAAATAATTCAAAATATGATTATTTTTTCAGCAGTCGGGAGTTATAATGGATAAAAAAGCTATCGGTATTTTTGATTCGGGAGTAGGCGGACTTACCGTTTTTAAAGAAATAAGAAAACAATTTCCGAACGAAGATATTATTTATTTCGGCGATACGGCTCGTCTTCCTTACGGTCCTAAATCTCGCCGTACGATAATTGAATATTCTTTGCAAAATGCCTCTTTTTTGGTTCAGCAGCAGGTTAAAATTATTATTATTGCCTGCAATACCGCTTCTTCGGTTGCTCTTGATATTTTGAAACAGACTTTGGATATTCCGGTAATAGGGGTAATAGAACCGGGTTCTTTGGCAGCCGTAAACGCATCAAAAAACAAAAAAATAGGCGTAATCGGAACTTCCGGAACCATTAAAAGCATGGCATACGAAAAAGAAATCAGAAGACTCAGCTCAGAAGTTACTATCATGAGTCGAGCTTGTCCTTTGCTGGTTTCTCTCGCAGAAGAAGGATGGCTTGATCATAAAGCTACGGAATTGATTATTTCCGAATATTTGGAAGATTTTAAAAATATTGATATCGACACCTTGGTTTTGGGGTGTACTCATTATCCCATCTTAAAAAAAGCCGTCGGCAAATTTTTTGACAATAAAATAAATCTTATCGACAGCGCAGAAGCAATTTCGGAAGTTCTGAAAGAAATATTGCCCGAACCGGAAATATCCGGAGAGGGAAAAGACAATTTTTACGTCAGCGATAATGAAGAAAAATTTATAAATACGGCAAATATAATTTTGGGAAAAGAAATATCCGCTTTGAATCGGGTAGTTTTAGGAAAATCATGGTTGGTTGACAGTCGTTGACGCGGCTTGCCTTATAATCGTCATTAAAAATTAAAATAACTACATAAAACGGGAAGAATTATGAGTAAACACATTTTTGTTATAGGCGGTGTATTGTCATCGCTCGGAAAGGGAATAGCTTCGTCTTCAATCGGTTTTTTGCTTAAAAATATGGGGTACAAAGTTGTTATGCAGAAGCTTGATCCTTATTTAAACGTTGACCCCGGGACAATGAGTCCTTTTCAGCACGGCGAGGTTTTTGTTACGGATGACGGTGCCGAAACAGACCTTGATTTGGGGCATTACGAAAGATTTATCGGACGCGCTTTGAATAAAAATTCCAATGCTACTTCCGGACAAATTTATGAAAGAGTAATCAAGAACGAACGCAGGGGAGATTACTTGGGAAAAACTGTTCAGGTAATTCCTCACGTTACCAATGAAATTAAAAGACTTATCAGGATGATGGAAGAAGATAACGATTTTGTGCTTACCGAGATCGGCGGAACCGTCGGAGATATCGAAAGTCTTCCGTATCTGGAAGCAATCAGACAATTTATTCTGGAAGCCGGCTCGAGAAACTGTTTGGTCGTATTTCTTACTTATGTTCCGTATATTTCCGCTGCGGGAGAACTGAAAACCAAACCTAGTCAACATGCCACTACCAAGTTGCGAGAAATCGGTATCCAACCTGATATTTTATTGTGTCGATCCGAAAAATCTTTTGACGATGAAATTATCAATAAAATTGCCATGTTTACCAATGTGCCGAAGAATCACGTGTTTAATGCCATAGACGTAAAAAGTATTTATGAAATCCCTGTAATTTACCATGAAGCAAAAGTTGACGAGGTGATTTGTAATCATTTCGGCATAGAAAAACGTCCTTTTGATTTTTCAAATTGGAAAAAATTGATAGATCGAATTTATAATTCCGTCGATGAAGTCAGTATTGCCGTTTGCGGAAAATATGTAGAACATAAAGATGCTTATAAAAGCGTAGGCGAAGCTCTCATTCATGCCGCCGCTCACAATAATGCCAAGCTTAACGTTAAATGGATTGATTCTGAAAAAGCCGTCGATAAAAAATTTATTGAAGAAAACCTCAGTAACGTGAACGGAATTTTGGTTCCTGGCGGATTCGGAGTCAGAGGAATAGACGGTAAAATAGCCATTGCCGAATTTGCCAGAAAAAACAATATCCCGTTTTTCGGAATTTGTCTCGGAATGCAGGTTGCAGTAATAGAATTTGCCAAGAATGTCTGCGGTTTGGAAAATGCTTACAGCGCCGAGTTTGACGAAAGTTGCAAGAATCCGGTAATTTCTTTGATGGATGATCAGGTTTATATTGATAAAATAGGCGGAACAATGAGGCTGGGCGCCTATCCTTGCACTCTGCAAAAAGGCTCTTTGGCTGAAAAGATTTACGGTCAGAAAGATATTTCGGAAAGACATCGTCACCGTTATGAATTCAATAACAAATATCGCGATATTATCAATGAAAAAGGTATGCTTATTTCCGGAACAAGTCCGGATAATATGCTGGTTGAGATTGTCGAAATTCCGGAACATCCTTTCTATATAGCCGTACAATTCCATCCTGAGTTTAAATCAGGTCCCGATAATCCGCAACCTGTTTTCAGAGATTTTATTAAAGCTGCTCTGCAACATGCCGGTAAATGATAAAATTTGTTTTTTTTGCCCCGAAAGGGGCTTTTTTTATAAATGAAAAAACATCTTGGAAATCTTTTTGTTACTTTTCAAAACAGTAAAAATCAGAATATCTTTCATTCAGAGTAATATTTTTCTTGCCGAAAAGATTTGACCTTTCCCGTTTATTATCTCCCTTGACAATACTTGCATCTGTTTTCATTCGGTTCAGAGGTTTTATTATGATTTTACGAATGAAGTACAGAAGATCAATTTATATAAAACTGTTGTTTAAAGAAAATCTCTCGCGAGAGAGATGTTAATGCAAGGAGAAAAAAATGAAACGTATTATTTTTATTTTAATTATTATCCTTATTTGTTGTCAAGGATGCGTAAACAAAAAAAACAAAGATAAACTTATTGTAGGAATGGAATTGCAGTATCCGCCTTTTGAGATGTCTGACGAAAGCGGAAATCCTGTGGGAGTAAGCGTTGATTTCGCAAAAGAACTGGGAAAGTATCTTAATTGCGAAATAGAAATAAAAAATATTGCCTGGGCAGGGCTTATCCCTGCGTTGCAAACAGGTAAAACAGATATGATAATTTCATCTATGACAATTACCGATGAACGTAAAAAAGCCGTTGATTTTTCAATCCCTTATATAAGTGCCGGACTTACTCTTTTATTGTCTGAAAATTCATCGGCAAATACATTTGCAGACTTGAACGAAGACGGTAAAGTCGTTGCCGTAAAAATGGGAACCATCGGCGAAGAAAAGGCAAAAAAATATCTTCCTAAAGCAAAAATTCACAGATTTGAAGATGTTTCTGCCTGCGTGATGGAAGTTGCTCAGGGAAAAGCCGATGCTTTTATCTATGATGCTTTAACAGTATTCAGCAATCATAAAAAACATCCTGAAACAACTCGCATTAATCTTGAAGCCATTGAGGGTACGGAAGGATATTGGGGAATTGCCGTTAAAAAGGGAAACAAAGAATTGAAGCAGAAGATTGATGAATTTATTGCGGATTTCAGAAAAAATAACGGGTTTGATCCTATTTCCGATAAATATTTGAAAGAAATAAGATCTGTTTTCAAAGAAAATAATATTCCTTTCTTCTTTGATTTGGACGTTAAATAATTCTGAGGCATAAGGATTAGAACAGAGTATGAGATTTTTGAAAAAAATATCGAAAAATTTGATCATCTTGGATGAAGACACATCGAAAATCGTAAAGATTTTAAATTTGCTCTCGGTTTTTTTGTTGCTTGGTTTTATCTTTAACTTTGCTTTCCGAAAAATAAATTATAATTTTGACTGGGATGTTATTTGGCGTTTTCGTCGCAGCATCTCAAAAGGATTTTGGATGACTTTGCAATTGTCTTTTTTCAGTTTAATACTCAGTCTGATTATAGGAGTTCTGACCGCATTGTCTTCTCTTTCTAAAATATTGCCTCTGCGTTTCATCAGTAAAATTTATGTGGAATTTATAAGAGGAACTCCTTTGCTCGTTCAGATTTTGGTCTTTTATTACATTGTTGCCAATTCGATAAATCTTGATAACAGATTTGTTGCGGGGGTAGTCGTGATGTCTCTTTTTTCAGGAGCCTATATTGCCGAAATAATCAGAGCCGGAATAAAGAGTATTGCCGAAAGTCAGCTGGAAACGGCAAAATCTCTGGGGCTTACGGAGTATCAAACATACGTTTATGTTATTTTCCCTCAGGTTATTACAAGAACTCTTCCGCCTTTGGCAGGGCAATTTGCCTCTCTCATAAAAGATTCATCTTTGCTTTCAATCATTTCCGTGCATGAATTTACCATGGTTGCCAAAGAAATAAATTCTTCCACTTTTTCAACAATGGAAGCTTATTTGCCTCTGACTGTAGGCTATCTTATCCTTACTTTGCCTGTTTCCCGCTTTACCAAATATCTGGAAAGGAAATTCGCTTATGCATCTTAAAGTTAAAAATCTTGTGAAATCATTTGATGACGTAAATGTTTTAAATGATTTAAATATTGATCTTAACGGTAAAAAATCCATTGCGATAATCGGCGCTTCCGGAAGCGGCAAAACTACTTTTTTGAGAATTTTAGCCGGCTTGGAAAGACCGGATTCGGGAGAGATTTACCTCAATGATCATATCGTTGATTTTCATGCCAAAAAACTGAGGTCATATCGAAAAAGCATCGGAATGGTCTTTCAGGCTTATAATTTATTCCCTCATTTGACAGCTTGCGAAAATATTATGTTGCCTTTGGTGAAGGTTCACGGATATGACAAGAAAGAGGCATGTCAAATTGCTGAGGATTTACTGTTGAGATTTAATTTATCGGAACATTCCGGCAAGAAAGCGGCTGAGCTTTCCGGAGGTCAGAAGCAGAGAATTGCATTGTGCCGAGCCGTGGCAATCAAACCGAAAGTTTTATTTTTGGATGAACCTACGTCTGCCTTGGATCCTGAATTTACATCGGAAGTTTTGAGATTAGTGGAAGAGTTGAGGAAAGAGGGTATTGAGCTTGTAATGATTACTCATGAAATGGGTTTTGCTTATAACATGGCGGATCATATCCTGTTTATGGATGAAGGAAAAATTTTGGAAGAAGGAACGCCTGCTGAAATTTTTAACAGCAGTAATCCCAGAGTAAAAAAGTTTTTCTCTGATATTTTACAGTATGAAATAGATTAAACTGTATCGTAAATGATAAAAATTTTTTGACAGAATAACCGAAAAATTAAATTTAACCTGTTTTTTTAGAATTTAAATTAAAAGATTGGAGATATTAATGAATATACTTATTACGGGAGGAGCCGGATTTATCGGTTCTCATCTATCTGAAAAATTATTGAAGGAAGGCAATAACGTAACCATTATAGACAATCTTTCCACGGGAAGTTTCGAAAATATAGAGCATCTGGTTCACAATAAAAATTTTAAGTATCATATTGATTCCGTTTTACATAAAGATATTATGGAAAAATTAGTTTCTCAATGTGATCAAATATATCATTTGGCAGCTGCTGTCGGCGTGCAGTATATCATAGATAATCCTCTTTCTTCTCTTAAAACTAATATTACAGGTACGGAAAATGTTCTTGAATTGGCAAACAAATACAAGAAAAAGGTTCTTATTACTTCAACTTCCGAGATTTACGGAAAAAGCGATAAAGTTCCTTTTAAAGAAGAAGATGACAGATTATTGGGATCTACTCATATCTCAAGATGGAGTTACAGTTGCGGCAAGGCTATAGATGAATTTTTGGCTTTGGCATATTACAGAGAAAAGAAATTACCGGTTGTAATCGTTCGTTGTTTCAATACGGTAGGTCCTCGTCAAACAGGTCAATACGGAATGGTTATTCCTAAATTCGTGAAAAATGCTCTTTTGGATCATCCGATTACGGTTTTCGGAACAGGTAAACAAACCAGATGTTTCGGTGATGTGTGTGATGTAACCGACGGAATAATAAAACTTATGAATACTCCAAAAGCGGAAGGAGAAATTTTTAATATAGGTAACGATCAACCCGTATCAATTGAGGAATTGGCAAAGAAAATCAAGAAATTTACCGGCAGTAAGTCAAAAATTGAAATTTTGAAATATGAAGAAGCTTACGAAGAAGGTTTTGAAGATATGCTTCGCAGACAACCTGATTTGTCAAAAATAAAAAAATATATCGATTACAAACCTAAGTACAGTTTGGACGATATTATAAAAAGGGTTGTTGAATTTTATGAGAAATAAATTATTGCTCGTTTTATTTCTGAGTTCTGTCTCGCTTCTGTTTTCCGTTGTTGCTGTAAACGAGAATCAGTATATAGTTAAAGCCGGCGATACTTTTTTTGTCCAATTTCCGGCTATTGATACGGTTACGGTTCAGGTTCCTGTCTTGGTAACGGGAAAAATAATGATTCCTTTGTTCAATATTACCGAAGAAATTGCCGGTCTTACCGCTGCGGAAGCCAAAACAAAGCTTGCTGAGAAGTTGAGTGAAGGAAGGAAAAATCCTCCGGAATTTGTTTTTGAATTAGCTTATCTTTCTCCTTTCAGTTATCACTTATCGGGAGCGGTGAATATGCCGGGAGAATTTGAATCTGAATATCCTCTCTCTCTTTATCAGGCTTTGATGTTGGGAAAAGGAAGAGTTTCGTCCGCAAGCTCCAAAATTACCGTAATTAACGGAAAAAGAAAGAATGTTTACGATATTAATAAATATCTGCTTGAAGGAGATTTGACGCAAAATCCTGTTGTTAACTCCGGAGACGTAATTGTTGTCGATTATGCCAAAGAGGTTGTTCAGGTTTTTGTTAATAACGATACTGTTTCTGTGGCAAGAAATTTTGAAACTGAACCGGGAGACAAAGTAAAAAATATTATTGCTAAATTGTCTTATAAAGGCTTTAAGCTTGATTTCAATAAGATAATCGTCGAGCATGACGGAGTTCAATTTAAAGCTGAAGAAGAAACGGAAGTTTTTCCCGAGGATAAAATTTATCTATCTACTCTTGATTCTTATGTTTATGTTATCGGAGAAGTTAAAACTCCCGGCAGAATACCTTACAAAGCAGGTAAAAATGCTCAATATTATGTCGATAATGCCGAAGGTTATATTATGGAATCAAAAGAATTTAAGCTTTATCTGATAAGAGACGGCAAGAAGAAAAAATATTCAGGACAGACTCTTTATCCCGGCGAAACAATTCTGGTTGAAGATGATTTCTGGGCATTTACTTCTCACATTTTAAAACCTGTCGGGATGTTGGCATCCATTATTTCCACAGCTATTCTAGTTTATAAAAATATTTAAAATCAGATTTTTCATAAAACCGTTTGGAGGTTGTAATGAAAGTACCTTTATTGGATTTGAGTCTTCAAAACAATCCTGTATTGGATGAAATAAAAGAAGAAATAGAAAAAGTTTACTCTTCTCATCATTATATTCTCGGCTCTCAGGTAAGAGAATTTGAAGAAGATATGGAGAAATTTTTGGGAATTAAGCATGCAATAGGATGCGCCAGCGGTTCTGATGCCCTTATTTTGGCTTTGCTTGCCTGCGGAATAAAAGAAGGCGATGAAGTCATTACTGTTTCGTTTACTTTTTTTGCTTCTGTTTCCGCCATTCACAGAATCGGGGCAAAACCTGTTTTAGTTGATATTGATTACGATACATTTAATATTGATCCTGATGAAATTCGCAAAGCAATTACCTGTAAAACAAAAGCAATCATGCCTGTTCATTTATTCGGACAACCGGCGGATACCGACAAAATTAAAAAGATTGCCGAAGAATATAACCTTAAAATTATTGAAGATACTGCTCAGGGAATCGGCGGAAAGTTCTCCGGTAAATTTGCCGGTACAATCGGCGATGTCGGTACTCTTTCTTTCTTTCCCAGTAAGAATCTCGGAGCTATGGGAGACGGAGGGATGTGCTTGACCGATGATGACGAAACAGCGTTAAAACTTCGTAAATTAAGAGTTCACGGAGAGTATAAAAAATATCATCATAATCAAGTAGGACTTAATTCCCGTTTGGATACGATTCAGGCTGCTGTCTTGAAAATTAAACTTAAATATCTGAACAAGTGGACTGCAATGAGAAAAGAAAACGGAGCTTTTTACAATGAACATTTGGCGGGAATACCTGAAGTTAAAATCCCCTTTATTCACGAAAAAGCCGAAACCGTATATAATCAATACACGCTTAAAGTTGAACGCAGAGACGAATTGATGCGTTATTTGCAGGAAAACGGAATCGGTTGCGCAATTTATTATCCTCTTCCTTTGCATTTGCAGGAATGTTTTGCCGATTTAGGATACCGAAAAGGCGATTTCCCGAACTCCGAAAAAGTTGCAGACTCGGTTTTATCGATTCCGATTTATTCCGAGTTAACAGAAGATCAAAAATATTATGTTGTCGAAAAAATTAAATCTTTCTATAAATAAAGGTGGCTTATGAATATTATTGTTGGAATTAAACAAGTACCGGATACTGCTGAAATTAAAATAGACCCCGCTACGAATACATTGATTAGAGAAGGTGTCGAAAGTATCCTCAATCCTTTTGATTTGTATGCAATTGAAGAAGCTGTACGTTTAAAGGAAAAATACGGCGGAAAAGTTATCGTCGTCAGCATGGGACCTCCTCAAGTCGAATCTGCTTTGAGAGAAGCCGTATCCATGGGAGCGGACGAAATGATTCTTTTATCTGACAGAAAATTTGCCGGAGCAGATACTTGGGCTACTTCTTACGTTATAGCCAAAGCAATCGAAAAAATCGGTGATTATGATCTTATTTTTACGGGGCAACAGGCAATTGACGGTGATACGGCGCAAGTCGGTCCCGGAGTTGCTGCTCATCTGGATATTCCTCAAGTTTGTTTTGTCAGCGAAATTGAAGATGTACAAGAAAATAAACTGACCGTTAAACGACTTATGGATGACGGATATGATCGTTTGGAAGTTGAAATGCCGGTTCTTTTTTCGGTGGTTAAAGAAATAAACGAACCGAGATTGCCTTCATTAAGAGGCAAAAGAACGGCAAAGAAAGCGTCTCTTACCGTCTGGACTTCGGATGACTTAGGAACGGAAGAAGCCAAGATAGGATTGAACGGTTCGCCTACTCAAGTCGTAAAAATATTTACTCCCGATTTAAATAAAGCCGGAGAAAAGATCGAAGTTTCAGCCGAAGAATCGGCTGTTGCTTTCGTCAATAAATTGAAAGAATTGGGTAAATAATTTATTCTTAATTAATACTTTAAGACGTTGTTTTTTGCAACGTCTGTTTTTTTAGGAGCAGTTATGCTTAAATTTCCCGAAATACAGCCTCATATATTAAAATTGGGATTTTTGGAAATTCGTTGGTACGGGTTGTTATATATTGTCAGTTTTTTTATAGGATTTTTTTTCGTTAAAAAAAATTTTGCTTACAGAGGAATAAAAATATCCAAAAAAGATTATGAAGATTTACTTTTTTATATAATGATGGGAGTCGTCCTGGGCGGAAGAATGGGTTACATATTGTTTTACAATTTAGGATATTATTTTAGTCATCCTTTGCATGTTTTTTATGTTTGGCAGGGCGGAATGTCCTTTCACGGCGGAGCTTTGGGGGCGATAATTATCGCTTACTTTTTTTGTCGAAAAAAGGGATTTCGTTTTTTGCAGATTGCGGATCCGGTAATGCCTTTTATTGCAATCGGTTTAGGTTTGGGGCGACTCGGAAATTTCATTAATGCCGAATTATGGGGAAGAGTTACAACCTTACCGTGGGGTATGGTTTTCCCAAACTCAGACGGTCTTCCCAGACATCCTTCCCAATTGTACGAATTATTTTTGGAAGGCATAGTTTTGACGATAATTTCACAAATTATGGTTATGAAGAAAGTAAAAGAAGGTTTGGTTTTCTGGAATTTTCTGGGATTATACGGAATTTTCAGATTTATCGTTGAATTTTTCAGGGAACCTGACGAACATCTGGGATTTTTATTTCTCGGACTTACGATGGGACAGATTTTGAGTTCGGTTATGATTATTTCTGCCCTAATCTTTATCGGAATAATTTCCGGTTCCGGAAAAGATGAAAATTTATCCGGTTCATGATATTTTTTACGCCCTTTTGAAGGGCGTTTTTTATTTGAAAATTTTATAACAATCTTTTGTTAATATCCGTATCGCAAATATAACTGTAAGATACTCTTATTAGTCTACATAATTGTTTAAACTGTCCTGCGTTTTTGCTGATCATAATTTATTTTTTTATTTATTTCTCGTCAAAATATTTTTATAATATTAATGTGGTTTTTTACGGATTATTGTTTCCCGTAAAATTATCTTGACACAGGTATATATATAAATAGCCAAACATTATTAATGTTACATTAAAAGAGGAGAAAAAATGAATATTCGCAATAAACTTATGCTTGGCTTTTTGATTTCTGTAATTACCCCTATAGTATTGCTTTGCATCATTACCGGAAATAATATCAAAAAAGATTCTCTCAGAGACTTTTATGAATACACACATTCAGAACTTTCTGTTATCGAGAAATCATTATCTATATTTATGGACGATATCAAAGAAAATTCCGTTATGTTGGCAAAGTTTCCGGATGTACTTAACATTAATAGAGACATGACCTCATTTATAAACGAAAAATCAAGTAAAACAATGGCTGATTTCAGCAGAGGTCTTGACGAACAGCGAATAGTTAATTTTTTAAATACCGTAAAAATAAGTCATAAAAATTATGTAGAAGTATATATGGGAACAAAGTTCGGCAGTTTTATTGATGGCGACAAAAGCTTAAAAATCCCTGCCGGATTTGATCCCAGAGTGAGACCTTGGTATAAGAAATCTCTTCTTACCCCGAATAAACCGTCTTTGACTAAAGCTTATCAATCTTTTACGGGAGAAGCAGTTGTTGCCGTCAGTCATGCAGTATCTGCAAAAGATAATGTAAAAGGTGTTATCGGTTTTGACGTAAGTTTGCATGATTTAACTAAATTTATCAGCAATATACGGATCGGTAAAACAGGATATGTCATGCTTATTCAGGATGACGGCGTGATTCTTGCCGATCCCGGACATGATGATACAGGATTTAAAAAACTTGAAGAAACC
>PDWI01000118.1_pt1 | contig 107232 bp, 94 predicted proteins | sample 1430891 | NCBI WGS metagenome assembly PDWI01 (sample SAMN01162508, study PRJNA174530) | Oral metagenome, whole genome shotgun sequencing project. | biome: Marine environment; feature: Marine mammal; material: Swab sample of the gingival sulcus; isolation source: swab sample of gingival sulcus... | reverse complement strand
ATTATAAGTAAATTTGAAAAAAAAAAAAAAAATAAGCAGTATTTAGTATATTAAATTGATATATATCACTAAACTAAACTTATTTTTTTAATAAATATCTATTAGAAGAATAAATAACCTAACTTATCCATCAAAATGCACCCTACTTACATCTGCAGAATACCAAAACAAACTGCAGAGAAGTTTCAAGCCCAAAGAATCAACCGTAGTGGAGATATTACGCAGTAATATCGTGAACGGCTTTGGGGTGAAATTTCTCTGCAGTTCGTTTTTTTATCACATTTGAAATACATGGCTGACAATTATTTTATCACACCAATCTTAAATATGCATCTATAAACTCATCAATACTACCATCCATGACATCTTTGACCTTGGAAACTTCAACATTTGTCCTGTGGTCTTTTACCAGTTGATAGGGATGGAATATATAAGAGCGTATTTGACTAGACCAGCTGATTTCAGAGGCATCAACCTTTAGGTTTTCTATTTTTTCAATCTGCTCTTTTTCCTTTAATAAGACGAGTTTTGCCATGAGCATCTTCATGGCTGTCTCCTTGTTTTTCAGCTGAGAGCGTTCATTTTGACACTGCACAACAATGCCTGTAGGCATATGAGTAATTCGAATGGCAGAATCCGTAGTATTGACGTGTTGACCACCAGCACCAGATGCCCTATAGCGGTCAATCTTCAAATCCGCTTCACTAATCTCAGGCATATCCTGAGCTTCAAGTTCTGGCAGTACATCGACTGCAGCAAAAGCAGTGTGCCTCCTTGCCAAGGTATCAAAAGGTGAAATCCTCACAATCCTATGTACACCACTTTCACCCTTTAGGTAACCATAAGCATAGTCACCACTTATCTTTAGGGTGGCGCTCTTTAGTCCATAACCCACATCATACTGTTCATCAAGGACTGTGACCTTGTACTCTCGCCTCTCGCCCCACCTAATGTAGAGTCTCTCTAGCATGCCTGCCCAGTCCATGGCATCTCTACCACCACTTCCTGCATGAATAGAGAGAATGGCGCTATTGGCATCATATTCACCACGGAGTAAGTTCTTGAGACTAATCTCATCACAGAGGGCATGTAGTTCAGCAAGTTTTGATTTCACTTCAGACTTAGAGGAAGTATCTCCCTCTTCTACAGCTATTTCTGCTGATAACTGAATATCATCTCGCAAATCCACAATATCATCAAAGGATTTAATGAGTTTTGTGACAAGGTTGTGCCTCTTTGAAACTTTGACGTAGCGCTCATTATCTGACCAGATACATTCATCTGTCATCTCTTTATTCAAACTCTCAAGCTCTTCTTGTAAGCCCTTTATGTCAAAGAAAACTCCTAATGTCTTCTATTGTTTCATCAATAACCTTAATCTCTTTTAATACTTCTTCAAAAAATATCATCCTACTTACCGTCCTGCTCTTCTTTTCCGTAACAGCACTTCTTGTATTTCTTACCACTACCACATGGGCAAGGCGCATTTCTGCTCACCTTGGCAGTTGTTCTCTTGACTGTCTTTTTATTGATTTTGCCATGAGAAGCAGCCTCTATCTTGGCAGTCTGTTTGACTTCAGTATCCAGCGTTGCATCAGCGTGGAATACCAGTTTGATAGTCTCTTCTTTGATATCGCCAATCATCTCATCAAACATGTCAAATCCCTCTGTCTGATAAGCCTGAATAGGATTTATCTGACCAATTGCCCTCAATCCAATACCCTGCTGTAACTGATCCATGGCATCTATGTGGTCTATCCACCTGTTGTCAACAGTCTGAAGTAGGGCAAAACGCTCTATCTCACGCATTTTTTCTGAACCTACAAGCTCTTCTATCCTATCGTAGTCCTTTCTTGCCTGCTCTAAGACTAATTCTCTGATGTCCTCTTTGTCTGTATGGTCGCCAATGACTAGAGAAAAACCCTCTTTAAAGAGCGTTTCATGCATAGACTGTTCAAAGCCTGTTACATTCCAATCATCGACTAAGTCTGTCATGCCAAAGTAAGAAGTAATGCTCTCATCCACAAATTCTTCTACCATAGACCAGATGTGAGACTTGACGTCTTCACCCATGAGAACTCTCTGCCTCTCACTGTAGATAATCTCTCTCTGTCTATTCATGACATCGTCATACTGTAGGACGTTCTTTCTGATGTCAAAGTTTCTAGCCTCTACTTTTTTCTGAGCAGATTCTATTGACTTACTGACCATGCCAACTTCTATCTCTGCATCATCCGTAAGACCCATCTTCTGAATCATATCCTTCATTCGATCCGACATAAACAGTCTCATTAGGTCATCTTCTATTGAGACAAAGAACTGAGTAGAACCCTCATCACCCTGTCTACCAGCACGACCTCTAAGCTGGTTGTCTATCCTCCTAGACTCGTGCCTCTCTGTACCAAGGATGGCAAGACCACCTACTGATTTTACCTTTTCTGCTTCCTTTGAGGTTTCTTCAGCAAAGCCTTCATAAATTTCCTTGTACTCTTCCTGAATGTCCTTAATTTCCTCTATGATAAATGGCGATGTAACCCTATTTAATACATCCTCTTCATAGCCTCTTTTTCTCATTTCCTTTAATGCCATGAATTCTGGGTTACCACCTAGCACAATATCTGTACCACGACCAGCCATGTTTGTGGCAATCGTAACAGAGCCAAAGCGACCAGCCTGAGCTACAATTTCAGCTTCTCTAAGGTGTTGCTTGGCATTTAGGACTTCATGTTTTATTCCACGCTTTCTGAGCATGAGTGATAATAGCTCTGAAGCCTCAATTGAAATCGTACCTACAAGCATAGGCTGTCCTGTCTGATGTCTCTCTTCTATCTCATCAACAACTCTATGGTACTTAGCAGCTACACTACCCATGACAACATCACTCTTGTCATCTCTAATAATAGGCTTGTTAGTAGGAATTACAGTGACATTCATGCCATAGATATGGTGGAATTCATCTTCCTCTGTCTTTGCTGTACCAGTCATACCAGCTAGTTTTGAATACTGTCTAAAGTAGTTTTGTAGTGTTATTGTAGCAAGAGTTTGAGATTCTTTCTTGATAGATAGCCCCTCTTTTGCTTCAATTGCCTGATGAAGACCATTGGAGTACCTACGACCTATCATGAGTCTTCCTGTAAACTCGTCAACAATGAGTATCTCTCCGTCTTTTACCACATAGTCAATGTCTCTTTTCATCATGTAGACAGCATACATTGCTTGCTTGATATGGTGGGATATTTCTATGTTTTCAGCATCTGCAAGGCTGTCTATGCCAAAGTACTTTTCAGCCTTTTTATCGCCAGACTCTTCAGTGAGGACAATGTTTTTTGCCTTTTCATCAATGGTAAAGTCCACTTCTCTTGTCAGTGTATGAGCAAAGGCATTTGCCTTGACATATAAGTCTGTTGCCTTGTTACCACTACCAGAGATAATAAGTGGTGTTCTTGCCTCATCAATGAGGATACTGTCAACCTCGTCAATGATGGCATAGTTTAACTCTCTCTGCACAAGACCATCTCGACTAACAGCCATGTTGTCTCTTAAGTAGTCAAAGCCAAACTCATTGTTTGTACCATAGGTGATGTCACAGTCATACTGCTGTTTTCTAGCCTTACCTCTGATATCATTGGTGATACAGCCAACACTTAGTCCTAAGAATTCATGAACTTTACCCATCCAGTCTCTGTCCCTCTTAGCAAGGTAATCGTTGACAGTGACAATGTGAACACCTTTTCCTGATAGGGCATTTAAGTAAGCAGGAAGAGTAGCAACAAGTGTCTTACCTTCACCAGTTTTCATCTCTGCAATATTACCTTCATTTAGTATGATACCACCCATCATCTGCACAGGATAATGTCTCTTTCCTAGCACTCTGACAGATGCCTCTCTCACTAAGGCATATGCTTCATTTAACAGCTCATCTAAATCATCAACTTCTTTTGACCTCTCTCTAAGAGAATCAGAATAAGCTCTGAGTTCATCATCTGTCATTGCTTGAAACTTGGGTTCTAAGCTGTCAATCTCTTCTGTTCTCTTTAAGAGTTTATTGATTTCTTTTTGTTGAAACTTGCCATCTAGCCAATCTTTAAATCCCATAGTATTTTCTTCTCCTATTACCTTTGTTTTATTCTATTTAACGTTCCCTTTAGCTTTATCATTTTATACTAATCTCAGGTAAAAACTTTAGTCTAAGATTCCACACCTTGAAAATCTAAATAAGACAAAAATCGTTGTCATTCAGAGCTTATGAAACACTACAAACTTTTACAAAGTCTAGATTCCTACGTCGCTGTGCTCCTCTGAATGACAGACTTTGTGAGTTTGTATAGTGTTTCAAAGCGTGGAATCTTAGCGATTTTAATGTCTTATAAGATTTTCATAGGCTCTGAATGACAGACTAAAGAGTTTATTTCTATACTGGAATTATCTATTTATAAAGCATGATTTTCACTACGTTGTACTCATCTTCTCTACTAATATCTATACTGCCATTGTACTCTTTCTTTACAATTTTACTGGCAAGGTAAAACTCTATACCATTTACACTGAGAATATTAGAGTCTATCTTGTCAAAGTTGATAAGCTCATAATAGTATGGTTCATATGGCTTACCATTATCCTTGTACTCTATGATAATCTTTGATTTTTCATCTCTTACATTGATGAGTATCTGCCCTGAAGCTCTCTCTGATAAAATCAAATACAAACTGGTAATGACAAAGTTCTGCATAATGAGTTCAATTGGTCTCTCCTTTGATTTTATGACAATGTCATTTGGACAGCTCACTTCTATCATATTTTCAGTGTATTCAAAATACCTAGCAAGTTTGGTAAGTGAAGTCTGTATTAAATTTCTTACATTGACAAGTTCTGTCCTTTGGCTCTCCACATAATTCAAAACATACTCATACATGTCAATTCTAAATTTTACAGCACCTGCCTGATACAGACTGGTAAGCATGGTTCTCTTGTTATCAGAATAATAGTTCTCTACAAAGTCTCTATCATGAAGTTCTGCAATCGTCATAAATGAATTTTCCAGTATCTTTATGAGCTCTCTTTGGCACCTAGCAATATAATCTGAATAATAAGTGGCTATCCTATTCATGATTCTAATCTCATCAACATTCTTAGTTGCTTCTTCAGTGTCTTTTTCTATAGCCATTACCTTTAATCTTGCCCTTAGCTTATCTAAATCTGTCATCAGCATCGAATTCTTTGTATTCAGCTTTTTATTGTCATCTAAGAGCTCCAAGTACTTATCATCCAAATTCTTGTACTCTGTCTTGAGTTTCTCATAAATGGACATAATAGCCTTTTCATCTTCTCTGCTAATAGTTGGTGCACTTGCCGTCTCTAAGAGAACATTTGGAGTCACTTCTTCAAGGGTCATTGATAAAATATAGTACATATTCTTATCAAAACTCTTGAATCTTCCTATTCTCATATAGACATTGTTATACTTTCCTTCTGAGTTCTTAATCGAAAAGCTGTTTTTTAGTAAGTCACTGTTATTGATACCTGTTTTCAGCAACATCTCAAATCGCTCCATATCCAGCTTATTCAAGTACTGTTGAAACTTGTTATCTAAGGTAGCCTTACTATCACTGATGATGAGCTGAGAAAACTTTGGTGATGCATGTTTAATTATTCCATCTGCGGTGATAACACAGACTATTTCTGGTAAAGCATTGAATATCATTGACATAGCAATGCTTGCCGCTTTTTCTCTATCCTTCTTGTACTTCTTGTACAGGATGTCTCTTTCTGACTGCTCTATTGGTTCAATCACTACTTTTTTAGGCATTTCAGCAGTTTTTTTCTGAACAGTGCTAGTCCGTTCAGACTTATAGATTAGCTCTTCATATTCTACTTTTACATCTTTATATCTCTTCTTTATCGCCTTTTTCTCTGTTGATAAGACAAAGTTATTTCTCTCTAAATATTCCAAACTGTACACATAATAAGCTCCTAATACATTGATAAAAACAACAGTTACTATAGTGATGACCTTGATATTTGCATCAACAGGATTTAAGTAACAAAATGTATAGGCATAGAGTAATGAAGCAGTAAATACACTGACTATTTGTTGTATCAAATCAGCCCTTAGCATGGAGACAAGATAGATTAAGTATACAACAGGCAAGAGAAATATTTTTGATAAGGCATCTGTTGATAAATAACTGAGCCTAAAAAAGTAGGCAATTGATATAAAAATGCTAAATACCATAAGCAAATAGGATAGGTATTTACTAATGTTCTTGTTGTAAGTAGCAATTAAGAGGAGAATAAAAAGAGAAAGTACCACAGATACATTTAAAGCAAAACTCATCAATCCTAAACTACTGGATACAATATATTCAATCACAGCAAAAATAAGCATCATTGCTATGCCAAATAATATTGACAGTCTCAGCTTTGACAACCTTGGTGAAATAATCGCTGAATTATACTCTCTCTCAACTTCTTTTTCAAATCGAAGAGAATACCTGCTCATATCGTTTCTTTTACCTCTTGTTTTTGACTGTGCCACGCTCTCTTTTCTCCCTTTTGACTAAATTATAATTTTATTTGTTATTGATGTGCTTGACATTTGGCTTAATCCAAGACTCCTCTGCCAAGTTTTCCCTCACAAGAAGACCATTGATGGTTTTATCTTTATAATTTTTGTTTAAATCTTCTATCCATACATATCGGAGCAATCTACCATACTGGTCTTTATCTTCCTTGTCACTTTCAAGCCAAACTGTTTTGCCATAAAGAAGCTCTGTTGTATAATCTAGAGCTTCCTCATAACCATCTTCTCCCTCCTCAGGAGCATTAACACCAATAAATCTGACTTTTTCCTGTGAACCATCTTCAAATTCAGCAACAATAGTATCGCCATCAATGACTTTGACAACCTGCACTTCAATTCGCTCAAGAGGTTCTGTTACATAGTACTTCACGCCAATGATAGCTAAGACTATAATGGCAAGAGCTGTTTTTACCTTTATGTTGTCGGAAATTTTATCCATTATTTCATAATCTCAACTTTAAACTCGTCTTTAAGCGCTTCCACTTTTTTATAGAAAGCTTCATTTTGCATAGTCATGCTTAGGTGCTTCATGATATCACCCTTCACTGAGTCAAATTCAAGTTTAGACTTTTCCTTCTTGTCATCAACAATAACAATGTGATAGCCAAATTGAGTTTGAAACGGCTCTGAGAATGTTCCCACTTCAAGAGCATATGATACCTCTTCAAATTCAGGTACCATTTGTCCCTTAGAGAAGTATCCTAAGTCTCCACCTCTATCCTTTGAAGGGCAGCTTGAATGTGCTTTTGCAAGCTCTGAAAAATCTTCATCAGCTGATAGTTTTACGTGGATTTCCTTTGCTTCATCTTCTGTAGCTACTAGGATATGTCTAGCCTTTACCTGCTCTTCTGTATAGAACTCCTCTGGATGCTCATCATAGTACGCCTTTGCATCTTCTTCAGTCACTTCTACAGAGTTTACAACCTTGCCAATTGCATAAGTCTTAAGAAGGTGAACTCTTAGTTCTTCTAACTGCTTCTTAAACAGTTCTTCTTCATCATATTTATTCTTAATAGCGTCAGAATAAAAAAGCTCTTGATTGATGATTTCCTGCTTTAGTCTCTCTTCTCCTTCTGGTGAAGCAAACTGCTGTGCTCTCTGAGCGCCCATTTGAAGTTTGTAATACTCAACATGTTCTGTTGTAAGTTCTCTGCCATCTACAATTGCAAAAGTTTTCTTTTCCATTTTATTTCCTTTCTTATTAAATGTAATTATAAAAGTTCCAACCCTTATCATACCAAAATAACTTAAAAATTACAATCTTATTTGAGAAACGTAAAATTTATGAAGTATAATTTTGCTTTCTAGTATTCTCCTTTTTACCAGCATTTGTCGCACAAATCGTCATCACTTAAACTTCACGACAGTTACGCCACTGCCTCCCTCTCTTTCACCACCATCTCGATAGCCCTTTACAAACGGAAGTGTCTTTAGGTGTTTTCTAATTTCTCGCTTTAAAGTGCCACTTCCTATGCCATGAATAACTCTTATGTTGTCAAGACCTGATAGCAGTGCTTCATCTAAAAACTTATCCACTTCGTGAATTGCCTGAAGTGCATCTTTGCCATGAAGGTCTATCTCCATACTAGATGACCTACTTGCACTGAGCCTAGTTCCACCACTACCCACATTTTTTGCAACGAAAATCGAGTTCTTCGACTTTTTGAGCTTCTTGTTTTCGACCATATATAATTCATCAATATCAACATAAGATGATATAATACCAGCCTTTACCTTAGCCATCTTTCCATCTTTTGAAATTTCAATAAGGGCAGCCTTTTGATTTAAACTCTCAACAAAATAGTCTGCACCTATTTTATACTCTGTTGCCTTCTTTCTGTTTTCAACATTTGATGCACTATACGTCTTCTTGTTTTTATTCTCCTCCTTGGTCAGCTTCTGCTTCATGAGGAGAACTTCTTTGGAATCTGGACTTGTGATGTGCTTCGCTGTCTTTAACGTCTCATCAAAGATATGCCTTGCCTCTTTAATGAGTCTAGATGCTTCTTCCTTGGCATCATTGAGTATTCTATCTCTCTGTCTATCCAGTTTCTCTGCCTTTTGATTTATCTTTTCTTCCTTTTTGCTAATCTCTAGGAGTTTTCTCTTTATCTCATCTCTGTCCTTCTCTGTCTCTGACTTTGACTGTTCTATTGCTGAAAGAACCTTTTCAAATTCAATATCGCTGGTCTCTATGCTGTTTTTTGCTTCTTCAATGATATCATTGGATAATCCTAACCTCCTACTGATTTCAAAGGCATTGGACATACCAGGAACACCAATAGAGAGCTTGTAGGTAGGCGCCAACTTATCCACATCAAACTCCACACTGGCATTGACAAATCCTTCTGTGACAAGGGCAAAGTGCTTGAGTTCTGAGTAATGCGTTGTAGCTACCACAGTTGCCCCATATGTCTTGACCCTGTTTAGTATTGAAATAGCTAAGGCTGCTCCCTCAGTAGGGTCCGTTCCTGCACCTAACTCATCAAATAAGAGTAGGGCATTGTCATCTGATATTTTTAGCATGTCAACAATGTTTTTCATATGAGAAGAAAATGTCGACAAACTCTGGTCTATACTCTGCTCATCCCCTATATCAGCCAAGATGTGATTGTATATGCCAAAACGAGAAGAAGTAGCTGGAACAAAGTTTCCAGAAAGTGCCAGTGCTGTAAATAGACCAATAGTCTTTAATGCAACAGTTTTACCACCAGTATTTGGTCCAGTAATGATGACAGCTGAATACTCTCCACCTATTTTAAAATCAAGGGGCACAACAGACTTTGCCTCTATTAGAGGATGCCTTCCCTTCTTAATAAACACTTCCTGCTCCTCTGAAATTTCTGGTTTAAAGGAATTGTACTTATGAGCAAGTTTTGCCTTGGCAAAGATAAAGTCAATATCACAGAGAACATCATAAGAAGAGTCAAGCTCCTCAACCACCTCAGCAACTTCAGCACTCAGAACTCTTATAATGCGCTCTATTTCCTCTCTCTCATCTATGTATAAGGACTTCAAATCATTGTTTAAGCTAACCACAATTTCAGGCTCTATATAAAAGGTGCCACCACCTCTACTCTTATCGTGAACAAGACCTGCCACTTTTGACTTATGCTCTGATTTTACAGGAATAACAAATCGATCACCTCTGAGAGTAACTAAATTGTCTTGAAGAAACTTATTCATATCATCAGAAGAAATCATATCTTCTAACTTCTTTCGAATGGTGTCCTTCTTACTCTCTATACTCCTCCTTATCCTTGCCAAGGCAGGAGATGCATTGTCTGACATCTCATCTTCACTGATAATAGCTGCAAAGATATCCTCTTCCAATTTTTTAAACTTGCCTATAAATTCAATCTTTTCCACAAGTATTGGCGTGTGAAACTTATCATTTTGCATGTTCTTAATAGAGGACTTTACCATTCTCATGGTTCTAGCTGCCTTAGCAACATTTAGTAACATTACCATGCTAAGAGGAGCGCCAATTTTAGACAGGCTTATTGCCTCTGAAACATCTGGCACAGAACCTATGTGAAACGCTGAATTTTTCATCAACACGTTAAATGCTTCTTCTGTCCTATCAAGTTCATGTTCAATCTGAGTCTTATCTGTCATCGGGCGTAGCGCTAGAGCTCTCTCCTTGGCTATTGGACTGACGGCAAAATCTCTTATCGTTCTAAGTATTCTATCATATTCTAATATTTTTAAACTTCTCTCTAACATATTCTACCTCACATCTAATACTAATCGTTGATTAAACCTTCTATCTAAGATTCCACAGCTTGAAACACTTTATAAATTAATGCAAATACCTTCCTTACAAAGCCGACCCCTTATGTCATTCAGAGGAGCATAGCGACGTAGGAATCTAGTATTTGCAAAATTCATAGTGTTTCATAGCTTCTGAATGACAAATAGAAGGTTTAAATCTAAATTAGGATAAAAACTATGTTTATTATACTGCAAAAACACTAATAATAAAAGTTTTGAACATAAAAGTTTTGAAGTTATACTGAAAGCACTCTTGTATTCTAAAAACTGCTACGCTCCTCTGAATGACAAAAAGCAGGCTTTGCAGAAAAAGCATTTGCTAAATTCAGATTTAACAAGTCATTATAGTAAAAGCTATTCATTTTCACCGTTTTTTTTGATATAATAGCCTACACAAACCCCACAAACAAGGAGGAAACATGATTAACATTCTAATACTTATAGGCACTAGACCAGAGGCAATAAAGATGGTGCCTGTAATTAATGAAATAAACAAGCACAAGGATGAATTATCACTGACTTTTGTTGTCACAGGTCAACATAAAGAAATGATGCTTCAATCCCTTGAACCCTTTGGACTATCCCCAGATATTGACTTAGACATCATGAAACCAAATCAAACACTTACCTACATTACAACAGAAACCATGAACAGGTTAGATGAAGTCGTAAAAGAAAAAAATCCAGACATCATCCTAGTACATGGTGATACACAAGCAGCCTTTGCTGGCTCTCTAATAGGCTTCTTCCACAAGGTACCTGTTGCCCATGTAGAGGCAGGACTAAGGACAGACAACAAGTACTCTCCTTTCCCAGAGGAAATCAACAGAAGGCTTGTTGATGTGCTAGCTGACTTTTACTTTGCACCAACTGATATGAGTATTGATAACCTTCTAAGGGAAAATACACCAGAAAAAAATATCTACCTCACAGGGCAGACTTCTGTTGACCTAGCGCTAAAGACATCAAAAGAACACTACGACTTCAATAACCCTCTTTACAACAGAGTGCTAAACTTTGATGGAAGAGTCATCACCATGACTGCTCACAGAAGGGAAAATCAAGGAGAGATAATGGAGGATATGTTTGAAAACATACTCAAAATCGTCAATGAAAACCCTGATATCCTACTGGTATACCCTTGTCACTTAAATCCAAAAGTGAGGGTTCCTGCCAATAAAATACTGGGTGGCCACAATAGAATTATCCTGACAGACCCATGTAGTTACCACGACATGATAAAGCTCATCGTCAATTCTCATCTTGTATTAAGTGATTCAGGTGGTCTACAAGAGGAGTGCACTACTCTTAAAACGCCTCTTGTACTCATGAGAGATACAACAGAACGACCTGAGGCAATCAAGGCAAATACTGTTGTCCTAGCTGGCAATAAAGGGGATGAGATTAAACACATTGTTGAAGAACTACTTAGCGATGAGAACAAATACAATGCAATGAAGGAAAGTGAAAATCCATTTGGCGATGGAAGGGCATCAGAGAGAATTGTAAACATCATAATGGATAAATTATAGAAAAAAATGTACGTTTGTTAGAGGAAGGTAATGAAGCAAAAATTTGACTTAAAACTACGACAAAAACAAAAATTATCATTAAATCAAAACTTACAGCAGATGCTCCAAATTCTACAGTTTTCAAGTTTTGAACTTCGCGAATACCTAGAGAATGAAACACTTGAAAATCCTGTAGTACAAATGGACACAGGTTTTTCCTCTTTTCGTGCAAATAAATCAAAAAAAGTATCTGATAGTCTAGATGATAACGACGATACCTTTAGCAGTATATCAAACCAAAGCACAATGTACGACACTCTGAGACAAGAGGCAATGCTCTTAAACTTAAATCCCGAAGAACACGACATAGCCATGTACATGATTGATAACTTAGATGAGAGTGGATATTACAAACACGACTTAGATAAAACTGCCCAAGACTGTGACTCTGAACTCTATAAAGTAAGGGCTGTCCTAAAAATACTTCAGACACTTGACCCAGCAGGCGTATTTGCTTTGGATTTAATCGACAACCTAAACATTCAAATAAGCAGAAAATCTGACATCAGCCCCTATGCAAAAATCATCATCAACGAATACCTTGAAGAACTCAGTAGAAATGACTTAAAAAAAATAAAGTCAAAGCTAGGTATTGAAGCAAATGAAGTGCAAAAAGCAGTGGATGACATAAGACATCTATCACCATTTCCCGTGATTAAAGAATCGTCTTATCCACAATATGTTGAGCCTGATGTCATGCTAAAAATCACAGAAGATGATGAGTTTATCATAAGCATAAACGACAACTACAGCAAGGAACTATTTATCAACCCCAACTACTATGAGATTATAAAAGATACAAATACCGACGAAAAAACAAAAACATATATCAGGGAAAAGATATCTAGAATCAACTCTATCAACTCCTCTATCAGACAGCGCGCTAAAACCCTTCAGATGATCAGTTCAGAGATTGTCAAAAGACAACGGGAATTCTTATATAATGGCGAACTCTACTTATCATCAATGACCATGCTAGACATTGCCAAAGCTCTCAATTTAAGTGAATCAACCATCAGTAGGGCTGTAAAGGGGAAATATATTGATACACCACGAGGCATTTATCCTCTAAAGTTCTTTTTCCAAAGTGCTGTCTCAAATACAAACGGCGGGAAGACATCCTCCCTCACCATAAAGGAGATTATAAAGGACATCGTAGAAAAAGAAAACAAGAAAAAACCCATTAGCGATAGTAAAATCTGCGAGATTATATCACAAATGGGAATTGAAATTTCAAGAAGAACGGTTGCCAAGTACAGAACTGAACTTGGCATAAAATCTTCTAGTATGAGAAAGAACTTGATGTAAAAACTCAGAAAACATCTACTACACCACCCTCTTTATTTTTGAGAAAATACAGCAAAATAGCTTGACAAATAAAGAGTATAGTATATAATTTAATTACATTTTGCAGATATATCGCAAAATAACGGAGGGTATTATGCTTTTAGAATTCAAAGTAAAAAATTTTAAAACGTTTAATAATGAAATCGTCTTTTCCATGATGCCTGCCCCTAAACAAAAAGGGCTTGATTACAGCATTTTAAAAGAGGAATTAAACGGAAAACCTATAAAGGGACTGTCTTCATCCGTAATATATGGACCAAATGCCGCTGGAAAAACAAATATTATTTCTGCCATAGAAGTTTTCAAGGCAATCATATTAAGAGGGCATATAAAAAATGATTTTGATGGCAAAAAACCAAATGTGTCACAATACATACTAGAATTAATTCCAAATGCCGATAAAAAAAACAGTAAGCCAGTTGAATTTAGTATAGATTTTACTGAAAATAAAAAACGATTTAAATACATTTTACACATTGATTTAGGAAAATTTTTGGATAAAGAATATGAACGTAAAATTCTACTCGAAGAGCTATATGTCAACAACAAGTTGATTTATACCAGAACTGACAAGTTAAATCTTAGTGACAATGTCAAAATAATAACAGATAAGGATATTTTCTCAAAAACAAACAACGTCATTGACCTTCTCGAAAACACACTTAAAGAAGATGCACTATTTTTATCCAATGGATTCAAATTAATAGTCTCAAATGAAACTTATGAAACAATTGAAAATTGGCTAAAAAATAAACTAGAAATATATAGAGCTGACACTTTAGACCTCAGACCAACAAACTACAAAAACGGTGTTTTGACTATTGATGAACTCAATAGAGCAGCTAAGATATTTGGTGCACAATATAATGATATTGGCTATATTTCTGATGGAGAATCAGAACCGTTCTTATGTTCTATCATTAAGAACGGCAAAAAGGAAAGAGTAATACCAGCTGATGACTTTGAATCCTATGGAACTATTAGATTCACCAATATTTTTCCACTACTTCACAATGCTATTAAAAACGGGGGAACTCTTGTAATAGATGAATTTGATGCATCTATACATCCAATCGCGCTAATCAATATTGTCAATATATTTCATAATGATGAGATAAACACAAAAAATGCTCAACTTATCTTCAACACGCATAATCCAATATTTTTAAATTCAAATATATTCAGACGAGATGAAATAAAATTTGTTGAGAGAAATGAAGATAAAAACTCAAGTGAATTGTACTCTCTTTCAGATTTTGGTACATCAGGAGCAGGCGCTGTGAGAAAAGACTCTGATTACATGAAAAATTACTTTATAGATAGGTATGGAGCTATAAAAGAAATTGACTTTTCACCATTATTCTCCCAAGAATGATCAAGAGAGGTATATAATGAGAAAACAAACCAAGAGTTATCATTTTACAGTAGAAGGAGAAACTGAAGAATGGTATTTTAAATGGCTTGAAAATTTAATAAACAACAATAGCAATTCTACCTACAGGGTTTCTTTTAAATGCAAAAAAGAGAAAAATCCATACAAATATATCAAATCAGTTAACATAACACAAAAAACAAACATATACCACGTATCAGACTATGAGAGTGATGAGTCTCAGCATGTAAAACAATTTCAAGATACAATAGACAATATTTCAAGAGCAAATAAATCTGGAAAATCAATCCAGTACACATTTGCTTACAGCAATTTTACCTTTGACTTATGGATTTTACTTCATAAAATGGACTTTCTTGGCTCTGTTAGTTATAGGCACCAATATATAGAAAAAATAAATAAAGCATATAACGAAAATTTCCTTAACATGAAAGACTTTAAGCATGAAAAAAACTTCAAACGTTGCCTTAAAAAATTAAATTTAACTGATGTCATAACAGCAATAGAGAGAAGTAAAATCATAATGGATAATAATAAAAAGAACAAAAAAACATCTAAATATAATAACTTTGAGTACTACAAAGACAACCCTGCTCTTCTTGTGCATGAACCTATTGAAAAAATATTAATAGACTGTGGACTTATACAAAAACAATAAGCAAACTAATTTACTCAACTTATACAAAATTTTAAATGTAAATTAGTATTAATAAGCGCTAGGGCATTAAGCTTTCCACCCTTTAAAAGGGAAAAACTTAATACCCTAGCGTTTATCATTTAGTCAAAATCATTTTATGCAGTTATTTCACTAACAAATTCACCAAGTCTCTTGATTGCTTCCGTTATTGTATCAATATCTGTAGCATATGACAGTCTTATAAAATCGTCATTGCCAAAGGCGATGCCTGGTATGACTGCTACACTTTTTTCTTCGAGAAGTCTATCCGCTACTTCTAGTGATAGACTTTCTTTTTTGATGAAATTTCTTAGGAAAGATATGTCCACAAACAAGTAAAATGCACCATCTGGCTTTACCAGTTTTAGTCCAGCAATCTCTTCTAACATCCCTATGGCAATATCTCTTCTCTTTTTATACACACTGACCATTGAGGCAATTTCTTCTTCTGCATCTAAGACACCGACAATAGAGGCTGCTTGAGAAATAGTGCTTGGATGAGAAACTAAATGACTCTGTATGCTAGCTGATGCCTTTGCTATTTTTTCATTTGATAGCGAGTACCCTATTCTCCAGCCAGTCATTGACACAGACTTACTCATACCACCTATGACAATGGTAATGTCCTTTATCTCCTCTGAAAGCTCTGCCATAGAACAGAACTTTGCATCATAGACCATTTTTTCATATATTTCATCTGCTATGATTAAGATGTTTTTCTCAAGACAAACACTTGCAATCTCCATGAGTTCCTCTCTTGTGTACACAGAACCTGTTGGATTGGATGGGTTTGTTACGATAACAGCTCTTGTAGTCTCATCTACTACAGATAAAAGCTCTTCCTTTGTGAGTTTAAATCCATTTTCAAACTTTGTATCTACTATTTTTGGGTTTACGCCAAGTATTTTCAACGTCTCTGTATAGCTTACCCAATATGGCGCTGGCACTATAACTGAATCCCCAACATCAGTAATGGCAAGTATTGTATTTGTTATACTGTATTTTGCACCAGATGATACAACAATTTGGCTGGGATCATACTCTAGACCAGCATCTCTTCTAAATTTTTCAGCTATTGCTTTTCTGAATTCTAAATTTCCTGCAGCTGCGTCATACTTTGTCTTATTGTTTTGTATAGCGTGAATACCAGCTTCTTTGATTTTTTCTGGTGTGAAAAAATCAGGTTCTCCAATGCTAAGATTTAACACATCTTCACCTAGCGCTTTTAACGATTTAACTTTTGTACTGATGCCAAGCGTCATTGAAGGTGTAATTCCCAGCGCTCTTTTTGATATCATGTCGTCCTCAACTTTCATCGTAACACTAATTTGTATTGTTCCTTTAGCCTGTGGTATGGTGCCAATGCAAGTACCCTAAAACATCGTAGTTACCCTTTGTAAAAAGCATTTGCTTAATCAGAGCATTTCAAAGCATAAAACTCCAGACTAAATGTTTTATAGCAAAATTAGTATAACATTGCAAAATTAACATTTCAAAGCTAAATTTATAAAAATTTATAATAGATATTTTTACTGTACTGTGGTATCATATATCTGAACTTTGTCAACTATATAATATAATATATTTGCAAATAAATAAATATATTTATTGTAAAAAAATAGTAACTTAAATCGGGAGGGAAACGCAATGAATAAGGTAATGGAAAAACGTAAATCAATTAGGGACTTTGACAAGAAAACTCTTTCTTCAAAGGATAGACAACTATACATGGACATACTAGATAGTGTCCCTACACTTTATGAAGGAGCAGAAATATCGTACAAGTTCTTTGACGACAAGAAAGAATTTTACCATCTATTTGATGGAATAGCAGGATATAATGGCGTTCTTATAGAAGCTCCTCAATACCTTGTAATATACTCAGAAGACTCTGAAAAAGGCTATATGGCAGGCGGATATGCAGCAGAGAGAATTGTACTAAAGCTTGCTGAAAATGAAATTGGCTCTTGCTGGATCAGTACAAACAACAACGAAAATATCATCAATGAAAAACTGTCTTTAGAAGCTGGAAAATCAGTAGTCTCTATTCTAGCTTTAGGCTATGCAAAGAGCAATATCAAGATTTCTGGTATATTTAGCAAAAGTAGGAAAGGTGGGTATCGCCATGTTGATGCCAAAGTAGATAAGGGCGAAGAGAGTTCTAGACTGTCTTCAACAGAAATTGTCTATCTTGATAAATGGGGTGAAAATATCAGCTATGACGAACTAGAAAAATACGGCATGGCTGACAGCATGTACTATATGAGACTTGCACCTTCTGCCCTAAATAGACAACCATGGCGTTTTGTCATAGTAAAAGATGGTGTTGTGCTATTTATAAGAGAAGACGAGTACGATGATAACAAATTATCTTATACTGAAGCTGGTATTGCCATGCTTTACTTTGAAACAGCAATGAGTTCTGATGGAATTTCAGGCAAATGGGATTTAAACAGTGACCTAGACAGACTAGGAGCACCTGAAAACTACCTACTTGTTGGAAAATATAAATTATTATAAGGAAGTATAAATGAAAAAATACACTGTTATTCTTCTATCTTTGATGATGTTGTTTAACCTAACAGCCTGCAATAAAAAGACAACAGAAGACACAGAAAAATCAGTTGCCGCTAGAGTAAATGAAAGTTTGGACAAAAGGGGTAAAAGGCTCGAAGAAGCTGCTCTTGAAAAAAAGGAAGAAGAAAATTCACAAAGAAAGAGCACAATTTTATACACATTCAAATCCCCTGTAATCTACCCAGATAAAAACTTTAATGATGAAAAGGCAAAGAAACTAATATCAAAGCAAAAAATTATCATAGCAAACCCTGTATTCACAGAGAGAGAAAAGATTATAGACAACAATGAAGACAATCCTAAAAACTCTGAATTTATTACTAAGCAAAAGCTGGAAAAAATTGAGTCAAAACTCTCTGCTGAGAGAAGCAAGTTTGCTGAAGAGAAAACCTCTGGACTCTTTGCATACTTTAGGCTAAAAAATAAAATTAAAGCTCTAAATGTAAAAAGGGAAAAGACAAAGAAAAAGTTGGACTTTCTTGTAAACTTGAGAGAAAAAGAAAACAAGGAAAGGGTCATTACAGCTTACAGGGTTAAATCCATTGATGGAGAAGAAGAAAGTGGATTTATAAAGGCCGCTAATCTTGTAGACGATTTAACTGTCTTTATTGCAAAAAAATACAAAAACATCGACTATTCGGAGATTGAGAAATTCACCTACGAATCCAACCCTCCTGTAAAGGTAAGAGGGGTATACGTCAAACTGCCTTCTGCTACGAATCCAAAGAAAATGGAAGAACTCATAAAACTTGCTAAAGAGACTGATATCAATGCCTTTGTTATAGACGTAAAAGACGACAATGGCAATCTCTTGTTTAAAACTAAAACTGGTGCAAAATACATGCCAGAAGTTAATGAAACTGCACCAATAGCTAACCCAAAGGCATTTGTCCAAAATTTAAAGGACAATGGAATCTATCCAATAGCTAGGATTGTGTCATTTAAAGACCCTCTGTACTCTAAAAAGCACAAGAAAAAGGCGCTCACCTACAAGAGTAATGGTGAACTGTTTATCCTTGAAAACATGTACTGGACACCAGCATTTGATAGAGACATCTGGGACTATGACATCAGTATGGGCGAAGAGGCAGCTGACGTAGGATTCTTAGAAGTCCAATTTGACTATGTGAGATTTCCTGCTACATCATTTGCACAGGATAAGAAATTAGACTTTAAAAACGCAAAAAACGAATCAAAGCCAGAGGCTATCCACAAGTTTTTGAAAACAGCACATGAAAGACTAATGAAAAAAAATGTCTATGTCACTGCTGATATTTTTGGTTGGCTAATTACAGCTGAAGATGACCAGAATATTGGTCAACACTGGGAAGCTATGGCAAACGTTGTAGATTATACTGCTCCTATGATATATCCTTCCCACTATGGTCGTGGAAACTATGGACTTAAAGTACCAGATGCAGAGCCATACAAGTGTATTGATGCAGCTATAAAAAATGCCATAGAAAGAAATAGAAACCTAGAGTCACCAGCAAAGCTAAGACCTTGGATACAGGATTTTACAGCGACATGGGTAAGAGGTCATATAAACTATGGACCTAAGGAAATCAAAGCTCAGATTCAAGCGCTCAAGGACAATGGCATTGATGAATACATGGTCTGGAACGCAAACAACACTTATACAACAGAAGCATATAAATAATACAAGGAAGTAGCAAATTGAGAAGAAGAAAAATAAAAGGGGCTCTTGATAACTATTTGAGTTTTACAGACTACATCATTGAGCCTGATGAAGAGACAATAGATAGGATTAATAAATTCAAGGGTGACAAAAAACTCATGATAGAGCTGGGTTCAGGATGTAGTGGTTTTTCAATAAGTCTTGCTGAAATGAACCCTGATAACAGATATATCGCTGTTGAATACAAGGAAGAGCTTCTTTTAAAAGCGGTAAAAGTGGTCAAGGAGAAAAACTTAAACAACATTAAATTCTTAAGAGGTAGAATTGAAGAGATAGAGTCTTGGCTTGATGAAGATAGCGTAAATAGAATCTATCTTAACTTTTCAGATCCATGGCCAAAAAAGCGACACCACAAGAGAAGGCTCACCCACAGAGACTTTTTAGAAAGATACAAGCGTGTTCTTGAAAAAGACGGTGTTATTGAATTTAAAACAGACCATGATGACATGTATGATTTTTCAATTGAAGAATTGACAGAAGCAGGGTTCAGACTCAGTGAAATGACAAGGGACCTCCATGCTGAAAAAAGTGATATTGTCATGACTGAATACGAAAAAAAATACACCGCTAATGGACTCAAGATTAAATATGTAAAGGCGGAATTATAGTGATAAAAATCTACTTAAATAGGTTTCTTAAAGGCTCTTTTTACATACTCTTTGCAGTATTGCTTTGGATTGTCTTAAAGGAAATTGATTTAGATAGATATAGTTCAGCAGAATTTGAGAATTTTAGAAATGTACTTAAAATTCTCTTTTACATTTATATGATTTCAATAGCCATAGGTGTCTTCTTGAGTCCAAAAAACCCCTCTTCCATCATATCATGGCTAATGGTCTTTGTTGCCTTTCCATTCTGGGGTTTTTTGATGTACCTATTCTTTGGGAGATCCTTCAACAAATCAATAAGTGCCAAGAGAAAGGCAAAGTTCAGAACCCAGCAGTTTAGGACAAACATCAGGGCACAAAAAGGCTCTGTCAAGAATGAAGTAGAAGTAAACAAGATCATGAAAGAATACAAGAGACTTATCATGCTACTACTAAACAACTCAGAATCCCTAGTGTACAACTACAATGAAAGTGAGATATTTTCAGATGGCTACCAGTTATTTGACAGCTTAATTCAAGACATATTATCAGCCAAACACAGCATCAATTTAGAGTACTTCATCATAAAAAGTGATGAAACAGGAAACATCCTAAAAGATGCATTAATAAAAAAGGCAAGGGACGGTGTAGAAGTTCGAATTCTATATGATGGCGTTGGTTCATTTCGACTAGATAAAGAGTATATAAATGAACTAAAATCACATGAAAACGTTAAGATAGAGCCTTTTTCGCCTGTTATACTCCCATCCATTTCAAGAGAGCTTAACTATAGAAACCACCGAAAAATTGCTGTAATCGACAGTAAAATTGCCTACATTGGTGGAATGAATATTGGTGATGAGTACAGAGGCTTGAATACCAAATTTAAATATTGGAAAGACACACATCTCAGAATAAAAGGGGAAGCTGTAGTTGGTTGTCAACGCTGTTTTATGATGGACTGGGCTTTTGCCACAGATGAAATCCTAGAAGAAGAGAAATTTACTGCACCAAGTGATGTGAAAAATTACCAACCAATGCAAATCGCTATAGGTGGACCTGATACAAAGTGGGAATCAATGCTTCAAGCATTTATATCGCTTATTTCAGGAGCAAAAGAAAACATTAGAATCATCACACCTTATTTAGTGCCAGACAAGAGCATAGTTGACGCACTCAGAACAGCTGCCCTATCAGGTGTCAATGTAGAAATCATCATACCTGACAAGCCTGACCACTTTTTTGCCTACTGGGCAACAAGAAGTAATATAAAACCACTCATTGATTCAGGTGTCAAAGTTTATGAATACAAAAGAGGATTTATTCACTCAAAAACGATTGTAGTCGATGAAAGTGTATCCACTATTGGCTCTACCAACTTAGACTACAGGTCACTTGAAATAAACTTTGAAATCAATGCCTTTATATATGATGCAGATACTGCTATCAAGCTAAAGGAAATATTTATCAACGACCTCAAGGAATCAGAACAGATAGAACCTAGAGTCTTTGCCAAAAGACCTTTTTATCAGAAAATACTGGAAGGATTTGGAAAGATTGTTTCCCCATTACAATAGGAGATTACTACACCATGCTACTATACACAATAATCATTTTAATAAGTATTGCCTTAGACCAAATATCAAAATACTACGCTGTCACAGTGCTAAAAGAGATTGGCACAAAACCACTCATACAAGATGCACTACACTTCACCTATGCAGAGAATACTGGTGCTGCCTTTAGCATACTAAAGGGAATGCAAAGTTTTTTAGTCCTGTTTACCTCACTGGCAATGGCAGCCCTCTTTGTGTTTTTGTTTAAAATCGACAAATCACCAGAGTATTCCACATTGATAAAAGTATCTTTGGCACTGTTAATTGGTGGGGGAATTGGCAATTTAATAGACCGAATAAGGCTTGGATACGTCATAGATTTTATAGACTTTAGACTGATAAACTTTGCTGTTTTCAATATAGCTGACTCTTTTGTTGTCATATCTGTAGGTCTAATGTTCATTGCCCTGTTCTTAGAAAGGAAATAATTATGGATGCCGAAAAAGCAATCGCTATTGTAGTAGGAGGAATTTTTACATCAGTTGCTATCAGCTTTGCCTATCAACTAAATAAAACGAGAAAGAACGCAAGAAAAAATGGAAAGTAACAACTATTCTTTCCTAGATGAAGTAAAAACAAAATTACAAAGAGAAAAAATTTCAGCTCATATGCCTGGACACAAGTATAAAACACTTTTTAATGAGGATATATGGCAGTTTGATTCTACCGAAATCTACGGACTAGACAACCTTCACGATGCCAAGGGCATTATAAAAAATGCGGAACAATTTATCTCAAATACTTATGGTTCAAGAGAGAGCAAAATACTTGTGGGCGGCTCTACTGCTGGCATACTCTCTGCAATTTCAGCATCTACAGGCAAAATACTTGTACCAAGAGATGCCCATAAATCAGTTTTTAATGCCATTAAACTAAAAAATCTCGACTTTCAAACCTATAACAGTATAGATGAAATCCTTGAAAAATCATCACAAAACATAGACACTGTGGTCATTACAACGCCTAGTTACTATGGAAAAATTAGAGATATTAGCAGTCTAATCAGTGATTTGAAGTCAAAAGACATCCTTGTCATTGCTGATGAAGCTCATGGCGCTCACTTAGAATTCATTGGAATGAGCGACTTATCAGCACTTCACATGGGAGCAGATGTCGTCATACAAAGTGCTCATAAAAACTTGCCGTCACTAACTGGTACTGCAATGATACATTTCAATACCAGTAATTTACAGTACATTAATACAGTAAAATACTACCTTACTGTATATCAGACATCTTCTCCTAGCTACCCAATGATGATATCAACAGCAGAAGCTGTGAAATACATGGACAATAATCGAGAAAATATATTAGATGTATCAACGTATTTATTAAATTTAAAAAATGGTGCTTTAGCAAAATATTTAGACAATGACACAACAAATGACCCATTTAAACTATTTATACTTGCAGGGAAACTTGGACTTCATGGTCATGACTTAGATAATATTCTAAGAGAGAATGGCATATTCTCTGAAATGGCAAATGACACTGGCGTGCTTCTCTACTTATCTTGTTGTAACAGCATAGAAGAAATTGACTTTATCAGTCAAACCATTATAGATAATGACAAGGGGGGAGAAGTGATAAATGAGAAATACGCTCTTCCTGAACTATCAATAATATACGATGAAAGCACTTTGGAAAAAAGGCAAGTTGAATGTATAAAACTATCAGAAGCTAGTGGATATGTTTCTCTTGATACCATAACTATTTATCCACCTGCTAGCCCAGTAATAATAAGAGGCGAAATTCTAACAGAGGAAATAATCGCCAATGCACTGTGCCTAATTGACAAGAGTACAGACATCATTGGCATGGCAGATTTTGAAAATCAAATGATTAATGTCTGTAAAATTGAGGAGTAAAAATGAACCATATTATAGGACATGACGATAAAATAAGATACTTTGATGATGCTATTCATAACAACACACTATCTCATGCATATGCCTTTGATGGTATATCTGGTATAGGAAAATCAAAAATAGCAAAACAAATAGCAGAAAAGATACTCTGTAAAAATGAACAGGCAAAAAATTTCTTTCATAAAGGTTCTCACCCTGACTACCTCTACATCTCAGCAGAAGATGGCAAAATCCTCTCAGAAAATAGTGAAAAAATAAATGCCTTTTTAAGTATGAAGCCCAGTCTAGCTAATAAAAAAGTAATACACATTGATGATGCTGACAAGATGAATGCCATACTACAAAACAAACTGCTAAAGACAGTTGAAGAACCAAAGGTAGACGCTGTATTCTTCCTTGTATCATCAAACTATGAGATGCTACTAGATACCTTAAAGAGTAGACTCATAAGAATTTCATTCAACCCACTAAGCAGTTCTGACCTCATAGACTATGCAGAAGCAAATGAGTTACACTATAACTCTGACATTATAGAAGAGTCCTATGGCAGCATAGAAAGACTGATTGAACTAAGTGATGAAAGCAACAATAAAAATGAATTTGATAAACTGCTCATGGCAATCATAGAAAATAGACCAAGAGAAATATACAGTTTTATCAGCACAAAATCAGAAGACAACAACCTAAAAGAGACATTAAACAGTGGAGAAAAACACCTATTACACCTATTAAAAACACTTTCAACTGAAGAAGAAAAGAGCAGCAATCCCGCTTACTCAAAAATAGGAGTAAAGGAATTTATTCAAATGACAGATGAAATAATAAATGCAAGAAAAAAACTAGACAGAAAACAAAATGCAGGCTTTGTAGTGACCTACTTAGTCCATAAAATAAAGGAGATTGTTGATGATACTTGTAACAGGAGTTAGATTTAAACCTGCAGGAAAGATATATTATTTTGATAAAAATGGTTTAGACATCAAAAAAGATGACTATGTTCTAGTTGAAACCTCTAGGGGAAAAGAGCTTGGCACAGTGGTATTTGTCGACAATAAAATACAAGATGAATCACTGAACTCCAGTCTAAAGCCAATTTTATCAGTGGCAACAGACTATGACTTAGAAATTAAAAGACAAAATGAAGAACTTGCCTTAAAGGCATTAAAAGAGTGCAAGAGCATAATAGAAGAGCACAATTTAAACATGAACCTCATTGATTCAGAGTATACCTTTGACAAAAATAAGCTAATATTCTACTTTACAGCAGAAAGTAGAGTAGACTTTAGAAATCTTGTAAAGGACTTAGCTTCAAGGTTTAGAACAAGGATAGAACTAAGACAAGTAGGAGTAAGAGACGAAGCAAAACTGATAAAGAGCATGGGAAAATGTGGTGTGAAGACCTGCTGTTCTAACTGGATGGGAGAATTTGCCTCTGTGTCAATAAAGATGGCAAAAGACCAAAATTTATCCCTAAACCCAACAAAAATTTCAGGAATGTGTGGTAGACTGATGTGCTGTCTCAACTTTGAACATGAAACCTACGTAAAACTAGAAAAGAAGATGGCAAAAAATGGCGAAAAAGTCATAACAAATGACGGAGAAGCCATTGTCATTGGTGTAAATATCATTAAAGAAGAACTCAAAGTAAAACACATCAAAGGTTTTAACAAAGAAGAAAACAAATATGACCTATCAGAGGATATCATTACCTATAAAAACTCAGATGTAAAGAGATTACCACCTAGAAACAAGACAAATAAAAGCGAGAACCATGACAAGTAATCACATGAATAAAGACGTTCAAATTAATGAGTTTGAAAGAATTGACGACCTTGAGCTAGGTGGTCTTAAGATTATTCAAAACAAAAAGTGGTTTTCATTTGGCGTAGATGCTGTGCTCTTGAGTGATATGGTAGATAGCAAAACAAGTGGAGAAATTCTTGATCTAGCTTCAGGAAATGGCATCATTCCTATACTCCTATCAAAAAAAACAAACGCCAATAAAATAATTGGCATTGAAATACAGGAAGAAGTTTGCAACATGGCTAAGAGAAGTGTTGCTCTAAATGGCATAGAAGATAGAGTCTTCATGGTACAGGATGATTTAAAAAGTTTGGGAGAGTTATATTACAACAGATTTTCGGTAATAACAGTTAACCCACCCTACTTTAAAAATGGTGCTGGTGTTAAGAGTGAAAACAGCATCAAGATGATATCAAGACATGAAATCCTGTGCACCTTAGACGATGTCTTTAAGACCTCAAGAAAATGTCTTGTCAATAAGGGCTCTCTGCTTATGGTGCACAGGGCAAATCGAATAGTAGATATTTTTGAAACTGCCAGAAAGTACAACCTTGAGCCTAAACTCATGAGACTTATTAGCCCAAAACCACTAGAGGCACCCAATCTTGTGCTAATCAAATTTACAAAGGGTGCAAAGAAAGAGCTCACTATTGAAAAACCGCTTCACATCTACAATGAAGACGGTACTTACAGTGATGATATACTCAAAATATACAGCAAAAACAATATTGATAGTTCAGAAAAGAGATAGATATGCTATACCTTATACCAACACCAATAGGCAACCTAGGGGATATAACTGACAGGGCACTTGAAGTGTTAAGAGAAGTAGACTGTGTTGCATGTGAAGATACCAGAATAAGTGGCAAGCTCTTAAACTACTTTGATATAAAAAAACCACTTATCAAGCACCACAAGCACAATGAAAAATCCTCCGCTGAACAGATAATCGCCCTTGTAAAAGAAGGTAAAGATATTGCCTATATCAGTGATGCTGGAATGCCAGCTATATCAGACCCTGGAAAAAAACTTGTCAAATCAGCAATACAAGAGGATGTAGAATACTCTGTTTTGCCTGGCGCCTCTGCAGTAGTCACAGCATATGCTGCTTCAATGTTTGATAGTAACGAGTTTTACTTTGTTGGCTTTATTGATCGAAAAAAGAGAAGAGAAAAACTGTGTAAACTACAACACATAGAAGCACCTATTATATGTTATGAAGCACCTCATAGGGTGCTAGATTTTTTAAAGGACATCAGAGATGTTTTTGGCATTAGAAAAATATCAGTCCTTAGAGAACTCAGTAAGATACACGAAACATACATTCACTCAACAACAGAAGATATTTTGACCCACAAGGATATCGTAAATCCAAGAGGAGAGTTTGTCATCATCATTGAGGGATATGTGGAAAAAGCAATTTCCCTATCCAATGATGACATATTATCTCTAGCCAAGGAAATGCTTAAAAACGGAGAAAAAAAATCGACAATAGCAAAAGCACTGGCAAAAAAGAGTGACACTATATCCAGAAATGAGATATATGACATCTTAAATGACCTATAACACAATACCTTATACTAATTTATTTTTAAAACTTTAAAATTTTCTGCTCTCTTCTTGGGTTCCGAAAAGTAGGACGGCAGTCCGAACCTTTCAGAAACACTTTATCCTATGCTAGATTCCTACGTCGCTTTGCTCCTCTGAATGACAGCAAGGGATATAGTGTTTCCAAGTCGTGGAATCTTAGACTAAAGTTATTACTGAGATTAGTATTAATACAAAGGAAAATATATGAAAATTAAATCACCTGCAAAGATAAATCTGGCAATCAATGTCCTAGAGCGTCTGCCAAATGGCTACCACATCCTAGATATGGTAGCAACTAGGATTTCACTTTTTGATGAAATCACAATTGACAAAAGGTCTGACGATAAAATTACAATCACTTCCAATTCAGATAACATTCCACTAGACTCTAGCAATGATGCTTATAAAGCTGCAGCACTGATGATGTCACACTTTAAGATAAAACATGGCTACGACATTCACATAGAGAAGAACACCCCAATAGCTGCTGGCCTAGGTGGTGGCTCTAGTAATGCTGCTAGTGTAATCAAGGCAATTGTAGACCTAGAAAACATACAGACTGATGTTGATACACTGAAGAACATTGCCATAAAAATAGGAACTGATGTTGTCTTATTTATGGAGGAAGGACTTGTCAGAATAGAGGGTATTGGCGATATTGTGACACCTTTAGGGATTTCTTACAATAGAGAGTTGCTACTGATAAAGCCAAAGTTTTCGGTTTCAACAAAGGCTGTTTATGAAGCACTGACAATTGACAATGCTGAGAAAACAGATATGAATCAATTAATACAGAGTATCGAGAATAACGCTTATGTAGAGGCTTATATGTCTAATGCCTTAGAATCAGTCACTGAAAAAATGCATCCAGAAATTGTAGACATCAAAGCTAAACTCCTCGAACACGGAGCTGTTTTCTCTATGATGTCTGGTTCAGGGCCCAGTGTTTTTGCTGTATTTGAAGACATGGACAAGAGAGAAAAAGCATTTGAATATTTTAATAATCAGTGTTATGATGTTTTCAAAATAAAAACAATATAAAACTTCCATTAGTCTTTCAAAACCTAGAAAATACATGGATACAAAGGAGTTTGAAATTATGAAAAAAAACCTAGCCATATTCTTTGGTGGTAAATCTGCTGAACACGAAATATCAATTATGTCAGCAATTAGTGTCTATGAGAATATTGATAGAAGTAAATACAATGTATCATTATTTGGCTTCAACAAGTCAGGTGAAGTATACGAATTTGATGAGAAGAGCATCTATGAGGATGCAGGTACCATGTTCAAACCTGAGAGAAGACTGAGTTTTTCTGAGTTTACAGAGAAACTTGTTTCAACAATAGATGTTGTCTTTCCTATACTACATGGACCTGTAGGAGAAGACGGTAAAATACAAGGCTACCTTGAATTTTTGGACATTGCCTATGTAGGCTGTGGTGTTACCACTTCTGCAGTGTGTATGGACAAGGCAATAACTGCTGATGTCTTCAAGGCAAATGGATTCAAGATACCTGATTACTATATTATCAACCTTCAAGACTATAAAAAAGACCCTGTACTAGAGATGAAAAATGCCTCTGAAATAACTGGCTATCCACTATTTGTAAAGCCTTGCAATATGGGCTCTAGCGTTGGTGTCACCAAGGTACATGACGAAAACGAATTTAGAAACGCCATAAAGATGGGCTTTGACTATGACGATCATTTAATCATACAACAGGCTATTAATGCAAGGGAACTAGAGTGTGGTGTAGTTGGGAACTATGGCTGTTATGAAGAAACAGAGGTAGGCGAAGTAGTGCCAAGTCATGAATTTTACGACTATGAGGCAAAGTATTCAGAAGATGCCCTAAGCGACATACAAATACCAGCAAGTATTGATGAAAATCTCAGAAAACACATCAGAAGTGAAGCACTTCGTGCAGCTGAATGTGTAGGGGTAAGTGGTCTATCAAGATGCGACTTTCTACTAGACAAAGACAGTGGTGAGATATACATCAATGAAATCAACACCATGCCAGGATTTACAAAATTTAGCATGTACCCTATGCTATGCCAAAAAATTGGCTATACGTATTCAGAACTAATTGACAAACTAATAGAACTTGCCCTTTGGTCGCGTGGTGCATAATGGATGAAAACAAGAACATTACTCTCAGCATAAAGAGCTCCCTACACAAGAGAAATGAAGAGGCAACAGAGTATGAATTTGTAACTGAGGGGCTTTATGTCAGCAAAAAAGACACAATTTATCTAAGTTACGACGAGAGTGAACTCATGGGTCACGATAGCAAGGTTATTTTGATAATAAGAAACAACGAGGTCAAGCTAAAGCGATTTGGCAAGACAGAGACAACACTGTTATTCAAAAAAAATCACAGGCATACAACAAAGTACAAAACGCCCTATTTATCATTTAACGTTGAATTACTGACAGATGAAGTGATTATGAACCTCAGCAGAGAAAGTGGTATCATTGAAATCAATTACACCCTATCAGCTGCTGGAGATGAAGAAGTTTTCCACAATTTGACGATAAGGTATTAACATGGATTTATTAAAAGTATTTATACTATCAGTAACGCCAATTTCAGAATTGAGAGGTGCAATACCCTATGGAGTGAAACTGGGACTTAGCCCTGAAACAGCAACATTAGTTGCCATTTTGGGCAATCTCTTATTAATTCCTGTTCTCATACTCATTATAAAGCCAATTTTTGCATACTTAAAAACTTTTAAATACTTAAAAGAATGGGTCAATAAGTATGAAATGAGGGCAGCTAATAAACTCAAAAACTACAGAAAGTACAGATTTTGGGGACTGGTACTACTCGTGGGTATACCAATTCCTACAACTGGCGTGTATACAGGTGTTGTAGCTTCACAAGTAATGCACATGAAACTTCGCACTGCCTTAGTTGCCAATATGATTGGTGTCCTCATGAGTGGAACCATAGTCTACCTCATGACAAAGGGCTTTTTAGCTCTGTAAAAAAGTACATATTCATATTCTTGACTAGAGAGCTGTTTAATGCTACAATAGACATTACAAATTACATATACTTATCAAGAGTGGTGGAGGGATCGGCCCTATGAAGCCCAGCAACCTGCTATTGGCGTGGTGCTAATTCCGATGACAAAGTCTGAAGATAAGAGTTTCAAAAAAGCGCTTTTATCAAAAAGCGCTTTCTTTTTAGCAGAGGAATAAGAATTAAATAATAAGGTTTTACACATATTATGTAGTGTTTATAGGTTCTAAGTGACAGGCTAAAGACAAAAAAGCGTATTATTACAAGGAGGATACAATGAGGAAAAAATACTTTACATCAGAATCAGTAACAGAAGGTCACCCAGATAAAATCTGTGACCAAATATCAGATGCCATACTAGATGCTGTTTTAGAAAAAGACCCTATGGGAAGGGTAGCTTGTGAAACTTCAATAACTACAGGACTAGTACTTGTCAGTGGCGAAATCACAACAACTTGCTACATAGATATTCAAAAAATTGTCAGAGATACCATTGATAAGATTGGCTTCAATAGAGCAAAATATGGATTTGACTCTAAAACATGTGGTGTAATAGTAGCACTAGATGAACAATCAGCAGATATTGCACTAGGTGTTGACAATGATTTTGAGCACAGAATTGGCATAGAAGATGACAAGTATAATGAAGGTGCTGGAGACCAAGGCATCATGTTTGGCTTTGCTACAAATGAAACAGATGAATACCTTCCAGCGCCAATATACTATGCACACAAACTAGCTAGAAAAATGGCTGCTGTGAGAAAAAATGGAACTCTCACCTATCTCAGACCAGATGGCAAAACACAAATCACTGCTGAATACCATGATGATAAACTCGCAAGGATTGACACTATTGTGATTTCTACTCAACATGCACCAGATGTTGAATTAGCTGAAATTAAGCAAGACCTTATAGACTACGTAATCACAGCTATCATCCCTGAACGCCTAATGGATGAAAATACAAAAATCTATGTCAACCCAACTGGACGTTTTGTCATTGGTGGACCACAAGGTGATGCTGGTCTAACAGGAAGAAAGATTATTGTGGATACCTATGGTGGCTACTCAAGACATGGTGGTGGCGCCTTCTCTGGTAAGGACCCTAGCAAAGTGGATCGTTCAGCTGCCTATGCTGCAAGATGGGTTGCAAAGAACATCGTAGCTGCTGGACTAGCTGACAAATGTGAAATACAAGTATCCTATGCAATTGGCGTAGCTAAACCACTATCAATCTTTGTTGAAACATTTGGCACTGCAAAAATTCCAGAGGAAAAGATAGAAGAAATCATCATGAAGGAATTCGATCTAAGACCTGCCTATATCATTGAAAAACTTGGTCTTAGAAAGCCTATCTACAAACAGACTGCTGCCTATGGTCACTTTGGCAGAAATGACTTAGACCTACCATGGGAAAAACTGGATATGGTAGATACACTAAAGGCTTATTTATAGAGATGAATTTTACCACAAAAGACCATAAGAATATCTATGTTTACAGCTATGAAGTTGATAAGCCAAAAGCTATCATCCAGATAGCTCATGGCATGGCTGAACATGCTAAAAGGTATGAATACTTTGCAAAAGCGTTAAATAAAGCAGGCTATACAGTCTACGCCAATGACCACAGAGGACATGGAAAATCTGTCAAAACCAAGGAAGAGCTTGGCATCATGGCTGATGAAGATGGATTTAACAAAACACTTGACGATATGAGAACATTAACGAACCTCATCAAGGAAAAACATCCAAATCTTCCTATTGTCCTCTTTGGGCACAGTATGGGCTCCTTTCTTGCACAAAAATACCTCATGTATTATCCTGAAGATATCTCTTGTGCTATCCTCTCTGGATCTAACGGAGAGAATCCTGTTATCCTGAGCTACCTAGCAAAAAAAATAGCTGCTAGTGAAGTAAAAAAACTTGGCAGAAATGAAAAGAGCAAAAAAATGAATGCCCTATTATTTGGCAAATTCAACAAAAAATTTAAACCAAATAGGACTGATTTTGACTGGCTTAGTACAAATGAAACAGAAGTTGATAAATACGTCAATGATGACTACTGTGGCTTTTTGTTTTCAGCAGGTGGCTACCATGATATGATTTCTGAAATCATCCATATAAACAACAGCGACAAGATTAACAACATACCAAAAAATCTTCCGATACTCCTTGTCTCTGGGGATAAAGACCCTGTCAGTAATTTTGGAAAAGGCGTTATCAAACTAAGAGATAAATACCTAAACAGTGGTATAAAAAATGTGGAAATGAAGTTGTATAAAGGACTAAGACATGAAGTCCTAAATGAAAATGGCAGAGATTTAATCATAGATGATATTATAAACTTTATCAATAAGAACATAGATGAGGAATAGTTATGAAATATGTTTTGGCATTTGACCAAGGGACGACATCTTCGAGAGCAATACTATTTGACAAAGATGCAAATATAATTAAAACTGCTCAAAAAGAAATAAGACAAATCTACCCTAAAGCAGGCTGGGTAGAACACGATGCAATGGAAATCTGGGGTTCCCAATCAGGTGTAGCAAGAGAAGTTATTGAAACTGCAGGGATTAAGCCCTATGAAATTGCTGCAATTGGCATAACCAATCAACGAGAGACGACTGTGGTATGGGACAAAAATACGGGAAAACCAATACACAATGCCATTGTATGGCAGTGTAGAAGAACCTCTGATATCTGTGATGAACTAAAAGAAAGAGGTTTAGAAAACTACGTCAAAGAGACAACAGGACTTGTCATTGATGCCTACTTCTCAGCAACTAAAATCAAGTGGATACTGGACAATGTGGAGGGTGCTAGAGAAAGGGCAGAAAACGGAGAATTACTCTTTGGCAATATTGACACATGGCTCATATGGAATCTCACAAGAGGTAGAGTACACGTCACTGACTACTCCAATGCATCAAGAACAATGCTCTACAATATCAAAGACCTCAAATGGGATGACAAGCTACTAGAGGAACTCAATATACCAAAGTCTATGCTTCCAGAAGTAAAAGAGTCTTCTGAAATATATGGCTATACTGATGAGAGAACTTATGGTGGTGCCAATATTCCAATTTCTGGTATTGCAGGAGACCAGCAGGCTGCACTATTTGGTCAGGCATGCTTTAAAAAAGGTATGGTAAAAAATACATATGGAACAGGTTGCTTCATCCTAATGAATACAGGAGAACACAAAATTTATTCTAAAAATGGTCTTCTCACAACAATAGCATGGGGTGTAAATGGCAAGGTAGAGTACGCACTAGAAGGCTCTGTCTTTATGGGTGGTGCAACAGTCCAATGGCTAAGAGATGAAGTGAAGCTAATCTCTGATGCTTCTGACAGTGAATACTTTGCCAGCAAAGTACCTGATACCAATGGTGTATATGTTGTTCCAGCATTTCAAGGACTAGGAGCTCCATACTGGGATATGTATGCAAGAGGTACAGTAGTTGGACTTACTAGAGGAGCCAATAGAAACCACTTCATCAGGGCAGCGCTAGAATCAATAGCCTACCAATCAAAAGACGTCATTGATGCCATGGAAGAAGATGCAGGCATTGACATAAAAACCCTTCGAGTGGATGGTGGCGCCACTGCTAACAACTTCTTAATGCAGTTCCAATCCGACATACTAAACGTTGCTGTTCAAAGACCTAAAGTAATTGAAACTACAGCGCTTGGCGCTGCCTATCTGGCAGGATTAGCTGTGGGATTTTGGAAGTCAAAGGACGAAATAGCTGAAAATGATAAGATGTTTCATGTATTCTCCCCTTCTATGACAGAGGAGAATAGGAAGAGACTACACAAGGGTTGGAAAAAAGCGATAGAAAAGGCAAAAGACTGGGAAGAATAATACCCCTAAAGAAAGGATAATATATGAAAAAAATTACAGCTATATCACTGCTTATTATAATGTCCATTGTAATGACTTCATGCTCTCTCATAGGGGGAAAAGAGAAAACTGAGCCTACAGAACCTGTTGTAAAAGATGAGCCTAAACCCACAGCAAAAATAAATGGTCTAAGTGTTCTAGGAGAAAAGTTTTACTATTCCACGTCCAAAGAATTTGAAATAGACGGCATTGTCAAAAAGGGAACTCAAATATTTGATAGTGGTATCTACTATGTCTCTGAAAAAGACTTTAATGATGAATTCATCTATGGTACTAGCCCCCTCACCTATGCTGAACTATACTATGGTATCATCGAAAACAGAGATACTCTTCTCATGACTCCTAGAAAGGAAAACCCAACAGATGATATTGACGTAGATGGTCTCTATGATGCTGTGACAAGTGCAACATCAAAAGAAGGAAGTAAGTACAAGGATTATCCTCTGATATTGAAGTACAGTCCTTCTGCTTCATCAGAGCACGATATGAGGATAAATGGTGTAAAAACTGTTGATATAAGAGTGGATAAGAGGACTTATGCAGAAGCGCTCATCTTAGAAAATGCAGGACTTGACTATGCCATCATAAAAGCAGCTAAAAAGTTTACTGCCAATGATGATATGACAAAACCAGTATTTGGCAACAATGTCTTTACCCTTTTAAATGATGGTTCCTATTCAAAACCAAAAGCTATAGATACTCATGAACAAGAAACTATAAACCTATCTACTATCAACTCTTCAGCAGTTGTGGAATACCAGACTGAATACGGAGAATACCTTGTTACATCAACATTTAAAGGCTTTGAAAAAGAAGACTTTAACAGCAAACTATACTTTAATAATTACTTAAAAAACTTATATGCAGCAGTGATAACTAACGCTGAAGGCGAAAATGTAGGTGCTGTATACTATGAAGATGTATGGGTAGAAGTAAAGGACTTTGGAATAATAAAACTAGCTATCAGCAATGGTGATGTAAAATCTGGTAGCAACCGATTTATCGGGGCAAGGTTTAATAAATTTTTTGATGACAATCAGCTAAAGACTGGAAAATACAAAATAACCTTTCTCTCAAGGGGTTATACTGACATCCATTCAGAATTTGAAATTCAGAAAAAATTGGAAACTAAAAACTCCATAAGTATAGCAGATGTTTTACTATCCGAAAACATAGTGGCTGTTCTTGATACTAGCCAACTAAAAGAGGACTACCTGAGTACCATTACTGACGGAAAACTATTTAAAGGAGAGGTGGAGCTCTCTGCTAAGGAATTCGTCTACCATCCAGATAAAGCTGCTATCGATATTTTTTCAGGAATGGGAAGATATAAATTTATGCTAATCAGCTCAAAATACCAATCAGCTACCTGTGAATTCAGCGTTTTATCACCAATTAGTCAAGAGGACATATTCATTAAGAATGGTGTATTGACAATAGCGGATGAAAAGGGTGTAAAAGTATCAGAATACGCAGAAAACATTTCCTCTATATCCATCGCTCACGAAAATGATACTGACCCTGTACTTTTTGACAACACAAGGCCTGTCATCATAAGTAGTGATGGCAGTGTAAAATACAACGCAAAAAATGATAAAGAGGAAAAAATTTTTGCTAAAAAGGGCATATACAAACTTGAGGTAAAATCTGATGGCTTCAATACTTTTGTATTTGATGTTGTAATAAAATAAAAATAGGAGTATAGTTAAGTATGTAATACTAATATCAGTTAAAACTGTACATTGTCATTCAAAATCTATAAAACACTACAGATTTTTAAAAGCTTTAAGACTCCATGCCTTGAAACCCCATGCGCTGTCATCCAGAGGAGAAGCACAGACTCGACGTAGGGATCTAGCGTGTGGAAGAATGGATTATAACAATGCAAATATTTAGATTTTTTTGACGTGAAATCTAAAACTAAAGATTTTATCTGAGAGTAGTATAAGAACTAATTTGAATTTAAAACATTCTATCGTTCAATGAAAGGAAGTCACCATGAAAAAAATTCTAATAACTTATTCTTCAAAAACTGGCAATACAAAAAAACTTTGTTCTGAAGCCATAAACAGACTATCAGAAGACATAGTCGTCGACTTCAAAACAATGAAGGAAACAGATACAATTGATGGCTATGACCTAGTTGTACCAGCATTTTGGGTCGATAAAGGCACAGCGAACAGAGAGGCAAAGAAATTCATTGCTAAGATAAAAGACAAGAACGTCCTCTTACTGGCTACACTAGGTGCTGCCCCTGACAGTGAACACGGCATAAAAGTCACAAACAATGCACCAAATCTAGTAGATGATTCAAACAAGTACTTTGGCATTTTCTTAGCTAGGGGTAAAGTTGATGAAAAACTCACTAATAGAATTAAGTTTTTACCTCTTTCTAGTAGTATCAAAGAACAGATGTATGAAGCTAGCATATCGTCAAGAGAGCCTAATGAAGAAGAATTTAAAGGCGCTGCAAAGGCAATAACCGAAGCGCTGCATACGTTAGAGATATAAGTAATAAAGGGGGGCATTCTATTGCCCCTTTATTACATTAGTTTTTAATTAGAATTACAATTAAATTATAGAAAAAAATTTTCCCCTACGATATACTGGGTCTATAAAATTGAAAATAGCACCACGTAAGCCTATAAAAAATGGAGGCGTTATGAAAACACTAAATACCGCTGCAAAAAATGCAGAAAATGAAGTATATAGCCTACTTTCAGCAGAAAATCACATATACAGACCTTGGCAACTAATAGACCACAATATTCAGCCACTGAGACTTCAGGTAACCAAAGAGGAAATTACAAGCTATCTGCAAGTAGATGCCTTTGTAAGACCAGGATTTCTCATTGAACATAATACAGTTGATGTACCTCATTTATTTGTGAAAATTGACGGGGATTACCCAGAACTAATGAAAAGCCTTAAAAAAATACAGAAGATAAAACCTGAAAAAGTAACATTTATTGACAACGTCCTTCTCATTAACAAAAAGCCAATAACAAGTTTTTTTACCACAAAACCAGATTGGTATGATGATGAACAGGGCATTGATATTGATAAGGCAATGGAAGAGACAATTGACAGCCTTATGCTATTAAAGCCTCAGTATAGAAAAAACTACTTGAAAGCTGTTGATAGAGTCATCAAAAGTGTCAGTAAGGGATCAATACTCATCAAAAATCCTACTAGCAGGGTCATACTAGAAACACTTATCTACAACAACAGAAAAGTCGTTGAAATGTTCCATGATTTTGACTACCAATACATGGTACCAAAACTTGTCATAAATATTGACTCTGAAAAGATGGTAAGTATCTATGCTGTACTACGCATGATGCTGATGAGTGAACTTGGCTTTGATGTCATTGTCATGGAAAAAGAAGGCTACAGCTCATTAGAAAATATTCTTTCTAGTACAGAGTTTGATATTTACTGTATCAGAGATATTGATACGATAACAGATACACTAAATTCAGATGAAAAAGAAAGGAAAAAAGGGAAAGAGAAGAGCTTGAAAGTAGTTGGCGTGTTCTTCCTATTTATAACACTTATTACCCTACTATTTGCAACATCTTTCGTCATCTTTGGGCTATCTATTAGCAATATCTTCTTTTGGTAAGAGAGTAATATACCAATTCATATTTAAAACTTTAGTCTAAGATTCCACGCCTTGAAACACTCTACATTATGGCAAATGCTTTTTTATACGACTCACCTAAATTGTCATTCAGAGAAGCGTAGCGACGTAGAAATCTAAGCATTTGCCTTTCAATTTTTACTACAAAAAAAACGGTATCTATCTTAGGAACACTTTCCTAGATTATTACCGTTTCTTTTATTATTTAAGACCGTATTTTTTGTTGAATTTTTCTGCTCTACCCTCAGCATTAGAAGACTTCTTCTTGCCAGTGTAGAACATATGAGATGCTGAAGACACACCAATTTTGATTACTGGGTACTCTTTTCCTTCAAATTCAGTTGTCTCTTTAGGAATAGTAGTAGACTTGCTTAAGAATTTGAAACCACAGCTTGTATCTTCAAATACTACATCTTCATATCTTGGATGTATATCTTTCTTCATTATAACCTCCTATGTCGATACTTCTACCGAGACATTGTATCAGACATTTAGACAAAAATCAAACATAATTTCAAAACAAACAAAAAAACTTATGAAACATTATTAAATTTATGTTATAATTTAAAGTGCTATGTAATAGAAGGTGAAAAATATTGTATTTTTACTATGGCAATGCTATATAAAAAAACCATTACAGTCTTTTAGTTTGTAACTCTATACTAACTTACTTATCTCTAAGCATTACACGATACACACGTTATTTCATATTTTATCACATAAGCATTTGCAATTTGTGAATATATAAATTAAAATAAGGGTATAACTATAGTACTACTACTTATTTATGATATCTTTTACAGTTGTAAAAGTAAAAGGGGGAAAAATGTTAAGAATCGTTGTTGACTCTACTTCCAGCCTCAGTGCTGAAGAGGCAAAAAAGTACAATGTCGATATTGTGCCACTCTATTTATTTATTGATGGAATGACGTATAAAGACAGAGTTGATATTTCTATCAACCTATTCTACAAGCTACTTAAAATACACCAACCAACTACTTCACAACCTACACCTAATGATTTCTTAAATGTATTTAACAAATACCCAGATGATGAGATCATCTGCATTACCATGTCCAATAAGATGTCTGGCACCTATCAAAGTGCCAATATTGCCAAGGATATGTGTGAAAACAAGAATATTGCCATCGTCAATTCTACCAATGCCTCTGTTGGCGTAATAAATCTTGTGTTTAAAGCAATGCAGATGAGAGAGGAAAATAAGAGTTTAGAGGAAGTTGTAGAAGAAATTGAAAAACTAAAGAAGAGACTGCTAACTATTGGCATGTGTGATACCATGGAAAATCTAAGGCGAAGTGGCAGAATTTCACATACTAAGTTTATTGCAGGTAGCTTGCTTGGCATCAAACCAATACTAATCTTTCAAGAGGGCATGCTTCAACCATATCATAAAAAGGCAAGGGGCAAAAAGAAGGCAATCAACATGATGATAGAGGCACTCAAAGAATTTGATTATGACCCAAACTATCCACTTCTCATTGCCTACTCAAGAAATATTGAAAATGCTGTACTATTAGCGGAAAAACTCAAAGAAAATGGCGTAAATGTTGACAATAGCCACTTCTTTGAACTTGGTACTGTAGTAGGTACACACACTGGTGAAAACACCTTTATCATGAACTTTATCAGCAAGAGAGATGTTGAATAAATGACAAAAAAATTCCCCTCTAGTCTTTCATAGATTAGAGGGGAATTCTAGTATATTTAATTATTCTATAAATACATCCAGCAATATCTCAAAATGCGTCCTATTATTTGCTGATTCAATTCCATCCTTTACCTTTAAAACATAGTCTGTAATGATTCCATCTACAGATGTAAGTACAAACTTATCGATGGATTCAGGGGTATTAACTGTCCAAACGATAGCTTTCTTACCAGCTGCATGAATTTCATCAATCTTAGCAGCAGTTGCCTCTTGTTCTTCCATAATGAGATAATCCCCTTTTAAATTTTTCAGCTCTCCAACAGAGAAGAAGTATAAAAATCCTGTCTTTATCTGTGGATAATTATCATGAGTATATTCTATAATCTTATAATCCAGTGACAGGATAACACACTCATCCAGCATGCCCTTGTCTTCAATCATTTTCACGACATCATCTACCATTTTAAAGTCAGCGCTCTTCTCTTTGAGCTCTACAAATACGCCAATTTTTCCCTTAGCAGCATCTAGTATTTCTTCAAAAGTTGGCACTTTTCTAGATGGCTTTGTCTCATCAAATTCATTTTTAACTTCTAGTTCTTTAATCTCTGCAAGTGTCATTTCCATTGGTGTTCTATCATCACCTGCTATCCTAGAAAATGTCTTATCATGATTTAAAACATACTCCCCATCTTTTGTCCTCTGCACATCGATTTCTGCCCATGCAGCACCCTCTCTTGCCGCTGCTAACATCCCTTCAACCGTGTTTTCTGCATCTAAGTCTCCACCTGCCCTATGCGCAACTAGTTCTTTGTTTATTTTAACTAAGAACAATTCGTCAAAGTACTTTTCCATCACTGTTGCTGTTCCGAAATTCACAAGAAGAGCTAGAATTACAATTATTACAATTTCAAACTTCGTCTTTTTCTTTATCTTATTTGTAAAATCTTCTATACTATTTATTTTGTCAGCAGGAACCAATGTCATATGTAAGTTTTTACCTTCTTCTTTGTTATACTTATAAAAGAGTTGAGTAAGAAAAGAAATAATAATTGGTACTGAAACAAATGCAACTACAGTGACTATTTCAAGAATTGACATAATGAGGATGATAAGAGATACATTTCTATTGACAAAGTAGCTGCCAAATATCAAATCCAAACCTAAGACTATCAACGAAAATATTAGAACTATAACAAGGGAAAGTATGAAGAGTTTAAACACCTTGACAATCATATCCTTAATGAATCTCTTCCAATACTTCTTCATCAGACGTCTAGAATTTCTGAAACCCTCCCTTACACTAGTCCTCTCAATCAATATAAAGTGAAGGGAAAAAATATAAATAAATGCTATAAGAAGTAAAGCTAAGAGCACAACAGTATATAGCATGTTGTAAAGGGTGTTCTTAAATATAACTGATGTGATGAAATTAGGAATTTTAAAATTTTTTAAAGGTCCCATCTGCAACCCTAAGCCAAGCAATGGCATAACGAATGCAGTGTAGAGAACAACCAGCACACCAAGTGGTGAAATAAATACTTTAACCGATTTTAAAGCAGCTATAAAAACATCCTTTATTTTCAACCCTAGTTTGCCTTCTTCTACCAGTGAACTTGTAATAATAAAGGTGTTGATATCAACTCCTAATATGAGCACTAGCAGTAATATACCAAGCACAATAACAGGTAAACCATACAAGCTAAAAAAGAAGCCCAGATAATCACCACTTGATAAGTTCGTTCTACCACTCATGTGAATGAGTGTATTTGTCATTGCACTAAATGCTGGTAACAGCACAATACCCAAAATAGCCTTTGTTACAATTTGATATTTGATATAGATCCAAAATATCCTACCATACAGTGCATACTTATTTGTTTTTACAGTATCCGTCATAAACCCTCCTAATTACATGCCATGCTAATAATAATTCCATACTTCAATGTAAAACTCCACGTTAGATACCTAGTCGCTCCTAACGTTGCTTCTCTGTATGACAACGTGGAAGATTATTGTATTGTTTTGTGTTTCAAAATGAAAAATTTTAAACTAGTATTTAAATTGAGACTAATGCGAAATCAATTATTAGAATAGCAAAAAACATATATACTAATTTATATATACCTAATAAATAGAATTGGTAAACATTTTTCAAAGACCAAGTAAGGAGCAGTAAAAGATGACTGAAAAATATGTCGAGCTTGCTTCAAATTCGTTTCTGTTATGCTTTTTACTATTTAAAACAGCAGTCCAAACCTTCGAGAAAGAATAATTATGCCGCGTTAGATTCCTACGTCACTCCTTGCGTCGTTCCTCTGAATGACAGCGCAAGGATTCTAAAGGAATACCCCAGCAACGCAGAAGATGATAAATTATTTTCTAAAAAATCCGAATTGTTAGAGATATTTCGCCACAAAGAATCAACCGTAGTGGAGATATTACGCAGTAATATCGTAAACGGCTTTGGGGAGGAATATCTCTCAATTCGGATTTATATCCCACGCTAGATTCCTACGTCACTCCTTACGTCGTTCCTCTGAATGACAGCGTGGGACGTCATTTTCTGCTCTCTTCTTGGGTTTCGAAAATGACAGATGAGGTTGGCTTTATAGAAAAAAAGCATTTGCGTTAATTTGTATAATGTTTCAAAGCGTGGAATCTTAAGTACATTTAAATCAATAAAACTCTACTTATTATAAACTATTTTTATGACAATCCTGCAGATATATTCAAATTACTGTCATATAACATACTGATAAAATTATCTAAAAAACTCTCCTCACCAAAGGTATTGAATTTAAATAATACAGCTTGACTTCCACCAGAAGTAACAGCCACAACTTTGACAGCTTCATCATTACCCACCATAGTGACATTTAAACTAAGTCTATTGCCACCAAGGGCACTGTATCGTTCAAAAACTCTGACAGCACATCTTGTATTGCCATGATAAAAATTACTGCTCTCTTCTAAATTTGAAGTAAGACTACCATCAATGACTCCACGTTCTACAGTTTGCAGTACCTTGTAAAAATTATCATGTATTGTACACTCATACTTTGCCATAGATATCTCCTTTCTATATCACAATTATAATCTCTTTTATTAACGAAATCTTGTAAAGATTTACTTCCTTAGTAAATCAGCTAAAGTTTTATATTTGTTCTTCTTTGTCAGCCTTTGATAATCTAATATCGACATGACTAGTTTATCACTATCATGAAAATAGTTACTTAGAAATGATTTGTTTTTCACGCTACTAAATTTTAAAACACTTTTACAATATTCACTAGGCTTCATGTTCTTCTTTTTCTTATTTGTATAATCATCATACTTGCCCTCACTAATTATGATTAGCATCTCTATTTCAGGTGTAGTATAAATATTTATAACGTCTACTTTCTCTCTGTATAATTTGCTCAAACAAAAATTTTCTTTTACAGAATCAAGTACTCTATATATTATAATTCTTTCACTAAATCCCTTGCGCAAATATTTTTCTTCAAATTTTTTTGCACTTCTAGATCTAATAACTTTTTCATCAAGAAGCTCTTCTCTAGTAAAAATAAGTTTTTCATCATCAAGTAATATATCTACAATCGTTTGCTCTGCTGTACCTTCACAAATGCAGGCAATAATACTCTTCATTTATTGACCTCCATGATTAGGTATTATAGAAATCAAGTTTCTTTTAAGTGCAATGTAAGAACGATAAGTTGGGGCAGTACCACCAAGGTAATCACTCTTAAAAACGTCTGATTTTTTCACATCATTTCTCTTTAGTTTCTCCGATAACTTTTCTAAATAAATACCATTTTCATTCCTAATAATATATATAGAATCATTTCTATCAAATTCATCTAATAATTCTGGATAATGAGTTGTAAACAGCAGGCATGCACCTCTCTTATTAATGTCTTCATTCATAAAAAATCTTATAAGGGTAACAACTATCTCCATATTAAAATGATTCTCAAGTTCATCAACTATAAGATAACCACCCTCAATAAAAACTCGTATTGCCCTTACAAAAATATTTAGACCCTTTATCGTACCTGATGAAAAGAATTTTTCCAATTGTGCTATATTATTTAAATGGATTTCTGTTTTATGATGAAATTTAAGATAAACGTCGTTATTATTTCCAAATCGCAGACTCTCTATACTTGGATCTAAAAAATTCAGTAGTTCAGGCGGAAATACACCAAAATTATCAAGTACATTTATATCTGTTTTATTAATTAGCTCATAATAATTTATATTTCTAGCCTTATTAACTGATATTGCTATACTTATATCACGTTTTAGAAACTCAGCTCTATTATCTCTTATTAAATATGCTTCCTCATCAAATGTAAATAAATCCTTCTTCAACATGGATTTAAGTGCTTTTTTTCTCCACATTTTTTCATGTGTTATAACATATTCTTTTTTATCTTCATTTTTCGTATCCAACGCTATTTCTGTATATAATTTATATACATATTCAACATCATCATAAAAAAATATTTCTAATTTGACTTTTTCAGAATCTTTCAATATATCAACATAGCGAATATTGCTTATAGGCTCAGCATTTAACAAGTCTAATACAAACAATATAAGTTTAAGAGTTGATGTTTTCCCAGAAGCATTTATTCCTACAAAAGAAATAATATTGTTCGTAAAAACATTTCCAAAAACTTCATTAACGCTATTGCTATCACATTCACTTACTCTCTGTGAAGCATAAAAATCAATTTCAATTTCTTCTTTAAATAAATCAAATCCTTTTGCTGATATTTTTAACAATTTCATAGATATTACCTCCAAAATCATTATATAACAGCCATGTTTCTAAATCAAGTTAATTACGTAAAATCTGTAATTAACTTGATTATTTTCAAAAAAAATTGGTATTTTTTCAATTATCTACAGATTTATCGAAGAAAATCCTATTTTACTCTGACTAATACTAATAAATCTAATATAAATATCCCCATTCCCTCCCTAACAGCTGTATTAATGCGTGGTAGTAATCATTAATCATAAAAGTACAGTGGTAAAAGTACTTGGCATCATTTGTAAAAAGAGGAGTCGAACCCCAGAGTGCCACCTCACCATAACTGTTTTTTTTTGCATTCACCTACGGCTGCTTAACCAAAATATTTACTGTAATTCAGTGAGCCAGTTTAGCTCCTGTATTTTAACATCTAATAGTCTGTATTCTTTTGACAGTGCATCACTCATTTTTTGAATTTCTTTGACATCGACTACATTCACATACTTTATCTCTGTTCGAAGCATACGAGTTTGATAATTACTACCCTCTCTGACAACAGATTCATACAGATGTTTTAACTCTAGTAAGCGCTCTTTCTTTACTAGTGCATCAGCAATAGTCATATTGTATTCTGGTATCACAGTACTAGAATTTGTCCTGTTGATAGCCTGAATAAGTGCTGTTAGTTTATCATTAATCTTCTGGTATTCTTCTAGTAGTTCATTTGGATTTTCAATGATCTCCTGCCCTTCCTGAACCTTTAAGTTACTGTGTATTCTATCATTTAACATCATGAGTTTTGTCTGCATATCTGCCCTGTCCATTAGTGCTTGACCTAATTTCATAGTCACCCCCTACAATTTATACTTTCTCATGTCATTTGAGATTATAATTCATAAAATGAAAAGTATCAACTACTTGCAAAACATCTCATTAATTTTTAATAATTATATAAAAAAAGGGCTTTAAATATTAATTAAGACCCCAACTCTTGACCAATCAAATCAAATTAATATTTCTATACTGCTATACCTTTAAATAACACCTAATTATACTGATAGAAATATATATAATTATGCTAAAAGTCAATTATTGTTTTTACTAGCGTTTGGAGATTTAGGTTTTCACATGAGAAAACTTTTTCTTATTTTGCGTGAGAAAAACAGGACGTTTTTCTATGAGAAACGTACACGGACGTACGTTTTCGAAGTTAGCAAAATTAGAAAAAGTTATCTCTAAAACCGTTAAAAATCTGCCAGCTGCGCTATGTAAAAATAGTAATTGACTTGCATTCTAAATTACTATTATTTTACTATTACAACAGCCATTCTTTTATTTTAAACCTATCTTGACCCTTATGTCTTTTCTCATTGTTACAAACTCTGGATAGTCATAAAAGAATAGTACTTTCTTTGATTTAATACTGCCATCCTTTGGCTTGTCCTCTGTCACAAAGTAGGCAAAACTCTCAGAAAAATCTTCCTCTGGATTTGTTGCTGCATAGTCTGTGACGAAGTCATCTTTATGCTTTTCATAATACGAAAATGTATCTTCTATTTTGATATCTTTCCAAAACTTTTGATAAAACTGATTAAGGTATGATCCCTTCTTTAAAGTACCTTCATCTACAGTATATAAATTTTTGTCACTGCTGTTATCTGTCATTTGACCTTTATTAAGGGATACAATATGTGATAGCTCATGAACTATAGTCTTCATTGCCTCCTGTTGAAACTTGCCATTTTTGTCTAACAAATCTTTTATATCTACAGATAATCTCCAGCTAGCATCACCCTCTTTATCAACATAAGCAGAAAGCTCAAACTCACCATCTGTTGCAATCTCAAACCTCTTTATCATATTCATGTATTTACTAGGAAATAAATCCTTAATCTTATCCCAAATCTTTTGGTGTAGTACATCAACACCTATATTTTTCTCTGTATCAAGGGCTATATCTAAATTCTCTCTCGTGATTTTACCATTATTGACATTGTAAAGGGCAAGCTGAACACTCTCACTTAAGCTCTGCACAATTAATTCCCTAGCACTTAGTCCAAATTTTGAAAGAATCTTATCTACTTCTAGACTATCCTTTTCCATTTCCTCTTCATCTTCGGACTCTAGCGAACTTTCTGCTAATGCCATAAGCTTTTCATATTCAGCTTTTGATAATTCTGATTTCAGTGACTCTGCTGCATCAACTACACTTAAGAATGGCACCTTGTATCCCTTTGCCCTAAGTATCTGATTCGCCTTTGACATTGATAGCAAAAAATCTTTACCAATAAAGCCTTCTTGTTCTAATTTTTTCTGAGCTTCTTCATAGTGCTCAATAATACGGTTGTAACTTTCCCTGTCTAAATCCTTGGTGTTATAACCCAGTATTTCTTCAAAGAAAAATTCAAACTCCTCTTTAGGCGAAAATGCCATGAACTTTTCACCACATTCTTGACACTCTCTAATATGTTCTTCCCATTCACTGTCATTGTCTTCATCACCATATTCTTCTGAAATCTCAAAATCTGCCCATCCATCGATTCCCAAGAATTCAAACAGTAGTGCCAATAAATCATTACTTTGACCACTATAATTGCCTTCTTCCTCTATATCATAAGTAGTACATGTGTTTCCACATGATAACTTATGCTCTTTCTCCACTTCACTTGAATTTGATACAAAGCCTGTAAATAAAACTGATACAATAAGTAATGACGCAATAAACTTCTTCATCTTATTCTCCTTTCATTAACACCCAACGTAATTCTACTAAGAGAATAACAAAATAATTCAGTAAAAGTTACCTAAAAACTGCCATAAAGTGTCATAAAACTGTCAAAAAAACCAGTAGTTATTCACAAAACGCAATTTCATGAACAGCTACTGGATTATATACTTCTTACACTAATTTATATTTAATATTTTAGTCTGTCATTCAGAGCCAGCAAAACACTACTAATTATTGCAAATGCTAGATTCCTACGTCGCTACGCTCCTCTGAATGACATAAGAAGTAGGCTTTAAAGAAAGGCATTTGCTTAATTAGTTTAGTACTTTAAGGCGTGGAATCTTAGACTAAAATTTTTACCTGAGATTAGTATTAGTCTATCAGCTCAAATCGGTATTTCTGCTTTACTTCTGGATATTTTTCTCTATCCACTTCAGAAGCAAACATCTCATAGGGTCTAGCATATATGAGCCTATCACCATAAAGTGGCTGATATATCACAAGTTTTTCGCGTGACTCGGTATGCTCTGCAATATGAAGCACTTTATAATTATTTCCCTTAAAATGTCTATATTCTCTCCCTACATAAATCTCTCTCATTTATTAACTCCTAGGTAACTTCACGCTAAATACAACGCCTTCATCTTTATTTTCAACCAAAATTTTGCCACCACTTAATCTCACAATCTCCCTAGACATGGCAAGACCAATCCCTGTACTTATCTTATCTCCAGAGTAAAATCGGTCAAATATGTGTTTTACGTCCTCATCTGAAATGCTACTTCCATCATTGTAAATATCTATGGTCAAATACTTATCTCTCGCATAAGTACAGATATGCACTCTTGATTTTGCATATTTAAAAGCATTGTCAATAACGGTATTTATCGCCTTGTAGAGTTGCAAACTATCACCAATCACCACAGAATTTTTCTCATCCAAAGATAAGGCTACATCAATGTGAGACTTACTTGGCAAATCTTGATACTTTTCCACACTTTCTTCAATGATAGACAGCATATCAACATCTTCTTTTTTCAACTCATAATCATCACTGTCTAATTTTGAAATCGTGAGAAGCTCACTAATTAGCCTCAGCATATTTTCACTTTGACTTTTTATCACATCTGCTGCCATTTCAGTATCCCCGACCATGCCAGACTTTATGCCCTCTGCATATCCCTGTATGGATGTAAGTGGCGTTTTCAATTCATGAGAAGCATTTTGGAAAAAGTGACCTAGTTTCCTCTGGCTGTCCTCTATCCTTTTACCAAACTTGAAGCCTATAATCACCTCCAACAACACAACAATTACAAACACAATGGAAAAGGCATTTTCGAGCTTTAACAGTATATTCTTATAGGCTGTAATATCAATATAAAGTAATAACAACCTACTTTCTGGAAGCTCTTCTTTATGTAAGCTAAAGTACTCCATCAGCTGTTTATCAGTAATTCTAACTGCTATGGCATGATATGAAGCGTGGTCATCCTCAAGTTCTACAATTTTATTCTCTATGATCTCCCCTTCATTGTACTTAGAATTAAAAAACAGTGCCTCATGATTCAAAAGGGAATCTACAAAAAAATCATCACCAAATTCCTCTTCCCCAAGCATTAAATACTTGATGTCATATAGTCTATTCTCATCTAACTCAAACGTTGACAAAGTCCCACTATTATTAAAATAAGAAGCCTCTAAGAGCAGTTCATCATTTACCTTTTCAAGGATGTACTTTTCCTGATATTTGTTGAGCAAGAAAAGAGATACTAATAGCACAATAACAGTGGTAAATATCATTGCTATGCTTATTTTAAGCCTTACATTTTTCATACTACTCCTACCTCTAGTATGTACCCATATCCCCATTTATTTTTTATCTGTACACGACTGCCAGCTAATTTTATTTTTTTTCTAATTTTTCTTATTGTTTCATCCGTAACTCTTGTCTCTACAGCTTTATCATAACCCCAAACATGTTCCAATAAATCTTCGCGTGATACTGCTTCATTAAAGTGCTTCATCATATAGAGGAGGCATTCAAATTCTATGTTGGTAAACTCAATCTCTACATCATCCTTATAAACACGCCTCTCCTTTACTTTGTAAATCAAATCCCCACATTCTATATCCTTACTTTCTGTATTCTTATGCATTTCCTCTCGTCTTAAAATTGCTCTCACTCTCATGACAAGTATGGTAGGATTAAAAGGCTTTGTGATGTAGTCATCAGAACCAAGACTAATTCCTGCAATATAATCAGCATCAGTATCCTTTGCTGTCAGCATGATAATGGGAACCTGAGACAGTTTTCTCAAGTTTTCACAAATGGTAAGTCCATCTGTTCCAGGCATCATAACATCAAGTATCACAAGGTCAGAGGGCTCTTTGACAAACTCCTCATAAAGTGCATCACCTGTCTCAAAGGTACTGACATCATAGCCTTCACTGTTTAGTATTATCCCTAACAGCCTTCGTATATCAACATCATCATCAGCTACGTAAATCTTCGTCAAGCTTATCTCCTTTCACCACAGTATGAATAGTTTCAACCCAGTTTTCAAATACAGCAGCATTTTTTTCATAGTCATACTTTGTATTGACATCAGTTCCAGCTATTATTTCATTGCCAGTTAGAGCAAGTTCAAACTTCTCACTTACTTTTCCTGGACCTCCTCGATGGGTAGAAAAATAGCTGACTTTCTTTCCCTGAATTATTTCATTTGTAAAAAATGTCCTCATTGCTGGCGCATAAGTATATGCCCAAACAGGGGAAGCAAAAATAATCATATCATAGTCATCCACATTAAAATCATAGTCTACAAGTTCTGGCGCCTCTTTAAACATGGACTGTCGCCCACCTACAACATAAGACTTAAAACCCTTAACTTTTATATCATTTTTTGGTTTTATCTCTAAAGCATCACAGGTAAGTAATGTGCACATTTTCTCTACATACATTTTTGTCATCCCTGTATAGGAATAATAGACAATGACTGTTTTAAGCATGATAAGCTCCTTTCATGTGAACTATAATATCAATGAAAACCAGCATCCAACCCACGCTGTCATACAGAGGAATGACGCAAGGAGTGACGTAGGTATCTAGCGTGGGTATAATTGGTTATTTTTTGCAAACCCTTAGATTCCCAAAAGTTTTAACAAAAAATTAGTATAACCACATTATACCATACATTTAGCATAAACAGCTTACTCTAATTTTAAAAACGCTCTCCTCAAGAGAATCAAACTGATGAGACTAGATAAAATATCAGAAATTGGTATTGAAATCCATATACCAGTGAGACCTAGTCCAAATAGTCTAGGTAGTATTAATATGAGTGGTAGAAGTAAAATTACCTGCCTCATAAGGGCTACAACAAGAGCAGGTCTAGACTTACCAATGGATTGGAAAAAGGACGAAGCAATTATCTGAAGTGCTATGATTGGAATACCAATAAATATAATCTTAATTGCCTTTGAACCAATTGCTGCTACATCGAAATCATCTGTAAATATCTTAAAGAGCTGCATATTAAATAACATGACTAAAACAAGTGCTGTAACGCAGTACATCATCATAATCTTTATTGCCATTATTACGCTTTCTTTGACCCTCTCCCTATTTTTGGCACCATAGTTAAAGCCAATAATTGGCTGAACCCCTTGTACAATACCAAACATTGGAAGAAGCAAGAACATCATTACCCTATTTATTACACCAAAGGCAGATAAGGCAATGTCACCACCATAAAGCTGTATACTATTGTTCATAAAGATAGCGACAATACTTCCAGCAACCTGTCTGATAAATGTTGGAAACCCAAGTTTTAAAATTTCGCCTAAATATTCAGCTTTTAATTTCAAACTGCGAAAACTTATTTTTATGATGCTATTTCCATAGAGCATGTAAAAGAAACCAATGAAAAATGAGGTATACTGACTGATGACTGTTGCAGCAGCTGCACCTTTGATACCCATATCTAGGGCAAAGATAAAGATGGGGTCAAGAACGATGTTTAGGGCTGTACCTACTACCATGACAATCATAGAAATCTTAGCATTTCCTTCAGACCGTAAAATACTGTTGTTGACCATAGTAAGTGAATTTACTATTGTCCCCATAAAGATAATAGACATATAGTCTTTAGCATATGGTATGAGCGTAGGGGACGCACCAAATAGTTTCACCAAAGGCACAATAAACACATAACCAAGTGCTGTGAGAATAGCAGCAAGGATAAACATCATTGTATAGGCACTACCTGCTATTTCATTTGCTCTTTTTATATCCTTTTTTCCAAAGTATATGGAAATATTTGCCTGTGCACCCACACCAATTAGCATGGCAAGTGCTACAATAAACATCTGTATTGGAAATGCAACAGTAAGTCCACCTATAGCAAATGCATCTACGCCCTTTCCCACAAATATGGTATCTACTACATTGTAAAGCGCCCCAAACATCATACCAATGATTGCTGGTAAAGAGAGTTTTAACAGCAGTTTCCCTATTTTTTCCTCTCTGAGCATTGTCTCTCTTTTGTTATCCATGAAACTCTCCCATCTTCTTACTTTCTATACTTGATATCCCCTTCATCAATATATCAATATTCTTTTTATAAGTTTCTAAAAATCTACCCTTAGACCAATCTTGAGTAAAACTTCTCTCCACCACATCATGGACTACTGCCTTTAAAATGTGCATTACTTCATTGTCATAAGAAAGCTTGCTATGCTTCTCAAACTTATCTTTTTCATCAACACATTTATTGCAGTAGTCCTGCCACCTCATCTCTATATCAGATGTCCAGCCTAAATACCTATTTTTATACAGTGCATAGCTTTTATCACTAAAAATCTCATCAGCTATCTTTTGACCATAGCTATATAGTAGCACACTAAAACTATCCTCTTCACGCATGGTCTCTAAAAAACAGTTCATGCATGCCCCTTGTTTCAGTAGACAAAATGTAAAAATAACAGTCTTCTATATCTTTAAAATACTTGTAAAACGTTCCCCTTGCTATCCCTAAATCAGAAACAATATCTGATACACTAGAAGAAGATAGCGTGTGTTCTTCAAATTCTCTCCTACAGACCCTTAAAATCTCCTCTTGACGAGATTTTGATAAGTTATGAAACGTAGACTTTGGCATCATACCTCCTCACAGTGACACTATGTCACCTTATTAAAGCTAATATAGTGACACCCTGTCACTTTGTCAAGCAGAAATTAACTAATACTAATCTCAGATAAAATCTTTAGTCTGTCATTCAGAGCCTATGAAACACTACAAACTTTTACAAAGTCTAGATTCCTACGTCGCTACGCTTCTCTGAATGACAGACTTTGTGAGTTTGTATAGTGTTTCAAGGTGTGGAATCTTAGACTAAAGTTTTAAATATAGATTAGTATAATGTAAAAAACAGTAAATCATTTGACTTACTGTTTCTGATGAATTTTTATAAATCAATGTCTACCCATGTAAACATAACACCTAAAAATTACTTGCTGAATATCTGATTGTTATTATAATAACCTCCTTACTATCCTCATTTATTCGATACACTATGGTATAATTCTTAATGAAAAGTTGCCTATACCCTTTATTTGCATATATCCCAACTTTTCTTGTAGCACCTCTATATGGCAAGGTTTCAAGTTTTAATATATGTTTTTCTATGAGTTCAACCATCTCTATAGCAGTCTCTAGTTCTTTAAACTCCGTTTTAATATATTCATAGATTCTTTCTAACTCCCTATGTGCCTTAGGAGATATTAACACCTTATACCTATCCAAAATGTTTCTCCTTAAGACTTGACAATACAGACTTAGCATCTAGAAGTTTTCCACCTTGTGCTATCTCCTCTTCTGAAATAGCAATGGCATTATCCATATCGCGTATCCCTATTATTTTATCATAGGTTTCAATACTCATTACTACTAAATCACCGTACCCATTTTTAGTGACAAATATAGGTTCGTTACTAACATGGCATAATTCAGAAATTTCATTTGTCTTTCGTAAATCCTTTATTGGTACTATTTGTGGCATATGTCACCTCCTTGATATTCTGACATAATTATAGCATAATTACGTCAGAATATCAAAAAAACAGCTAAGAGTTTGCATCCTAACTGTTTTTGTAATAATCATCCACTCTAATCATTACCATCCAGTATTATGTCAAAAAACTCCCAGATATTAGAATGATTAATATTCAACTTTTCTTCATTAATTATTACACTTTTTTTAAGTAACTTTATAGTAATATCAAGTTCTCTTTTTACTATTTTATAATCATGGGAAAAATAGCCACCTAATGGCTTTAGGTATTCTAAAGCTGTATTATAAGTCCTACCGTTTTTATTTAAAAAATCAAAAATTTTAGTATCACTCTTAAACTTATCAACTGATGCATAAGAAAAACTGTTCTTGATGTATTTGCCTGTATCTCTATAATTATATTTAGGACAATGACAACAGGCAAAGAACTCAAAATCTTTATTTGTTCCTACCAAGAGATAAGGAATATTGGACTTCTTATTTTCTTGATTGCAGTATTTTATTAACTCTTTTAAATTTTCCCTATCTGTATGAGCTTTATCAAGGTCTATAAAAATAAAAAATGCTATAAATCCTAAGTTATCTTCCTTTTTTAATTTTCTTAAAAAATTAGCGTAACCGCCACCTTTCATATTGACTGTTTGAATGCTAAAATTAATTGACAGTGCATTTTTTAACCCATCTAAATAATGTTTTTCTGTTTCCCCCTCTACCAATAGCTTTATACTTTTTTTTACTTTTCGTTTTTTTCTAGACATTTGGAACACCACCTAATAAACCTTTTAAATAAAGTTCATAGACCTTATGTTGTTCATATCGATAATCATCAAAATCACCCAATGAATAAAACTCTGACTCTAAACTAGTCAAATCTTTACTAACAAAGTATATCTGTTCTTTCATAAAGTCAATGGTATTTAAGTGTAGTACATTGTGCGTAGAAAATATAAACTGACCTTTATGTTCAGAACCTTTGATATACTTCAATATCTTTGAGGCAAATACTGGATTTAAAACCCTATCCAATTCATCAGCAAAAAGAGTAGCATCTTGATATATTACTTTATATATTTGAACACACCAAGCATAAAATTCATTGATACCAGAAGATTCATGCTTCAGTTTAATGGCAAACTCCTTATTATCTATAAATCTTATAATGCTTGTTTCACTATACGGATTTTTTTCATCTACTTCTATAGCTGTGATACTTGAATCAATAAGTTTAAACAGCTCCAAAAACTCAACACTACACATGATATTGTAATCTTCTTCATCATTTTGTAGTTGCTTATAGATATTTAGCGAAAAGTTAGATGGGATATCAATCACCAACTTATCTTTTATCCAATCAACAAATACCTTAGCTTCTTCTACACCAATTAAACTCATTGCACTTAATAACAATGTATTTGAGCCATGATTCATCTTATTAATGATAGACTCTGGCACAATTTTGGGATTCACTCCTATATCAAAAAAACTATGTTTATTAGTTCCCATTGTTGACTTTGCTCTTCTCGTAGCTCTAAATATCAATGTATCCTTTGATTCTGTAAGTGTATACCCTCTATAATAAAACTGTTCAGAAACAATAGAATCTCTGTCTATCTCTAGCTCATACGTATAAATCTTCTTTTGAATCAAAACGACAATTTTAAATTTTTGTGGCTCATCATTGCTGTATACATGACAAAACTGTTTTAAACTGGTAATAGGACCATTTGAAGCTATTAGATACTGTAAGTAATGCAAACTTCTCATAAAATTAGTCTTTCCACTGCCATTTTCTCCAAAAATAACGGCAAGTTTTGACTGTTTCATTTTTGCATGAACATCAATTACATTATCCCTAAATCTATCATAAACCTTACCTGGATTCATGCTAAATTCTATATTATCTTTAAAAACTGTAAAATTACTTACTTCGTATTTTAATAACATTATACACCTCCATGTAGGCATATTTTAGCATAATAATCCAAATAAAACAATTTTTTTGGTTATTTTTCTTTTTTTTTGATTGATGTAAGTTTATAAATATTAAAACAGCAAAAGATTTTACATAGATTTTACTTTAATCAGCTTTTAGATTTTACATTGTTATACTAGTATAAAAACAGGACAAAAATAATGCTGTCTATCATTTATAAGTTAATTAAGGAGAAAAAAATGAACAAAAACCTAAAAACAATAATTACACTGACACTACTAAGCATCGTATTTAGCCTTTTCTTTGCAGGATGCAATAATACTTCTGAAGGAAGTTCGACAAACGATGAAATTACGATTGTCTCAAGAGAAGATGGCTCTGGTACTAGAACAGCCTTTGTTGAACTAGTGGGCATCAAAGAAGGCAAAAATGATATGACTACTCAAAGAGCAAACTTCCAAGATGGCAATGGCAAGGTAATTGAAACAGTAAAAAATGATACCAATGCTATAGGTTACGCTTCTCTTGGTTCAGTTGCTGAGAATAAAGAAGTAAAACTACTAAAAGTAAACAATGTAGAAGCTAATTCTCAAAACATACTCAATGGAAAATATCCTATTGCCAGACCCTTTAACATAGCATGGAAAAAAAATGCAACGTTAAAACCTCAAGTTTCTGACTTTATAAATTTCATCTTGTCAAAACAAGGTCAAGAAGTTGTCAGTGATAAAAATATGTATATAACGATTAATCCAAATGCTAAGAACTTTGAAAAAGGCAAAGATATAAAGGGAGAAATCATGGTCACAGGTTCCACTTCAGTAGCGCCACTGATGGAAAAGCTTGCTGAAGCATATATGAAAATAAATGCCAATGTCACCATTAAAGTTTCATCAACAGGTTCATCAGCAGGTATGAAAGATGCCATAAACGGAAACAATGATTTGGGTATGGCTTCAAGGGGTCTTAAAGAAGAAGAAAGTGCAGAACTAGAACACACTGTCATTGCAAAAGATGGTATTGCAATGATTGTAAGCGCTAATAGCAGCCTTGAAAACATAAGCATTGATAATATTATAAAAATTTATAAAGGTGAAATAAGTAAGTGGGGAGAAATGAAATAAGTAAAAATGATTACATTGATAAAAAATAAGAGGAATGACAAGGATAAAAGAGGACTAGAACAATTTGCAAAATTTGTATTTATCATCGCTACTTGTACATCACTAATTGCCCTTGGCTTCATCATATACTTTATATTTTCTCAGGCAATTCCAAAAATTATGGAGATAGGGTTGTTCCACTTTATTTTTGGAGGAGAGTGGAGACCAACCTTTGAACCACCTAAATACGGCATACTTCCCATGATAGTTGGCAGTATATACGCAACAGCTGGTGCCATTGTTATAGGCGTCCCCATTGGACTAAGTGTATCGATGTATTTAGCATTTTACGCACCTAAAAAGTACTACTTCTTTTTAAAATCCTGTATCAATTTACTAGCAGGTATTCCCTCTGTCGTATATGGACTGTTTGCCCTAACCATTGTCGTTCCAGCGATAAGAACTCTATTTGGCGGTGCAGGACTATCACTACTAGCAGCAATCATTGTGCTTGCATTTATGATACTACCTACTGTAATTACACTATCAGAAGCTGCTCTTAAAGCAGTGCCGAGAGTACACTATAACGGAGCAATAGGACTAGGTGCCAGCAAGGAAAGAAGCTTATGGACTGTTGTCTTACCAGCTGCTAAATCTGGTATCTTTTCAGCAATAATACTTGGCATTGGCAGAGCTATCGGTGAAACAATGGCTGTTGCCATGGTGGCAGGAAATCAACCACTCATACCTGAGAGCCTATTAGATGGCATGAGAACCATGACCATCAACATAGTATTAGAAATGAAGTATGCAGGATTTGAACATACAAGAGCTTTAGTTGCAACAGGCGCAGTCTTATTTGTATTTATACTACTTATCAACCTAACATTTAATTATGTTAAAAGCAGAAAAGGGGCTAGACTATGACAAAAGGACAAAAGATTTTTTCTACCATAATGAAAGTAATGACCTATTTAACAGGTATTTTAACTTTTATTATACTTGGTGGAATCATTGTATACATTTCATATAAAGGTATCCCTATGCTCAAAGCTAGTATGTTTAGCATACACTATACCAGTGAAAATCTCTCCATGCTTCCTTCCATCATTAATACCTTGACCGTTATTATTATCGTCCTTTTAATCAGTATTCCCATTGGCATTTTTACAGCAGTATATTTAGTTGAATATTCTAAAAAGGGTGGATGGTTTGTCAAATTAGTCAGACTCTCAACAGAGACACTACAAGGGATTCCATCTATTGTCTTTGGTCTATTTGGTTATATATTTTTTGTGACAACTTTAGGACTTGGTTATTCCTTAATAGCAGGTGTCCTCACTATGAGCATCATGGTATTACCGCTAATTATCCGTGCTACTGAGGAAGCTTTAATAGCAGTAGATGATAGTTACCGAGCTGCCTGTTATAGCCTTGGTGCTAGAAAACTTCGAACGATATTTGTCATTGTTTTACCTTCTGCTATAAATGGTATTGCGTCTGGAATCATACTTGCAATAGGCAGGATTTTTGGTGAAACTGCTGCACTGATATTCACTGCTGGAGCCTATGCTCAAATTGCAAAACCAAGTCAAACTGGCTCTACCTTATCTGTTTTTATGTGGAACTTGGTAGGTGAAGGACATCATACAAAGGAAGCCTATGCAGTCGCCTTTGTCTTGTTGATTATAGTTATCTTGATAAATTTATTATCTTCAAAGTTTATCTCAAAAATAGGAGTTGTTAATGAATAATAGTATTATTAAAACGGTGGATTTTAGCGCTTTTTATGGAGACTTTCAAGCAATAAAAAACGTCTCAATGGACATTGTGGAAAACAAAGTCACGGCATTTATTGGACCATCAGGATGTGGTAAATCTACACTATTAAAGTCCATGAATCGAATGAATGACCTGATAGAAGTCTTTCATAAAAAGGGAGAAATATATTTAGAGAATAAAGAAATTTATTCTGGATATGATGAATTTAAGCTCAGAAAAGAAGTGGGCATGGTATTCCAACAACCAAATCCTTTTCCTAAATCAGTATATGACAACGTTGCATTTGGACCACGAACGCATGGAATTAGAAACAAAGCCGTATTAGATGAAATTGTTGAAACGTCTTTAAAACAAGCTGCCATATGGGATGAAGTAAAGGACAAACTAAATCAATCTGCCCTAGCTCTATCTGGTGGACAGCAGCAAAGAATTTGTATTGCCAGAGCAATAGCAGTCAAACCCAAGGTTATATTACTAGATGAACCTACTTCAGCACTAGACCCGATATCCACAAACAAAATAGAAGAACTGGTGATGCAACTAAAAAAAGACTATACCATAGTCATCGTTACTCACAACATGCAGCAGGCTGCAAGAATATCTGATTTCACCGCTTTTTTCTTAATGGGTGAACTCATCGAGTATGCGAAAACTTCACAACTATATTCTTCACCCCAACATGAGAAAACAGAAGACTATATCACTGGTCGATTTGGTTAGAAAAATAAAAAAACAATGGAGAATTTAAAATGAATAAGAGAATCGAACGTGGCATAAAAAATATCAAAGAAGAACTCGCCAATATGGCGGCTCTATGTGAATCAGCCATAGAAACAGCTATAAACTGTGCCATTTACTTTGACTGTACTGAGATTGACAAGGTATACGAACTTGAAATAGAAATTGATAAATTAGAAAAAGACATAGAAAACAAATGCATGAGGCTACTCCTTCAGCAAAACCCCTTTGCTTCTGATTTTAGAATAATATCTTCTTCTCTTAAAATGATTTCTGATTTTGAGAGAATAGGAGACCAAGCGCTTGATATAGCAGAAATCTCTAAATACATTGTTTCCACTGATTATCAAGGTTCAATTATAGTAAAAAACATGGCTAAAGAAGTGTCAAAAATGCTAAAGATGACGGTAAATGCTGTCATCCATGAAGATGCAAATACAGCAAAAGAAATCATTAAAATGGATGATATAATTGATACGTATTTTAATGATGTAAAATATGATATAATAAATTTACTATATAAAGAAAAAAGCTACGGAGAAATAGGACTGAATTTATTTTTAATAGCAAAATATCTGGAACGAATTGGTGACCATTGTACCAATTTAGCAGAATGGGTACTCTACTTAGTTACTGGCAACCACAATGAAAGAATAATCACTTTAGATAATCATTCTTAAAGTGTAGAAAGGATAAGCGTTGATTGTTTTTTTAGAAGATGACAAATCAATAAGGGAATTAGTTATATATGCTTTAGAAAAGGCTGAATTTAATGCCATTGGTTTTGAAAGCTATTCTGAATTTAAAGACTTTATAGTGACTAATCCTATTTCATTGATACTACTTGATATCATGCTACCAGAAAAAGACGGAATTGACATTCTAAAAGAACTCAAACAAAATACCAAAACCTTTGATATACCTGTTATTATGCTTACAGCAAAGGACCAGGAATACTATAAACTAATTGGCTTAGACAGTGGTGCTGATGACTATATCACAAAGCCGTTTAGCGTAATGGAACTGATATCAAGAATTAAAGCAGTATTGAGAAGAACAAATAATATAGAGCACTTAGAGTATGCAAATATAAAGATGTATGACAGTAAACACCTTGTCACTGTTGATGATGAGACAATTGATTTAACATTAAAAGAATATGAGCTATTAAAAATATTAATCAAAAACAAGAACAATGTCCTATCTAGAGACCAGTTATTAAACGATGTCTGGGGATATAATTTTAATGGTGAAACAAGAACGGTAGACGTTCATATAAGAACAATTAGGATAAAACTAAAATCAGCTGGCAAATGGATAAGGACAATACGTGGTGTTGGCTATGCCTTAGGGGGCTATGATGAAAAAAAAGATAAATAAATATCTCATCTTATCTTCTATTCTAGTCCTAATACTTGCACTGACTGTATTTATGTTTGTTATCTATCCTCACTTTATAAAAGCAGAGACAAACAATCAAAAAATAAAACTAAACCTATTAGAACAATCATACAATCTAAACGGTTTATCATACTTTCATCATTTAAACAGTTATGATGATAGAATCACTATTATTGATGCAGATGGTACCGTTCTATTTGATAATGAAGTAGATAAGGATGAAATGGATAATCATCTTGAAAGAGAAGAAGTAAAGGGTGCCAATCAATATGGTTTTGCCAGCTCAATAAGGTTTTCCAATACAAAACAGGAATACCGATTTTATTCTGCCAAAAAATTAAATAATGGCGTTATCATCCGAATTTCTAAGGCAAGGATAAGCTTGATTAAAATTATATTAGGCTTATTAAAACCAGCTATTCTCATCGTCATTCTATCTGCTTTACTTGCTACTATATACTCCAAGAAACTATCTAGTAACATCATTACACCAATCAATAATATAAATCTTGAGGACCCTATCAATAACAATATTTATGAAGAACTTACGCCCCTACTGCAAAAAATAGATAATCAAATAAAGAATTTAGAGATAAAAAATTCAGAACTAAAATACATAACTGAAAATGTCAGTGATGGCATCATTATCATATCCTATGACAAAATGGTTCTCAGGGTCAACAAAAAGGCTTCTCTACTGACAGGTGTAAAGGAAAATGAATATTACCTAAACAACTGTAGACTGATTGATTACAAAGAAGCTGTTGAAAAATCACTGCTAGGAGAAAGTATTACCAAAAAAATCAACATCAAAGACAGTATCTATATGCTCATAAGCTCTTCCGTAAAACTTGAAAATGATAAGTACGGAGTGTTTATCAGCCTTCGAAATATTGATGAAGAAGAAAACAGAGAGAAGATGAGAAGAGAGTTTACAGCAAATGTATCTCATGAATTAAAAACGCCTCTTACTTCTATTATGGGAACTTCAGAACTATTTCTCAATGATATGATTAGTTCAAACGACATAAAGAAATTTGGTGCAAAAATATATAAAGAGTCATCACGACTTTTAAACATGATTGAAGATATGATTAAACTTTCTAAAATGGATGAAAACAATAAATTACTTGAATTTGAAACATTTCATTTAAACCACCTAGTATCAGCAGTTTGTAACGACCTAAATGATTGTAGAAGCAAAAAAAATATTACGATTGTCCAAAACCTAGAAGACACTGAAATAAAAGGCATAAAAAACCTAATCTACGACTTAGTTTTTAATCTCGTTGACAATGCCATAAAATACAACAAAAAAAATGGATATGTCTATATTAACTTAAGTAAAAATGAGAATATCAACATAATATTAAGCATCAAAGATGATGGAATAGGTATTGAAGAACAAGAAATAAACAATATATTTGAGCGATTTTATAGAGTAGACAAAAGTCACTCAAAGTCTACAGGCGGTAGCGGTCTAGGGCTATCAATTGTCAAGCATATAGCTATCTTACATAACTACACCATAGAAGTTGTCAGTAATGGTCCTGATAAAGGAACAGAGTTTATCGTGAAAATACCTTTGTAAAAATTACGTCGTAGCTTAGTCAACAATTGACTAAGCTACGACTTTTAAATTACCATATCACTCTAATCAAACACCTCATATCCACCATCATCATAGAATTTTAGTAGACAGTCCCATTTTCCTCTATTTTCATCCATGCACTCTCTAAAAACAGCACGCATAAAGGCTGCATCACCAATTACATGTAATGTACCTGGTGCATCAGCCATTCCTTCTATTTCATTGTCTTCATTTAGAAACTTTTCATCCACTTTCCCCGCTCTGATATCCTGCTTTGTGAGACCTATATTTTTACCATATCGGTCATAGTACTCATCAGAAAACTGAAAGAGCTTGACTTCTTTTCCTGTCTTGAGGTCTAAGTAATAGATACACTCTGAAAACTGCCCATCCTTTGAGTATCCTACATAATACAGTTTATCCTTGTGCTTAGCATAGTAACTTCCACCTCTTTGCAAAACGCTAATTTTTCCCTCTTTATCAATCTTTGAGTACTGCCCCTGATTTGGTAACCAAAAGTATACCCCATCATCATCTGCACTGATATAATGAGTAAATTTTCTTAGGAGCATTATGCGTTCACGAGTTTTGAGGTCATAAGAATATAGAGCCTCATTATCTGTAAGATACAAAACTCCTTTATAATAAGTCCCAATATCCATGCCAGATATCAAGAGCTCTAAATTACTGCCATCTAAATTCGCCCTATAAACATGTGATGTGTTCTTTTCATCTCTGAGACACAGATACATATAATTCTCTGTCACTCTGAGTCCAGAACAATAAGTATCCACTAATTTCTGACGTTCTGTACCATCTGTCTTTATCCTGTAGACATTAAAATTATCCTTGTAATTGGTATAGTATATGTAATCATCTAAGACATTGATGTCATCTGCTACATCCTCACATATTTTTGTTTTTGCACTGCCATCAGCCTTAGACTTGTATAAATACCAATTATCTAGTTCACTTCGATAATAGATGTTTCCCTTGTCATCTTCAGCAATCAGTCCACAACCAGACTGACTAAAACCTACTCTTTCGTGTTCATAGTCGGTATCTTCTGCACTAGATACATCACCTACTGTAGTCTCCGTACCACTATCTACTGTACTATCTTCTTCTGTATTACTCTCTTCTAATGTAGAAGTAACATCACTGTTATCTTCTGTTGCTTCACTCATAATATCTATGTTTTCTACACCTTCACAAGCTGTCAATGAGACTGATAATACAAAACAAATAAATAATATAGAAAGTCTACTTTTCATTTTCTCCTCCTATAGTAATAATTTCATAAAAAAGACGTTCTTCCTTGCTCTTACAAGCGGACATTATCTTTAAATGATTAGTCCAAGTCAATTGTGTCACCAGTGGTGACACAATCTCATCAATTACTTTATCGCCATATTTACTATCCAAAAGCTTTTCGTGTATATACTTTCCAACTTCCATATACATTATAATAAGTTCTTCATTGATTTTTTGATATACTCTAGTTTTTAGACGTTTCAATTATTTTAACTAAATCATCAAACTGAATACTATTATTAATTAAATCATTCATAAACTTCACCTACTTTTTCAAACATTTATCGATATAATTTTATCATCTATACGTTGTATTTTCAATATCTAATACTAATCTTTAATTAAACTGCACATTAAGATTCCACGCCTTGAAATACTATAGAAATTAAAGCAAACGCTTTTCCTACAAAGCCAACCCCCAAATGTCATTCAGAGGAGCGTAGCGACGTAGGAATCTAAGCGATTGCAATAATTTCTAGTGTTTCATAGGCTCTGAATGACAATGTGCAGTTTTAACTGAGATTAGTATAAGTCCTCATATTAATAACAATCAAAAAAGCAATAACCCGTAATAGATTATTGCTTTTTTTTAAGTATGTTTTCTTTACCTTTTCAACATTTGGTGGTAAGTTGGTGGTAAATCTAAATATTTAAATTCATATAATTATTGATATTCCTACTCTTATTCATTGATTGGTTTCATTAGTGGGAATAATACACACTCTCTGATTGGTCTATCCATTAATGTTGAGAATAGTCTTTCTGAGAAGCCAAAGCCAAATGCAGGAGGCATGCCATGTCTTAGCGCTTCCACAAAGTCCTTATCATGTGCATGTGCTTCTTCATCTCCTGCTTCACTCATTTCACGTTGTTCTCTAAAACGAGCTTCTAAATCAATTGGATCATTTAGCTCTGTATAGCCATTACCCATCTCTGAACCAGCAAGAATAATCTGCATCTGCTGTACTTTTCTTGGGTCTTCTTCTAATCTCTTTGGTAGTGGGTTGAGCTGTACTGGCTGTCCTACCAAGAATCCAGGTCCAGCTAAGTCTTTTCTGACGACCTTCCATAGCACGTCAACCATACGCCAGTAGCCGATATTTGGGTCATAGGTGACATGATTTTCATCGAGTTTTGCCGACATTTCTTCTATTGATGTATTGAAGATGTCTATGCCTAGTTTTTCTTTGATGATTGTCTCAAAGTCATAGATTTCCCACTCCTTGTCCATATCAATTTCAAAGCCCTTTGATGTGAACTTTGAAGTACCCATGACTGCCTTGACTATCTTTCTATAAAGCTCTTTGGTTAGCTCCATGCCATCCTTGTAGTCAGCATATGCCCAGTAAAACTCCATTTGAGTGTAGTCCTGTAAGTGCTCTGGACTCATGCCCTCATTACGAAACTGTCTGCCTATTTCAAATGTCTTTTCAAATCCTGCCACAAGGCATTTCTTCTGCCATAACTCACCCATTGATATTCTTAAAAATACGTCAATATCAAGTGCATTGTGATGAGTGGCAAATGGTGTAGCAGCTGCACCACCAGCTGAGACTTCAAGTACTGGTGTTTCTACTTCTAAGAATCCCTTTTCTATTAAAAAGTTTCTCACCGTGCTCCAGAAAATCTGCTTTTTGATAAAGATATCCTTGACATCTTCATTCATGATGATGTCTAAGTACCTCTTTCTGAGTTTAATTTCATCGTCAGTAATGCCATGATATTTTTCTGGTAGTGGTTTAAGTGCTTTTGATAAATGCTTGTATTCATCAGCTTTAACAGTGAGTTCACCTGTCTTTGTCTTAAAGAGAACACCCTTTACACCAATGATATCGCCAATATCTGCTAGTTCATATATTGAAAACTCTTGTTCACTAAGCCTGTCTTTTCTAATGTATAATTGAATTTTACCCTCTAAGTCTTGAATGTGCATAAAGCCAGCCTTACCCTTGCCACGCTTTGTCATAATACGACCAGCCACTGAAACTGAAATAGGGTTTTCTTCTAACTCTTCTCTAGTAAGCTCACCAAATTCTTTGACTAATTCCAATGAATGGTGAGTTGTTTCAAAACGCTCTCCAAAAGGCTTCACGCCAAGTTCTCTTATCTTTTCAGCTTTGTCAATTCTTATCTGCTCTAAGTCTGAAACATTATTGTACTCTTCAGATTGTACATTAGTTTTTTCTGACATAACTCTCTCCTTATTTACTAATTTTTAGAATTTTGTACTCAACTTCTCCAGAAGGCAAAGAAATTTTCACAGTTTCACCCTTTTTATGCCCAAGTAGAGCACTTCCTACAGGTGATGAAGACGATAGCATTCCCTCAAAAGGATTTGATTCACTTTCACCAACAATCCTATAGCTAATTTCTTCATCAAATTCATAATCAAAAAGTGTTACCTTAACGCCCACTGCTACTGTCTTGGTACTGACATTTTTTGTGTCTATTACTTCTGCGTGTTCTAGTATGTGCTCTAGTTGTAAAATTCTGTCTTCTACTTCTGCCTGCTCTTTTCTTGCTTCATCATATTCTGCATTTTCGCTTAGGTCTCCAAAGTCTTTTGCTTCCTTAATTCTCATGGCAATCTCAGGTCTTTTGACTTTGACTAATTCTTCGTATTCTTTCTTGGTTTTTTCCAAACCCTCTACTGTAATCTGGTTACTAATCATTGGCACTTCATCTCCTAAACAATTTTAAATATTACCTACTGATAAGACATTATAAATAGCATATAATATATTGTCAAGCAAAATCGTTATATTTGTGTTATAATAAGGCTCATAAAAGCTGTCATTATGTAGTATATAGAAGGAGAAGAAATGGTCAAAGTCAAATCAAAGCGAAATGATGTCCTAAAACTCATTGCCCTTGTCACTATGTTCATCGACCATGTTGGTTACTTGATTTATCCACATATAAGAACATTTAGAGTAATTGGAAGAATATCGTTTCCTATTTTTGCCTACATGATTGCCATGGGGTATATACACACATCAAGTAGAAAAAACTATGCTAAGAGACTGTTCATATATGGAGCTGTAATACAAATTGTCTTTTCCAGTTTTGCCCTATTATTTGACCCCTACTCAGCAAATCCCTTTGAAGTCAATGTCATCCTATTGTTATTTTCAGGATTAATCATCTTAAAACTCTATGATCTAATGTCTACTACTATAGAGACATTTATTAGCGAAAAAAATCTATTAACATTCTTAAAATCAATCCTTTTCATCCTCATTTTTATTGGATTTACCCTTTTACCACGACTGCTAGAAATCATCTATAGCCACATCTATATCGAAAAGTATCATACTGAATTTAGTCTACTTTTTTCCTATGGAAGCTATGGTCTAATTTTAATTCTACTATTTTATTTGTTCTATAGGAAACCTGTTCTTCTTGTCTCAGCTTTTCTTGTACTGTCTCTCTTAAGTGGCTATATTTCTTACTCTGTACACTACACTGATACCAGTGTCCATGATAGTAATATCGTAAAAGTAGAGAAAAGCCTTGCTTCTATACAAAGCCTAGATATACCAAAAAAAGCAGTGAGTGATGCAGTGTATCCTTCAAAAATAGACGCTTTAACAAATAGAATGAAAACCTTTCAATGGCCATTTTTTCAAGTTCTTGCCATAATGGGCGTGTTACTGATTATCCTACTTCAAAATAGGGCATTTTCCTTTACCATGCCAAAACGGGTGGCATATGTTTTTTATCCAGCACACCTAATTTTCATCTATATAATAAAATTAATGTTTTTTACCTAGTTTATATTGATTAAAGTATTAAAATAGAATAATATAATGATGTAAAGAATACTTATTACAATTACAATAGTATTGAGGAGAAAAAATGGAAATAAGAATACAATCAAAGAGAAATGATGTATTAAAATTAATAGCCATTATCACTATGTTTATTGACCATATAGGCTATTTTATACTGCCAGAAATTCGAGATTTAAGGGTAATTGGACGAATTGCCTTTCCTATTTTTGCCTATATGATTGCCATGGGATATATTCATACATCAAATAGAAAAACATACGCAAAAAGACTTTTTCTTTTTGGACTGATATCACAGCCTTTTTACATGCTTTTTAGTGTTAAATTCGATCCCTTCTTTATCAATCCATTTGCCTTTAATGTTATGTTTTTACTACTTTTAGGACTAGGATTTTTACACTTATGGGATCAGTTTGCCTCAAGTGCAAAAAAATTAAAAACAGAGTTTTCCATTTTCAATCTCCTAGCTGCCATATCCAATCTAATTGTATTTGTAGTTGTTGGATTTTTACCTCGAGTGACGGAAATACTATTTCAGTTTATCTACTCGTCAAAATATGATATGATGTGGCATTTTCAATTATCCTATGGCTCATATGGACTGTTTTTGATACTGATATTCTATTTATTCCATAAAAAACCAATGAGGTTAATGCTTTTCTTTGTCATCATGTCCATGATAAGTTCCTATATTGGCTATTCTGTATACTTTGCCAAAATAGAAAGACATGATACTCCACTGACAAAACTAGAAAAAAGTGTTGATGCTATTATGGATACAGAAATTCCACACCGTGTAGAACCGAATTCCAATGTAGAAAATAAATTTGACTTTTTACTTGGCAGACTAAAGACATTTCAGTGGCCATTTTTTCAATTTACTTCTCTACTTGGTGTACTCATCATCATTTTACTTCAAAATATAAGATTTGCATTTACAATGCCTCAGGCATTTGCCTATATTTTTTATCCTGCTCATATAGGGCTGATATTTTTATACAAATACTTTGAAATAGGAAAATACCTATTTGGCTCTTAACAACTAATTAGAAAGGGTTAATTATATGATATATATACTTGTCTTCTTTGGGAAAGTCGTTGAAGTAGCTCTCATGACAATGAGGATTGTCCTCATATCAAAGGGCGAAAAGAAAATTGGCTCAATAATTGCTTTTTTTGAAATATCTCTTTGGCTCATCATCATTGCAAATGTCATCAATGATTTATCCAAAGACCCTGTAAAAGCTGTCGTTTATGCACTTGGTTTTATTGTGGGAAATTATTTAGGTTCTCTACTAGAATCATGGATTGGCATAGGCACAGCCCAAGTACAAGTAATTACCAAAAAAGAATTTGAATACGACATCATCAACTCACTCTATGACAATGGCTTTGCCTACACATCTGTTGAAGGAATGGGCAAACACCATGAAAGGGCAATCATTTACACCATGGTACCTAGAAAAAATGTCAAAAAAGCTGTCAATCTGATAAAAGAAGCCAATGATGAAGCATTTATCACTGTCCATGAGACAAAACCATACATGGGTGGTTTTGGACTTAAGAGAAAATAAACAATCATAAAAAAACGCTTTATATTTTACTAAAGCGTTTTTTTATGATGATACTAATAATGATCTTTACACTGATAAACTTCGATGACAGCAAAAAGTTTATTAAAAAGAAATTTTAATCATTTTCCATCTCCAATAATTCATCTATAGATTTTGTTATGACTTTACCCTGTTCTGCTTGTTCTATACTCTGTTTTAAAGCATTCATATTGACTGAAGAAATAATTGAATGCCCTTTCTTATAAACAACAAAGATTAAAGCTATGCTCATTACTAAGAACATTGGTATTAAGTACATAGCTTTTTCTATGCCAAAATTCTTTGACATTACACCAAGTAATAGTCCCATGAGCATATTTGTTCCAGATGCCATAGTAAATATGATGCCACTTGCTCGATTGAGTTTTGTTGGAAAGTACTCTTTAATGGATAGTACAACTACAGGAAATACAATGGAAAAGAAAATACCAGATACTGATATGAGGTATAGACCAATACTGCCAAAAATAAGACCTGCTGTAAATATCACTGTAGCTACACACATAGAAATCAGTACACTCTTTAGATAACCATACTTTTCAGCGACAAAACCACCAAAAAACCTCCCTATAGAAAACGTCAAAAAGAAAATAGAGGAGTAATTAGATGCTGTGTTTTCACTGTATTGAAACGTATTCTTTATGTAATTTACTAGCCAATTACCCGTCTGAATTTCAGCTGATACATAAAGTCCAAGCCCTATAGCCATAATGCCTAAGACCAGTTTTTCTCTACTGGTAAAATCCAGTCTTTCCTTTTTTTCTTCCTGCTTTTCTTCGGTAGGTATCTTGGTAAAAAAGACCAGTATAAGAACTATTGTAATAAGTGATATGAGTAAAAAGTATATGTGACTATAAGTAAGTCCTCTATCAAGTAATAATCCACAACCTTTATGAGTAATGGTAGCACCCATGCCATAAGAAAAGTGTATCAAATTCATAATCACTGCTGAACTCTTGACCTTCATAATAGACACTAAAGTATTAATCGATATACTCACAAATGCCATCCCTGTATTTGTAAAGATAAAACTGAGATAGAAAACAAACAAATTACTTGCTGTAGCTAATAAAAATGTACCTATGATGATAGAAGTACCACCAATTAATATTAATTTTTTTCTTGATATATGCTCCAGTATTCTTCCACCTAAATAAGATGCTATCATATAGGTAAATGACATCAGTAAAAGCGCCCATCCTATGCTGACATCATTGATATCAAAGGTTGACTTAAAGATGGGTATAAAGATTCCCTTGGCATTTTCAGACATTGCTATCGTTATCATCATTGCAAATGACACAATAAGTGTCAGAATATAATCTCTCTTTTTCATATTAGCTCCTACTTGATATTTCAATGACAACAAGTTCAGGTCTGTTGTAAAATCGTGGCACAAAAGGCGTAGACTCTCTAGCAAGCCCTCTACTTATAATAAAATCTTTGCCTTTTACAGAGTAATAACCACCAGCATATTTTGGAAATATCCCCTGATTTGGTACAAATAAACCATTTAACAGATAAGGCAGTCTCCACTGACCACCATGGGCATGACCAGATAGTATTAGGTCAAAATCATACTTCACATACTCCTCTACTAGTTCTGGTCGATGAGCAAGTAATATATTGTATGAATCATTTGGTGTCTGTAATGAAGAAAGCTGTTTCTTAATGTCTTTCTTTGAGGCAGGATCTTCAATACCTGAAATCACCACTTTTTTATTATTTTTTTCAAAAATGGAAGACCTATCATCTAATATCTCAACTGAATTTTTAGTCAGTATGTTTCTAATATTTTCTAAGTCATTTGACCAATGTTCATGATTGCCATTGACATAATATGATGGATAATCACCTATATTTTCCAAAAAAATTATACTGTGTTTATAGGGAACATCATCATCAAATATATCTCCTGTATACACAATAATATCTGGGTTTTCACTATCTATAATAGAAGTTAAAGTACTCATATTCCTTCCATAGTAACAACCATGTAAATCCGATATCTGTATGATTTTAAGCTCAGTTTTTCCACTTAACTGATACCTCACCACTTTCAGTCTCATATCAAGACCTACAAGAATAAAAACTATGGCAAAAATAGCAATCAGAATTAAAATTACTTTCATTCCACCCATTCCTTAATAATAAAAAAAGGCTCAAATGCATACAAACAGAACCTTTTCACTAATATACATTTTAAATCAACATCAAAATAACATGTCAAATCCTATAAAATACTACAAAAAGTTATAATTAACCCACGCTAGATTCCTACGTCGAGCATTTTACTCTCCTATGAATGACAGCGTGGGAGCTTTATAAAAACCTATAATTATTAACTTAAAACTAGAATTACTTCAACAACATCTTCATTATTCTATTGAAATCCTCTTCAGAATAATACTCTATGCTAATTGTTTTATTTGACACTTTTACCTTTGTAGCATACTTATCCGTCAATTTTTCTTCAAACTCATAGTACTCATTATCAAACTTACTTTTAACTTTGGTACTCTTCTTTTTCTTAGTCTTTCCAGACTCTTCCAATAGTTTTTCAAGTTCTCTAACACTTAATTTTTCAGCAATAATTTTATCTAAAATATCATCCTGTTTCTGCTTATCAATACCAGCTAAGACTTTGGCATGACCACTTGATATATCCGACGATATGAGTTTGTCTTTTACTTTTTCAGAGCAGTTATTCATCACCCTTATTGTATTGGTGATATATGTTCTACTCTTACCTACCATCTCAGATACTTCTGCCTGAGTGATATTGTGAGTTTCCAGTAATGAACTATAAGCTAGTGCTTCTTCTATAGGGTTTAAATCACTTCTCTGCATATTTTCTATGAGAGAAATTTCATATCTCTTTGCTTCATTGACATCAATGATAATTGCTGGCATTTTCTCAAGACCAGCAAGCAGTGAAGCTCTATACCTTCTCTCACCAGCTATAATCTCATAACCCTTTTTCAGTCTTCTAAGAATGATTGGTTGAATAATGCCATTTCTCTCAATACTGACCTTTAATGCATCAAGTTCTGCTTTGTCAAAGTGCTTTCTTGGCTGAAGTTTATTTGGCTTTATCAGATTAATGTCTATTTTTTCTATATCACTATCTTTTTGGGTATAATTTTCAAAACTATCAATAAACTCAGTATCACCCATTAGGGCTTCAAGCCCTCTTCCCAATGATTTTTTCTTAGCCACGTTTTATAAACTCCTTTGCAAGTGCTCTATAAGCCTTTCCACCTACAGAATTTATATCAAAATAAACGATAGGCATACCATAACTTGGCGCTTCAGCTAATCGAACATTTCTAGGTATTATGGTATTAAAGACCTTACCTCTAAAATACTTTTGAATTTCATCTAAAACTTGTTTGTTGAGATTAGTCCTCTTATCATACATTGTTATCAACACACCTTCTATTGATAGTTTTGGATTTAAACTCTTTCTTATTAATTTATAAGTATTGATGAGCTGACTCACTCCTTCTAGTGCTAAATACTCACACTGTATTGGTATGAGAATACTATCAGAAGCTGATAGTGCATTAATAGTAATCATACCAAGTGAAGGAGGACAATCTAAAAAGATATAATCATAATCATCTTTAATTTTACTGATAAGATGCTTAAGTTTATATTCTCTATCATCCATGTGAACCATCTCTATCTCTGCTCCAGAAAGCTGAGAGTTAGAAGGTATAATATCAAGATTTTTATAATCTGTCTTTATGACTGCTTCACTAGCTTCTATATCTTGAATTAATAAATCATAAAGACTAAATACAATGATATTCTTATTGATTCCAAGACCACTTGTTGTATTTCCCTGTGGATCACAGTCAATGACAAGAACTTTTTTTCCTATTGCTCCTAGGGAAGCACTAAGATTTATATTCGTGGTTGTTTTTCCAACACCACCCTTTTGATTAAATATTGATATAATTTTTCCCATTTTTTCACCTCGTTTCCATTGTAACCTTTTTTACACAATATTTCTATATATTTTTCTTTTTTTTGTTTAAAAATATTTTATGACAAAGCCACTATCACAATTTGATTTTCCTTATTTTTTATTGTGTAAAACATTGAATTTTTTGCGTTTTTTTGTTACAATTTAAAGTGGTATTTTTAGAAAATTGTTAAAAAAAATAGCAGGGTTTTTATATATTTTAAGTTAAAGTTTGGAGGTTTATGTTGATAAGTAATTATGAACAAGAGTGGAAAAAGGTAATTAAATATATTGAAGATAGAGTTAGTGTAATTACTTACAAGACTTTTTTTGAAAAATTAAATGTTATTAAGTTGGTGGATAATGTGTTTATAATTGAAACTGATATATTTGTCAAGGATAATATTGAAAACAATAATAAAGAAATTTTAGATGAAGCAATCAATAAAGTCCTTGGAGAAAATTATCACTTCTTTATCAAATTAGAAGGAGAAGATATTGATTACGACAAAATCAGTGCTTTTGTAAAGGCTAGCGAAAAAAAATCTGAAGTAAAAGAAATAAAGAAAAACCACATCAACCAATCGCCACTAAACCCTGATTACACATTTGATGAATTTGTAGTAGGTAGCAACAACCAAATGGCTACTGCTGCAGCAAAAGCTGTGGCAAAAGCACCAGGTACTGAATACAATCCACTGTTTTTGTATGGACCTGTAGGAATTGGCAAAACCCACTTAATTCAGGCAATTGCCAATGAAATGATAAGAGAAAATAAAGAAAAAGTTGTCACTTACGTCACTTCTGAAACATTTACTAATGAACTCATTGATAGTCTTCAAAATAACACAATGAGAAATTTTAGAGATAAATACAGAGAGTCAGATATACTGATTATTGATGACATACAGTTTATCGCAGGAAAAGCCTCTACTCAAGAGGAATTTTTCCATACATTCAACCATCTCTACAGTGGCAATAAACAAATTGTCATTGCTAGTGATAGACAGCCCTCTGATATTTCTAAACTAGAAGAGAGAATTGAAAGTAGATTTAATCAAGGACTTATCTGTGATATTCAAATACCTGATTTTGAGACTAGAGTAGCTATACTAAAGAAAAAATCTGATGCTGATAACTTAGATTTATCCAATGATATACTCACTTTTATGGCAAATAATCTTAAATCAAATATCAGAGAATATGAAGGAGCTCTAAAAAAGATAAAGGCTTATTCAAAGCTTACCTCAATCAAAATCAACCTTGAAATGGTAAAAGAACTTCTTAAAAACCTCATTGATGCAAAAGAAATAAAATACGTTGATATACACACTATAAAAAAAATTGTCTGTCGTTATTTTGATGTAACTGTTGCTGATATAGATTCTAAATCAAGGTCAAGTAAATACTTAAAACCAAGACAAATAGCCATGTATCTCTCAAGAGAAATACTCAATTTACCACTTGCAACTATAGGTAAAGAGTTTGGCAATAGAGACCATACAACAGTAATGAATTCATGTAAAAAAGTAACAGAAGAAATTAATAAAAATATCAACACTAAGAGATTAATTGATAAAATTGTAGAAGAAATTAAAGGGGAAAAATAAAATGTGGAAAACTACTCTATCATCATTGGAGTTTTCAACAAGTTATAAACGTTATAAACCATTTTAAATTACTGTATTAGAGTGGGTTTTATACATATTCACAGCCCCTACTACTATTACTAAGGTTTATATATATAATAAAAGAGAAAGGAATCATCATGAAATTTTCAGTGAATCAAAAACAATTAGCAAATGCTTTAAATATGCTACAACGATGTGTAGCTCAAAGAACAACGAAAGACATACTAAATAACATTTATATAAAGGCAAAGGATAATAAAATTCTTTTAATTGCTCATAATCTAAAAATAGGAATGGAAATTGAAATTGATGCCAATGTAGAAGTGGAAGGTGAGACATTAGTTGAAGCATTTTTATTTTCAGACTTTGTAAAAAGACTACCAGATGTAGATGTCTTTATCGAGAAAAACAATAATAAACTGTCAGTTAGTGCTGTTTCTTCAACGATTAATTTATTGACTGAAGACTATAGAGATTATCCGTTTCTACCTGAAATCACCGTAAAAAATGAAATTAATCTACCTTCTATTGCTATCAAAGAAGTACTTGATATGACTTTATTTTCAGCTTCTAATGACGAATCTAAAATAAGTTTAAATTCTCAGCTTATAGAGGTAAATAACAGTGAACTAACTTTTGTCTGTCTTGATTTATTCCGCGTTGCTTTGAGAAAGATAAACCTAAAGACAGATATTAATGGAGAGTACTTAATACCACTTCGTTCTATGCAGGAATTAAACAAAATCATTTCTTACTATAAAGATAATGTCAATATCAAAATGGAAATAGGAGAAAAAAATATTAACTTTATCATAGGAAATATCAAATTTACAACAGGATTAATTGATGCTTCTTTCATGAAATACAAACAAATTCTTCCTACATCTTATGACACTAGAATTGTCATTGATAGAAGAATGTTCTATGATGCACTTGACAGAGCAAATTTACTGGTAAATAACAGTGAAGACCACTCAGTGAGATTTAATATTGTGGACGATAGGCTTGAATTAAAAATCAATTCGCAAATTGGTAACTTTTTTGAAAGTATTCCTGTAGAATTAGAAGGTGTGAATTTAACAATTGCATTTAGACCAAAGTTTTGGCTTGATGTATTAAAAGTTGTAGATACTGAAAAAGTAATACTTGAATTCAGTTCAAATATTAGACCTTGTATCATGAAGGTGAATGACAATAATGACTATATTTATCTAGTGTTACCAATGAAAATTAGAGATGAAGAGTAAGTATGTATATAGAGAGTCTAAGTCTTTATAACTTTAGAAACTATGATAAATACAAGGTTGATTTTTCTGACAAACTCAATATAATCAGTGGAAAAAATGGCGTTGGTAAGACCAATATTCTGGAAGCTATTTATTTCAGTGCTTTTTCCAAATCTTTTAAGACTAATAAAGATAAGGAAATGATTAAATATGATAATGAGCTTTTAAAGACTAATATCGTTTATCAGAAAAATGGGATGAGGCAAGAAATAGAAATTGGTTTATTAGCTCTTGGAAAAAAGCAAATTAAGGTGAATGGTGGTATCATCACTAATCTATCTGAACTCATTGGCAGACTTAATGTGGTATTTTTTGCCCCAGAGGATTTAAAAATTATCACAAGTTCTCCTACTGAGAGAAGGCGATTTATTGATAGAGAGATTTCTCAAATATATGCTTCTTACTATGACAATCTCATAAAGTACAATAAAGTACTATCACAGCGAAATAATCAATTAAAAAATACAAGCAAACAATCACCAAAACTCGACCTTATTAAACTGTGGGATGATGGGCTTGTTGAGTATGGTGTAAAAGTAATAGAAAAAAGGCTTGAGTTTTTAAAAAAATTAGAATCTTATGCCAATGATATCCACAGTGAATTGAGTTCCAATGTGGAAAGTCTTAATATTGAGTACAATTCAAATATTCCACTTGGCAAACATCTTGAAGACAGCTATCGTGTTGTGCTCAATAAATCAATACAAAATGATATCAATTATGGCTATACAACAAGAGGAATACACAAGGATGATTTTACAACACTTGTCAATTCATTACCTGTAAAGGTATTTGGTTCTCAAGGTCAAAAGAGAACAGCTGCACTAGCTATCAAACTATCTCAAGTGAGTGTTATTGAAGATATAATAGGGAGTAGACCAATACTTTTACTTGATGATGTAAGTAGTGAACTAGACGCTAGCAGAAGAAATGTGCTATTAGATATTGTAAAAGATAGTCAGTGTATCATAACCACTACTGATATAAAAGATTTTTTAGATAAAAGATATATTTTTAAAGATATATCACTTTAATGTTATGGAGGAATATAAATGTCTGAAAAGAAAGACACTACGTTAAAAAATGACAACTATACCGCAGATAAAATTCAGGTATTAGAAGGTCTTGAAGCAGTAAGAAAGAGACCAGGTATGTATATCGGTTCTACTGGAGAGAGAGGACTTCATCACTTGGTTTATGAAATAGTGGATAACAGTATTGATGAGGCAATAGCTGGATACTGTTCAACTATAAAAGTCACTCTTACTGCTGATGGTGGTTGTTTGGTAGAAGATGATGCTAGGGGAATGCCTATTGATATTCACCCGAAACTTGGACTACCTGGTGTAGAGGTCATACATACTGTTCTTCACGCTGGTGGTAAATTTGGTGGAGGTAGTTATAAAGTATCAGGTGGACTTCATGGTGTAGGTGCATCTGTTGTAAATGCTCTATCAAAAGAGATGAATATAAAGATAAAAAGAGGTGGAAGTCTTTATTCTATCAGTTTTTCAAGAGGTAAAAAGACAGAAAGTTTGAAGGAAATAGGAAGTGCTGAAACCACTGGTTCTTCTACATTTTTTATTCCTGACGATGAAATTTTTAATGAAGTAATTTTTGATTATGATACTTTATATAATCGATTAAAAGAGCAAGCTTTTTTAAATAAAGGACTTCGAATCGAATTATACGATAATAGAGAAGAAAACAAGTCTGATATTTTCTATTATGAAGGTGGAATAAAGGAGTTTATCACTTACTTAAATAGAAATAGGACGCCAATTCATGAAAATATCATCTATGGTGAAATGGAGAAAGAAGGTATACTTTTTGAGTTGTCATTACAGTATACAGATGGATATCAGGACAATGTATTTTCTTTTGCTAATAATATTAATACAGCAGAAGGTGGAACACATCTAAGTGGATTTCGATCAGCACTTACCAGAACGGTCAATGACTATGCTAGAAAAAATAATATTCTAAAGGAAAAAGATGCCAATCTACAGGGTGATGATATTAGAGAAGGTCTTACTGCTATTATTTCAGTAAAGATTGAAGAGCCACAGTTTGAAGGACAGACAAAGACAAAGCTTGGAAATTCAGAAGTACGGTCTGTAGCTGATAGTGTGACATCAGATATTGTTGGTGTCTTTTTAGAAGAAAATCCAAAAGAAGCGAAGATTATCATTGATAAGTGTATAAAGGCAGCAAAAGCTAGAGAGGCTGCTAGAAACGCTAGAGAGCTTACTAGAAGAAAGGGACTTCTTGATGGATTATCATTACCAGGTAAGTTATATGACTGTCAGGAAAAGGATCCTAAGCTCTGTGAAATATATCTTGTGGAGGGAGACTCTGCTGGTGGAACGGTAAAAGATGGTAGAGATAGAAAGTATCAAGCCATACTCCCACTAAAGGGTAAGATTATGAATGTTGAAAAATCAAACTTTGGCAAGATATTTAGCTCAAAGGAAATCACATCTATGATTACAGCTTTTGGCTGTGGTATTGCTGATGAGTTTGATTTAGAAAAACTGAGATATCATAAAATTGTACTCATGACAGACGCAGATGTTGATGGTTCACATATTAGAACGCTCTTACTCACGTTCTTGTTTCGATATTTGAGACCACTTATAGACAATGGATATGTTTATATTGCTCAACCTCCCCTATATAAGATTAGCAGAGGTAAAAAAGTTCACTATACATATACTGAAAAGGAAAAAATTGACTATCTTGCTAGTTTAGAAGAGACAGCAAAAATAGATATTCAACGTTTTAAGGGTCTTGGTGAGATGAATGCTGAACAACTGTGGGAGACTACTATGAACCCTGAAAATAGAACACTTTTAAGGGTTACTGTTGAAGATGCTGCTCAAGCTGATATGATTTTTGACACATTAATGGGTGACAGAGTAGAACCTAGAAGAGAATTTATTGAGCAAAATGCAAAATATGTTACAAATCTGGATATTTAGAGGTGAATTTTGAAAAACGAAAACTTTATAAATAATATCGGAAATATTGAAGATATTGATATAAGAAATGAGATGAAAAAATCTTATATTGACTATGCTATGAGTGTTATAGTATCTCGTGCACTTCCAGATGTAAGAGATGGTTTAAAGCCAGTACACAGAAGAATTATATACACTATGAGTGTTTTAGGTCTTACACATGATAAGAAGTATAAGAAGTGTGCTAATGTTGTAGGTACAGCATTAAGTAAGTTTCATCCTCATGGTGATATGGCTGTTTACAATGCAATGGTTAGAATGGCTCAACCTTTTTCTATGAGGTATCCACTAGTTGATGGACAGGGTAACTTTGGTTCTATTGATGGGGATAGTGCTGCTGCTTATCGTTATACAGAAGCAAGAATGGAAAAACTAAGTGCTGAATTATTAAAGGACATCAATAAAAATACAGTTAATTTTAAGCCGAATTTTGATGAAGAAGAAAAGGAGCCTGTTGTACTACCAGCAAGATTTCCAAATCTACTTGTCAATGGAGCTTCTGGTATAGCAGTAGGTATGGCTACAACCATACCACCTCATAATTTAGGGGAAGTAATTGACAGCACAGTTGTCTTAATGGATAACCCTGATATTACAGATGATGAGCTAATATCAAATTTAAATGGACCTGACTTTCCTACTGGAGCAATAATGCTTGGTACAGCAGGGTATAGAAAGGCGTATAAGACTGGTAAGGGTAGAGTTTTACTGAGAAGTAAGTATGAGATTGAAGAATTAAAAAATGGAAAGTCTCGAATTATCATTACTGAAATTCCATATCAGGTAAATAAGGCTAAATGTCTTGAAAGTATAGCTGAAATGGTCAATACAAAAGTTATTGATGGGATTACAGAACTCAGAGATGAGTCTAATAGAGATGGAATTCGAATAGTCATTGAAACTAGAAGAGATGTCAATGCCAATGTGCTTATTAATCAGTTATTTAAGAAATCACAACTTCAATCAAGTGTTAGTATGAATATGATAGCACTTGTAGATGGTGAACCAAAGCTGCTTACACTGAGAGAAATTCTTCAACACTACATTGATCATCAAATTGAAGTTGAAACTAGAAGAGTTAGCTATGATTTAGAAAAAGCAAAAGCTAGAGCACATATTTTAGAGGGTTATATTACTGCTATTGATAATATTGATGAAGTGATAAGAATTATTAGAGCTTCTTACAATGATGCAGAAGAGCAGTTGATGAAGGCATTTGATTTATCTTATGAACAGTCAAAAGCAATTTGTGATATGAGACTTAGAAGGCTTCAAGGTCTGGAAAGAGAGAAGATAGAAGCAGAATTAAACGGTTTATATGAATTAATCGAACATCTGAACTTATTGTTAAATGATAAATCAGAACTCATTAGTCTGATTAGAACAAATTTACTTGAAATAAAAGATAAGTTTGGTGATGATAGAAGAACTGATGTAGAAATTGACTATACTGATATAGATGAAGAGGATTTGATTGAGGAGAAAAGAGTCAGTATCACACTGACAAAAAATGGTTATATTAAGAGAACTGCTCTTGATACGTATTCTACTCAAAAGCGTGGAGGTAGAGGTGTCACAGGTCTATCTACTAGAGATGAAGATACAGTCATTGACATTTTTACCTGCTCAACACATGATTATTTAATGTTTGTGTCCAATCTTGGTAAGTCTTATCGTTTAAAGGCTTATAGAATACCAGAATCTTCTCGTACAGCTATTGGAACAGCTCTTGTCAATTTACTAAATCTTGAAAAAGATGAAAAAATCAAAGCTGTTATACCTGTCTCTGAATTTAACGAAAATCTAGATATTGTAATGGTTACAAAAAATGGATTAATTAAGAAAACAGGTATGTCTGAGTATGATACTAATTATAGTATTGGCTTAAAGGCTATTAAACTAAGAGATGGTGATGAAGTAGTATCCTCGTTATTAAGTAATAAAGGTGATGATTTATTCATTGTTACTAACCAAGGAAAAGCGATAAGAATTAGCGAAGACGGTATACGAAGAACAGCTAGAAATACTTTTGGAGTTAAGTCTATTGCTTTAAGAAGAGGAGATTATGTTGTTGGTGTCTCTAAATATGACGAAAACTCTTCCCTTTTAATTATTAGTGAAAATGGTTATGGTAAGAAGACTATTATGAGTGAATACAGACGACAATCTCGTGGTGGTTATGGTAATTTTACTTATAAGATTACAAATAAGACAGGTAGTATTGTCTCTTGTGAGCGTGTTGATAGTGGTGATGAGTTAATTCTCGTAAATAGTGAAGGAATCATTATAAGAATTTCGGAAGAGAATATTGCGAACTTAGGAAGACAAACTAGTGGTGTTAAATTAATGAGAGTTGCAGAAGATGTAAAAGTAATTTCGTCAGCTGTCATAAAGTCTGAATTTATCAGCATTGAGTAGTGAACCACTGGTTTATTTTCTATTTATAGGTATGGATTTATTTATGTTAAGTAGGAGTGAATTATGGCATTGCTTATAATGAAACATCTTGATTCTAATTCCAAAGAAATCAAATTTGTATTAAATGGAGAATTAGATATTGATACTGCAGATAATTTAAGAAATGAAATAGCTACTTGTTATTCTGAGTATGAAAGTTTGGTATTGGATTTTTCAAATGTAGATTTTGTAGATAGTACAGGTTTAGGTGTATTAGTTAAGATAGCTAAGAGTGTTGATAACTCTTCTTTTTCGATAGTTAATGCTAAGCCCCATATTTTAAAGTTATTTAGAATAACTGGATTAATAGATTATTTTATAAAATAGGTGATATAATGACTAATAAGATTGTAATTGAAATTCCAAGATCAAGTAAGTATGTAAGCGTTGCTAGGATGAATGTTTTATCATATTGCAATATGCTCAATTTGCCAATTGATAAAATTGAAGATATCAAATTATGTGTTAGTGAGGCTTGCAATAATATTGTGCTTCATAGTCCTAGTGATGTAACACCCTTTAGAATTGAAATTTACACTTGTAAGAGTAAAATTTATGTTAATATTATTGATACCATTGGGTCTTTTGTTTTTTCTGACTATCAAGAACCAAATCTTAATGAAGTTCAGGAAGGTGGATTTGGTATATTTATAATTAGGAGCTTGGCTGATTCTTTTTCTGTGACAGATATGGAAATTGGACAAGTTATGAGTTTATCATTTCGAATGTAGGTATCTATGAATAATAAGCATATTGAAAATGAAGCTCTTTTTTATGAATACAAAAAGACGAAGGATGTAAAAATTAGAGATAAGATTATAGTCAATTATTTATATATAGCTGATATTCTCTCAAGAAAGTTTGTTGGAAGAGGAATTGATTATGACGATATTTATCAGATAGCTTCTCTTGCTCTGATATATGCAGTAGAACGATATGATGTAACCAAAGGATTTGAGTTTTCGAGTTTTGCAACGCCTACTGTAATTGGAGAAATAAAAAAGCATTTTAGAGATAAGGGGTGGATGCTCAGGGTACCTAGGCGATTGCAGGAGTTGTCAAGATTAGTCAATATCACTAGAACAAAGCTTGAGCAGTCTCTTCAGCGCGATATTACAATAGCAGATATTGCCTTAGAACTCAATTGTACCGAAGAAGAAATCATGGAAGCTATGGAAGCTAGTATGGTCTATAATACTATGTCTTTGGATTTAACTACTTCCAGTGAGTGTGGTGAAGGTGATTTAAGTTTACTTTCAGTTTTAGGTAAGGTTGATAAAGGTTACGAGGATATTGATAATAAAGATTTTATTGAAAATTGTTTAAAAAATCTGACTAAAGTAGAGCAAATTATCGTAAGGAATAGGTTTTTAGATAATAAAACGCAGGTTGAAGTTGCTAAGTTATTAAATGTATCTCAAATGACTGTTTCAAGAATGGAAAAAAAATTAATCAGTAAAATAAAGAATGATTATGTTAGATTTTGTGATGGATAATGTTCCACGTGGAACATCTAGAGGAAGGAAAATAGCTAAGTAATGAAAATATTGGTTATATATAATCCTACTTCAGGTAAGGGTAAATCAAAATATATTGTTAGGGAAATCATTGAGAACTTAGATGAATTAAAATTTGATTATTTATTGTATGAAAGTCAAAGTAAAAATGATTTAGTAGAGTATGTTGAAAGAAATTGTTCTCATTATAATGCAGTATTTGGAGTTGGTGGAGATGGTACATTAAGAGATATAGCACTAGGTATACAAAGGTCAAATATAAATATTCCACTAGGAGTTTTTCCAGCTGGTTCAGGAAATGATTTAATAAAGTCTCTTAATTTAGAGGAGCCTATAAAGAGCTTGGTAGATAAATATTTAAAAAGAAATGTGGATAGTATTTATGCATGTCAGTGCAATGAGGCTACATTTATCAATATTGCAGGTATTGGAATTGATGTAGATATATTACAAAGAAGATTAAAGTTAAAGAAGTACTTCACAGGCTCTTTTTGTTATGCTGTTGCAGCAGTTCAAGCACTTTTTTTATACAAACCAAAAAAATATAAAATAATCCTTGATGACAAAGTGATTGAAGATGAAATGTATATTGTAACAATTGCTAATGGCAAATACGAGGGTGGAGGAATGAAAATATCTCCTAATGCGGATCTTAGAGATAAGAAACTGAACATAATAATGCTGCGTAAAGTAGGTAAATATAAGTTAATAAAAGCTTTTAGTAAAATCTACAAGGGAAATCATATTGATTTGCCATTTGTTGAAGAAATTAATTCAGAGACTATACAAATTGACTTTCTTGGTAGGAATGAGTATATCAACCATGATGGTGATTTGTTGAAAGGTTCTAGTTTAAAAGCAAATAAAAATATAAGCAAAGCACTTAAAATATTGATATAATGGGGTTATATTATGATGGTGAAAGCACAAGATTGGTATAAACTACAAGAAGCTTGGAAGCAGTATTTTGACGAAAGTATAATAAGGGATGATATTATACGACCAATAATACTCCAATTGTGGCACAGAGGAAAAATTAATGGTTATAATGCTTATGATGATACTTTTAATTTTGAGTTGCAAAATAATATCATCCCATATAAAATTTTAAAGAAGAGAGTCATAGATGAAATATCTAAGGCAAAAATGAATGTATATGTAACTAATAATGAAGGTGTAGTGGTTGACAATAACTATTGTTTCACTTCACCTTTTAATTTTGAAATTGGAACTGATATGATGTCAATACCTGTGGCTGACACATCTTACCATATGTGCTTTGAGAGCCAAACAGAATATTTTGAAATAGTTGGTGCAGAACATTATTATAAGATTCTTCATGATTATTATGAAGTTACAAGGATTTGCAATATTCATGGTAGGGAGTATTTTATTACATTTACAATGCATTTAGATGATTATAACGATGAAATTCAAAATAGTATAATAAATTTGCTTGAACTTATAACAAGAACTAATGAAATAATAGATGATAGAGAAAATGAACTATATAAAACAACTGTAGTTGTGTCTAATATATTGGGGCATATTACTAATATAGTTGTAGACGAGTTAAGTATATTCAAACAATCATTATCATTGATTGACGTATATTCTAAAGTGGACTTTTCAAAAATTAGAATGTTAGAGCAGCAGATTTTAAGTACAAACCTTGGAGACTTATTTGTTTTAGAACCTATATGTTCTATTGGAAAAGATTATTTATTACATATAGAGTCTTTGGAAATATATTTAAGTAAATTAAGAACTACTTATAAGCCAAGCTTCAGTTCTATGCCTGCAGGAAACAAGGTCGATTTTAATGATATAGAAAAACGTCGTCTGACGGCTTTAATAAAATCAAAATCGAATATATATATAAATAATTCAACAGAGATGAATGTATACGAAGGTATAAAATGTCTGTTTGACTTAAATGATATAAAGCATCTTACTCCAATCAATATGGACGATAATGAAGGAATAATAGATGAATTAGTCGCATATATCAAAGAACCAAGTCTTAGCAATTTTTTTACTTATCATAGCAATGAATATTTTTATTTATACAACTTTACATCTTTAGAAATTAACTTAATATCAAAACTTATAGACTTATTACAGTATGATACAGTGTATAATGTCTCTTTTATTATTGATGTTGAAGCAAGTATAATTAGTGTTTTGCCTTCTGAGCAGCAAAAAATCTTTGATGAGGGCAATCTTAAAGTCATAAACATAAAGTTTACAAATAATTACAATTCAATACATTCTAATTTCAATAATAAAGTAAATAAAGTTAACAGTAGGTTTACATACGAAATAAACAATAACACAAATAACTTAGCTAAAATTACAAATAAAAAAACAACTAAATCTTTTCAAAATACTGATTTACATTACAGGAATTTTGATTTAAAAGAAGTTGAAAAGAGCACAATTATATCAGCAATTATTGAATCAGATAAAAATGTCAGTAGAGCTGCTGCACTTTTGGGTATATCAAGAAGTACATTTTATAGAAAAATTAAGGAATATGGAATAAGGTATTAAAATTTTGATTTTCTTTATGTTTTAAAATGGAACATATAGATTAAGGCGAAATTTCAATGGATTAAGTATAAATCATAAAATTAGCTGAAAAAATGAGTATTGTATTAGGACATGTGTAAAAAAAATTTTTATTAGGTGTAAAAATGCAATATTGGATAAATATTTGGAGTATTTTTGCTGTAAACTAGCTTGATTTTGTAAAATTAAATTTATCCAAATTAATTTTTGTATAAGCTGGTGAATACATAGAAATATAGTCAAAATAAAAAAATATATGTATTTATTATAAATAAACACTAAAAAGCTTGATTTTACAATAGTTTTAGTATAAAATATTAACAGGTAAACTCAATTTTGGAGGATGTATGTATAAAATAAAAGAAGTTGCTAATCTACTAGGTGTAGAAACAATTGAAATCCATAAAAAGTTAGTTAATTTGAGACAGGATTTAAAAGGACATACTGTTAAAAAAAATGGTGTCACATTAATAGATGAAAAGGGACTTTCTATCATTGAGAGAAGTTTTGTAGATATTGATGATGTGGAAATATTAGATGTAGTTCATAATGATGAAATTGAAGATGATGTTGTACTAGAAGTGGGTATTGATGAAGATGTTGATTCCAATATTGACTTAGATATTGATACTAAAATACTGGAGCTTAAAAAAAGTATTAACAAAACAAAAAATGCCTTGATTGAAATTGATACCCAGATTGTAAAAACGTCCAATGTTTTGCAACAGAGTTCTGTTAATTTAGAAAGTAATATTAAAAAGTTAAAGTTGCTAGAAAAAGAATTTTATAAGAATGTAAATAGAAGGTGATTTATGTATAGAGTAATAGATGTAGCTGATATGCTAGGAGTGAGTAAGGTAACAATATATAAGAAGATAAAAATGCTAAAGCCTGGTATTCTAAGTGAAATAATTGAAGATGATAACGTCACCTACCTCACAGATTCGGCTGTGATAATGATACGAAATAGTATCAAGAGAAAACATTCAAATCAGAAGCAAAGTGATAAAATGATGGAGTTTATCGAAGTCAAAATTGAATTGGATAAGATGACAGAAAAGTTAGCAGCAGAAAGACATAAAATTGAGAGTTTAAAAGTTGAGCAATTTGAGGAACTGGTTTTGATGTACAGAACATTAGAAGAAGTACTTAAAGTAAAAAATGAGAACTTGAATTCTCTTATAAAATCAGCCAATTCAATAAAAGTTGCAAATGACTATGTTAAAGAACAAATCAATGTATTTACTAAATTTTTACAAATGAGGGGTTTAGGAGGGCAAAGTGGAAGATAACAAAAATAAGGATTTGAAGGAAAATGGAGTAACATCCAATGACAGTTCCAGTGAACAAAATGTCCATTCAACTGGAAGTGATTCAAGAAATACTGATGGTAACAATCGCAGCATCAGTTTGTCAGAACAATTTGATAATCTTTTGAATAGTTTGGATATTCAAAATAGGGAGTCAGAGAAAAAAGATAGCCTTAAAATATCTTCGCCAGAAGAGAACCTAAAACCAATTGATTTTGTAGATGATGGCATTAGTCAAATATTTAAGGATTCAAAAAACAATGAAAACTCCGAGTCAACTACTTCTGCTGATATTGATAATGATAGTATTGAAACAGATATATTTGACAGAGATGATCTAGATGATCAAAGTTCAGGAATTGATATAGTGTATCAAAATGATACAGACACTAGTCTCAAAATGAAACAGGATGAAAATGAGCCAGATCAGCTCTCTACCATATTCAATGAAAGTGATAGTGATCAAGTCGATTTGTTTAGTACTAATACATTTGCTCATGATAGTTCTGCTATTAGTAGCTCTGATTTAGAGGAAAATTTTAGTAGTTTCAATACTGAGTTAACGAGTGAAAATGCTGATTTTAAAAGGGATGAAGCTGACACTGAGTTTAGTGGAGTATGGTGGAGTAATACAAGTAAAGTTGACAGTGAAGATTCAGAGGATATTAGTAAAGATAATCCTAAAGAATATGACAATTTGAATGATTATGGTATTAACTTAGCTTCTGGCGAAGATGACGAAAAAGAAAGATTACTATTTGGGAATCCAGATGATGAATCGGAAGATGAACCAATTGAGTCTTTATTTGCTGATGTTGAGAGGGGTAGTATTGATAACAACCCTATGAGTTTAGATAATTCTGAATATGAAGAAGAGCTTTCAAATTCTCTTTTCAAGGATGAACCTGTAGAAGAAAAAACTCAAGAGGAAGAAGATAAATCAGATATCAGTATATTTTTGGAAAAGGAAGATGAGTTTTTAAATTCATTGTTTGGCGAGGAGATTGCTGAAGAATCAAATCTTCCTGAAGGTGATGATGATATATTTGATGTTAAAGAAAGTGACTTGGAACACGATGCTACTATAGATGTAGAGATTGGTGAATTAGATTCACCTGTTGAGGTGGAAAGCGTTGATAGCTTTTCTGATTTTGGAAATCTTCTGGAGAATGAGGAGATTGCTGAATTAACAACTCAGGACTCTATGGATGAACTTACAACTGATGATACTGATGAGTCATTTAATATATCGAGTAGTTCTAATGAATTAAGTGATGATGATGTAGCTAAAAGTGAATCTGAAATGGAAGATGTTTCTGTTGATGAGTTATTTGGTAGTTCTGTTGAAACTGAGAATGACGTTGATGATTTACTTCGTGTTGATGAGAGTTTTAGAAATGAGATTCTGAATTCAAAGTCAAGCAGTTTTTTAGATGATGGTGATGATATTGAAAATATACGTCAATCTGAGGTTGAATCTGAAGTTGAATCTATAGAGAAAAAAAGTGAATTTGATTTGGAAAAGATATTGGATGAAGAGGAAAGTGATTTTGATTTAGACAAACTTTTATCTGATGATGAGGATGATTTTGTAAAAACACTTTTTACAGAGAAAGAGGAAAAGATAGAAGAAGATTTTAGTGAAGAGAAAGATCTTGATTTATTTAATAGAGAAGAAGAAACTTACAATGGTTTAGATTTAACTTTTGGTGGGGATGAAAAGAATAAGCTTATTGAAAAATCTGAATCTAATATTAAAGCAGATGAGCTACTTACTGATGATTCTGATAGACTGCCTAAGCCAAGTGGTTTTCTTTTAGAAGATGAGGAGCGTATCAAACAGGAAACTTTGAGAAATAGTTCAATAACAGATAAGGATGATATGTTTGAAGATTCAATTATTGCAAATACTAAAGTTGAGTCAGAAGAACATGTTACAAATAGCTGGGCTCCACAAAATGAAAGAAGAAAGAGCAGTGGTGGAAGAAGAAAAGAAGATTTACCATATATAGCAGGGGTAAATCTAGATGAACTCAACCTTGATTATGATGGTGTTGATATAAGGACTGACAATAAATTTGACTTTGAAGAGTTATTAAACAATAAGTCATTGATGACAGTCGACGACATCTATAGGAAGAAGAGACTGACAAATACTGTTAAAGATACTGTATTTATGATTGAGGTTTATGAAGGTACATTACCTGAGAATTTACCTGTAGAAGTAAAGCGTGAATCTGTCTTAAATATTTTAGAAGCAACACAACTGGATTTGAAATCGCTAATAGGTGATGCATTTAATAGAATTGATATATTGAATAATGTACTAGAAGATTTGTCAAATAAAAATGATGAATTAAATAGAACAACGTTGGATAAAATTAATGATTTGGAAAGGCAAATATACGAATTAAAAGTTGAGATGCAGAGAAGAGGCGAATACAAAGAAACTCAAAATACATCTATTAGTTATGAGATTCAACGTATTGTCAATATCGTAGAATTTATAGATCCTGAGTAATCATGGATGATAAGTATTGGATAAGGAAAGCTATTGATATTGCTATACATTCAATGGAAACCTCAGATGAGGTTCCAGTTGCTGCAATAGTGGTAAAAGATGGGCAGTGTCTTGCAACTGCTGTTAATTCTAGAATTTCAACAAATAAAGTCTCTGCTCATGCAGAAATAGTGGCAATGGATAAGGCTGCTCAGCTGACAGGTGACTGGAGACTGAATGGATGCAGCTTATATGTAACATTGGAGCCCTGTCCAATGTGTTTAGGAGCAATAGTAGAATCAAGAGTTAGTCGAGTTGTTTTTTCAGCATTTGATTATAAAAATGGGGCTCTTGGTGGTAAATTCAATATGCTAGATTTTTTGGATAAGAGAGCAAGTAAGATAGAAGTTGTAACAGGGATCTGTTTGGAAACTTATCAAAATTTGCTAAATAGTTTTTTTTCGAAGCTTAGGGACTCGTATTAGCTTCCAGTATATCAGCTCCACATTATTTTTGATTTAAACCTTTTATCTATGATTTCTCAGCTTGTGAAGCATAGAAATTAACGCGCTAGCGGATGTAAGTAACCCTATAGTTATCTAATGGACTATAGGGTTATTTTAATAAACACGTAATAAACATAGTTTATTTTAATAAATGAGATATTTTTTTGTACACAATTTTGGTTATTAGTGCTAGAATAATACCTTTTACTAGATTAAATGGAGCTATAACATAGAGCATGAGACTAGTCATATCATCTACATATGGATTGACAGCAGCAGCCATTTTGATAATAGTATCAAGGGGCATAAACTTTGTATACAGTGGGATTAAGACATAGTAGTTCATGAGTACTGCAACAATAACCATTGCTACAATTCCTGAAATTAAAGAAGCTAAAACGTGTTTTTTATCCTTGTGAGATTTATAGATTAATCCAGCTGGAATGACAAAAGCACAACCTATAATGAAATTGGCTAGTTCACCTATTCCCCCTGTACTTGTCATGCTTAAATGTATTAGGTTTTTGAAAAGTTCGACAAGAACACCTGCAATTGGCCCCATGGCAAAACAAGCAATGATTGCTGGTAAATCACTGATGTCAATTTTTAAAAAAGATGGAAAAATGGGAATGGCGAATTCAATTAGAAAAAGAACAAAAGAAATGGCAGAAAGTAGTCCAATTTTTGTCATTCTTCTAATTTTTATACTCTGTGCACTAGAATTATTCATAATATCCTCCTATCAAAATAGCCCTAATGTAATACATCAGGGCTATATTAGGACTCATTACTATCTTCTTTCATCCAGACTATACTGTCGGTACTGGAATCTCACCAGTTCAGCTTATCAGCTCGTGGACTATAACCACCGGTGGAGAATTTCACTCCGCCCTGAAGACAACTATATTTTATATGATAATGATTCTATTGTCAATTTATTTTAAAAATTAGGTCGTTGCTTTAACGTTACTTCTATCTTTTTATATCCATAGGATTGTCTGTATACTTTTAGTATTATTTTATCACCAACTTTTTTGCCCTTGATAAATTCCGTTAACTCATCAATGGTCTCAATTGGACTGCCGTCAATAGCAGTTATGATATCTCCTCTTATAAGACCACCATCAGAAGCAGCTGTATTGATGAAGACATTTTCAACAAAAATACCAAGAGGTAGGCTGAATTCTTTGGATTCTGATGCTGTTACACCTCTACCTGACACACCTAAAAATGCTCTTTCTACATAGCCTTTTTCCATGATATTTTCCATAATTTCTTTGACTTCATTGGAAGGAATTGCAAACCCCAAACCCTCTACACCTTCTTGTTTGATTTTTAGAGTGTTTATGCCAATTAAGTGACCATTTGTATCTAGGAGTGCTCCCCCACTGTTTCCACTGTTAATGGCAGCATCTGTTTGGATGAGTCTCAAATCAGAATCATTTGCCACAATATGTCTGTTTAGACCACTTACTGTGCCTACTGTTACAGTATCTTCATAGCCAAGTGGATTACCAATGGCAACCACAGTATCTCCTATTTTTAGCTTATCTGAATTCGCAAAAGAAACAGGGATGAGTTTATCGAGAAAAGTTTTTTCCAATCGTGAGACCTTGACCTTTAGTAAAGCTAAGTCTGATAAGTTGTCAGCCCCAATTATTTCAGCTTCTGTTTTGTTTTTTTCATCAAACTGCACTGTTGGCTTTTGAGTACTGTCCTCTATTACATGGTTGTTTGTAATGATGTATATATCATCATCATCCACACTAAATACAACACCTGTGCCACTTGATTTGACAACTCTTGACTGTCCAAAAAAACCATCTGCACCAACACTGTCAATTTCGACAATTGCGGGTCTGTATTTTTCTGCTATATCTGCTATGCTCATTGCCTTTGTGTCAGTCGATAAGGTTGAACCATCAGCAGTTTCAGTAATATATCTCATAGCCACTTGTTTTTGTGGTATATAGTAAGCAGCTACTCGATATCCAGCACCTATTGAAGTTCCAAGTATCAGTGCTGCTAGAAGGAGTGGCAAAAGCCTTCTGTTATCTTTTTTTCTTTGTTTTACTTCTTCCTCTACTTTAGTTTCTTGCTTTTGGAAAGAGTGAGAGCTAGTTTTTTCTTGTTGAAATGGTTGATTGTTATAACTTGTTCTATTATAGTTGTTTTCAAAATTAATAGGTTGATTAATTGGAGCAATGTTTTTATTAGCTATAGATATTTCATCATAGTATTCGCTTAAAACATCCTCTGTAAGCATATCATATTCATTGTAGTTTTCATTATCATTTGTACGTTGCATTGTTCTAATTCTCCTTTTTATTAATAGTGACAATGATTTTGTCCTTTACACTCTCTTTATTAATATCGGTAACTTTCTTTCCAAGATAATACCTTTTGATCTGAAGGTGGCATTTGCTTGATTTGTGGTTTTTAGTGCGAATCTTTTGATTTTTTTCATACTTAACAATTAAATAATCACCATCTACTATTACATCAATGTACTTAATTTTAGTTCTTCTAGTTGCTATGACATAGATTATAGCATGTTCATCTTCTGTTATTTTCACATCAAAATAGGATTGATGTTTCTTTCGAAGTGGTTTATTCATATTGTTATTAGTAGAAAAGTCATCAATACACTTGTCAAACATGTTTTCATTTTTGTTCCACAGTTTATTTTTCATTTTTTCAAACATACTAGACCCCTTTTTCAAATTTATAGGTTATTATACAATGTAAATGTGTATATTCTATTAAAGTTGAATTAAAAGTTTTTAATTTTCTTACAGTAGATTATTTGACACCACTTTTATAGTTTACGGTATTTTCTTTGCCAAATCCATGATTATGAGAAAACTTGCTTAAAATACTGGTGATGTCTTTCTCTTCTTGATTTAATTCAATTGCAAAATTATCATAACCCATTTCCATATATTCCTTTAGTCTATTGCTGTGATTTAGTGGGTTATATGAAGTGAGAGTAACTCTGCCAAATGCATCCGTATGAATTCGTGATTTTCCATTTTTCTCTTCTAAATAGTACTCATCCATATTTTTTTCACTTTTGTTAATAGGAGAGTACTCCATATTCATATATTTAATATTTCCGTAAACTAATGGCATTAATTGGCTCTTGTTCTTAATCATTGATAGGTCAGTCTTTGATAGTTCGGGACTAGGCATAATATACTTTAATTTGTCAAAAAATGATGCAGATTCTGAATTCATAACGTTTAAGTCGTAGTAACCTATAATATCTAACTTATCTTCAAATACACTTATTATACCAAGGTTTGCAGTGACAATACCTATCATATTATTTAATGGTGATAGTAGCTTACAGACTTTATCAAATTCACCTCTGACGATTGTTGGCACTTTTACATAGTATTTGTGACCCATTTTATCAATTTCTTGGAGTTCATCATAATCAATAGCACCTTCTCCACTTGAAAAAGGGTTGATACACACAGTGACATCATAGTTAAATGCATTGATATGATATTTTTTATTTATTATAACCAGTTTTATATGGTCGGATTGTTCTTGTTTATATTTTCTATTTATAATTTGTTTTGCTATTTTTCTAGCACCTTTTATGTACTTATCTTCTAGGAGATGGAGGAAGGTTCGCCTTAGAATGTTGATCGCAGAAATGCTCATAAATCCATCCTCAATATAAGGTTTATCGACTTTTAACTTAATAAAAGGACTAGATGACTTCTCAATATTACTTATAATTTTTTCTGGATTTAGTGGTTTTTTTATTGCCTTTTCTACAATTTTTCCAGTGATTTCTTCTTTGCCTGTATATATTTTCATGGGTTTACCCACTGCAAATTCAATATTTACGTTTACTGTCTTTTGAACTGGGGCATAGTTATTGATTGCCTGTTCTATTGATTTTTTTTGGTTTTGACTTGCTGTCTTGTATAAGAGATCGCCCTCTTTGTACTTGTTTGGAAATAATACTACTGTATCACCAGTTCTTGCACTTTTCACTTGTTCTTTATCTAGGAGTATCTTTGTTACAATAAAACCACCCACACCTGATTTTACACCATCACCTAGTTCTAAGTCAGTTTTTAAGGTCAGTTTGCCATTATTTATCTTTCCTAAAAAAAGTCCTGTGTTTGAGCCACCTTTTTTGGTGATGAATTCAGCACTTGGCGTAGATTCTAAGTATGTATTGGAAAATTCGCCACGCTTGAAGATTTGTCCCAGTTTTTCTATGCTGTACTTTTTGCCATCAAGGGCATTTTTATACTGTCTTACTGCTTCAAATACGTAATTTTCATTTCTAAGTCTACCTTCAATTTTAAAGGATGTCACTCCAATATCAGCGAGTTTTTTCATATCATGGATATATGACCTGTCCCTAGGGCTGATGAGATAACCACTGTCGACTTCTATTCCAGCCTTCATGAGTTTATAGGGTTTTCGACAAGGTTGTGCACATCGTCCTCTATTGGCAGATCTGCCCCCATTAAGTGATGAGAATAAACATTGTCCTGAGTAGCTGATACATATTGCGCCATGGATAAAGACTTCTGTTTCAATGCCAGCAGATGATATGTCTCTAATTTCATCAAGGCTCAGTTCTCTGGCAAGGACTACTCTTGAAATTCCTTTATTTTTGACATATTTTGCCCCTTCTACGTTGTGAATAGACATCTGGGTAGAAGCGTGTTTTTCGATTTCAGGATAGTATTTTTCTAGTAAATTGAGTAGACCAAAGTCTTGAATGATGACTGCATCAACACCTTCATTGATAAAGTCAATGCAGGTGCTTAGGGCATCCATTATTTCATCTTCCTTAAACAGTGTATTGACAGCTAAGTAGACCTTTATCCCCTCATGGTGACACCTGAGGCAGACATCGCCAATATCCTCTAGTGAAAAGTTTTCTGCACCAGCTCTAGCAGAGAATTTATCACTGCCCAAATATATGGCATCAGCCTTTGCTGCTATAGCAGCTTGTAGTTGTTTTTCTCCCCCAACAGGTGCAAGTATTTCCATAATCTCTCCCATTTTTATTATATTAATTATCTTAGTAATAGATATAGTAGCCAATCCATCCACGCTGTCATTCAGAGGAGAGCCATTGGCTCGACGTAGGAATCTAGCGTATGTTAAAAGAAGTATGTAGATAGTAAAATAAAAATCTAATATAAATTAATACAGGAGTCATTATACCAAATCCTAGAGTTTATTACAAATTTATCAAATCTGCACAAATCTGCTAAAATAAATTTGCCAAATCTGCACAAATCTGCTAAAATAAATTTATCAAATCTGCACAAAAAGGGAGAGTTCTATGGCAAAACTATTATTCAAAAGAAAAATATATGACAGGATACTTGAGTGGAAGAGGGAATATAGTGATACTACAGCCCTGCTTATTAATGGAGCTAGGAGAATTGGAAAGTCGACGATTGTGAAGGAATTCGTGAGACAAGAATACAAGTCATTTATCATTATTGATTTTTCCAATACATCAAAGGAGATAAATAGTCTTTTTGAAGATATCTATGACCTTGATATATTTTTTCAACGACTTATGCTCCTTACAAAGACAGAATTATTTGAGGGTAGTTCAGCTATTGTATTTGATGAAGTACAGTTAAATCCAAAGGCAAGGCAAGCTATCAAACACCTTGTAAATGATGGAAGATATGATTACATAGAAACGGGTTCTTTACTCAGTATTAAGAAAAACATACAGGATATTCTCATACCAAGTGAAGAGTACAAAATAAATATGTATCCTATGGATTATGAGGAGTTTTTGTGGGCACTGGGTGACAATTTGACGATGAAGTATATTACAGATGCTTTTCTCTCAGGGAAGTCACTTGGAAGTGATGTACACAGAAAACTCATGAGAGATTTTAGGCTTTATATGCTTGTTGGAGGTATGCCCCAAGCTGTCAATGAGTTTCTTGAGAGTAGAGATTTCAAGAAGGTTGACAGAGTTAAGAGAATGATACTCAGTTTATATGAAGAGGATCTGAGAAAAGTAGATAGCAGTGGCAAAGCCTCAATGCTCTTTAAAAATATACCAGCACAGCTGAGTACAAATGCCAGTAGATATATGGTTTCAAGTGTGGACAAATCATCAAGGGCAGATAGAGTAGCTGATATATTACAAGATATGCTTGATTCTATGACGATAAATATTGCCTATAACATCAATGATGTCAATGTTGGTATGGCACTGACAAAGAACCTGAGTACTTATAAATTGTTTTTGTCAGATATTGGTTTGTTTGTCACGCTCAGTTTTATGGATAAGGACTTTACTGATAATATAATATATGAAAAATTATTGAGTGATAAGTTGTATGCCAATCTTGGCTATGTCTATGAAAATGCTGTCTCACAGATGTTAAAATCAGCAGGACATGAGTTATACTATCATACATTTAAAAGAGAAAAAGATGGAAAGACGACAAGTTATGAAGTGGATTTCTTGCTGTCAAGGAAGAATAAAATTGCCCCTATTGAAGTGAAATCTTCAGGATACAATACTCATAAGTCATTGGATGTATTTTGTGAAAAATACTCAAAAAAAGTATCTGATAAATACCTTATATACACAAAAGACTATAAAAAAGACAAGGGTGTAACTCTATTACCAGTGTATATGACCATGCTATTGTAGTAGGATATGTTAAAGTAGATAATATATTATAACAAAAGTTGTATTACTGATGAGTCAGTAGATGTATAAAAACTGTGCTGTTACAATAGGTTCTCAATGACGATAGTTTAATTGAAACAGCACATTTTCTATATATTGCTATTATTTATCTAACCTTTTTAGGACGTCTTGGTATACGCCTTCAACATCACCAAGGTCTCTTCTAAACCTGTCTTTATCCATTTTTTTGCCAGTTTCTACATCCCATAGTCTGCATGTATCTGGTGAGATTTCATCAGCAAGGATAATTCTTCCATCTGGTGTTTTACCAAATTCAAGTTTAAAGTCAACAAGGGTCAAGCCCTTTTCTAGGAAGAATGATTTTAGAAGGTCATTGATTTTAAATGCGTAATTTCTGATTTCTTCAATCTCCTGCCAAGTAGCTGCACCTAGTGCAATAGCATGATAGTCGTTGATGAGTGGGTCACCTAAGTCATCGTCCTTGTATGAGAATTCAAATACAGGTTCTGCGATTTTAGTACCCTCTTCAATACCTAGTCTTTTTGCCATTGAACCTGCAATAATGTTTCGGATAATGACTTCAAGTTTGACGATTTCTACCTTTTTTACTACCTGCTCTCTATCTGAAGTAAGCTCTAAAAAGTGAGTAGGTATGCCGTTTTCTTCTAAATAAGAGAAGATAATAGCAGTCATTTTGTTGTTTACAACGCCTTTGTCAGCAATCGTTCCCTTTTTTTCTCCGTTGAATGCAGTAGCATCGTCTTTGTATTCTACAATGTACTTTAATTCATCGTCTGTCTTAAAAATTTTTTTTGCCTTTCCCTCATAAAGCTGTTCTAGTTTTTGTATCATGATGTTCCCCTTTCTATAGAGACCTTATTTTTTCATCTTTTTTGATGACTTCGTCACGCATTGTTTTCTTCATATTCTTTAGTACAGAATCAAGTTCTGTATACTTTAGCGCCATCATCTGCATGGCAAGTATGCCAGCATTTTTTGCGCCATTGATAGCAACAGTTGCTACAGGAACACCTGAAGGCATCTGTACTGTACTTAGTAGAGAGTCCATGCCATCCATAGTGGAAGACTTGATTGGAAGTCCAATCACTGGCTTAGTCGTAATAGAAGCCACGACACCAGCTAAGTGTGCTGCCTTACCAGCAGCAGCAATAAACACATCTGCTTCACTGTCCATTTTGCTCACAAAATCATGAGTTTCCACAGGTGTCCTATGTGCTGACATTACTCTTTTTTCAACAGTAATTCCGTTTTCCTCTAGTACCTGAACTGCACCTTTAACAACATCGTAGTCAGAATCGCTTCCCATTATTACAGCTACTTTCATTTTTATCCCCCATAAAATATTTTACACCATTTTCAAATATGCCGTTGTTGTAATTTGCCTTGTTGTTGATGTATAGACCTGAGTCCACCCTCTCTGAATGCCCCATCTTGCCAAGCACTCTGCCATTTTTACTGATAAGTCCTTCAATGGCATACATAGAAGAACTTGGATTGTCTTCTCCATCCATTGTTGCTTTGCCGTTAGCATCTACGTATTGAGAGAAAATTTGACCATTTTTGACAAAGTCTCTATATACGTCTTTATTTATCATTACCCTGCCTTCTCCATTTGAAACATAAACAGTGTGGATATCACCTACATTTAGTCCATAGAGCCAAGGACTATTGACACTTGCTATTCTAGTATTGACTGATTTTGATACGTGCCTTGCTATCTTGTTGTAAGTCAGTGTTGGTGAGTCTGTATCAAGGTCTGAGATGCTATCATGTTCAAAAAGCCCCAGTTTTATCAGCGCTTGAAATCCATTGCAAATACCGATAATCAGTCCATCATCTTCGTTTAGATGTCTGTCTATAGCTTTTTTTATCTTTTCATTTCGAAAGACAGTTGCAATGAATTTAGCACTTCCCTCTGGCTCATCACCAGCACTAAATCCGCCAGGTATGGCAATGATATTGCACTCATGTATCGCAGATTCAAATCGGTCAATGGACTCTTTGATGTCTTCTATTGTCAAATTCTTAAAGACTTCTGTTCTGACTCTTGCACCAGCTTTTTCAAATGCCCTCTTGGTATCGTGTTCACAGTTTGTACCTGGAAATACTGGGATAAAGACAAGTGGATTCATGCAGTATTTTGACTTCATCACATCCTTGACATTATGAGATAAGGTTTCTATTTCTTCTTCGCTTCCCCTAGAAATCTCATAAACACTGTCAAGACCATTTTTGTAAATATCTAAGAGGTGGTCTATATGATAGTTTATTCCCTCAAAGTCAAAACCACCAGTTGTGTTTGTCTGTCCAATCTTGATGACAGGAAGGATATCTTCTAAGTTGTCCCTACTCTGTATTAGGATAGAGCCATAGTTTTTAAGAACTTCATTGTTGATGTTAGCGTTAAAACTTATACCTACGCTATTGCCAAATCCCATTTCCATGGCATTGATGACAAAGCCTTTGTGGTCTACTGCCTTCATGCATAGAATCTTGTCTTTGTTTTGTAAAATGGTATCATAGGCTGACTTGACACTGTCTAAATCTAAACCACCTTCTTCATTTCTTTGAAGATTTAGCATATAGATAGAAGAGTCCACATCCTCTAAGACATTTGGTATTGGCATATCATTAGATGTACTCACTGCAAATGAAATTAGAGTAGGTGGTACATTGATGTCTTCAAAGGTACCACTCATGGAGTCCTTTCCACCAATCGCAGAAATTTCAAAAGCATCTTCTACATGTAGTGCGCCAAGTAGTGCTGAGAAAGGTTTTCCCCATTTGACAGGGTCGCTACCTAGTTTTTCAAAGTACTCTTGGAAGGTAAGTCTAGTTTTCTTGTAGTCAAATCCACTAGCCACAACTCTAGCTATAGAGCCAAGTACAGCATAGTAAGCACCATAGTATGGCGAACGTTCTGCTAGGTATGGGTCGTAGAAGAAGGTCATGAGACTCATTGTCTTTGAGTTTTGGTCTCCTACTGGTATGTAGTGTATCATAGCATCACTTTCTGTGATTTGATTTTTGCCACCTAGTGCTGCTGTAACTGTTCTAGCACCAATGCTACAGTCAAACATCTCAATGAGCCCTTTTTGTGATGAATTTCTGATATCTGATAGTTCAGAGCTTAGGTTTTGCAAGTACATTTCGTCAACGCCAAAGAAGAAGTCTGTTAAGTTTTCTGATTCTTCTACAGCAATGCTCATCTCTCTAGGTGCTCCAGCAGAGTCTATGAAGTCTCTTGATATATCAAATACTGTTTTACCGTCAAATTTCATGATGAGTCTGCCAGTATCTGTCACTGTGGCAATGATGTTAGCCTCTAGGTTTTCTCTCTCTGCTTCTCTTATAAATTCATCTGCATTTTCCTTGGCAACAACGACTGCCATACGCTCTTGAGATTCTGATATAGCAAGCTCTACAGCATTTAATCCATCATATTTTTTGGTCACTTTATCTAGGTTTATTTCCAGAGAATCTGCAATTTCTCCAACTGCGACAGCAACACCACCAGCCCCAAAGTCATTGCATCTCTTGATCATTTTTGATGCCTTTTCATTCATAAATAGTCTGATTATTTTTCTCTCTGTTGGTGGATTTCCCTTTTGCACTTCAGAAGAAGAAGTGACGATAGACTTTTCATCATGTGATTTTGATGAACCAGTAGCTCCGCCAACACCGTCTCTACCAGTTCGTCCACCTACTAGAATGACGACATCACCTTTTTCAGGAACTTCCCTGATGACATTTTCTTTTTTGGCAGAGGCAATGACAGCACCTACTTCCATTCTCTTTGCTAAAAAGCCCTCATGGTAAAATTCTCGGACAAGTCCAGTAGCTATACCCATTTGGTTTCCATAAGAAGAGTAGCCCTTGGCAGCATCTCGACATATTTTATACTGTGGGAGTTTTCCTTCTAGTGTATTTGAAATATGAGCCTTTGGATTTTCAGCACCAGTTACCCTCATAGCACCATATACATATGCTCTACCTGATAGTGGGTCTCTGATTGCGCCACCTAAGCAGGTAGCTGCACCTCCATAAGGTTCTATCTCAGTTGGGTGGTTATGTGTCTCATTTTTAAACATCAGTAACATGTCCTGTTTTGAGTCATCGTTCATGGTGACAGGTATATTGATACTGCAAGCATTGATTTCTTCTGACACATCAAGGTCGTCCATTTTGCCAGCATTTCTAAGCACTTTGGTGTATATTGTTGCCAGCTGCATGAGGCTGATGTCTCTATTTTCGATATTCAAGTCTTCTCTGTATTGCAAGTACTTATTGTAAGTTTCTATAAGTGATTTGTTGTTTTCACTCTCAAGGCTTATTGATTTTATTTTGGTGTTGAATGTTGTGTGTCTACAGTGGTCAGACCAGTAAGTATCAAGCACTCGAAGCTCGACTTCTGTAGGCACTCTGCCTTCTTTTTTAAAGTAGTCTGCTACCATTTTTAAGTCATCAGCATTCATGGCAAGGGACATCTTGTTGATGTAGTCATCATAGTCTTTATCCTTTAGATTGGCTAATTCATCTAGTTCTTTAACAGGTTTTACTTCTGCATCATTTTCAAGAAATACGGTTAAATCATTGGTGCTGATTTTTTCGTTTTCTATTGGATTGACAATGATTTTTTCAATTTTTTTCTTTGTCTCATTACTTAGATTTCCCTTGAAACAGTATAGTACAGCAGTCCTAAGGTCTATGTTCGATTGTTCAGTGAGTATGCTGATGCAGTCAGCACCTGACTTTGCTCTGAGGTCAAACTGTCCAAGCAGTGCTCTGACTGGAAGAACAAAGTCATAGTCATCAAAATTCATGTTTTCCTGTATGACAATGTCTACATTCTGTTCAGAGAGTACATTGTTTGATACAAGGTCTATATCTATCTCACTATCTGATTTTATAAGATAGTGATTGACTAGTTTTAAACTTAAATCTTCTTTTATGTCTAGTATACTTTTAATGCTTTCTAGTTTTGAGATAGAGTCAGCATCAAATCCATCTCTCTTGTGTACAAAAACAGAGTATAACATTTTTACCTCCAAATCGGCTTAAAATTAATAATTTAACTTGATTTTAACACAGTTTGATATATAATAATAGTTAATGATAGGGATATGTATATTATTATTACTTATAATATTCATGATGAGGAAAGGGATAGGATATGAAGTCAAAGCTAGACAATTACAATTTCTTTTATGAAATCGTTAAAAACAACAGTTTTTCCAAGGCAGCTGAAAAGCTCTATGTCAGTCAGTCATCCGTTAGTCAGGCATTGAATCGACTAGAAACTGATTTAGGTGTTACCCTCATTGAGAGAACAACAAAGAAGATGAAGTTAACAACTGCTGGTGATATGCTATACAAACAGGTCAGTAAGAGCATTGATGCCATAAAACATGCAGAACAAAATATTGAAGACATCATTAATCTAAAGATAGGGAAACTTGATATTGCTGTCAATGACACAATTTGCAGATATTTTTTGATGCCTAAGTTAAGTCGCTTTATGGATAAGAATGACAGCATCAGTGTAAAGATTATCAATAGACCATCAAAGAGTTCTCTCAGCGCTTTGGAAAATGGCATTGTAGATATTGCTGCTGTGAATAAGATTCCTGGGATGAGTTATAGAGATTACAATACGATACTTGAATTTGAGTACAATGAGGTCCTCATAGCCAGTAAGGACAAGGATTTTTCTCATATCAAGACAAAGGATGATTTAAAGTCGGATGTTATGATTGTACTGGAAAAGGGAACAACCACCAGAAAGCTGATTGACTATGAGTTTGTCAAAGACCATATTAGCTTTAATCCAAAGATTGAAGTCACAAGTGTGGATTTGATTTTTGACTTTGTTAAAAATGGCTATGGCATTGGTGTGGTGCCAGACTATGCTTTTGATTTTTACGATGGTATTGTTAAGATAGATGGGCTTCTTCCAATACAGTCACGAAGAATTGCGTTAATCACCAAGAAAAATCATCCAATCTCAATAGCTACTAAAAGTTTTATTGATTCCATCGTTTCTACAAACGAAGAGGATTAGTATTATATTTATAGATAAAATCTTTTCTTTTTCTAGAATTTATCCCCCACGCTGTCATTCAGAGGAGAGCCGAAGGCTCGACGTAGGAATCTAGCGTGGGTAATAAAACTTATTTTATAAAAACTTGCAAATGCTAGATTCCTACGTCGCTACGCTCCTCTGAATGACATAAAGGATTAGCTTCGCAGAATATGCATTTGCTTTATTTGCACAGTGTTTTAAGCTGTGCAATCTCAGTAGAAGGTTAAAGCAGATTAGTAGTATTAAGTTAGGAAAACGGAGGCAAAATGAAGCGCAGCGTTTTACGCCATATAGCCATATTGATTATATCACTGAGCATTATCAACTTATTACCAGTTTTTGCTGAAGGTGATGAAGACTATCAGATAGAAATGCTCTTACAGGATGCAAATGATTATATTACATCTACCTATGGCATTGAAGACTACTATCCAGATTATGTTGTAGTTCAGGGAAAGAGACACTATGTAAACCTTGATATCTATGCAAAGTATAGAGTTATTACTTATTTTTCTGATTTATCGCTCTCTAGTATAAATAAGGCAAAGGATATTGTAGAGTATAGTGGAGAAACTATTTATCGATATATAGGCTATACTTCAACGGGTGAAAAGTATTATAATTCAATGTTTCCTGCAGATACTTTTTATAATAGTTATTCTTCATATGTCTTGGATACTGTAAATGATGATGTGCTTTCTAAAATGCCAGATAATATAAAAGATGGCTTTATGTCAAATTTTTTAAAGTCTGCTTCAGAAGATATTTATGCTGCTATTGAGCGTCACTATACAATGAGAGCATCTCTCTATGATAAAGATAAAATTGATGAATTAATAGCTGCTAGAAAAAAGGATTGGGATCTTTTTTTTTCTAGTGTAGATAGAGACTATTGGGCTGGCAAGATTAAAATAGAATCTCTTCCAAGTCCAGTGAGTAAAGGTGTTGTACTTCTAACTCATGGAAAGTACTACTATACCATTGATTTAAACTATGAAGAAAATGCCTATGGCACCCTATCAGTTAAACACATTCCTGTTTCTAAGTCCTTGACAGGATATATTCGCTCTTATACTAATGCCAGTATGTCAGATCATGATTATACACTCAGTTTAGAGGATGGTGATACTCTTGATATCAGTGCAGATGAGGTAAAGGGATTTCGAGTAGTTGGTTATGCCTTTTTTGATGGTTATCACAACGAGTATCATGACTTAGAAGCTGGAGAGGACATAGGTCTCTTTGTGATTGCAAATAGTTATATTTACAAGTACTTGTATAATCCAAACACACTCAGTCCAGTTCTTGTGTTTTACTATGAAAAAGAAGAGGAAGAAAACCTCCTTTCAACAAATGGAGAAGTAGTTATATCCAGTGATGTGTATGATGTAGCTAGGGCAATACCAAGTTCTGAACCAGTTACAGTAGAGGCGAGAAATATTAGAAAGTACATCAGTAATTTTGATATTTCAACGATTAGAAAGCAGTTAAGTGTAGAAGTAGACTTTGTAAAAAATGGCACTTCTCAAACATCACTAAAGAAAAACCTATACTATGAATACGCTGTATTAGATAGCTATTATCTGTTTTACCTTCAGTCTGTTTTGGTCAAAAATAACAAGCTATCAACAGGGCTTGTGAGTCTAAATAATTCTGAACCAATAGACTATAGGATTATAAAGCATGGTGAGCATCAAAAGATTGATTTTAATTACAGTGGTACTTATGATGTTGATTTTGTAGTGGATGGTGATAGGGTAAAGATTGATGTAAGTATTCCAGATGATACAGTGTATATAAGTCTTGAAGATAGGCAGAAAATACTTGCTGATCTTTTACACGCTATCAAGATTAAGGTAAGAAATGACTTAGTTTACTTAGATGGTGATTTTATTTTATCAGATGAATTTCAGGAAAGTAAAACGCTTGGCAAAACCTCTCCAAATGAAAAATACATCACACTCTCAGCTGGGAGCAAAATAGATGATAGGGCTAAAAATGGACTTGGGACAACAAGTGCTAAACTTGTCTATCAATATATATCAGGAAATAGACCTGATATTTCTGCTACAGTGACTGGTAATTCAGTATTGGTGCATACGCCAGTATACAATAATACCACGATAGACTTTGACCCAGATGTGGACCAGAGAGCTTATGACAAAAAAATTCCAGCCATGGTCTTAGACAGAATTTATAAGATTTCTCTATCTAGTGAAGGAAAGCATATTGAGGAAAAGGGTTACAGTTTTAGAGATTATAATAAATATGTGCAGAAGAAGTTTATCATCCTTCCATTTGATGCCTTTGTGGCAAGTGATAGGGCACTTCTGGAACAGCAACAGCCTGAAGCTCGTCTGTTTAGACCAAAAAATTCTAAAATTGCAGTGAATGTGGGTTTAAAAGAGATTTATGTAAAACCTGCCCCTTGGGCAGTAGAAGGACAATACAACATACGCTCTATCTATGTGGCTATCAATTCTGGTGGTGATGTGTCTATTGCTGATACTGCGAATTTTGATAGGGCATATAATTCAGCTGAGAAGTCATTTGATGTGGATTTATGTGGAAAACTTTTTGCTTTTACTGTTACTTCAATAGAAGACCCCCGTTTTAAAGATGAAAGCTATGTCGTTAATAAGCATTTAGCCTCTATTGGAGGAAATAAGGTATTTAGTCTACCTATTAAAGCACCAAATGGTAAAGAGAATTTGTTTTCATCTGTAAAGTTGGGTTACCCTATCGAATTTACTGTCCGCTCTTGTGGCACATATAGAAACAAGGACGACGTTGTAGTAGCAGAGCCAAAATTCATCTATGTAGATACTGGTGGTGTAGTCCATGAGAACATTGCCCTATTTACCTATGAGAAGGGAGAGTATATTCCCTTTCAGTCAAACAATGCTGTTTACTACGATAAAAAATCAGTGATTTCAGCCTTGAGTGATACCCCAGAGAGACATAAGACCATGCTTGCCTATTCTGATTTATATCCTTTGTACAGTGATATTAGTGATATCGTGTACAAAATTATTTCAGCTAGAGAAGTATTTCGATTTAGTCCAGCTTTGTCTATTTCAACTCCTGCATTTAGGCTGTTTAGTGGTGATGTATCAAGGGATTATCCAGTAGCTGAGAGCCTTCAATATAGTGGTGTTCAAGATTGGAATTTTATTCATGGACTACCCAATAATACCGTTGTGTTTTTAAAGGATGAAGCAGGTAAAATAGATTATAGGTCTAAGTTAGAAACAGGTTTTATTGGCGTGTACTTTGACCTGTATTTAAGTATTGATAAGAATAAACATGGTGCAAGGCTAAAGTACAAGACAGATAGTCAAAATCAGTGGAAGATAGAGGGTTATCGATATGATAAACCACTAGACAAAGAGATTGTTGTCTACTATAATCTAAGCAAAAAAGCAAGTGATGACATTAGTTTGTATTAAATTAAAATAAAAAGGAGAAAATATTGAGTAATGTTTTAAAGCGTACAATTGTTGAGTCACTGGTAGCTGTAGCACTATCTGTTCTCTTCTCCATTGTTCCACTATATCAGACTGCATCAAGTGGCGTGATAACTTTTATGCCTCTTCTTCCGTTATTTATATTATGTCTAAGATGGGGAGGTCTAGAGTCACTTCCTGCTATAGTTGTTGCTTCACTAATCAGTGGATTATTCTTTACCAAGGATATTTATGTCCTAGTTTTATATTATCTAATCCCCTACTTAAATATAGCGATTACAGATTTTTATAAATCTCCGAAAAAGCCAAAGCTAGAAATTTTGTTTTTAGGGCTATTTCAATTGTATTTTTTATTATTTGTGACTAGACTAATAGCAAGTTATTACCTATATAGCAGTTATTATCAGCAACTGGGGTTAAAGGGCATGGCTTTTGCCAATGGTGAATACCTCCTTATTGAGTGTGCGATTACTTTGGTAGGAGTGTTGCTTATCTATTTCGTTGATGAGAAGGTTTGTAGGTACCAAAAATAGCGATGATATATACCACTTCTTAAACTGAAATTTTTTATACGGCTCTTATAAATTTTTAGTTTTTCCTAGACTTCCGCAAGGTACATCCATGTACCGTGCTCAGAACGGATACATCACGTATCCGTCACGGAAAATTCTAAAAATTTTCTCATAAGCCTAAAAATTTCAAAGTTTTCGAAGTGGTATATATCATCTTTGGCGTTGCTGGGGTATTCCTGTTTAGCGTTTCTGGAGTATTCCTTTTGAGTTCTCGCGCTGTCATTCAGAGGAGCTTGCGACGTAGGAATCTAGCGCGGGACATAAATACGAATTGAGAGATATTTCTCCCCAAAGCCGTTCACGATATTACTGCGTAATATCTCCACTACGGTTGATTCTTTGTGGCGAAATATCTCTAACAATTCGAATTTTTCAGAAAATAATTTATCGTCTTTGGCGTTGCTGGGGTATTCCTTTTGGGAGTTTAAGACTACTCTGTAAGAGTTTCAGCTTAAGATTTTATGCTATAGCAACGAGTATGCCAAAAGCTTCCGTCGTGGAGTGTATATATAAAATACATGACCAAGGAGCTTTTGGCTCACGAGTTAGCTAGAGCGTGAAAGATTAAGTTGAAATATGGAATCGAAGTGGTGCGTATTATTAAGTACGCAACCAAGAAAAGTGGGTGCAGTGACGACGATAGCGTCAAGATTTACAAGCAAAAAGAAAATTTCAAAGTTTTCGAAGTGATATATATCATCTTTGGTGTTGTTAGGGTATTGCTTTTGAGTTTTATTAGTACAGCTATAAAGATTAGTAAGAGCATATACCATTTTTGCACATAAATCTTGGATACAAGCCCATTTTTATGGGCTGCCACATCACCAATTTTTATTTTGTTAAAACAAAATAAAAATTGAAAAATTCCTTTTATTTTGTTATAATGAAATAAAAGGAGAATGAGATGATAATTAGAGAAGAATATTTAAAACGAATTAGACCATTTTATCAATCAGATTTGATAAAAGTCTTAGTTGGTATTAGACGTTCTGGAAAATCTGTTTTACTAGAACAAATTCAAGATGAATTGAGAAATACGGGAGTAGATGAGGCACAAATAATTTCAATAAATTTTGAAAATTTAGAATATTATCATATTAAAGAAGCTGTTGATTTACACAATTACATAAAGGATAGGATAAAAAATAAGGGTAAATATTATTTGTTTTTTGATGAAATTCAGAACGTGAAAGAGTTTGAAAAGGCGATTAATTCTTTTAGAGTAAGTATAGACTGTAGTATTTTTATTACTGGTTCTAATGCTAAATTACTTTCTGGAGAATTGGCAACCAACTTATCTGGACGTTATGTCAGCTTTAAGATAATGCCTTTTTCATTTAAAGAAAGCTTAATGATTCAGGGTATTCCAACTGAACAAGTAAGCGACGATTATTTTATGGAATATTTAAAATTTGGTGGAATGCCACAACGTTTTTCAATGAAAACAGAATCTGAAGTAAGGGTATATCTTCGAGATTTGTATAAT
>PDWI01000116.1_pt1 | contig 108492 bp, 99 predicted proteins | sample 1430891 | NCBI WGS metagenome assembly PDWI01 (sample SAMN01162508, study PRJNA174530) | Oral metagenome, whole genome shotgun sequencing project. | biome: Marine environment; feature: Marine mammal; material: Swab sample of the gingival sulcus; isolation source: swab sample of gingival sulcus... | reverse complement strand
AGTTTAGATATAATAACTACTTCTATGAATATAAATATCATCGCCTTTGGCGTAAGCACAAAAGAGGAACAAGATAAGCTTGCTAAGATGGGTATAAGCTATATGCAAGGTAGCTATATCCAAGAGCCATATCTGTTCTAGTTTGGAGTTGTAATTTGAAAGATAAAAAGATAAAAGACCCCTTATTAGCCTGCTTGGTTATATATACAAAACTACATAACAATCCTTATAGTCCTGAGGCTTTAACAGTAGGATTACCTGTAGAGGATGGGATAGACTCAGTGGAGCTTTTCTCGGTTGAAGGCTCAAAGGCACTTTTTTCAAGAGCAGCAAAAAGGGCTGGATATAGCTCTACTTTGGTAAAAAAAGATTTATCTGAAATATCATCATTAGTTTTGCCTTGCATATTGATACTAAAGGGCAGACAAGCTTGTATATTAGAAAGTTTTAATAGGGACAAATCGAAGGCTAAGATTATATATCCTGATTTGCAAGAAGGTGAGAATTGGGTAGATGTAGATGTGTTAGCGCAAGAGTATTTGGGTTATTGCTTTTATTTAAAACGCGAATTTGCTCCTGAAGACAATCACACTCATCTTATTGACACAAAAAGCGGTCATTGGTTTTGGGGCACTATAAAACGTTCAAAAAAGATATATATGGATGTTATTGCTGCGTCTATCATAATAAATATATTTGTACTTGCTAGTCCACTTTTTACCATGAATGTTTACGATAGAGTAGTTCCAAACAATGCCACAGATACCCTTTGGGTTTTAGCATTAGGTGTTGGGGTTGTATATTTTATAGATTTATTTTTAAAGTTTACTCGCTCTTACTTTTTAGAAATTGCAGGCAAGAAAAGTGATATCATTATGTCTTCGCTTATATATGAGCAAGTTCTTGATATGAAGATGGCACATAGACCAAAATCTGTTGGCTCTTTTGCTAGCAATCTAAGAGATTTTGACAGTATAAAAAACTTTTTTACCTCCTCAACTATGGCAGCACTTGTGGACTTGCCATTTGTAGTTATATTTTTATTGACCATACATTTCATAGCTGGCTTTTTGGTCATAGTTCCTATATTTGTTATGCTTGTTATTCTTACATATACCCTTGCTGTTAGAGAGCCACTTCAAAAGAGTATAGAAAGCACTTATCAAGCTGCAGCTACGAGAAACGGCATACTTATAGAGAGCTTAAGCTCCATGGAGACTATAAAGACTATGGGTGCAGCAGGAAGTTCACAGTGGCACTGGGAAGAGGCAACAGGAGAGATAGCAAACAGAAGCATAAAATCAAAAATACTCTCAACCTCAATAAGTACAGTTACTTCATTTTTAGCTCAGCTTAATACCATTATAGTTATTTTGGTGGGTGTTTATATGATAAAAGAAATGGAGCTTACTATGGGTGGATTAATAGCAACTATGATACTATCAGGTAGAGTTATAGCCCCTATGGGTCAAGTGGCAAGTCTTATCTCATCTTACGAGCAAACAAAAACAGCATATAAAGCTCTTGATGATATTATGAAGCTTCCTGTTGAGAGACCTGATGGAAAGCAGTTTATAAAAAGAGACAAACTCAAAGGTAAGATTGAGTTTAGAAATGTTAGTTTTAAATATCCAGATACTAGCAAAGGAGCTCTTGAAAGGGTCTCGTTTGTTATCAATGCGGGCGAAAAGGTTGGCATAATAGGTAAAAATGGCTCAGGAAAAACCACAGTAGAGAAGATAATGCTAGGTCTTTTTGAGCCAAGCGAAGGCTCAGTATTGATAGATGGTATAGATATAAAACAAATCGACCCTGCTGACTTGAGAAAAAATATAGGCTATGTTCCACAAGATGTAGTTCTTTTTAAAGGAACAGTAAAACAAAATATAGTCTACAAAGCACCTTATGTAAGTGATGTAACCATAGTAAAGGCTGCTAAGATAAGTGGTGTTGATGATTTTATAAATAACCACCCACAAGGATTTGATTTGCCTATTGGAGAGAGAGGAGATGGCATTAGTGGTGGACAGAAGCAAAGTATAGCAGTGGCTAGGGCATTTTTGCTTGATTTTCCTATCATGCTTTTAGACGAACCAACTAACTTTATGGATAGCTCAAGCGAGCTAAAACTAGAGAGAAATTTAAAAGAGAGTCTAAAAAATAAAACAGCAGTTTTAGTAACCCATAAAAAGTCTTTACTTGACATAGTCGATAGACTTATAGTTTTAGATAATGGCAGGGTTGTTTTAGATGGAAAAAAAGATGAAGTCATAGCAAGACTTAGTGGTAAAAAAGGTTGAGTCTTATGAAAGAGAGAGATAAGTTAAGAATGCAAAAGCTTATACAGGATGCAAAGGCTAGCTCAGACAGGATAAAAGAGCAGTTAAATGATAACTATGATATAGATGATTTAAAATATATGTCAAGCTTAAGTGAGGCAATACTTGCCAAGTCTCCATCTGGGTCAAAGTTTGTTTTATGGCTTATTATTGTAGCTGTTGCATGGGCTATAATATGGGCTAGTTTTGCCGAGATTGATGAGAGAACGAGGGCTGAAGGTCAGATAGTTCCATCAAATAGAGTTCAAGTGGTTCAAAACCTTGAAGGAGGTATAGTTTCTGCCATACTCGTTAAAGAGGGCGATGTGGTAAAAAAAGGTGATGTGTTAGTAAGGATAGAAAATAAAGGTTTTGCTAGTTCATACGGAGAGAGTAAGTTAAAGTTAAATGAGTTGGGAGCAAAGTATTTAAGACTTGATGCTGAAGCTTACAATAAAGAGTTTACGATTGATAAAAAAACGTATAAAGACAATCCTGAAATGCAAAAGGCTATCGCTTTTGAAAAAAGTCTTTATGATTCAAACAAGGCTCAGTTTAAACAAAGTTTGCAAATATTAGAAGAGCAGTTAAATCAGAGAAAAAGTGAATTAAGAGAACTTTCTGGAAAGATAAAACAACTTCAAAGCTCTTACTCGCTTATGAATAACGAACTTGATATTATGAGACCCTTAGTAAAACGTGGTTTGGTGTCTCAAGTGGAGTTTTTGCAGTCTAAAAGACAAGCTTCGCAAATAAGAGGTGAGCTAACATCGGCTAAGCTTTCAGTTCCAAGAATAAAATCTACCATAAGCGAGACAGAAAAAAAGATAAAAGAGACAAAGCTTGCTTTTGTAAATAAAGCAAAGGCTGAGTTAAATGAGGTTTCAGCTGAAATGGATAGGATAAACGAAACACAAACTAGTCTTGCGGATAGGGTTGATAGAACAGAGGTTCGCTCTCCTGTAAATGGGACGGTTAGTAGATTGATGATAAATACTATATCAGGAGTTATAAAGCCGGGCGAAGAGATAGCAGAGGTTGTACCTATAGATGATGCTTTGATAGCAGAGGTTAAGGTAAATCCAAAAGATGTGGCATTTTTACGTTATGATCTTGAGGCTATGGTAAAGTTTACAGCCTATGACTTCTCCATTTACGGAGGACTTAAAGGCAGGGTTACAAATATAGGAGCTGACACTATAACAAATGAAAAAGGTCAGAGCTACTATCTTGTCCGTATTTCCATGGCACAAAATCATTTAGGCTCAAAAGAGCATCCACTTCCTATACGTACAGGAATGGTTGTCTCAGCGGATATTTTGACAGGCAAAAAAACTGTACTCGATTATCTGCTTAAGCCTATACTTAAAGCCAAGCAAAATGCCCTAAGTGAGAGATGATGAGCGTTGTATTGTATTCGACAGACATAAATAAGCTAAAATATTGGTACGAATGTTTAAATGACACAGAACTTTTAGTTTATGCTAGCTCAAAAAAAGATGAAATTTTTGAGTATTTTTATCACAACAAAAAACAAAGCTTACTGTTTATCGATTACAATGAAAAAGACGAAGAATTTTTAAATTTTATATTAAGAGGTTATGGGCATTTAAAAGTAGCAATACTAACAGAAGCATTAAATATAAAAGAGGCTTCAAAGTTTTTAGAATTAGGTGTAGATGGATATGCTCATTCATATATGAAAAAGCTCCATCTACTTTCTTTGGTTAAGGCTATTTTAGAGGATAAATTTTGGTATTATCCTGAGTTTACAATTACTTTTTTAGGACTTCAAAGGCAAAAGAGTTTAAAGCCCGTGGGCAAGATATATGATATACAAAATCTGATACTTCTTGACAGTGAAGAGGAGGAGAGGATAGCAGTAGATGGAGAGGATATTTTTGAAGGATATACCCTAACAGCTCCATATGAGTCTAGTAAGGCAAAGTTAAGTTTTAATGATGGAGTAAGGCTTGCTTTAACTCAAAAGACCGGGGTTTTTTTTGTGGATAAATCTCTTTTTGCAGATGATAGTTTAGAAGATATTACTGTATTTGATATAAATAAAAAAGATGATATATTTATTCATTTAGGAGTAGATAAACCAAAAGAAAAGACTAGAGTAGATGGAGAAGAAAAAAGTGCTCAAAAAACAGCTGCCTATTCAGGAAAACTAGAAGAATATGATATAATGATTTCAAAGAGCATGGATGGCTTTTTAATAATAAAAGATAAAATAAAAGGTAGAGATGGGTCGGATTTGGTAAATGATAAGATAGAGGAGTTTATTTTTTTAGATACCAAAAAGAGTTTTAAAGAGTTGTATGAATTAAAAATAAGTTAAAGGAAAGCCATGAAGATAGCACTTTGCGCAACCAAGCAGACTATAGCGAGCATCTGGTCAGATGCATTAGAACAGACAGATTTTGTAAGTCAGATTATTTTTGATGAAAAAGAACTGCTTGATTATCTTTTGGAAAATAAAGAAGAGAGCTTAGTGTTGCTTGAGGATATTTGGGACAATAAAAGCGAAAAAGAAGTACTTGAACTTGTTACTGCTTTAAGAAGCTGGTATCCATATGTGGATATTATGGTTCTTTCTCAGCTCCCAACCTTTAGTATGGGAAGAGAGTTTTTAAGCCTTGGGGTAAAGGGCTATGGAAATGCTAGAATGCTACCCATTCACTTAAAAGATGCAATTGTGTGTATTCATAGGGGCGATGTTTGGATGTATCCTGAATTTATACAAACTATGATAAAAAATATTAATGTAAACTCCCCAAAGCCTTTTACAAAAGATATTTTAAAAAAATTAACCACAAGAGAAAAAGAGATAAGCAAACTTGTGTATGCTGGATACACAAATAAAGAGATATCTGATGAGCTTGATATATCTTTAAGGACAGTAAAAGCCCATACTACTTCCATTTATGATAAGCTAGAAGTTAAAGATAGGGTTGCCCTTGTTTTGATGTTAAAAGACTTGGGAGCTTAATTTTTTTTGTAAAAATGTAACATATTTTATTTTTTTATCTTCTGTTGGGGTAAATTCCCCAAAAGTTTAAACTTAACATGATACAATCTTTATATAATAAACAATAAGTATAATAAACAATAAGGAGAATGTATGAAAAAGAGTATATTAAGTTTAGCTTTATCGGCCGCTGTGTGCACAGGGCTTGTAGCAAGTGATGAACTCGTAATAGGTGTTCAAGCACCAATAACTGGAAAATACGCAAATGAGGGTCAAAGTATAGACAATGGTGTTAAGCTTATCGTTGAGCAGTACAATAAAAAAGGTGGCATTTTAGGTAAAAAGATTAAGGTTGTAAGTTGTGATGATGAAGGTGTCGCACAAAAAGCAGCTATATGTGCTAGAAAATTAGTAAATGCCAAAGCAGTTGCCATCATAGGCTCTTACACTTCAGGTGCCACTGAGGCTGCTCAAGCCACTTACTACAGAAGCAAGGTTTTACAAACTAGTGATGGAACAAGTGATAGTTTAACAAAAAGAAAGTACTGGACATTTTTTAGAAACTCTTTTCAAAACTCAGCTCAAGCAGATTTTACAGCAAAATACCTCGTAAAAGATAGAAAGTTTAAAAAAATAGCTTTATTGTCTGATTATTCAAGCTACTCAACTGGGCTTACAAAATCAGTTGCAGAGGCTATCAAAAAAGAGGGTGGAAATATCGTATTTGACGGAAAGATTAAATCTGGAAATCAAAACTTTACAGCAGTTTTAACAAAGATAAAATCTCTAAATCCTGATATCATTTATTATGGTGGATATTATATGGACGGAGGTTTACTGAGAGCTCAGCAAAAACAACTAGGAATTGACGCTGTATTTGTAGGCGGAGATTCAAACGATAACCCAGACTTTTTTAAGCTTGCAGGGGATAGTTCAAAGGGAACTATCATGATAAACTTCCCGACTCCAGAGTTCTTGCCTTACGATATAGCTAAAGATTTCTTGAAAAGTTACAATGCAAAATATGGTAAAAACGTAGCCTCTATATGGACACTTATGAATATAGATGGCTTAAGAGCTATACTTCATGCAATGGAAGAGACAAAAAGTACAGATACTAAAAAAGTATCAGATTATCTTCATAAGTTAAAAGATTATGAGGGCATAACAGGTCCGGTTTCATTTGATGAAGCAGGGGAGAGAGTAAACACTAAGTTTAATGTTTATGAAATCCAAGCGGATAATTCATATAAAATAATCAACAAGTAAAATGGAAATATTTTTTCAACAACTTGTTAATGGGTTAACAGTTGGTAGCTTCTACGCCCTTGTAGCCTTGGGTTATACCATGGTCTATGGGGTTATGAAGCTTATCAACTTCGCCCATGGGGATTTGGTTATATTTTCTGCTTTTATAGGACTAACCATCTACTCTCAGTTTTTCGGTGGCTCTTCTTTGTTAGCTGTTGTGGCAGTTTTTTTACTAACTGCTATTTTTGTAGCTTTCATAGGGGTTATTATAGAAAAATTTGCATATAAGCCTTTGCGTTCGGCACCTAGGCTTAGTGCGGTAGTTTCAGCCCTTGGAGCAGGACTTGTTATACAAAATGCTATCATGCTTATATGGGGTCCAAATCAGCAATTTTTCCCTAAAGAGTTCGTACCACAAACCATTTGGAACATAGGTGGTGTTGCCATTACTTACCCTCAAGTTTTGATTTTAGTCCTCTCAGCTGTACTTATGATGGCTTTATACTTTTTTATCAATAAAACCAAGATGGGTACTGCCATAAGAGCAGTTGCCATAGACCAAGACGCAGCAAAACTTATGGGTATAAATGTAAATAAAATCATCATGACTATTTTTATCATAGGCTCATCCCTTGGTGCAGTAGCAGGGTTATTTGTGGGAATTTTATACGGAGGAGTTACCTTTTCTCAAGGGTGGACATATGGACTTAGTGCTTTTATAGCGGCCATCATAGGTGGCATAGGTTCAATCCCTGGAGCCATGCTAGGAGGTATATTGTTAGGTCTTTTTAATGCTATGATAAGTGGTTATGTTTCATCAGCTTGGGCAGAGACATTTACTTATATACTTCTTATCGTTATACTTATATTTAGACCAACGGGTATACTTGGCGAAGTAACTGCGGAGAAGGTGTGATGATGGAAAAACGAACTAAGATTATATTATTATTTTTAGTGCTTTTGGCTGTTTTCCCGCTTAGTAACTACTTTAATATACTAGACTCTTCGTGGATAGACATAGGTACAACTTTTTTAGTCTTCTCTTGTGTGGCATTTTCTCAAGATATCATACTAGGTCGTGCTGGTGTTTTTCAAATGGGACATGCTATGTTTTTTGGGCTAGGGGCTTATACCACTGCTATTTTAAATACCCATTATGGATTTCCTATCCTTGCAACTTGGATACCAGCTGTGATAGTTCCTATGCTAATAGCTGTCATTTTAGCATTTCCCATCATTCACTTAAGAGGAGATTATTTACTCGTTGCTACTATAGGGTTTAATATCATTTTTATCCAAATTTTAAATAATAACCCCTTTGGTATAACAGGCGGTCCTGATGGTATTTTTGGAATTGAGCTTATAAAGGCATTTGGTTATGAGTTTGGCTCGCAAACTACGATGTATTATATGGCATTTATTTTACTCTTAATTACCCTTTTTATAATGCGAAATCTTGATAAAAGTAAGTTTGGAAGGGCAATGTTTTACATAAACAAAGATGAAATCGCAGCTTCAAGTATGGGTATAAATATGAGATTTTATAAGCTTTACGCCTTTGCATTAGGGGCAGGTATCGCAGGAGCTGCTGGAAGCATGTTTGGAGTTCAGTACGGCTCAGTAAGCCCTGATGCTTTTAATGTGGTTCAATCTATTTTGTTTTTTACCATAGTCATAGTGGGCGGTTCAGCTTCTTTGCCAGGGGTTTTGATAGGTACTTTTATCATGTTTATATTGCCTGAGATTTTTAGAGAGTTTGAGACATATAGGTATTTTATCTTTGGTCTTGCCATGATACTTACTATGATACTTCGTCCAAATGGCATATGGCCTGTGAAATTTGGAAATGTACCAAGTTTCATAAAGCGTCACAGAGGAGGCAAACAATGAAAGAGTATCTTTTAGAAGTAGATAATATATCAAAACTTTTTCATGGACTTGTTGCCATCGATAGCCTATCTTTAAAGGTTAGAAAGGGGCAAATTTATGGTATTATAGGTCCAAACGGGGCAGGAAAAACCACTCTTTTTAACTGCATTACTGGTATCTATACTCCAGAATTTGGCGATATACGATTTGAAGGGCAGAGCATAAAAGGTGTAGAGCCATATAATATAGCAAATAAAGGCATACTTAGAACCTTTCAGACCATAAGACTTTTTAAACAGATGAGTGTGGCTGAAAACATCATGTCTGGACGTCACATCAAGCTAAAACAGAAATGGTACAATGGCATCATCCATACTCCATTTTTTTACAAAGAAGAGAAGCAAAACTGGCAAAAAGTAAAAGAGTTAATGGAATTTTTTGACATAGACAAATATGCCCTTAGTCCTGCAGATGAGCTATCATACGGTGTTCAAAGAAAGGTTGAGATGGCAAGGGCTTTAGCGGCTGAACCAAAACTTCTTATACTTGATGAGCCTGCAGCAGGGCTAAATGAAAATGAAACCATAGAGCTTACTAAAACCATCAAAAAAATACAAGATATGGGTGTAACTATAATGATGATAGAGCATGACATGGAGATGGTAATGAGCCTAAGTGAGTATATAACTGTCATAAACTTTGGTGCAAAGATAAGCGAGGGGGTTCCAAATGTGGTTCAAGATGACCCAGCGGTTATCGAAGCATATATAGGCAGTGATGAGGATGATGAAGATGAGTGAAGTTTTGCTTGAGGTTAAAAATTTAAAGGTAAATTACGGAGCTATCGAGGCTATTAAAGGTATAGACTTGCATATAAATAGAGGCGAGGTTGTGTCTATTTTAGGTGCAAATGGGGCAGGAAAAACCACAACACTAAGAACCATAAGTGGACTTTTAAAAGCAGTAGATGGAGAGATAAAATTTGATGGAGAAAATATCACAAATACCTCTGCTCATAAAATAGTTGAGATGGGACTTTCTCACTCCCCTGAGGGAAGAAGAGTTTTTGGAACATTAAATGTAGAAGAAAATCTTTTGATGGGTGCATATACCTTAAAAAGTTATGATAAAAAAACCCTTGACTGGATATATGAGATACTTCCAAGACTCAAAGAGAGACAACATCAGCTAGCTGGTACTTTAAGTGGAGGAGAGCAACAGATGCTTGCCATAGGACGAGCTATCATGAGTAAGCCTAAACTTTTAGTACTTGATGAGCCAAGTTTGGGACTTGCTCCGGTACTTGTAAAGGTTATATTTAAGGCTATCAAGGAGATTGCTCAAAGTGGAGTAACTGTACTTTTGGTGGAGCAAAATGCAAAAGCAGCACTAAAACTTGCAAATCGAGGCTATGTTTTAGAACTAGGAAAGATAGCTCACGAAGGTAGTAGCGAAGAGCTTTTGAGTTCAAAAGTTATACAAGAAGCGTATTTGGGTAAGAAACATTAGCACAATAAGGCTTAAAACAAAGTGGCAATTGTGCAGAAGCGGACTTGTTCGCTTTGATAAATACTAATAGGAGTTAAGAGATGCAAATAGACAAATCTTTGGCAAAAGACGCCATAGAATTAGCTAAAAAGTGGCAAAATAAGGCTGATGAGTTAGCTAGTGATTTTGATCAGCAGTTTAGCTTAAGGGTTCAAAAGATGCTTGAAAACCCTATGGATAAAGTACTTTTGATAGAGCTTATGGATCAGTGCTTTAGAAGTAAAAATGCAAGCAGAGTAGCTGATCAGATAAACTTTTTATTTGACAAGTATGGTATGGCAGATTTTTTTAGTGGTGCTGAGAGATTTTTAGTGTTTTTGTTTAGAAACGCAGGAGTATATTTGCCAGAATTTTCTGTGCCACTATTTATAAAAAAAGTTAGAGAAGATACTAAAACAGTTGTCATAAAAGGCGAAGAAGATATCTTTAACGAACATCTTAGCCAAAGAAGACTAAAGGGTGATAGGGTAAATGTAAATCTTATAGGCGAGGTTGTTTTAGGCGAAGAAGAAGCCGAAGATAGGATACAAAAGTATCTTGATTTGCTTGAAAATCCAAATGTGGATTATATCAGTATAAAAATATCTACCATTTTTTCCCAAATCAATCCTTTAGCTATGGAAGATACAGTAGAAAAACTAGTTTATGCTTTAGGGAGGATTTTTAGAAAGGCAAAAGAGTTTAGTTGCATAAACGAAAGAGGCGAAGAGCAAAACAAATTTATAAATCTTGATATGGAAGAGTATAGAGACCTTAGTATCACTTATGAAGCATTTACTAGAACCCTTGACCAAGATGAGTTTAAAGACTTTTATGCAGGTATTGTACTTCAAGCTTATCTTCCTGACTCTCACTTGTGGCAACAAAAGTTGGTTTCGTGGGCAAGAAAGAGAGTAGATGGAGGCGGTCATCCTGTAAAAATGCGTCTTGTTAAGGGTGCAAATATGGAGATGGAAGAGACTGAGAGTAGCTCAAGACACTGGGAGGTTGCCCCATATACAAATAAGCTAGATACCGATGCAAACTATAAGGTTATGATAAACTATGCCTTACAAAAAGAGAATGCTGAGGTTGTAAATGTGGGAAGTGCATCTCATAATCTTTTTGAACTGGCTTATGCTTACTGTTTGGCTGAGAAAAACGGAAGTTTGGATTATTTTGTATTTGAGATGCTAGAAGGTATGAGCGAGAGTGCAAGACTTGCCATAAAACAGATAAGTGGAAATGTTTTACTCTATGCTCCAACCGCTTCAAAAGAGCAGTTTACAAACGCTATAGCCTACCTTGTTAGAAGACTAGATGAAAACACAGGGGTTGAAAACTTTATACGATATAGCTTTGGCTTAAAGGTAGATAGTCACGAGTGGAAGGTTCAAGAGAGTAAGTTTTTAGATGCCATAGAACACGCAGGAGATAACTTTATAGGCTCACATAGAACTCAAGATAGATTAAGTGAAGACTGGAGTAAGTACGAAGGTGGTAGTTTTTACACAGGTAAGTTTGAAAACGAAGCTGATACTGATTTTGTACTTGAAGCAAATAAAAAATGGGTCAAAGAGATAGTAAAGAAGTGGAAAAAAGATGAGAACTTTAAGCCTAGTACTATCCCTGTTGTAGTAGATGGTAAGGAAATATCAAGTAAAAGAGATATTGTTGAAGTCGTAGATAAAAGTCAAAATGGGGTAGTTTGTGGAGCTTATACTAAGGCAAATGCAAGTGATTTGAAAAAAGCTGTAGATGTGGCAAAAGCTGACAAAGATGGCTGGAGAAAGCTAAGTCATGAGCAAAGACATGAAATTTTAGCTAAGGTTGCAAACAATGTAAGAGCAAGAAGAGATGACCTCATAGGTGTTGCAGCTGCTGAACTTGGCAAGGTGTTTACTGAAACAGATGTGGAAGTAAGTGAGGCTGTGGACTTTTTAGAATTTTACCCCTATGCAGTGAGAAGTTTTGAGAAAGATGGACTCAGTTTTAAGGGCAAAGGAGTGGGTCTTGTTGTTCCCCCTTGGAATTTTCCTATAGCCATACCTTTAGGTGGTGTTGCTGCTACTTTAGCTAGTGGAAATACTGCTATTTTAAAACCAGCTTCTGCCGCTGTTTTATGTGCTTATGAGTTTTGTAAGTGTTTTTGGGACGCAGGAGTCAGTAAAAATGTACTTCAGTTTGTTCCTTGCTCAGGTGAAGAAGCAGGGGAGCATTTGGTTAAAAATGAAGGTGTTGATTTTGTTATATTGACAGGCGGAGAAAAAACTGCTATGCAGATGCTATCTTCTAGGCCAAACTTGCTTTTAAGTGCTGAGACAGGTGGTAAAGATGCTACCATAGTAACTGATATGGCAGATAAAGACCAGGCTATAAAAAATGTAATCCATTCAGCTTTTTCAAATAGTGGACAAAAGTGTTCAGCCACATCTTTGCTATTGCTCGAAGATGAGGTTTATGATGATGAAAATTTCAAAAAAACCTTAGTGGATACTGCAAATAGTTTAGAAGTTGGTTCAGTTTGGGATATGAAAAACCGTTTAGGTACTTTAGCAAATAGAGTAGATGGAGCTTTGAAAAAAGCCATAGAAGAGCTTGAAGATGGCGAAGAATGGGCACTTAAGCCAAGCTATGCAGATGACAATCCTTACATGCTAAAGCCTAGTATAAAATATGGAGTTAAAAAGGGAAGCTTTTGCCATATGACCGAGCTTTTTGGACCTATGCTTAGTGTTATGAGATATAGTGACCTTGATGAGGCGATTGAGCTTGTAAATATGACAGGATATGGTCTAACTTCAGGCATAGAGAGTCTTGATTTAAGAGAGGTTGAGCAATGGAGAGAGAGCATAAAAGCAGGCAATCTTTATATCAATAGAGGAACCACAGGAGCTATCGTTTTAAGGCAACCTTTTGGGGGCACGGGAAAATCAGCCATAGGTGCAGGGCGAAAAGTGGGAATACATAACTATGTAACTCAGTTTATGGATTTTAAAGAGAAAAAAGAGCCTTTAGTGAAAAAAGAGAGATATCATAGATTAAATCCTTTGTTAAAGCAGTGGTTAAAAAGTGATCTTTATGAAGAGTTTTTAGAAGACTTCAAAAAGCTAGAGTGTGCTATGCAAAGTTGCCTTGAGGCATATGAGGATGAGTTTGATACCCAAAAGGATTATTGTAATATTAGAGGCGAAGACAATATATTTAGATATTTGCCGCTTAGTAAAATAGTCATAAGAGTAGGTAAAAATGATACTCTTTTCGATGTTTTAAGTCGTGTATTTGCAGCTAAGGTAAGTAAGGTCGGATGCGTTCATTTAAGTATTTGTTCTAAGGATAACTCAGATGTGATTTCATTTTTATTCGAAAACAAAGAGAAATTTTTAGAAGAGCATGATACTATGGTTAGACAAAGTGAAGATGACTTTAAAATATTATCTTTAAATGCTGATAAGATTATTTACTCAAGTGAGAAGAATGTGCCTCAAAGTATCTATGAATTTGCAGCAGATGAGCTTATATTTATAGTTAGACAAAAGCCTATGATGAATGGAAGGTTAGAGCTTTTAAACTATTTTGAAGAGCAAAGTATAAGTCATAGCTATCATAGATATGGAAATTTGGGCATTAGAGGCTTAGAAGAAAAATAAAAATATTTGCATATTTAAGATGTATTTCTTAAATATGCAAAATTTATCTTAAATTTAAGAAAATAGAGTAGATGGAGGCTTTATTGAAGTTCATAATATTTGTCCATCTACTGTGTTTATAATTAATTTATAACCTTATTTTAGATATAATCTTCTTTAAAAAAATAAAGAGAGAAATATGCCAACTAATCAAACAAAATACATATTTGTTACAGGTGGAGTTCTAAGCTCACTCGGTAAAGGAATTGCCGCAGCAAGTATAGCAACACTTCTAAAAAATTCTGGTCTTAAAGTAAGCATTTTAAAAGCAGACCCGTACATAAATGTTGACCCTGGCACAATGAGTCCCCTTGAGCATGGAGAAGTTTTTGTAACCGATGATGGTGCTGAGACTGATTTGGATTTGGGGCATTATGAAAGATATTTAGACGAAAACCTAAGCCAAAATAACAATTTTACAACAGGAAAGGTATATTCTACTGTTATAGAAAAAGAGAGACGTGGAGATTATTTAGGAAAAACCATACAGGTAATTCCTCATATCGTAGGTGAGATAGTAGATAGGATAAAAAAAGCAGGAAGAAACAAAGATATACTCATAGTCGAGATTGGTGGAACAGTAGGTGACATAGAAGGTTTACCATTTTTAGAAGCAATTCGTTCTTTAAGAGCTAAAGTGGGAAGAAAAAATGCTATGAATATTCATTTGACTTTAGTTCCCTACATAAGTGTAGCAGGAGAGCTTAAAACAAAACCAACCCAACACTCAGTTGGAGAGCTTAGACGCATAGGTATAAGTCCAGATATGCTTATATGTAGAGCTGAAAAACCTCTTCCAAAATCTTTAAAAAATAAAATTGCTTTCTCGTGTGGAGTTGAAAAAAACTGTGTTATCGAATCAAGCGATGCAAAAAGTATATATCAAGTACCACTTAATTTTCTAAAAGAAGATATTTTAACACCAATTTCTGATTTTTTACAACTCGGAGAGTTAAAGCCTGATATGGAACAGTGGGATAGCTTGGTTAAAAAAGCAATCTTGCCTAGACATGAAGTAAATATAGCTTTTGTAGGAAAATATGTGGATTTAAAAGAGTCTTATAAATCTTTAACTGAGTCTTTGATACACGCAGGAGCTCATCTTGACACTAAGGTAAATCTTGAGTGGATAGATAGTGAAAAATTTGAAGAGAAAAAGGAACTTTTAAAAGATATCGATGCTATTTTAGTTCCAGGGGGATTTGGAGAGAGGGGAGTAGATGGTAAGCTTTTGGCTATACAGTATGCAAGAGAAAACAATATTCCATTTTTAGGCATATGTCTTGGTATGCAACTTGCAATGATAGAGTTTGCTAGAAATGTGCTAGGCATAAAAGATGCAAATTCTATGGAGTTTGATGAAAAAACTAAAAATCCTATCATATATCTAATAGATAAGTTTATAGATGCCCATGGAAATAAACAAATAAGAACTTTTACAAGTCCGCTTGGAGGAACCATGAGACTTGGGGGATATAAATGTCATATCAAAAAAGATAGTTTGTTAAGTGAAGTTTATGCTGGTGCAAAAGATGCAAAAGAGAGGCATAGACATAGATTTGAGGCAAATCCTAAGTATAAAGATGAGTTTGAAAAATGCGGAATGATAATCAGCGGAGAGAGTGATGGGCTTATTGAAGTTGTGGAGATAAAAGAACATAAATGGTTTTTAGGCGTTCAATTTCATCCCGAGTTTACATCGAGGTTAACTAGTCCAAATGAAGTCATCTACTCTTTTGTAAAAGCTGCATTAAACAATGACTAAACTTTTAAATAAAAGCGACATAAGACAAATACTTGCTTCAAGGTTTGAGCAAGATTGTCACACTAGGCTTAGCTTGTTGCCAAATCCTTTTATTTTTAAAGACATAAAAAAGTCAGCCCTACGTATCAAAAAAGCCTTGGAAAATAACGAAACTGTAGGTATAGTAGGAGATTATGATGCAGATGGTGTGGTGGCATCAGTTGTTTTAAGTGAATTTTTTGAACATATTGGCTTAAAATATGAGTTATATATACCAAATAGATTTAGCGATGGATATGGTTTAAATCCTAAAATTGTAAATAAACTAAATACTTCTCTTATCGTAACTGTCGACAATGGTATTACAGCAAATGAAGCAGCAACTCTTTGTAAGCAAAAAGGAATTGATCTTATCATTACAGACCACCATAGCGTTCCTGAGAGTTTACCTGATGCTTATGCTATAGTTAATCCTAAGCAAAAAGATTGTCAGTTTCCTTGTAAAGAGATTTGTGGAGCTCAAGTGGCTTGGTATCTTTGTGCTGCTATAAAAGAGGTTTGTGGTATAAAGTGTGATATGTCTAGATGGCTTGATATTTTAGCCATATCAATTATGGCTGATTTGATGGAGCTTAAAGATATGAACCGAACCATGGTTAAAAAAGGACTTTTGGCTCTAAATCAAACTAAAAGAGTTGCATTTTTGGCTATAAAAGATATGTTTTGTAAAAAGGAGTTTGGTAGTGATGATATATCATTTCTCATAGCCCCACTTATAAATAGCACAGGGCGTATGGAAGATGCAAGCCTTTCTGTTGAGTTTTTAAAATCTTCTACATATGATGAGGCATATACTTTATTAGAGCGTATATCTGAGTTAAATAATCTTAGAAAAAAACAAGAGAGCAATTTATTTGAAGAGTCTCTTAAGATGGTAAATGAGGATGAAAATATTATCATAGTTTGGGGAGATGGATGGCATGAGGGAGTTATAGGTATAGTTGCTTCAAGGCTTTCAAGACGCTTTAAAAAGCCAGCCATAGTTTTTTGTATAGAAAATGAAAGAGCAAAGGGGAGTGCTAGGAGTGTTGGAAGCATAGATATACTTTCTATTATATCAGCCCATAGTGATATGCTTTTGGGTTTTGGTGGGCATAAGGGTGCTGCAGGAGTAAGTATAGAAAAAAATAAACTAGAAGAATTTAAAGCTAGTATACAAGAAGCTTGCAAGGATATAGATGAAAGTGAATTTCACATAAATAGGGATATTTTAGGAGAAATTGACCCTAAAGAGATAGACTTTGAGCTTTTGGGTATATTAAAATCTTACGAACCATATGGAGAAAAAAATCCAAAACCGTGTTTTAGTATCAATCAAATAGCTGTAAAAAATAGCAGGTATTTAGGCAAAGAAGAAAATCACCTAAAACTTATACTAAAGAGTAGAGATGTTACTTTGGAGTCACTTTTTTTTAATTTTGACAAAGAGGCTAGAAGTGGAGATATGATTGATATAGTCTTTAGTATAGGTTTTAATGACTATAGGGGTCTTATAACCCCTCAACTTCTCATAAGGGAGATATTATAATGAAGCTATATAATAAAAATATATCCATAGATGAAAAAGCTATAGATTTAAATAGACATGTAAATAATGTAAAATATGTTGAGTGGATGAATGATGTTGTTTTGGAGCATTCAAGTAAGGTTGGAGACACTATAGAGTATCAAAAAGAGCATGGATATATGTGGGTAGCAAAGTCTCACCATATAGATTATATCAGCTCTTCTTATGAAGGAGATGAGCTAGTGTTAAAAACTTGGGTTGAAGAGTATAAAAAGACAGCATCTATAAGACACTATGAGTTTATAAAAGAAGATAAGGTTATAGTAAAAGCTCAAACTGTATTTGTATGCCTAAACCTACAAACGCTAAGACCCATAAAGATACCTGAGGATACTGTTAAGTTTTATTGTTAATTGTCTTTGAATTTGTTATATATTTTTCTAACTTCGTCTAAGTTGTCTAAAAATATATCAGCTAATTTTGGGTCAAAATGCTCACCTTTTTCTTTTTTTATAAGAGCTACTGCTTCTTCGAAGCTCCATGGTTCTTTATAGCTTCTAGTGGAGGTTAAAGCGTCAAAAACGTCACTTATGGCTACTATTCTGCCATATAAAGGAATATTATCTTTCTTTAACCTATGAGGATAGCCTTTGCCATTGTATCTTTCATGATGATTTAATGCAATGATGGCACCTGTCTTTAAAAACTTACTTTTGGCATTTTTTAGTATATCATATCCTATTTGAGAATGGGTTTTTATGATTTTAAACTCCTCGTCTGTTAGCCTGCTAGGTTTTAGTAAAACCCTATCTTCTATGCCAACTTTTCCTATGTCATGAAAGGGAGAAGAATAAAATATAAGCTCTTGCTCTTCTTCGCTTAAGCCATATTTCTTTGCCAAAAGTTTAGAATAATAAGCCACTCTTGATATGTGAGAGGCAGTTTCTGGGTCTTTATATTCGGCTATTTTTCCAAGTACATTTAAGGTTTCAAACTCTCTTTTCCTAAGTTTTTTAGTTGCTTTTTTTACCTCTTTTTCTAAAAGTTTTGCCCTGTCTTCAAGGAGGAGTTTATTGTAGTAGGAGTTTAGTAGGTTTTTTATCCTTGCTTCGAAGATTGTAGAATTTAAAGGCTTGCTTAAAAAGTCATCAACACCTGCTTCAAAAGCTTTCTTATGCACTTCGTCATCATCTCCAACCGCTGTTACCATGATGATAGGCATATTTAATTTTTGCCTTCTAATCTCCCTTGTTAATTCTATACCATTTAGATCTGGCATCATATAATCTAGTATGAGTAGATGTACCTTGTTTTTGCTTATGTAAATTAAGGCGTCCAAGGGGTCGCAAAAGCTTTTGACATTTAAATTTATCTGCTCACAGATGCTTTTAACTAAGTAGAGATTTGCTTCGTTGTCATCGACTGAGACGATGTGTGGGTTTTTAAAATCCATAAAAGACCTTTTATGTTTTTTTGGATATAATATTTTATGCTTTTTTTACTTAAACTTTATAATGCAATATAGAAAAAAGGAGAAAAAGTGAAAAATATCTTAAAAAGGTTAAAATAGCCAATGGGTAAACTTATAAAAATAAAAGACAATGCTCTAAGTAGTTTGGTGGCTTTGCTTTGTGTTTTTATAGTGGGCTATTTATCTTTGGTTGGATTGCACAGTTTTTTTGGCAATATAGTTGATAGGCTCGATAAGGCTGTGAAAAATGAGCAGGCAAGATATGATATAGGGGAGTATTTGCTGCAGTCTATAAATACTGTTGAAAAAGACTATTATAGGATGGCTATATCTTACAAGGTCGAATCTTTACGCCCCATACAACATGAAATAATAAAACAAGTCAACAATATAAAAACTGCTATAAATATTTTAGAAAATGGTGGAGTTTTAAAAAGGGATATCGAGCTTAATCATGCTGAAAATGGTAAGATAGTTGAGACAATAGAATTTTATCCATCTAAAAACATAAAGTACATCTTTAAAGCTGCTGAATTAAAGCCTAAAATGGTTTTTATGGAGCATGAGTTAAAAAAGATGGATAAGATTATAGCCTTAAAAGAAAGTATTGTAAATATGAGTACTAAGTCTATGCAAATGAATGCTAGGCTTGAAGTTCAACTTTTTTTTAAAGAAATTCCATCTATGTTTATGCAGTTAAAAGAAAATACTAGCAGACTTCTTTTTGATAGTAAAGTTAACTTAAAAAAGTTAAAGCAAGATATACAAAAAGAAAAAAGTTACTATGGGAAACTAGAAGTATATATAACCTTACTAGTTATAGCTTTAACCATAATACTTAGCTATATTATTATACAACTTATCATAAAAAGAAATCAAGAACTAAATGATATGACGCTAAAGGCTGAAGAGTCTGCTTTTGCGGCAAAGAGAGCAAGTAGGGTAAAGAGTCAGTTTTTAGCTAATATGAGCCATGAGATACGAACTCCTTTAAATTCTATCATAGGGTTTTCACAGTTGCTATCTAGGTCTGATTTAAAAGAACAAGAGATGCAAAAGGCGGTTATCATAAACAAAAGTGCTAAGTTTTTGCTTGATATTATAAATGATATTTTAGACATTTCAAAGGTTGAAAGTGGTAAGTTTGAGCTAAGTAAGGCGAGTTTTAATCTTAAAAGAATGCTAGACCATATAGTCGAGCTTTTTTCTGTGAGTGCTAGGGAGAAAAATATAGAGTTTTGTTATAAGATATTAGGTGATGTTCCAGATAACATAGTGAGTGATGAGATAAGATTAAAACAAGTTCTTACAAATCTCATAAGTAATGCCATAAAGTTTACACCTGCAAATAAAAGCGTGGTTTTTGCGGTAAAATTTTTAAATATAAAAAAAGATGTGGTTAGACTAGAATTTTCTATAAAAGATGAAGGCATAGGTATATCCAAAGAAAATCAAAAAAAGATATTTCAGCCATTTTCTCAAGCAGACTCAAGCATAAGTAAAAAGTTTGGAGGCACAGGACTAGGGCTCTCCATAAGTACAAAAATACTAGAACTCATGGGCTCTAAAATCCAAATAAACAGTGCAGAGGGAAAGGGTAGCATTTTTTCTTTTAGGGCAGATTTTGCTTGTAGCTATGAAAAGCATGATAAAAAATATACTTTTTTGTTAAGTGATAGCTTTGATAGATACGAAGAGTTGAAGCAAACTTTTATAAATATAGCAAATGAAAATGCACATATATGTACTAAAGTTGATGTAAAAAGTGATATTGACCTTATAATTTGTCTCAAAGATGACTTAGTAGATGGAGGAGTAGATGGAGTTAAAAATAAGTATAAAGCTCCTGTGGTTTACCTCGGTATAGACGAAGTAAGAGATGGAGTTGATTTTTGTATTCAAACACCTTTATATTATTCTAAGCTAGAGCATATTGTTGGCGAGTTAGACTCAGAAGAGAAGAGCTTATCTGGTGACAAAGAGGTGTTTTTTGATGGGAAGATACTAGTCGCAGAAGATAATCAAAACAATCAGCTTCTTATGCAAATACTTCTTGAAGAGTTTGGCTTAGATATAGATATGGTTGATAATGGAAAAAAGGCTTTTGAAAAATATCAAAGCAAAGATTATGATATGGTCTTTTTGGATGTAAATATGCCTGTACTTGATGGAATGAAAGCATTGAAATTAATAAGAGGATATGAAGACGAAAATGGCTTATTTACTCCAATTGTTGCTCTAACAGCAAATGCAATCGCAGGGGACAAGGAGACTTGCTTAAAAGCTGGCATGGACGAGTATTTGTCTAAACCTATCATGAGGGATGAATTGTTAGCTATATTTGAGAAATATCTTAACAAATCAACTAAAAGGGTAGATGGAGGAAGTATTTTTGACAAAAAAAAGATATCTTCAATCCTCGGTATAAGCGAAGTTATAGTTGATAAAATCATAGAAAAGTTTACATCAAATATAAAAGATGAGCTCAAAGATCTTGAAGATTTTATAAACACAAAAGATGAAGAAAGTGCAAGAAAAAAAGCTCATTTTATAAAAAATTCATGCCTAAATGTATGTCTTGATGAAGCATGTGAAGTATTGGAACGCATGGAAAATAGTCCAATAAAATATCATAGGGAAGACTTAGAGAAATTAAAGCATATTTTACGTGTAAAATAGTGTTATTTTGCGTTATATACTTTTATATTAAAACTAGCGTTAATCTTATCGCCTTTGGCTATCATATTTATAGGAAAATCAGCTTTTACGATATTTTCGTAACGGTTAAGTCCATCTAAAAACTCATAAAAGTTATTTGGGCTTTTTAATGAGCCTGTTACGTTTAATTCATATATTGTAAATCCATTTTCATCGCTTGATTCACTTTTTTTAGAGAGTCTTACATTGCTAAAATAATTGCTAGTATATTGTATAAAATCCCTTTTGTTAAATTTTTTTATAAGGGCGTCTAGGATTTTCATATTTTTTCTTGTTGTGTTTTGCAGGGTTTTCTCTTTTTGGTCTTGTAGTTGCATTATTTTATTTGTAGCAGTGTTTTGTCTGGAGTATTCTGCTTTTGTGTTTTTGTACTCCTTTACACTTGGAACTATAAAGGCAAATATAACAATTAAGCAAAGTATGCAAAATATTAAGAAAAATACTAAAGTCTTCATGGGACTAAAGTCTTGCATGAGTTTATCGAGTTTTGTGTTATTCATAGATACCATCTGTGTTGTTGAATTTGTTTGTTGAGACAAAATTATACCATCCGCTTTGTGTTAGATAAAAGGATACCTGACTGGTGTTAAATATTGACCTAAGTGGTGAACCTAGTAAAAAGTTGTAAGCCTCTTTTGTTGGGGTAGAACCATATATGATGAGTGAGTTTTTTTGCATATACACCTTTGAAAGTGTTATTTGGTCAGGCACTAAATCAAAGAGGTTTTTCATGCTATCTTTTAAAATCTCATTTGAGGCAAATATCTCTTCAGCAACCCCTTTTTCTTTGGCGATAACTGTCAGATGATAGTTGGTTTTGTTTATTTTTTTATTTGTCTGTTGCGCTTGCATTTTTAGCGATTTTATGTCATATTTCATCATGGCAGTTTTTGTTACAATAGAAATGTTAAGCATAACCATCAAGCCAAGGGTTGCAAGGATAAATGTTATCCACAGTTTTGAAAAAGGTGATAATAGCGGTTTTAGTTTTGGTTTTATAAAACTATAGCTCATAACCTAAGATCCTCTTTTGCCATTTTAGCCATTATCTCTAGGCTATTTACCTGATGAACGTCAACACTCATAAACAATTCATTTTGCACAGTCTTTACAAAGGTGTCTGAAAGTTCGTGATTGTTAAAGATGACAACACGACTTAAAAAGTTGTGTTTATAGATAGGGTTTTGATAAAATTCATCAATGGCACTTTTGAGATGTTTGTACATTAGCATATCTCTACTAAGGAGAGATATAGAAGCTTCAGGGTCTATGTCTTCTTCATCCCCTAGTTCTTCTTTTAATTTTTTATCTAAAATATTGTCATCTTCTAAATCAAAGTCTAGCTCATCGTCTAAGCTATCATCTAAATCATTTAGTTCATCTAATTCTTCTAAATCATCATTTTGCAGTACTGTTTCTAGACCACTCTCTTCTTTGGCTAAGCTCCAATCGTTTGAAAATTTTATAGCATCGTCATCTTGACTAAATTCTGTCTTATAGAATGCTCCAAAAAGCAAATGAGTTTGTCTAAAAACTCCAACAGCAAAATTATCTTCGTGGATATATAGATATAAAATTGGCTCCTGTGGTATTTTGTGTTTTTTGATACATCTATGAAGCATAACAAATGGCGAGTACATAAGGTCTGGACTAAAGGGTTCAAACAAGCCCTTAAGCCATTTAAAATCTATATAAGATATATAAGCTGACCAGCTATTTTCTATGCTGGTTTTTTTAACATTTTTAATATCTACTGTATGTGAAGAGAACTCTTTTGCTGAAGTTCCCTCTATGGCTCCTTGCCCTAAGGAGTTAGATAAAACGCACAAGTACACATCGCAGTACTCTTTTTTCTTTCTTTCTAAATATTCTATGATTTTTTTGTCTAATTTTTCTTGGTTTTTGTTTTCAAAGACGGTTTTGTAGGTTTTTAAAACTCGCCCCTTTTTTACTTCTTGGGCTATAAGTCTGCATTCTTTAGCTTCTAAGATAACACAGACTATAAGATTTGAAAAGTATCGTTGCAATACAAAAGACATTTGCTTCCTTGAAAATCATAAAAACTTAAGACACTATGATATGATATTTTTGCTTAAGTTTTGCTCTAAAATAGCTTTTTAGAGTAAAAACACAAAACAATTATGGTTTTTTAACCCCAAAGTTCTTTGTATATTTGTTTAAATTTTTCATAATACTCTTTAGCTTTATTTTTTAATTTATCATTGTCAAAGTGTTTTTTGCTAAGCTCTTCATATTCTCCAATTGCAACTTCACACATAAATTTTATCTTTAGTTTATCTGCTTGTGATATATTATTTTTAGAGCTTATGTGGTTTATTTTTGCAAAATACTCCTTTGCTCTTTTGGTGTATTCTATATACAGTAGGGCTTTTTTGCTTTTTGTTAACACATCAAAAGCCATTTTATTGTAAGCATCAAGCTTGTATGCTTTATGGGCTAGCTCATAGGCTGTTTCATATCTATCCATCATGTATTCTAGCCTTGCTTGAAAAGAGTTTTGATATGAAGGGTTTATAAAGAAAAACAACCCACCAAGACCCAATATAAGTATCAAAAGTACGCCAAGTCTAAACATGTGCATCCTTTAGTAGCTTTTGTCTGATTCTATCTTTTGCTTCATCTAGTTCAAGTTCGTCAACAAAAAAAGCCTCACCCACGTAAAAGTCTATGGTGCTAAAAGGTTTTGGTATGCGCATTTTGTCCCAACTTTTAAACTCCCAGCAATTTTGTTGTTTGCAATTAAAGGTAATGATTGGAGCTTTAAATTTTTGACTCAAAGCAACTACACCGTTTGCCACACTGTGTCTAGGTCCTCTAGGTCCGTCTAGTGCTATGGCGATGTCGCTACCGTTTTTTAACTCTTTAAAAGCACCTATAAGAGCTTTTACTGGGTTTTTTTTACTACTTCCGTATATTATATCGGTATTTGGAAATTTTTTTATGATTTTTGCTATAATCTGCCCATCTCCATGGGGGCTTGCTATGACTTTTACTTGTTTATTGTGTATGTTTTGTTCAGTAAAAAATATGGGCATAAGTATCATCTCTCCATGCCAAGTTACAAGCAAGCTAGGCTCTTTTGTGCTAAAACTTCCATGTACTCTTTTTTTGCAAGTTAAATAAATTAGCTTTAGTAGCCAAAGTCCTAGGGTGTGAGCTAAAAACCCCACTAAAGCCTTTTTTTGTTTTCTGTTTAGCATATATCCCCGTATAAACTTAGTCTTTTTGGGTTTGTTATGAGAACTTTTTGGGTAGTTCCAAGCATGCTCTCATCTCCTTTGGCTTGCACTAAAAAGTTGCTATAGCTTCGTCCTGCTAACATGCCATTTTCTCTAAACTCTTCAAAGTAAACATCAAGTATTTTGCCATTTTGGTCTAAAGAGATTTCATCTAGGATTTGTGCGTGACGGTTTTGTAGTCTATTTAGTCTAGCACTTGCCACATCGTTTGGTACTTGCTCGGTAAACTCGGCTGCTTTTGTGAGAGGTCTTGGGGAGTATTTAAATGAAAACATTTGTTCAAATCTCACTTGCTCAAGCACATCCATAGTATCTTCAAAATCATCATCGCTCTCATCAGGAAAGCCAACTATTACATCGGTGCTTATGCAAGCATTTGGTACTAAATCTCTTAGCTTGTTAGCTCTATTTAAAAACCACTCCTTAGTGTAGCCTCGCTTCATCTTTTTTAGTATGCGAGTTGAACCGCTTTGAAGTGGCATGTGCATAGATTTGCATACCTTGTCATTTTGTGCAAATGTTTCTAAAAATTTATCATCCATGTGTAAAGGGTGGGGCGATGTAAAGCGTATGCGTTCAACTCCATCTACTTGGCTAACTGCATTTAAAAGATCTGAAAAATCCATCTTAGTATGGGTTTTTTGGCTAAATCTTTTCCCGTAATTGTTTACATTTTGCCCTAGTAAAAATATCTCTTTAGCTCCATTTTTTACTGCTCTTTTAGTCTCATTTAATATGATGCTAAGTGGTATGGATATTTCATCCCCTCTAGTATGAGGCACTATACAAAAGGTGCATTTTTTATCGCATCCTATGGATATGTTTACAAAAGTTTTAAGAGTAGAGTTTCTAAACTCACTAAAGGCATAGGTGCTTTCATCATAGTTTATGTCGGTTTGCAGGTATTTATCTGTTTTGACTGCTTCGCTTATTTTTGATACATTTCTAGCCCCTAAAACAAAATTAACCACAGGTGCTTTTTTAAATATTTCATCTCCAAGATGGCTAGCCGTGCAACCACATACGCCTATCTTGGCTCCATTTTTTTTACGTTTTGCATAGGAGCCGATTTCGGAGAAAAGCTTATGTACTGGCTTTTCTCTTACGCTACAGGTGTTTATGATGATAAGGTCAGCATCCTTTGAACTTTGTGTTAGGGCATAGTCATCTTTTTGAGTGAGTTCAGCGATTATATGCTCGCTGTCTCTCTCGTTCATGGCACACCCTAGGGTCTGTATGTATAACTTTTTCACTACTTTAGTATATGGACCTCATACATATAGTCCCCCTCATCAAGACCATATTTAACTTCTCTAAAATAAACACTAAAGTCCTCTTCTTCAAAATGCTCCACTAAAGCTACTAAATCTTTGTGAGTGTTTTCTTTGTCAAAATAAAATATTTTTTGCTCCTCTTTAGATACGATTTTTTCTATATCATCTAAAGTTGTAGATTTTGGCTTGCCTTTTAATTCAGTTCTAGCTAATTTTAACTGCATATTTTCCTCTTTTTAAAGCGTTTTTTAGAACGCAAAATATCGGTAGAGATTCTAGCATATTTTCAATAAAAAAGTCATTAAACTTATTTCAAGCCCTTTTTTTGTATAATTTCAGTCTAGCAGAGATTAAAATCAATTTTTTAAAAAACTGTTAAAGCAACAAGGAAAAAATATGGAAAAAATCATAGATATAATCGAGTCAATAGCCCACGAAAAAGGGTTGCAGATTAAGGATGTGGAAGAAACTGTCAAGATAGCTTTAGAAAAAACTGCTAAAAGAGTATACGGTCAAGAGTATGAATATGGTGTAAATATCAGTGAACAAACCAAAACTTTAGAGCTTTATCAGAAAATAATAGTAGTAGCCAATGACGACGAGAGATTGGATGAAGAAAATGAGGGTGTAATTTCACTAAAAGAGGCAAAGGAGATAAATTCAGATGTGGAAGTTGGTGATGAGCTAACTTATAATCTGCCTCTTGATAATCTAGGAAGAACAGCTGCTGCAACCTTACAAAGAGAACTTGAATTTCACATACAAAGACTTATAGAGAACAATATATTTGACAAATATCAAAGCATGGTTGGTAAAAGTGTTTTTGGTACAGTAGTAAGAGTAGATGGAGAAGAAAATACCTTTATAGAAATAGACGAAATACGCACTATCCTACCACGAAAAAACCGTATAAAAGGTGAAAAATTTAAGGTTGGCGATGTGGTTAAAGGTGTGATTAGAAAAGTTTATATAGATAGAACCCATGGTATAAGGGTTGAGCTTTCTAGGACTAGTCCAAAGTTTTTAGAGCTTTTGCTTGAAAGCGAAGTACCTGAGATAAAAGATGGAAGTGTAGTTATAAATAAAAGTGCTAGAATACCCGGAGAGAGAGCAAAGGTAGCCCTAACCTCAGTACATCCAAATGTTGATGCTGTGGGAGCAACTGTTGGAACAAAAGGTGTTAGAATAAGCGCGGTTAGTAAAGAGCTTAAAAATGAGAGCATAGATTGTATAGAATTTTCTACTATCCCAGAAATGCTCATCACAAGGGCTCTAGCTCCTGCTATGGTAAAAAGCGTAAAGATAGAAGATGAAAAAGCTATAGTTTCATTATCTAGCGACCAAAAATCAAAAGCCATAGGTAAAAATGGTATAAATATACGCTTAGCTTCAATGCTTTGCTCTATGCCTATAGAGTTAGTTGAGCTAGGAGGGGAAAATTCAGCGATACTAAGCGATGGGGAAGAGGGTGTAAAAACTGAGTCAAAAGAAGCAGTTAAAGACCTTAAAGCTCTTTTTGGAGACTAATCTTAATCAGCATCAATGACTTATCCTTGTGTATATGATAAGCTTTTGCAAAATTCAATACAAAGGTTTAGATATGCAAGTTTTAAGTTGGTTAAAGGACACAGACTTTACAAAGGGTCTTAAGATAGATAAGATGTTTGAAAACAACAAAGGTAAAGAGATACGAATCACCATGCCAAAAGATGTTGTCATGAAAGAACATAAGGCTCCAGGCAAGATATCTGTTCAGGTTTTACAAGGACAGATATGGTTTGAAGTACAAGGGGATAGACATATTTTTGAGCAAGGGGACATGATAACTTTAGACGCCTTAGTTCCGCATTCTTTGGGTGGAATAGAAAATAGTATTATAAGGCTTAGCCTATCTAAAAACGATAGCGTAGAAAGAGTTAAAAATATTTAAGCCCATTTAGGGCTTAAATCTAGTCTAAATCAAAAGCTGCATTTAACAGCTTTTTGGTGTATTCTTCTTTGGGATTTTTAAATATTTCTTCACTTTGCCCATATTCTATCATCTGTCCGCTTTTCATAACCATAACTTCATCGCTCATGGCTCTAACAACTGCTAAGTCGTGACTTATAAACATATAAGTAAGACCATGCTTTTTTTGCAAATCCCTTAAAAGATTTACTACTGTTACTTGTATGGAGCGATCAAGCGCAGATGTGGGCTCGTCTAGTAAGATAAATTTTGGCTTTAATACCATAGCCCTCGCTATTGCCACACGCTGTCTTTGTCCGCCGCTAAACTCATGGGGGTATCTGTTGCGAAGATTTGGGTCTATTTCAACCTCTTCTAGGGCCTTTATAACTCTTTGTTCTCTTTCGATTTTACTTAAATCTTTTTCGTGAACCAAAAGTCCTTCTTCTATGATTTGCCCTATGGTCATACGAGGCGAGAGTGAACCAAAAGGGTCTTGAAAAACCACTTGCATCTCTTTTCTAAGGGGCCTAAGATGGATAAAATCCATTCCGTTTATGGCTTTGCCAAATATATTTATCTCCCCTTCGCTTTCTATGAGTTTTAAGATTGCTTTTCCAAGAGTTGATTTTCCACTGCCACTTTCTCCAACAACTCCTAGGGTTTGCCCTTCTTTTATGCTGAGGCTTATGTTGTTTACAGCATGAAGATACTCTAAAGTTTTACCCCAAAAGCTTTTTTTGATGGGAAATTTTACATTCATATTTTCTGCTTTAAGTAAAACTTTTGCATCCTCTCCCACAGGTTCTTTTAAACCTTTTGGTTCACTGTCAAGAAGCATTTTGGTATAGGGGTGTTTTGGGGAGTTAAATACCTCTTTAGTTGTTCCTTTTTCCACTATCTCTCCATTTTTCATAACGCAAACTGTGTCAGAGAAATGATGAACAATGCCCAAATCATGAGTGATGAAAAGTATTGCCATTCCAAACTTTTCTTGTAACTCTTTTAAAAGGCTTAAAATCTCCGCCTGAACTGTGACATCAAGAGCTGTTGTGGGTTCGTCTGCTATAAGAATATCAGGTTCATTTGCAAGAGCCATAGCTATCATAACTCTTTGTCTTTGTCCTCCACTTAGTTCGTGAGGGTAAGATTTTAGTCTTGATTTTGGCTTGGGTAGATGGACAGCTTCTAAAAGCTCTAAAACCCTCTTTTGAGCGTCTTTTTTACCCATGTTTTTATGAAACATTAAGGTTTCAGCAATCTGCCTTTCTATAGTATGTAGAGGATTTAGGCTCGTCATTGGCTCTTGAAAAATCATAGCGATTCTATCGCCTCTTATCTTTTCTAAGACTTTATCTTTTGCATTTATTATCTCTGTGCCTCGGTAGTTTATAGACGAGCCTTTTGGATGAGTTGCTAAAGGTTTTGGTAAAAGCTGCATGATGGACATGGAAGTGACACTTTTTCCGCTGCCACTCTCTCCAACTAAGGCTAGTGTTTTGCCTTTTTGCATGGAAAAACTTATGTTATTTACTGCTCTTACAACTCCCGTGTGAAGATTAAAATCAACAGATAAATTTTTTACTTCTAGTATTTTTTCGTTCATGATAATCTCCTATCTCGTTTTTGGGTCAAGAGCATCTCTTAATCCATCGCCTATAAAATTTAAACAAAAAAGTGTGGTTGTGAGAAAAACTGCAGGGAAGAGTAGCATCCAAGGGCTTTGTTCCATATTTTTTGCACCTTCACTTATAAGCACTCCCCAACTTGTCATAGGCTCTTGCACGCCAAGACCTAAAAAGCTCAAAAAACTTTCAAGTAATATTACCTTTGGCACTGTCAAAGTTACATATATGATAACTGTGCCTATAGTGTTTGGAATGATGTGTCTGCGAATGATATTTTTCTTTCTTACTCCCAAAGCTCTAGCAGCGTCAACAAACTCTTTTCTTTTTATAGATAGGGTTTGTCCTCGCACAATCCTTGCCATATCTAACCACTCAACAGCACCTATGGCTATAAAGATAAGATAAATTCCTTTATCAAAAACAACCATCATGAGTATAACTAAAAACATAAATGGAAGTGAGTATAATATATCAACTATCCTCATCATAAAGTTATCTACTTTTCCTCCAATAAAACCTGCGATTGAACCATAAGTTATGCCTATAAGCATGCTAACACAGGTTGCAACAAGAGCAACTGATAGTGATATTTGTCCTCCATAAAGAGTTCTAACTAGTAAGTCTCTACCATTTCCATCCATGCCAAATATATGAAATCCTTCCATTGTTGGCGGTGCACCAATAAGCTCCCAATATACTTCATCTAATTCGCTAGGAAGAACAAGTGGGCCTATAAAAGACAAAATTGCTATTATAACAATGATGCCTATACTTACCATCGTAGCTTTGTTTTGGATAAGTCTTCTAATAGCGTCTTGAAAAAGACTAGTTCCTTTTGCTTGTACTTCGTTCATCTCTCCCCCTTAGTCATAGCGTATTTGTGGATCTAAAAATCCATATATAAGGTCAACAATTAGATTAAATACTATAATCAAGCTTCCAAAAAAGATAACTGTTCCCATAACCAAGGTATAGTCTCTATTTAAGGCGCCTTGCACAAAATATCGCCCAAGACCCGGAAGCCCATATATCTGCTCTATTACTATAGAGCCCGTTATCACAGCCGCTGTGGCAGGTCCAAGATATGATACGACCGGCAAGAGTGCTGATTTTAAGGCGTGCCTAAACACTACTAGCCTCTCGGGTAAACCCTTTGCCCTTGCGGTTCTGATAAATTGCATACCGAGCACTTCAACCATACTTCCTCTTGTAAGTCTAGCTATATAAGCAACTTGTGGAAGGGCTAAGGATATAACGGGTAAAACCATGTTTTGCCATGCTCCATCGTTCCACCCTCCAACGGGCAATAGTTTTAAATAAACTCCTATGACCAAAGTAAGAATAGGGGCTAAAACAAAGTTAGGTATAGCTATACCAACCATACTTGTCCCCATAAGCATATAATCAAGCTTGGAATTTTGTTTGATTGCCGCTGTACTTCCTAGTATTATGCCCAACACCAAGGCTAAAGTGATAGCCAAAAGTCCTAGTTTTAAACTCACTGGAAAACCAGTCCAAATAAGCTCACTTACAGTAAAGTCAGTGTACTTAAAACTAGGTCCAAAATCTCCATGCATAACTCTTTTAAGATATATGCCATATTGAACAACTAAGGGTTTATCAAGGTCGTATGCTGCTTTGATATTTTTTTCTATCTCAGGGGGAAGCGAACGCTCTCCTGTAAAAGGACCACCGGGTGCTAAACGCATCATAAAAAATGCAATTGTAACAACTATAAAAAGTGTAGGAATGGCTTGAAGAAGCCTTTTTAGAAAATATTTTAACATGTAATTCTTCTTTATAAACAAACGGTGGAGCAATCCACCGTTTTAATTTTTATTTAGATAACCATCTAGTTCTATGAACGTTTTCAGGGTTTGCTACCCAGCCTTTTAGTTTTTTGCTTACAAGGCTTTTTGATATATAATAATGTATAGGTATAGTTGCAAACTCATCAAGTGCTAACTGCTCTGCTTCTTGCATGATTTTAGCTCTTTGCTTTAAATCTGCTGTGGTATTAGCTTTTTTCATAAGAGCATTAAATTTTTCATTACTCCAAGCACCATAGTTTAAAGTATTTGGATACTCAAGTAAGAACAAGAAGTTTTGAGCGTCAGGATAGTCACTTACCCAGCCTGCTCTTCCGATCTCAAACTTTCCTTTTTCCATATTTGCATAGTGAACTGCAACTTCAGAATTTGAAAGTTTAGTCTTAACTCCTACACTTTTCCACATAGCAGCAACCGCAACAGCAACTTTTTTGTGGTTTTCGCTTGTATTGTAGCTTAAGTCTATCTCTAAAGGCTTATCTTTGCTGTATCCTGCTTCGCTAAGAAGTTTTTTAGCCTTTGCTATTCTATCTTTCATGCTCATATCTTTAAATTTCATATTTGCATGGGTGTAACCAGGAAGATTTGGAGAAAATCCATAGGCTGCTACTTCTCCTGTGGTTAAAACCTTATCTACTAAGATTTCTCTATTGATAGCAAGGGCAAGAGCTTCACGCACACGCTTGTCTTGGAACTTTTTAACTCTCATGTTGATTGGATAGTGATAAATTCCTGTATATTCACTAACTCTTGTTTCATCAGCCATATTTTGCTTAAGCCACTTGTATTGTTCAGTTGGAAAGTCTTCATTGTAGTCGATTTCGCCAGCTCTAAATCTTTTAAGGGCTGATGACCTATCTTCAGTTGGATAGTAGATGATTTCATCTATTTTTACCTTATCAGCATCGTAAAATTTATCATTTTTAACAGCTTTGATGTGAGATTGAGATTTCCACTCAACTAGTTTAAAAGCACCATTTGATACTATATTTTCAGGCTTGCTCCAATCTTTTCCAAACTTCTCAATCACATGTTTTGGAAGTGGATAAGCCGTATAGTGTTTTAGCTGAGCTAAAAAGTATGGAGCAGGGTACTCAAGTGTTATTTGTAAAGTATGAGGGTCAACTGCCTTTACTCCAAGCTTGTTTAAATCTTTCATTTTTCCTGTATTTAATGCTTGGGCATTTTTGATGGTATATAAAATATTTGCATATTTTGCTGCTGTTTTTGGGTCGATTATTCTTTTGTAAGCAAACACAAAATCTTCGCTCGTAAGAGGTTTTCCATCGCTCCATACCGCATCTTTTCTTAGATTAAAAGTATAAACTAAGCCATCATCGCTTACTTTCCAGTCAGTTGCCATGCCTGGAAGTGAAGAGCCATCAGCGGCGTATTGGATAAGACCCATAAAAATGTCACCACCAATCATATTTTCCCAAGTTCCACTCATCTTATGAGGGTCAAGGCTTGCCGGCTCACCACCAGTTCCAATTCTTATAGTTGTTTTAGCATTCGCTTGAACGCCTAGCAACATAAGTCCAATTAAGGCCACGCAAGTAAGTTTAAATAACTTTCTCATTTTCTCTCCTTTTTGATTTTGAAAAAATATTTTAGTATAAATAAGCTTAATGTTTATTTTTTGTCCCAAGCAAAAATGGTTTTTCCGTTTTCATCTTTTTCTAAATTACCCATTCCCATGATATTATATCCTGCATCTACGTAGTGAATCTCTCCGCTCACTCCGCTACTTAAGTCGCTTAGTAGATACATAGCAGAGTTGCCTACTTCATCTGTGCTTACATTTTTTCTTAGAGGTGAGTTGATCTCATTCCATTTTAGCATGGTTCTAAAATCTCCTATACCGCTAGCTGCTAGGGTTTTGATAGGACCTGCACTTATGGCATTTACCCTTATGCCTCTTTTGCCACAGTCTGCTGCAAGGTATCTAACACTTGACTCAAGTGCAGCTTTTGCAACTCCCATGACATTATAATGAGGTACATATCTAGGTCCTCCAAGGTAGGTTAGGGTTAAAATGGAGCCATTGTCATTCATGACTTCAAGGCAGGTTTTACTCAAAGCTATAAGAGAGTAAACAGAGGTTTGCATAGCTATATCAAATGCCTCTTTTGTAGTGTCTATAAAGTCTCCATTTAGTGCTTCTCTTGGTGCGTAAGCAACTGCGTGAACAACAAAGTCAATCTTGCCAAAATCTTTTTGTATGTTTTGCTTTAGATTTTGCAAATGCTCAGGATTGTTTACATCAAGTTCATAGACTGCTTTTGAGTTAAACTCTTCTGCTATGGGTCTAACCCTTTTTTCTAGTGCTTCGTTTAGAAAGGTAAAGGCTAACTCTGCTCCTTGAGATGCACAGGCTTTTGCTATGCCGTAAGCTATGGATTTGTTGTTAGCAACACCTACTATAAGACCTTTTTTGCCCTTAAGTAACATATTTTTCCTTTTAATTTTGATGTGAAATTTTAGCACAAGTGAGCTAAAAAAACCTTGACAAAATGTTGATTTTAATATATAATCAGCTACCATTAAACCAAGTAGGGAGTGACTTGGCTTCGACAGGAGTAGTCGGGATTTGGTCGCATGTCGTTCTGGATACAACGTTAAACTGCCCGTTTAAACTTAAACGCAAACAATACAGATTACGCTCCTGCTTACGCTAAAGCTGCGTAAGTTTAACTAACTTTGGAGGCCTTGTGTTGCAGATGCCATTATCTGTAACTTTTCGAGGTTTATCGCAACAAATGGCTGTGGTGGAAGGTTTGACCGTCCTTACATCAAGATAAGGTCTTTATCTAGCGTAGTTTTGGAGTGTGTACGAGGCTAGATGAGATTAAACACACTTGCTAAGCATGTAGAAGCCACTTTTTGGTTATTTTTGGACAGGGGTTCGATCCCCCTCACTTCCACCAAAGATTATCTGTGATTATTTCATAAATACAAATCTTATAGGTTCACTGTGGCATTGTCCATAGATATTTATATCAGTTCCTCCGTTATTTGGCAACTGTTTCATTACTACCGATAAGCCAGATGTTTTATCTTCTCTTTTTGACTTAGCGTCTTTAAATAGCCATACTTCATAAAACACAGGAATTTCATGTGAAACTATACGTGTTTGGATTAAATCACTTTTCTTAAACCCGCAACCTTGCTTAAATGCCTTTAATACATCTGAGTATAGAAGTTTTGAATTTAACGCAATGCTTCTGCCTTCTTTTCCAGCCCAATGGGACTCGTACATATCTGCATTGCTTGTTGAGGTGACTTTATGTAACCTTGTTGGCATATACTCTTTTGCAAGGTTTTCATTTTGGATATCCATTTGGCTTGATAGACTATTGCCACAACCGCTTAGCATGAAGATTAATGCTATTAAAGTTGATAGTGTTTTTTTATTTATCATTTTGTATTTCCTTTTTGTTATGTTGTTTGGTTAAAAAATATTTTTCTCTAGGAATTTAGTATTTTTTTATGTTGCTATAAAAAAAATTTTCCTAGCTCTGCCAGGAGTTCAAATGTCGCACTACCACCTGCGCCCTCAAGGATATTTCGAATTGAAATGAAGCCTTCTCTGATAATACTTACTTTAGGTTTTGGTGATTTAATTTGTGCTTCAACAGTTGCTATTTCAGCCTTAAGTTCTTCTTTCTTATTTGTGTTTAATTTTATATCTTTTAAATTTTCTTTTAAAAATAATATAAAATCATCAACTTCTTTGGTGGAAAAATTATTAATCTTTTGTGTCTGCATTGAGTCAATTGAACCTTGTTGGATTTGAGAATCAGTAACACATCCATAAAAATTATTTACATTGTAAGAATGCTCTACAACTTTATCTTTTTCATTTTTAGTAAATGTCATATTCTCCCCTAAAATTCCATCCTCTTCTAGTTGTAATGACCAATTGAGTACAATATTTCTAACTGCATCTACTATTCTTACTAAATCTGAAATTGCTACCTTTAAAGTAATTTGTAATCTTTCTCCGATAGCATTGCAAATTATATTTTCTTGTTCTGCTGTAAATGGAGCGTGAATACTTTGTGTGGGATCAGTTATTTTATTGAGTAAATTTTCTATTTCAGCTATTCTTTGTCCATTATTTTTCTTAGAAAGTAGTTCTTTTGTTTTTGTGTCTTCGAAAAAAATAGGTTGCCACCCATGGTACGGGTTAAGAGCCATTACAGTGCCTTTAAATTCTCGATATTTTGGTATTTTTTCATTATCTACATAGCCATCTAGTTCACTTGATATCCACTCTTCAAAGTCACTGATCTTTAATTTTTTAGAAACAACATATGCTTTACGCAATAAATCAGTAACAGATATGTTATTGTTAAGAGCATCTTGTTGTAGATCGATAACTATTGATTTCATTAATATCCTTTATTAAGATAGCTATTTGCTGAACACACAACTACAGCATGTCTTTATATTATTTAATAATAGCACAATAAAAGAAATAAACCCCTTAAAAGTATTGATATTAAGTATATTTATAATATAAAATCAATATTTTCATAGCTCTTATAGTAACCTTAAAGTATGTAAGAATTAATGCTCTAAAGAGCCTATTTATGCCCTTTGTATACACTTTTTAAATTCTCCATCTACTCCATGATATTTTGTTTGATTTTTCAGTAAATGAGAATTTTTTAAAAATCACCCCCTTGCTTAGTTAAAAGTTACTTGGGGGTTAGGTTTTGAAGTTAAGAGTTGGCTAGTTTTATAAGTTCATTGAAGCTTTCAACTTCCCAGCTGGCAGTACCTACTAGAACTCCATCGCAGTTTTTAAGTTTGTAAATATCGCTTACATTTGATGGTTTTACGCTTCCACCATATAAAAGTGGGGCTGAGGTTTTTGTGCGTAGGAAGTCAAGAACTTCTTGTATGTCTTCTTTAGTGGCAACTGCCCCTGTGCCTATCGCCCAAACTGGCTCGTAGGCAATGATGAGGTTTTCATACTCCAAATCGATAAGCTCTAGCTGAGCTTGTAAAAAGTTCATAAGCTTTCCGCTGTCTCTTACATCTTTACTTTCACCTATGCAGTAGATTATCTCCCAGTTTTGTTTCTTAGCGAAATTAAATTTTTCTCTTATAAGCTCATTGCTTTCGTTTAGTATATGTCTTCTTTCGCTGTGCCCGATTAAGACTGAATTAATATTAAATTCTTCTAACTGCTCAAGTCCAATTTCACCTGTGAATGAGCCCTTATTTACGGGGTAGAAGTTCTGTGCTCCTAGTTTGATATTGTCTGCAAGTTCAAGGTTTTGCAGTGAAGTAGATGGAGGATAAATTCTTAGTTCATTTGAGCCATCATTTTGTAGTTTGGATACAAATGTTTTAAGACTTGCTCTTGTGTGATTTGTTTTAAAATTTGCAGCGATTATCATAGTTCTTGCTCTTTCGTTCTAAGGGGTTTTACACCGGGTAACTCTTTACCTTCTATCAGCTCCAAGCTAGCACCTCCGCCTGTGGAGATAAATGTCATCTCATCAGCGTCGCCACTTCTTGCTACCACATCCGCTGTGTCTCCACCACCCACAACTGTAGTGGCATGACTTTCTGCTATGGCGTGGCTCATCTTAAGACTTCCGCGAGAAAATTTTTCTATCTCAAAAACGCCCATTGGTCCATTCCAAAGTATGGTTTGAGCGTCAGCTAATGCTTCACGAAATAGTCTTGAGCTTGCAGGTCCTATGTCAAGACCCATCCAATCTGATGGTATCTCTTGACTGGTTACAAATTTGATAGGAGCGTCATTGTTTATAGCTGGAGCAGAGACCACATCTACTGGCAAGTAAAGTTTTACACCAAGCTTTCTAGCTTCGCTCATGACAAAATTTGCTTCATCGATTAGCTCCTCTTCCACTAAAGAGTTACCTACATTTAAGCCTTGAGCTTGTAAAAAGGTAAATGCCATACCTCCGCCGATGATGAGCTTATCGACACGAGGTAGCAAAGAACGAAGGGCTTGAAGTTTTCCGCTGACCTTGCTTCCGCCCACAACTGCTACAAAAGGTCTTTGAGGACGTTTTAAAAGATTGTGAGAAAAATCTATCTCTTTTTGTAGTAAAAAACCTGATGCCTTTGCGTCATCGTCAAAAAATCTAGTAATCGCCTCAACAGAAGCGTGAGCTCTGTGACAGACTCCAAAGGCGTCATTTATGTATACATCTGCCATATCGGCTAATTTTTTAGCAAAGTCCTCATCATTTTTTGTCTCACCTGGATTAAATCTAAGGTTTTCTAAAAGTAAAATCTCTCCACTTTTTAGCTCTTTTGCTTTTTTGACTGCATCATCTCCTGTGACACTAGATGCAAATTGCACATCAGGAGCTAAGATACGATTTAGTCTTTTTAACACAGGGGATAAAGATAGGGTTTCATCCACACCTTTTGGTCGACCTAGATGAGAAGCAAGTATAACCGCACAGCCACTATCAAGACAATACCTTATGGTTTGTAGGGCTGAGCGTATTCGCCTTTCATCGGTTATGTTTTTAAACTCATCTAAGGGCACATTAAAATCACATCTTAAAAATACTTTCTTGCCCTCTATGTCTATGTCTTTTATGAAGCGAATACCTTTCATACTTATGCCTTTGTGATATGTTTTGCCATATCAAGCAGTCTGTTTGAGTATCCCCATTCATTGTCATACCAAGCCATTACTTTTACCATATTTCCATCGATAACTTGGGTCAAATCAGCAGCTATGGTGCTTGATTGGGAACTTGTTTGAAAATCTTCACTTACTCTATACTCTTCGTCTATGACCAAAATGCCCTTTAGCGAGTCATTTGCATAAGATTTAAAAAGTTCGTTTAGCTTTTCTTTTGTAGTGTTTTTGCTAACTAGCACATTTAAATCTACCATAGAGACATTTGGAGTTGGTACTCTTACGCTCTGTCCGTGAAGTTTACCCAAAAGTTTTGGCAAAACTAAACCGATAGCCTTTGCAGCTCCTGTGGTAGTTGGTATCATATTTAAAGCTCCAGCTCTTGCACGACGCAGGTCTTTTGAATGTTTTACATCAAGTATATTTTGGTCATTTGTATAAGAGTGGATAGTTGTCATAAGTCCTTTTTGAATGCCAAGGTTATCATCTAGTATCTTAGCTATGGGGGCTAAACAGTTTGTGGTGCAAGATGCGTTTGAAACTATAGCTTGTCCGTCATATAGGTGTTCGTTTACGCCCATTACGAAAGTTGGCGTATCGCTATCTTTTGCGGGTGCTGAAAAGAGTACTTTTTTTACTCCATTTTTTACAAAAACTTCTGCTTTTTCTTGGGTTAAAAAAGCCCCTGTGCACTCAAGCACCACATCTGCTCCAAGCTGGGCAAATTTTAACTCATTTGCATCGCGAGTTGAGAACATTTTAACCTTGTTTTTGCCTATTTGCATATAATCATCTTCAAGCAGCTCTACATCGCCACCAAATGTGCCGTGAACACTGTCATATTTTAAAAGTTGTTTTGTCATATCTCTTGATGCTGTATCGTTTACTGCTACTAGTTCCATATCCTCTCGTTCGTTTAGTATCCTAGCAACACATCTGCCTATTCTTCCAAATCCATTTATCGCAACTTTTAATGCCATCATAATCCTTTTTTAAAAGTAAATTTAGATATAATTTTATCAAAATAGTTATAAAAGAAGATTAAATGAAAAATATAGCCATATATGGAGGTAGCTTTGACCCTCCTCACAAGGGGCATGAAAAGGTTGTAAAAGAGGCTTTAAAAACCCTTGATTTGGATAGATTGTTTATAGTGCCAACATATATAAATCCTTTTAAAAAAGAGTTTTTTGCCCCTCCAAAACTTAGGAGTAGATGGAGCAAAAAAATATGGGGAAAAAATAGCAAAATAAGCATTTGCAAATATGAGATAAAAAGAAAAAAACCAACACCAACATATCTTACATATAAGCACTTGGTAAAAAAATATAAACCTAAAAAAGTATATATTATCATAGGTGCTGATAATATCTCATCGCTGAGTAGATGGTACAAATATAAGAAGTTAAAAAGCAGGGTTGAGTTTGTTGTTGCAACGAGGGATGGGGGCTTTGTGCCCAAAGATTTGCAAAAATTAAAAATAAATGTTAATATCTCATCAACACTTTTACGACAAAATCCCAAAAAAAGGTTTATCTCAAAAAAGATTTTTAAAAGTGTAAAAGATTTTTATACGAAAAAAGGAAGAAAATGGAAGAAAAATTGCAAAAAATAGTTGATATGTTAGATAGTAAAAAGGCTGAAAATATACAGGTTTTTGATATGAAAGATAAAGACTATTTTGTAGATAGTGTCATCATAGCAACAACTTTAAATGAAAAACATTCTGCGTCTTTATTTGATGAGTTAAAGCCACTTGTTAAAGAATTAGGCGACCAGTGTTTGCATGCTGAGAGTTCAGGAGAGTGGGCTGTTATGGACTTAGGAGATACACTTATCCATCTTATGAGCAACGAGTATAGAGCAAAATACAACCTCGAAGAGTTTTTAAGCGACTTTGAAAAACAAAGAACACTAGGCGAATAGTTCGCTTAGTGTTTTGATTTTTCCTTTACCATTTGGTCAAGAAGTTCAAAGAGTTTATCGCTTGCTTTTTCCATCTCGGTAAAGTTTTTTACAAGCATATCAGCACTTTGTTTATTTATATTTTTCAGGGCTATATCTATGTTCTCAAGTGCGTAGTCATGAACTTCTTTGTGATATTTTTGTATGTCGTCAAAACATGAGGTATTGCAAAAAGTTTCACCACCTTTGTTTTTTATCCATTGGCCAAATTTGCATTGAGTGTGGTCTACTTGAGTTTTTGAGGATTTTTTTTCATTTATAACCCCGGAGTAGACATTTGATTTGTATAATATATGGTCAACTTTTACTGTTGAGGCAAATGAGGCAATATTTATCTCGTGAGATATGTCAGCAGTTTTATTTGCATCACTACTAAAATGTTCTAGATTTGTTTTAAACTCTTCTATGGTTTTGCCAGACTCAAGAGCGATTTTGTCCATTTGTTCGGCATTGCTTTGTATGCCATTTGAGTCTTGCTGTAAACTTTGTATAGAAAGAGATATTTCGTTTGTTGCTTTTTGTGTACTTTCAGCTAGTTTTCTAACTTCATCGGCAACTACTGCAAATCCTCTACCATGTTCTCCAGCTCTTGCTGCTTCTATGGCAGCATTTAGGGCAAGAAGATTGGTTTGGTCAGCTATATCTTTTATGAGATTTAGCACAGAGCTTATGTCGTCTATTTTGCTAGCAAGAGTATTTATGGCTTCTGTTACATTTACAACTAGATTTATCAGTTCAGTCTGTCTTTCTTGTAGCTCTTTTATGGTTAGTAGAGCATTTGAGCTTTCTTTAGCTGTTGAGTTTGACATCTTGAGTATATCTTGAGCCAAGGTAGAGTTTTTGCTGAGGTCGGTTTGTACAGTTACAAGCCCATGCTGAATTCCCCCATCTATTTGGCTAAATCTATGGGACAGCTCTTGCTTTAGATTGCCTTTTAATCCATCTATAGTTCCTTGAACACCTTTGAGTAAGATATTGGCATCAGATTTAAAAATACCCTTAAAACCATCTTCTTCTATGTTTCTATAGCATTTACCTTCCAATGCTTTTGCTAAAGAGGTTTTGGTTTCTCTGCTTGAAGTTTCGATTTGATCTAAAAAATTGTTCAAATTCCATGCGATTTTAGCTAAGGGATCTTTGGGATCTATATCAGTAACTCTAGCTTCTAGTTTGCCTTTTGCATAGTCATTTGTTGCCTGTTCTATCTTATGTAGAAGCTCTGAGTTTCCTGTTTTTAAAAATGCCATATCTAACTCCTATTGTGCTGTAGATTTACTATGAATTGATTGTAGCCAAGTTCTTTTTGAATTAGTAGGTTTAGCAGGTATCTATAAGAAGCTTCCATACCCTGAGAACTTTCTAACTCTAGCATCTTTTTATATAGCTCTTTTATAGTTTGGAGTGCTTTTGGGTTTGGCATTCTTCTGACTGAGTGGTATCCTATAATATTTCCATTTTCATCAAGAGAGGCTGTCACATTGGCGTAAACCCAGTAAAAACCATCATCTGATGTTTTGTTTTTAACATAAGCAAAAACCTCTTCTTTTGATTTGATTTTTTCCCACAAAAGTTTAAAAACGGCTTTTGGCATATCTGGGTGCCTTACTATGTTGTGAGGTTTTCCTAGTAGTTCTTTTTCCTTATAGCCTGCAATACGCATAAATTCTTCGTTGCAATAGGTTATAACTCCATTTGTATCAGTCTTTGAAACTAAAAAATAATCCTTGCTAACCTTTACTTCTCTTGACATATTAACCCCTTAGAGTTTTGATACTGATATTATAATATTTTTTCGTCTAAATTACAATTTATTTTAATTATTTTTAACGATTTTTACTCTCTGTGAGACAAAAACTCCCAAAAAGATAAGAGCCGTTGCCATAAGTTGATAAACATTTAGTCTTTCTCCTAGTATGATAAAAGCTAGGATAAGTGTAAAAGCTGGTATGAGATTTATAAATGACGAGGCTTTTGATGCTGGTATTAGGGTTAGGGAGTAGTTAAATAATCCATATCCGCCCATGGTGACAACTATGCCAAGATATAGTACTGCTAATACCCCATCTACTTCTAAGCTTAAACTACTCCACTCAAATATGCTTAAAGGCAAGAAAAACAAAAGTCCTCCAAAGGCTTGAATGGCTGTTAAAAATAGAGCGGAGAATTTTTTAGAAAGATGTTTTAAGCTAAGTGCGTATCCTGCTCCACAACTCATAGCCAAAGCTTCGAGAAAATTTCCTAAAAGCGGGTTTGGAGCATAGCTTTGAGCTGTGGCACTCAAGCTTAGCCAAGTAGCACCAAGCATGGCTAGTATTGAGCCAATTATAAGAGCTTTTGTTATCTTTTCTTTTAAAAATATTCCTGCACCAAATGCGGTAATTAGGGGCATAACTGAGGCTATGACTCCCGCTTGGGCAGCTGAGGTGTAAACTAAGGCTTTTGCTTCAAATACAAAATACAGCCCCGGTTCACAAATCACCATGAAAATGATAAATTTCCAATCCTCTTTTTGTATTTTTATATCTTTAAATTTTTTATAAAAAAAGGCAAATAGCAAACTTGCTATAAGCATACGAAAAAATATAACACTCATGGCTGGCATGCTATTTAGGGCGATTTTAAGAGCTATAAATGAACTTGCCCATATAAGCATGGCTAAAATAGCACTAGCAATGCCTAGTTTATGTTTGTCCATCTACTCTTTTATCCTTTTAATAATCTCCTTAGCATAAGCTGTTGCTCCTGCTTTTATTTCGTCTTCGCTTAGAGTTACGATTTTGTTTTGAGTTGGAACATTGTTTTTTAAGACAAAAAGATAGGTGCAAGTTTTAAAAAGCTCAAGCTCATCAAGTTCGCTCATAGCCACTAGTACATTTAGAGGTAGATTTTTAGGCTCAAGCTTATGCAGTGAGTTTGCTTGTGATAAAAAGTTTTCTATAACAGGGTGCATGTTCATCCTTAAAAATTTAAAAATATTATATCAGGTTTTTGTTTAAATTTTAAAATATTAAGTTATTTTTTAAATCAAAAATTGATATAATGAACCACAAATTTATGTATTTTTCATAACAGATTTAATCAATAAAAATCTATAAGGATTTATAAACGTGAAAAAATTACTTTTTTCTTTGCCCGTAAAACTGCTTTTGGGTGTTATTTTCGGTATAGTTGTCGGTCTTTGGTCTGATGAAAGTTTGATGAAGATAGTGGTTACTTTTAAGTATGTCTTAGGGCAATTGATATTTTTTTGCGTGCCTCTTATCATCATAGGTTTTATTGCTCCATCTATCACTAAACTTGGACAAAATGCTTCCAAGATGCTTCTTATCGCAGTTAGTGTGGCGTATTTGTCATCTTTAGGAGCTGCTTTATTTGCAACATTTAGTGGTTATACTCTTATACCTTTACTTCATGTCTCAAGTAGTGCCGATGGATTAAAAGAAGTTCCCGAGGTGGCTTTTAAGCTTGCCATTCCAGCTGTTATGAGTGTTATGAGTGCTTTGGTTTTTTCTATACTCATAGGTCTCGCTGCAGCTTGGACAAATGCAAAAGTGATAACTTCACTCTTAGAAGAGTTCCAAAATATAGTTTTAAAAATAGTTGTAAAGATTATCATCCCTATACTTCCATTTTTTATAGCCACAACCTTTTGTGTACTTTCTTATGAGGGTAGCATAACAGAGCAATTTCCTTTATTTTTAAAAGTTATTGCGATCGTTATGGTAGGTCACTTTTTATGGCTTGCTTTGCTTTATAGCTTAGCAGGGGTTTATTCGGGGCAAAATCCTTTAAAGGTTTTAAAAAACTATGGTTCTGCTTATCTTACAGCAGTTGGAACTATGAGCTCAGCTGCAACCTTGGCAGTTTCTTTGGAGTGTGCAAAAAAATCAGAACCACCTTTAAGAGATGATATGGTGAATTTTTCTATACCTTTGTTTGCAAATATCCACCTTTGTGGTTCGGTTTTGACTGAAGTGTTTTTTGTTATGACGGTTTCGACTATCCTATATGGTTGCATGCCAGATATTCCAACAATGATGCTTTTTTGCGTACTCTTAGGCGTTTTTGCTATAGGAGCTCCAGGAGTGCCTGGGGGAACTGTTATGGCTTCGCTTGGGCTTATTATAAGCATTTTAGGCTTTGATGAGACAGGAACAGCTTTAATGTTGACTATATTTGCTTTACAAGATAGTTTTGGAACGGCTTGCAATGTCACAGGAGATGGGGCACTGTGTTTGGGGCTTAGCGGTTATGCTAAAAAGCATGGCATAGAAGATGTTGAAGACTGTGGTGGTGTGCTAAGTTAAATATAAATAAGGGGGCAAGTTACAAGACTAAATTTTTTCGTAAAAGTAAATGTTGTTTTGTATAACTTTTTTAAAATATCTGTTTTGTGGAACTAAGTCCGCATGACCGGTATAAAGCCTTCCTTTTTTATATAGCATTTCGTGAAATCTTTTTATGGCTTTTTGTTTAAATTGTTCGTTAAAATATATCATCATGTTTCTTGAAAATATGATATCAAATCTACCAAGACTCAAAAATTCATCATCAAATATATTAAAAACTTTAAATTCAATATCTAAAATACTCTCTTTTTTGACCGAGTATTTATTTCCTATTTTGTTAAAAAAAAGGGCTTTGTTCCTAGCATCTAGTCTATGAAGTGACCTTTCAGAAAATAAGCCCTTATTAGCTTCTTCTATGGCTTTAGAGCTTATATCGATTCCTGTTAGTTGTATATTGTTTTGGTTTGCATCTTTGGCTAAAAATGCAAGAGAATATGCCTCTTCTCCGCTAGAGCAAGGTGCACAAAGTATTTTTACTTCATGTTTTATTGAGCTAATATAGGCTATAGCATCTTCTAGTTGGGCTAATTCTCTATAAAAAAATGTTTCATTTACGGTCACTAGATTTACAAGATCTTGCATAAGCTCTTCGTCTTGTTGTATACGGTTTAGTAGCTTTTTAAAAGAGGCAATGTTTTTGTTTTGGCAAAATATGCCAAGTTTTTTTAGTAAAACATCTTTTTTTGGCTCTAAATCTATACCGCATTTTTCTTTTAGATACTCTATAAGTTCTTCTAATTCATTGTTTTTAAAATCAAAATGAACTTCTTGTTTTTTGGGTGTTGGCTCTTGCTTTTTCTTTCTCCAATTACTAAAAAACATCTATAAAGTCCTCTAATTCTTTTTTAATTTCATTGATGTGTAGCATTTTTAGATTTGGATTTAGTTTTTTTGCCTGCTTGGGCATTCCATAGACGATTGCGCTATCTTCATTTTCTGCTATGGTTTTGGCACCATGGTTAGCTAGGTTTAAAAGCCCGTCTGCTCCGTCATGACCTATGCCAGTTAGCAAAATAGCCAATATATCTTTTTCTTTGCAAATGCCAATGGCTGAGTTAAAAAGAAGATCTACGTTTGGATTGTAAATGGTTTTTTCATCTTCTTTTTTTGGAACTATTGCACCGCTTGAGTTTAGTATAAAATTTCTTTCACAAATGTAGATACCGCCTTTATCTAGCTTGTGTTTGGTATCAAGTAAAAAGACGGGTACTTTTAGTTCACTATTGAACTGATTTGCAAAGCTAGGTATGAAGTTTATGCCCATGTGTTGAGCTACCACTATGGGTGTTTTAATGTTGTGTGGCAGGTTTGAAAATATATATTTTAGCTGACCTGGACCTCCTGTGGAAGCTCCTACTAGGACAAGTTTTTCATTCATTTTTCTACTTTGAATTTTTATGTAATTTATCTAAAAAAGCCTAAAAAAATACTAAAATTTCATTTCCTTTTATCGTTTGTGATTTTATAAAGAAATGAAAAAACCTCAGCCACAGCCTTATAGAGATTTGGCGGTATAGACTTGTCTATATCTACTTTTGACAAAAGCTCCACTAAGTCTTCATCTTTTTTTATGGGTATCTCATGCTCGTTTGCTAGTTTTATGATGTTTTTTGCAACCTCACCCTTGCCTTTAGCGACTACTTTTGGAGCATTATCTTTTGTTTTGTCGTATTTTAAGGCAACAGCTTTATCGTGTAGTTTGTCCATTAGGCTTTTAAGTCCATATTAAATTCGCTAAAACCATCTTGGTATTTGCTTTCGTTTTTAAAAGGTTTTATGGAGGTTTGCAAACTTATACCTTGTTTGCTAAAAGATTTTTTTAGCTCATTTAGGTTTTCTTTTATTTTATTTTCAAACTCTTCTTTTTCAGCTCCTATACTCATAGTTACATAGTTTTCGTGGTTTAACATAAGCATTAGATTTACTCTGCCATAAACTTTAAACTCAAGGTCTATTTGGCAAAAGAAGCTATCTTCTTGACCTTTTTTAAAAGCAATTCTTCCTTCTCTTAGCCCTTCCCAAAGATATGGTATGTTTGTAGATATTGAGTTATTTGCATAGGAAAGAAGCTGATTTGCCTCGATATTTGCTAGTGTTTTTGTGCTGAGATTGTTTATTTTCTCAAGATTGGCACTATCTTTTTGAGAGCTATGTTTTTCTATATTGAGTAAGGAATTTTTTATATCTTGAGCTATAGAATTTGTTTGAGTAGATGGAAGTTTGGTTTGGTTTAGTTGGTTTAGGGTTTGCTTTATGGTATTTGTCTGTTTTACATGCTCTAAAGCCTTTGGCTTGAGAATTTTTAGGCTAAGTTCTAGCTTATTGCTAAGTAGTTTTAGTTTTTCTTGTGTGGTTAAGTTTTGACTAGGTTGAGTTTGGCTAAGTTGAGTTTGGATGGTTTGTACCGTTTGGGTATTTTGTAAAGCATTAGTCATTTGTGGAGCTTGACTAGTTTGTTCTGTTTGCAAGGTTTTTATCAAAGATTGCATATCTTTTATAAGATTTAACACCTGTTCTTTTATTGTCAAATTTGGAATGGTTTTTAGCGTGTTTTGTAAAAAGCTTATATCTTTTTTTAGTTGTTTTACAATGGTCTTAACATCAAATGAATTTATTTGAACTTTCTCTTTTGTGCTTAATATTTGTATATTTTTGAGATTTTCTATAGCCTTTGGTATCTCTTTTTGAGGCGGTTTTATCTCCTTTAAAACATCATTTAATGCCTCTTTTAAGGGCTTTAAATCTTCTATAAAACTTTTTTCTTTACTCAGCAGGGTTTTTATGAGTTTTGGTATATCTTTTTGTTTTAGTATATCTTGATGAGGTTTGTTTTCTAGTATAGTTTTGAGCTTTTGGTTTAAAATGTGCGGAAGTTTTGGCTCTATACTTTGCTTTTGAAGTTTGGCTTCAAGTCCAATGCCTGAGTTTTGTACTTGAGTTTTTAGAGTGTTTGCATTTGATGATGAAATATCTTTTAAAAAGCTCTTTAGTGGAGCTAAAAATTTAGATAATTTTGGCTCTTTGCTTGCTAGAGTAATAAGTTCTTTTAAATCAGCTATAGGTTGAGAGTTTGACTTGAAAACTGGGCTTTTTTGTATAGTTTTTACAGTCTCTGCCTTGCTTATATCTCCCTTTGAAAGTTTTAAAAAAAGTTTATCTAAAAGTTTGTTGATTTGCTCTAGGTTTTTTTGCTCTGAGCCTTTTATGGTGCCTATAAGCTCAAGGCTGTTTTTTATAATCTTCTCCGCCTGAGCGGGATTATCTTTGATAGATGCTAAGAGATTTTGAGCTGATATTTGCAAATTCTACCCTTCTAGTTTGTTATTATCGGCAAAAAGCTTTTAAAATGTAATATCTCATGTTCTTAAAGATTATTTTTTAAGCTTTTTAAATGGTTTATCTTCTTTTGACAACTTAGCTTTTTTTGTGCTAAAAACTCTTTTTTTTCTATGTTTATATGATAAAAACTATCTATCATGTGGTTGTAATTTTTATCTAAAAATGTTTGATTTGAATTCATTAGATTTTCTAGCTCATACATGTGAAAGCTTATCTTTAAACGTTGTTTTATATCTTCAATATTTGGGCAGTATAGGGGAAATTTGGTACTATCTTCTTCGTGAAGTTTTATGGATTCGTTTATTTTATTTGTCAAAAAAGAAACACAAACTTCAGTTGCATTTTGATAGTTAAAACTTACAGCACTACTTAAATGGTTAAACTCACTACTGATGATAGCATAAGAAGAGCTTATTTTGTTGTGAAAAGATTTTAAAAAGTTTTCATACGCCTTTGAGGCAAATTTACGAACATTGGCAAACTCTAGCTCCGAGTGTAAAGGATTGTTTTTTTCTATCAACTCGTGAGGGTATTGCCATTTGAGTACTTTTTTTTCAAGATTTTTATATATAAGTAGATTTTCTTCATTTACGCTGTTTTGTATATCTTTTAACTCTCTTACATATTTTTTAAACATCTTTCCTATGATGTCATCGTCATAAAAAAGTTTTTTATAAATAGCGTCCGCATTTATGGTACTTACATTGTATGAAACCGCCTTAAATACATCGTATTTTTTGATAATTCCAACTTGATTTTTTTCATAGCGTATTTTTTCGATTGTAGTAATCTGGCTAAATATCTCAGTGGCTATCTTTTCTATAATATCCTCTATCTTTATGAAGGCATTTTTTATCTCTAAACCAAATCTTGATTTTAGTATCTCAAAGGTTTCTTGAGTGTTTTGTTCAAACTCTTCTAAGATATCCTCAAGGCTCTCGTATATGCTTAGGATATTTTCTTGTTGATTTATAAGTTCATTTAGTATAAAATTGCTTTTTGCAAGTATAGCATAGCGTTTTGCTTGGGTAGCTTGGGGTTGGATTTGCTCTTTTATAAAGCTAAAGACTTGGTTGATGTTTGAGCTTTCAAGAAGGGCGAGATTTTCTTTTTTATCTGTATTGTAGATACTAAGTGTATCTTTTTTAAAATCTTTTACTAGTTTTTCAAGATTTTGTGTGGTGCTAAGGCTAGTTGGAGATTTTACCTCTTTTTTAAATTCATTTAAAAATGTATTGACTCTAGTGTTTAGTTTGTGCTCACTGCTAGAGCATTTAGCTTGAAGTGCTTCGTAGGCTGATATGGCAACTACAGAAGAGAAAAATTTACCAAAGCTAGCATTTATATACTCTATGCTTTTTTGTACTTCTTTTTGGCTAAATTTATCTTTTTGATTTAACACACATAGGCTTTTATTGGCGTATGAAGATATATACTGCTCTAAGACTTGAAGCTCACTCATTTTGCCTGCATTGTCTATGAGGCTAAGCCATATAATTCCATCTACTTGTTTTAGCACTTCTTCTGTGGTTTGAGTGTCAAGTTCTGAGTTAGAGTTTAACCCTGGGGTATCTACAAAGGTTATATCTTTTAGTATATCAAGGGGTGCGTAAAGGGTAAGATGACTTATCTCTTCTACTTCTTGTCTTTGGTCAGTAAATCTTGATATATCTTCAACCCTATGGAACTCATCTCTTCCATCTAAATATCTTACTTTTAGTTTTAGCTCATCTGCATATTTTATATAATTTACCTTTGATGTTACAGGAGTTATGCCCGTTGGCAATATATTTTGGCTTAACAAGGCATTTAAAAATGTGCTTTTTCCACTTGAAAACTGTCCGGTTATGGCTATCTTCATAGGCTCTTTTGCCCTATAAAGAAGTTTTTGTATGGCGTTTTTTAGTTCATTTGAAGCTAAAAATGTCTCATCTTTTAACTCTTCATCTAGTTTTTTTAATTTTCCAAGCAGACTATCGTCAAAACTTTTTTTGACCTGTTTGTTGGTTTGTTTAAATTCGTCTATAAACTTACTAAATAAACTCATTTTTAAGTTCCATTAGTTTTTGTTTTATAGCTAAAAGTGAGTCTAGTTTTTGCTTTGTAGCTTTTCTTTTCTCATCCGCTTTTTTCTCATCTATTTTTAGCAAGCTTATATGCTCTAAAAGCACTTCTTCTTTAGCTTTCATATTGTTTTTTAAATCATCTAGTGGTTTGTTTGATAACTCTAAAAAGCCATCAAGTAAGACTTTATTGACTCCATCTAGTGAGGCAAATATTGACTTTGAAAGGTCTTGGGTCGTGGTTGAAAATATTTTATTTAACTCTATGTTAAAATCATTTAGTTTATTTTTTTTCACTTTTTTAAGCGCTATGGAGACTTTGCTTTTGGTTAAATCGTAGCTTTTTGATAAAAATGAACCTTTAAAATTTGCATCAAAAAACTCTTTTGAGTTAAAATTACTTTGTATTATTTCATCGCTTTTTATCATCTCCATTTGAGTTTTCATTCTTTTTTCAAATTCATATCTATAGTCTCTTATGATGTCAACTATGTTATCTTTTATGGTTGTTTCGATAATCGTACCAATGCGCGACATAGGCGGTTTTTTATTTTCTTTTTTAAAGCCATAGCTTACATCATCATATACCCTTTTGGTTAGCACTGAGGCTAGGGCTAAAAGTTTGGTTTTTAAAAGATTATCTAGAGTTAGAAGGTAGGTTTGTAGGTTTTCTTTGGCTATTAGTATCTGCTCTTGGAGTAGATGGATATTTTTTAGATTAAGTTCATTTTTCTCTTTTGTTAGTTTTAGCTCTCTTTCTAGGTATGAGCCATCTTTGTTTAGATTTTCAAGCTCAAAGTTAAGTATTTGCTCTTGGTTAGTAACAATATCATTTAGTTGTGTATATATGCTTTTGTTAAAAAGTTTTGTCTTTTGATTGTCTTTTCCAAAGAGTATTTTTCTTAGGTAGCGTTCTATATCCAGTATGCCTGTTTGTTCTAAGTTATATCCTCCATCTACTGCCTCTTTTTCTTTGCCTGTTCTGTGCATAAGAGCGAACTTGCCCGCTACGGGTAAAAACTCTATTTTTTTTATAATTGAGTTAAATTTTGCTTCGTTGTTTTGCTCTGCTAGTCTGTTTTTTATGCTTTGTTTTGTATAGTTTTCAACCTCTTTTAGTTCGTTTTTATCTATGGTATCAATTCTAGTTAAAACTATTAAAAGTCTTGTTATATGTCCGTAGCTAAGGGAGTGGATGATAAAGTCAATATCTTTTTTTGTGGCACTTTGAGTTACATTCATGAGATGAATAAGCACATCGCAGTCATTTAGGTAGTGTTTTGTTATCTCTTCTCTTTGTACTACTGGGTCATCAAGACCGGGAGTATCGACTATCTGTACTCCATTTTTTAAAAAATCTAACTCTTCATAAATTTCAACACTTTTAACGAGACTACAAAGTGGGCTTTTAGCTGATGTATAGGTTGCTAGCTTATTGCTAGGAATTTCTATGGTTTTTGAGTTTTGGCATATAAATTCATCTAGTCTTGATGAGAAATTTTTTCTAATATCTTCCATAAAGCCTTGTATTTGAGGCAAAAAAGATGCAGATTTTTCTATCTCAGCTAGCTCATCTTTGCTCCAAAAACTAACCTTAGCTAGATTTTTGTTGCCATGTTTTAGTATGCTTAGATTTGCAGTTTCTGGGATATTTGAAGTGCCTAGTATCTCTTTTCTCAATAAAGCATTTAAAAGAGTTGATTTTCCCGCATTCATAACCCCTGTAACACCTATGGAAAATGTTTGATTTTTCATTCTAAAATGTAAGGCATTAAGTTTGTTGTTGCATATTTTATTTGGCGAAGTTTTTTTAAGCTCGTGTATAAAGTTTTCTAAAATATTGCAAAAACCATCACTTTGTTTTTTTGGTTTTTCTATCTCTTCTTCTTGGATTATTAGCTCAAGCAAACTTATGAGTTTTTGCTCTTCGTTGTAGCTGATAATCTTTTCATTGCACAATCGTTGAATGTTGTTTTTTATATCATCTAAATGAAAATGTTTTATGCAAGATAAAATGGAGTATTGAAGGGCTTTAGCATCATTTTTACAAAGACATTTTTTATCGTCTAAGCTAAGGCATATATCTTGAAAGCTTGAGAGTTTTAAAAATTTTTTATAATTTTTACTATTGAGGCATAAAACTACACTACATGCTTGTAAGAACTCTTCATTGTTTTGGTGGATATTTTTACTTTGATAGTCAAATTTTTCTCCCCAAATAAGTATAAAAAAATCGTCAATCAATTTCATAAGTGGTTGTTTTCCTCTAAATATATATACTAAGTATAAATCAAACTTGCTTAAAATCTTAGCAATTATAAATACTTTTATGCATTAATTAAAAGTGTAAAAATATTTTTTTAAAATCGTCATAGCCTTTTTATTTTCAATAAGTTTTATAAATGATAAAGTAAAAACTTGTTAGGATGGTTTATATTTTATCAAAAAGGAGAGAAGATGAGCGAAATGAACATCTATGAGTATGCTATGCAGTTAGAAAAAGAGGGCGAGGAATTTTATAAAGACTTAGCTTCTAAAACAGAAGATAAAGGTCTTAGAAGTATTCTTGAGATGTTGGCAAATGAAGAGGTTAAACACTATAGTCTTTTTAAAAAAATGCTAAATAACGCTGATGTGTCAACTCTGCCTAAAATGGAAGTTATAGAACAGACAAAACTTAGTTTTGAAAAGATGAAAGAGGTTCCAAATACTCATGATTTTGAGCAAGATCAGATTGAATATTATAAAAAAGCTGTGCAAATCGAAGAGCAAAATGGAAATTTTTACAAAGAGCAAGCCCATAATGCTAAAACCGAAGAGCATAAGCAGATTTTTTTACGTATCGCCGAAGAAGAAGATAGGCATTTAGTTGTTCTTAAAAATTTAGTTGAGTTTATATCCTGTCCGGAGGATTACTTGGATAATGCTGAGTTTTACAATATGTCTTAAGATAAAAGCTAATCCACCTAGACACAAGATGGATTAGCCATTTTTACATACAATTCTAGCCAGCTTCGCTCCAGCTAATCTTTTTAGCTGTATTGCAACCAACTTTTACAAGTTGTCGCCTCATATAGGCTATTTTACTTTGAAGCGGTAGGTGTTTAGGGCAGTTGTCCTCACAAGCAAGTAAGCTCATACAGCCAAATACACCATCGTCATCTCCTACTAGCTCATAGAAGTCTTCATCACTTCTTTCATCGTAAGGGTCAACTCTAAAGCGCGCTACTCTGTTTAGCCCAACTGCACCAACGAAATTTGGTCTCATAAGCTTAGTTCCGCAAGCAGCTACACATATACCACACTCTATACATCTATCTAGCTCAAAAGTCTCTTCAGCCACATCGGGGTCAACGTGTTTTTCTATCTTACTGATGTCAGTTTCACTTGAGCTATGTACCCAACTTTCAACTCTTTTGCTCATACCATCCATCCACTCGCCTGTGTTTACAGATAAATCTTTTATGAGTTTAAAAGCTGGCATTGGCATAATCTGTATTTCTCCACTTTCAAAGCTTTTAGTTAAAGTTCTGCAAGCAAGAGCAGGGCGACCATTTACCATCATCCCACAGCTTCCGCATATTCCTGCTCTGCAAACAAAGTCAAAGCTAAGGTCTGGGTCAAATCTCTCTCTTATCATATTTAAAGCGATAAAAAGAGTCATACCCGGTGCTTCTTCAAGCTCATATTCAGCAAAGTGAGGCTTGGAGATTTTGCTGTTTGGATCGTATTTGAATGCTTTTATTTTTATTTTTCTACTCATAGCCGACTCCTACTCTTTCGTTTGGTGTTTTGAACTTCTCTTGCAATTCAAAAGGCATAAGAGCATGTTGTATCTCGTGTCTGCTCTTTCCCTCAGCCTCCATCTTTTCTCGTATCTTATCTACCTCTTCTTGACGTTTAGCAGAGTCAGGGTGTTCGATTATCATACCCTTAACTCCATAACCCCTAAATGCCGGTGGCATTTCCATCTTCATAATATCAAGAGGCTCATAATCTACTCTAGGGCTCATATCGCCTTCTTGCCAAGAGGTAAGTGTTCTTTTTAGCCAGTTTTTATCATCTCTTTTGAGATAATCTTCCCTATAGTGGGCTCCTCTACTTTCTGTTCTAAGCAAGGCTCCTTTTGCAACACAAAGGGCGATTTTGAGCATTTTAGGAACTCTGTATGCCTCTTCTAGTTCAGGGTTGGCTGAAGTTTGTTTTGCTACAACTTTTACATCTAAAGATTTTGCGTAAAGCTCTTCAAGCTCTTTAACTGCACTCTCAAGACCTTCGCCGTCTCTAAAGATAGCCACTTTATCCCACATGATATCTTTCATGCGGTTTTTAATCTCAAAAACATCATTTTTGCCATCTTTGCTTAGAAGTTCATCGATGTAGTTTTGTTGCTTTTCAAGGGCTTGCCTAATGGTTTTTGTTTTGATGTCTATCTCATTTTCTAAACAAAAATCTGCAAAATAATCACCAACTATCATACCAGCAACCACTGTTTCGCTCACTGAGTTTCCACCAAGTCTGTTAAAACCGTGCATATCCCAACAAGCTGCCTCGCCACATGAAAAAAGACCTTTTAGAGTTGGACTTTCTCCTGTGGGTTTAGTTTTAATCCCACCCATGGAGTAGTGTTGCATAGGTAAAACCGGAGCCCAACCTTTTGAACCCTCATCGGCTGGGTCAATGCCGTTAAATATTTGGCATATCTCTTGAACGTCACGCAAGTTTTTCTCTATGTGTTCGCGTCCTAGGATTGAGATATCAAGCCACACATGCTCCCCATAAGGACTTGGAACTCCCTTGCCATTTCGTATATGCTCCATCATTCTTCTACTAACAACGTCACGACTTGCTAGCTCTTTTTTTTCAGGCTCATAATCTGGCATAAATCTATGTCCATCTACGTCACGAAGTATACCACCATCTCCACGACAACCTTCAGTTAAAAGTATACCTGATGGAACGATAGGGGTTGGGTGAAACTGTACTGCTTCCATGTTTCCAAGTTTTGCAACTCCAGTCTCAAGGGCTATGGCAGCTCCAGTTCCTTCGCAGATGACTGCATTTGTGGTTTGTTTATAGACTCTTCCATAACCACCTGTTGCTATACAAGTTCCTTTTGAAACATAAGCAATCAACTCGCCTGTGATTAAATCTCTTACTATGGCTCCATAACAGCGATTATTGTTATGAATAAGGGCGATTGCTTCTTTTCTATCTTCTACATTAACCTTGTGTTTTATAGCTTCATTTGCCACACCAAAAAGCATGGTGTGTCCAGTTGCGTCTGCTGTGTAGCAAGTCCTCCATTTTTTTGTTCCACCAAAGTCACGAGAATGGATTAGTCCATGCACCTCTTCGTCTTCTTCGATGGTAGTTTTTTGAGCATTGATAACTGCTGTTCTTTTGCCCTTTGTTATCCTAGTCCATGGAACTCCCCAAGAGGCAAGTTGTCTTATGGCTTTTGGTGCTGTTGTTACAAACATACGTGCCACTTCTTGGTCACAGCCCCAGTCACTTCCTTTTACTGTGTCAGCAAAGTGCAAGTCTTCATTGTCTCCTTGGCTCATTTTTGAGTTTCCTAAAGATGCTTGCATTCCACCTTGTGCAGCTGCTGAGTGAGAGCGTTTGACTGGGACAAGGCTTAAAACTGTTGTACTAAGACCTTTATCTCCTGCGGCAACTGCAGCACGAAGTCCTGCTAGTCCGCCTCCTATGACTAATGCGTCGCAATATTTTATATTCATGCTCTCACCTCCATACAGGGTAGGGTTATCTGTGCAGTTGGACTATATAGTTCTCCTGCCTTATCTCTATGGTCGTATCCTATCTTCATGTAAGCTAGTAGGGTCAATAAACCTAGTGTGGAAAAAAAGATAGTGATAGCCCACTTTACTTTTTTAAGTTTTACTCTTGTCTCTTTGGCGTTTTTACCCTCAAACCAGCCCCATTTTACACAGAGTCTGTAAAGTCCTACTGTTCCGTGAACTTCAACAGCTAACAATAAAATGAGATAAAAAGGCCACATGAAATCGCTCCACATTCTGTCTGCCGAGCCAAAAGGACCTATTTCATGAGCTTTTGTCATCATCATAAAAAGATGAGCTGAGCCTAGGAAAAACATCACAAAGCCAGTTGTAGCTTGAAAATACCACAAAGAAGTATCTCCATGCTTCATCATGCCCATATGGGTTTTATATACTTGCCATTGGCGAAAATTGATGGGCAATTTTCTCATAGCAAGACCTGCATGGACAATAAAAATCACAAAGACTGCAAAAACTACCATGGATACCAAAAATGGTTTTGGCTCATCAAAAAAGGCAGCTCCTTCAAAGAACTTTGAGACGGTGTACATAACATCTTTGCCAAGTAAGATAGATGCAACAAAAAACATATGAACCCACATAAATAACGCTAAAAAAAGTCCACTTGCACTTTGGATAAAATCCAGCTTGGCTGGCATACGGCTTTTTTTGCCTTCAAGGCTTTGACCTAGAAAGCCTTCAATTAGGTTGCTCATGCCTACTCCTTTCATTGGAATTTTGTACAATTATATATTACTATAAATATTATAAAAAAATAGTTAATTCTAAGCTTGTTTTAAGTGAAATTTTACACGGGCTTATTTGTCTGTTTTTGTGGTTATTTCCCAAAGAAATACATAAAGCAAAGCTCCGGCTAAAAACATAGCAAAGGAGAGCAGTTGTCCTTGGGTTAGCCAATCGCCATAAATAAAGCCTAATTGATAATCAGGTTGCCTCCAAAGCTCAGCAGTAAATCTAGCTAAAGAGTAAAGCATGGCATAAAGAGCTATTAACTCTCCATTGAATTTTTTATATTTTCGGTAAGCAAAAAGAATAACAAAAACCACAACCCCTTCTAAAAATGCTTCATAAAGTTGTGATGGGTGTCTTAGACTGCCTAGTACATTTATACCCCACGGCACATCAGTAACACGGCCTATAAGTTCTTTATTTAAAAAGTTACCAATGCGTCCAAAAATATACCCCAAAGGCACGCTTATTGCAACTAGGTCTAAAAAAACCCAAGGATTTTTTTGATTTTTATAACAATACCCCCAAGTTCCTATCAAAAAGCCTATAACTGCCCCATGGTAGCTCATGCCTCTAATGCCTACAAATTCGCCATTTATAAAGGGGTTAAACATTTGCCAAGGGTGAGTTAGGTAATAGCTAGTATGTGGGTCATAAAATATGATATATCCCAATCTTGCGCCAACTATAACGCCAATTTCTATCCATATAAAATAATCATCAAGCTCTTTTTCGCTAAATGGCAACTTATCTTTTTTGGCTAACCATTTTGCTATAAAAAGTGCTGTAAGCAAGGCTAGGACATACATAAGTCCATACCAATGAACACTAAAACCAAATACATTAAAGGCTATTGGGTCAAAGTTGCTGTATATGTTATTCCAAAATTCCATCTTAGTGCCTATAATCTTTTATAAATCGTTGAAACTCTTTTGAGCCTTCAAGTAGTTCTTTGCCACTTCTTATGAGTCCATCTACTTGGCCTGGCTCTAGCTCTAGGCTAGTTTTTATACGAGAGAATATCTTGGCTTTTTTTCTTGGAAGTTGATTGAAATTTAACTCAACTAGATAAAATTTTAACTCTCTGTTTTGACTTTTTTTGACTTGAGTTTGCCATAGTTTTGCATATTTGCGTAAAATATCTAAGGTGTCTGAATTGTAGCGTTTTATCTGTATGGTGCTAGTGGCATTTAAGACTTCGTCTATGGAAGGGTTATCTTCTATTAGTGCTATTTTTGGGTCAAGACTATCGGCTGCATTTACTACGATAAATACTATTTTGTCCACATTTGACATACTATAGTCTTTAGATAGTTTTAAAAAGTTATTGTCATATTTTGATATGATTTGAAGAAGTGAGCGTATCCCAAGATTATCTGTGATAACTCCATCTACTAGGTGTAAGTAAGGGTAATTTTTTTTATCTTGAAGTTTGTTTAGTCCTTGAGTTTGTTGCTCGTTGTAGTAAAAAAGAGTTTTTTTATTTGTTTTGTTTTGGTTAATACTGCAAGTGTCATAGTTTTTTAAAGTTATAGGTGAAAAGGCTCCCGGAACCGCTGAAGATGCAGTTACAGCCTTACCTATAGGGTAAGAGCTTAGATTTGAACAAATTCTAGCAAAATTTTCTTCTGTGAAGGTAAAAGCATTGCCTGTGGATATATCTGTGGCGTTTATGATAAGCTTTGGTCTGTCTCTTAGGTCGCTAAAGTGTTTTTGTCCAAATACTTCTTCTTCATAAATCTTTGCTGCGTGGTCGCTTCTGTTGCTAAATGCATAATCGAACCAATTAAAAGGGTTAAGCACACTATCTAAAAGTCTAGTTTGGATTTTCTTTTTTAAAAACTTACTTTCAAAATCTTTAAATATTCCTTCTCCGTACAGTCCAAAATACGCTGCTGTAAAACTTCCTCCTGAAACAGAAGATATGATGTCAATATTGTCAAGTAGATGGTGATCTTTTAAGCCCTTTAAAACCCCATAAGAAAAGGCTGCAGCCCTTGTGCCTCCGCCTGAAAAAGTTAAAATTAATGAAGTGTTATTTTTACTTTGTAAAGGCTTACGTAAAAGCACCGGTGCGTATGCGTCTGCTGGGTTGTTTAGGGTCTGTTTTTTAGACGAACAACCGCTAAATAAAAGTATGCTAATTAGTACAATAGATAGTTTTAATTTCATAGTAAATGTCCCATTTGTTCTTTTTTTACATTCAGGTAGTCTTTATTGTGAGAGTTTGCAGGTATGACCACTGGAACTCTCTTGTTTATAACTACATTTTTTAAAGAGTCCATTTTGTTTGGATTGTTTGTTATGAGTTGAATGGACTTTATGCCAAAATGTTCAAGTATAAACTCGACTACTTCATAGCTTCTCTCATCTGCTTTGAAACCAAGCTGATGGTTGGCTTGAACTGTATCTAGCCCTTTATCTTGCAAAGCATAGGCGTTTATCTTGTTTAAAAGTCCTATATTTCTGCCTTCTTGACGTAGGTATATAACCATGCCACCCTTGTCTGCTATGAGAGATAGAGCAAAGTCAAGTTGCTCTCCGCAGTCGCATTTTAAACTTTTTAGTGCATCGCCTGTAAGACACTCGCTGTGTACTCTTACGAGAGGATTTTCACTTAGATTGTTAGTAAATATAGCCAAATGTTCTTTGTCGTTTTCTTTGAAACATTTTAGCTTAAAAGTGCCATATTTTGTAGGCAAAGACGCTATGTTAGATATTTGTATTTTCATTATATATAATTCCATATTTTTATTTAAAATTTGTATTGTAGCAAAAATAATACAAAATTTACCTTTTTTACGTGTAAGTTAAACCAAAAATAGATATAATTGTTAAAATTTACAAGAAAGGATGGCAGATGTTAGACTACAATGAGCTTAATGGTCAAAGTCTTCAGATTGAGGGAAGAGAAGTTGCTTTTGAAGAGTTGGTTAATGCTTACAATCTCATGAGACAGGAGAAAAAGCAGTGCAAAAAAGCTATAGTAAGAAGAAAAAATGAAAAAGCGCTAAAGCCATATCAAGCCGAGCTTATCAAACTTCAAAAGCATCTTGAAGATGAAAATAAAAAAATGATCATCCTTTTTGAGGGAAGAGATGCAGCAGGTAAGGGTGGAACTATACGAAGAGTTAGTCGCTATATGAATGAAAAACACTACCGCATCGTTGCTCTTGGTAAACCAACAGACCAACAAAGAGGGCAGTGGTTTTATCAAAAATATATACAACACTTTCCCACAAATGGAGAAGTAGTGCTTTTTGATAGAAGTTGGTATAATAGGGCAATGGTTGAGCATGTTTTTGGTTTTTGTAGTCAAAAAGAGTATGATGACTTTATGAATGGGGTTGTAAATTTTGAAAAAGATTTGACAGTTCAGGGAATGATACTTGTTAAGCTTTATTTTTCAGTTACAAAAGAGGAACAAGCCCTTAGGTTTGAAAAAAGAAAAACTGACCCATTAAGACAATGGAAACTAAGCGAGATAGATGTTCAAGCACAAGATAGATGGGATGATTTTACAAATGCAAAATACGACATGATAAAACAAACTCACACCCATGCAGCACCTTGGACTATCATTCGCTCAGATGATAAACAAAAGGCTAGACTTGAGGCTATGAAGGTTATACTTGATAGCGTGGATTATAAAGATAGAGATAAAACTTTAGATTTTTCACTTGATAGTAATATAGTCGTCTCAGGGGCAAGAGAGATAGAGATTATGCACTCTCAAAGAGCTAAAATGGGTAAATTTATAGGATAAGGAGAGTTATGTTTAAAAGACATAGAAGATTAAGAGTAGATGGAGCTATCCGCTCTTTGGTTCAAGAGACCACTTTAAGTAAAGATGACCTTATCTATCCACTTTTTGTAGTAGATGGAGAGGGTGTGAGAAATGAGATAGGCTCTATGCCGGGCGTTTTTCAGCTTAGTTTAGATGAGGTTTTAAAAGAGTGCGAAGAGGTGATAGGGCTTGGTATAAAATCTATCATACTTTTTGGCATTCCATCTACTAAAGATAGTGTTGGTAGTGACGCTTTGTGTGATGAGGGCTTGATAGCTAAAACTCTTAGGGAGATTAAGAAAAATTTTCCTAGCCTTTATGTGGTTACCGACCTTTGCTTTTGCGAATACACTGACCACGGGCATTGTGGCATCTTAGACATCGAACATGAAAGTGTAAACAATGACGCAACTTTAAAGATACTCCAAGACCAAGCTCTTATCCATGCAAAAAGTGGAGCCGATATGATAGCTCCTAGTGGTATGATGGACGGAACTATAAAATCTTTACGTAAAGTGCTTGATAAAAACGGCTTTGAAAATTTGCCTATTATGGCGTATTCTACAAAGTTTGCCTCTGCTTACTATGGTCCATTTCGCGATGTGGCTGAGTCAGCGCCAAGTTTTGGAGATAGAAAAAGCTATCAGATGAACCCAGCAAATCGCCGTGAGGCTATCAGTGAAAGCTTAGAAGATGAAGCTCAAGGAGCTGATATACTTATGGTAAAACCAGCTCTTGCGTATCTTGACATAGTAAGAGACATAAAAGAGCGTTCTTTGCTTCCCATGGCTGTGTACAATGTAAGTGGCGAGTATGCTTTGCTAAAAGCTGGGCAAAAAGCAGGAGTAATAGACTATGAAAAGGTTTTAATGGAGACAATGCTTAGTTTTAAACGAGCTGGTGCTGATATCATCATAACATATCACGCCAAAGAAGTGGCAAGGCTTTTATCTTAAAGTAAGTGCTTGAGTAGATGGAGAAAATTTTAAGCCTTATATAGGTGTATTTTAGGTAATATGTAGTGGTTTTTAATGTTTGTTTAAGTGTTTATTTCTTTCTCCTTACTTTTTACAAAAAAAGTAAGCAAAATTGCCTTGCACATGTCCATTCACACGATTTTAGTGATTTTCTTAAAAGCTGAGTGCAAAACTCGAAAAGCAAAGCTCATTTAGAGCCTTGCTTTCCTCAAACAGTTGCACTCTTTGAAGCGAAGCAGTTAGTGTAGCGATAGCGAAACAATATCTTTAGTATTGGTTCTTAGTGGCTCTTCATGAGCCACGCTAAAGAACGTTAAATGTTTTTCATCAAATTTAAAATCGGCTCATTCCCAAAGCAAGGGCTTGAAGCTAAACTTTTTTATGTTTATTAAGTTTTTATATTTGTTTGAATTTTGTGGAGTAGATGGAGATTTTTAAAAGCCTTATATAGGGGTGTTTTAAGTGATATTTGGAATTTTTTAATATTTAAGTTTCATCTTGGGTTTTTATAAGAGCTTCTATGGTTTCTATATCTCTAGGTTTGCAGTAGTAAAACCCTTGTGCAAAGTCGCATTTGATATGTTTTAAAAAATCAATTTGTTCTTTTTTTTCTGTACCTTCGGCTATAACTTTTAGATTTAATATCTTAGCTAGGCTTACTATAGTTTTGGCTATGGCAGCGTCTTGAGGGTCTTTGCAAACATTGTTTATAAATGCTTTGTCTATTTTTAAGATATTTATAGGTAGATTTCTAAGGTATGATAAAGACGAGTAGCCTGTGCCAAAATCGTCTAAAGAGATGTGAGCTCCTAGGTTTTTTATTTGGTTAAAAATATCGATTATCTCTTCTAGGTTTTCATCTAAGATACTCTCAGTTATCTCAAGGTCTATCATGGAAGTGTCAACATTTGTCTTTTTAAACACCTTTTTAAAGATTTTTATAAAGTTTGGGTCTTGGAGTTGTCTTATGGAGACGTTAACAGATATCGTAAAATCATACCCCTTCTTTTTCCATATATTACATTGCAAGCAAGCTTGCTTTAAAACCCATTTGCCAATCTTTACTATCTGACCTGTTTCTTCTGCTAAAGGTATGAAATCTATAGGAGATATGCATCCAAGTTCAGGGTCTTCCCACCGCAAAAGCGCTTCAAAGCCATATATTTTTTGAGATTTTAAGTCTATTTTTGGCTGATAGTAAAGTTTGAGGTTATGGTTTTTAAGTGCGTGTTTTAGTTTTTGCTCTAACTTTATGTCTCTTGTTACTTTTTTACCTAAAATTTCACTGTAAAATTCAATAGATACTTTTTCGTATTTTTTTTGAGCCTGCTCAAAGGCAAGAGTAAGATTTTTCAGTAAAGACGCTCTGCTGTTTGCGTCTTTTGGCACAATTACAACTCCTATGTTTGTCAAAAGTTGCATTTTATTTTTTTTATCTATTTTAATGGGTTTTTTAAATATATTAACAACTTTTTTTGTAAATTTTTTAATATTGAAGTTTTTGTTTTTATAGATTATCATCAAGATAAGCTGAGTCCCAGATATGCGAAATACCATATCTTCTTCGGTTAAAGCTTTAAGTTCTTTTGCAAAGGTTGCTAAGATTTTATTTCCCACATCATAGTTGTAAAAATAGTCTATCTTGTCAAAATGTCTAAAATCTATGCCATAAACAACCATATTTAGCTTTGGGTTTGTTTTTGATTTGTTGAAAAATTCATCTATTTTTTTGACGCTTAGCTCTCTGTTTCCGGCTTTTTGTTAATGAATCTATGTATTTTAGTTTATATAGTTTTTTGCCTTTTAGATTTTTAGCAAAATTAAGTATAATATTGTCATTTAGATAGTAGCTTTTTGCTTTAAACCTATAGTTTTTAAACGAATGGTTAAACTGCAACGCATTGTTGGTATCTGTTTTGTGCTTTATTTGCTTTGGGCTTATAAAATCTTTGATTTTTTTTATATTATTTTCTTCACAAAAACGTAAAAATGTTTTGTTTTGCCACTTTGGCTTAAGGTCTTTGTCGAAGATTAGTATAAGATTATTACTATTGTTTAGTATTTTTTTAAACATATTGCATCAACCTTTATAATTGCTTAATTTAATTATAACATATAATTACTTAAGTTGTTGTTTATTTGCATAAAATTAAATAAAAAGCATATTCCTTGCAAAAAATACTTTTTGCCTCTTTTTTGCCTCTTTTATTGTGTACAATTTTCTAAATTTTTTAAAAAAATAAAAAAGGAGACAAAAATGGCATTATCAAGAAGAACTTTTTTAAAAGGTTCAGTAGCAGGTGGAGCAGCAGGGGTTGCTCTAAGTTCAAGTGCAGCAAGTGCGACTGAACTTTTTTCAGAGATTAAAAAAGTTCCAACGGCATCGCATTTTGGAGCATTTTATGCTCACGTTCAAGATGGAAAAATCATAGATATTTCAGCTCAAAAATCAGACGAACACGAGATAGCTTTTACTAAAGCTTGGATAGATAGAAACTATGCCCAAGATAGAATAAAATACCCTTATGTTAGAAAGTCATATTTGCAAGGCAAAAAAGGAAATGCTAAACTAAGAGGAAATGATGAGTTTGTAAGAGTTTCTTGGGAAAAGGCAGCTAAACTTGTAGCTCAAAAGATAAAAGAAACTGATAAGAAAAACATCTATAACGCCATATATAGCGGATGGAGTCATCCAGCTCTTTTAAATTCAGTCCCAACTCTAGGTGGAAAGTTTTTTAACACTGTAAAAGGTGGTGCGGTTGGAACTAGTGGGGAGTATAGCAATGGTGCAGCTGGTCCTACAAACCCAGGTATAATGGGAGATATGGAGGTTTACTCGCTTCAAACTGCTCATCCTCAAATACTTGATAATACGCAAGTTTATGTTATGTGGGGAGCTGATTTGTTTAAAACAAATAAAGTAGACTACGCAGTTGCAAACCACAAAAATGACATTTGGTATAAAAAGTACAAAAAAGCAGCTGATGAGGGCAAGATAAAGTTTATCTCTATTGACCCTCAAGTTACTGAAACTGCAAAGATGTTTGACGCTGATACCATAAAAGTTCGCCCAAATACAGACGTAGCTTTGATGCTTGGCATGATGCATCATCTTTATACAAGTGGCAAGTATGATAAAGAGTTTATAGAAAAATATACCCATGGTTTTGATAAGTTTTTACCTTATCTTTTGGGAAAAACTGATAAGACTACAAAAACTCCAGAGTGGGCTGAGAAGATAACAACAATCCCGGCTAAAAAGATAAAAGAGTTAGCTGAACTTTTTGTATCAAAAAGAACATTTATAGCTGGAAACTGGGCGATGCAAAGAGCAGACCACGGAGAGCAAGCTGACTGGGGACTTTTCACACTTGCATCCATGATAGGACAAATCGGACTTCCAGGTGGAGGCATCGGGTTTTCTATGCACTACGCAGGTGGTGGACAAGCAGCAGCTGGCAAAGCAGGTCCTGGAGGATTTTCACAAGGAAGAAATAAGGTAAAAGATGTAATTCCAGCTTCACGTATAAGTGAAACTTTACTACATCCTGGTAAAAAGATAACTTTTAAAGGCAAAGAGATAACATTGCCAAAGATTAAGCTTATGTATATAGGTGGATGTAATATAGTAGGACATCATCCAAATACAAATGAACTCATAAAAGCACTTAAAAAACTTGACACTTTCATCGTTCAAGAGCCTTGGTGGACTCCAACTGCAAAAATGGCAGATATCGTACTTCCAGCCTCTACTATACTAGAAAGAAATGATATAAGTGCAGGTGGAAGTTACTCGGGAGATTTTATCTATGCTATGCATAAGGCTGTTGATGCTCCTGGTGAAGCAAAGAGTGATTATGAGATTTTTTGCACTTTAGCTAAAGAGTTTGGAGAAAGAAAATATAAACGTTTTACAGGCGAAAAGAGTGAAATGGAACATTTAAAAGAGTTTTATAGCTCAAGTGAAGCTGCAAAAACTTTACCATTTGAGAAGTTTTGGGAGCAAGGGTATGCCCAGTACGAGATACCAAAAGAGGCATACAAGTACGTAAGACATGCTGATTTTAGAGCAGACCCTGTTAAAAATCCGCTAAAAACAGAGAGCGGAAAGATACAAATTTTTAGTGAAAAGTTTGCAGGATACGGATATGATGACTTTAAAGGTCATGTTACTTGGTTTGAGCCAGCTGAATGGCTTGGAGGTAAAAAAGCTAAGAAATATCCTCTCCATCTACTTAGCCCACACCCAACATATAGACTTCACTCTCAACTAGACAATACTTATCTAAAAGCACTATATAAGATATCTGGTCGTGAGCCAGTTGTTATAAATCCTAAAGATGCTAAAAAATATGGCTTAAAGCATGGAGATATAGCTGAGATTTATAATGGCAGAGGAAAGGTTTTAGCGGGAGTAAATGTAAGTGAAGATGTTATGGAAGGCGTGTTGATACTTCAAGAGGGTGTTTGGTATAGCCCAGAAAACCCTGCAAAAGAAGGCAGTAGATGCAATAGTGGGCATCCAAATGTGCTAACTTCATCTAAGCCAACATCCCATTTTGCACAAGCTACCACAGCAAATACGACTTTGGTGGCCATCAAAAAAGCTGATGGAGTGATAAAGCCAAATCAGGCTTATAATCTACCAAAAATCAGACAGTCATAGGTGTATATATGAAAAAAGTAGTATTATTGGCATTGATGGCACTAGCTTTAAGTGCAAAAACGACATATGTTTATGTAGAGGAGGGAGTTAAACTCTCTCCTTTAAAGGATGGAACTGTGCTTTATAGTGGAACTCCATTAAAGGTCATTAAAGATGGAGAATATAGAGTAGATGGATTTGTTGGGAAAGACAAAACAAAGCTTTATGCTACAAAAAATCTAAAGTTACTTTTAGCTGAAAGTAAAAAGATTAAAGCTAAAGGTGATAGGGGTATTTTAAATATCAAGCTAAATAAAAAGCATACAGAAGCTGACTATGAAGAAGCCTGGTTTAAGGCCTCTGATACTTTTTACAACAAATGTACAAAGTGTCATGCCGCAAAGGTTGTAGCAGACCACACTCAGCTTGAGTGGGAGGGGCTTTATGCTTCTATGGCATCATTTGCAAAACCAACCAAAGAAGAAAATGCTTTGATAACAAGGTTTTTAAACGCTTTTGCTAAGGATGGAATCTTAAAAGAGAGCGAGTAGATTTGATATTTGCCATTACAAGGTTATTTTGTGATTGTTTTTAGGGAGGCTTAAAAGGTCTCCCTTCAAAGAAGACAAAATATGCTATAATATCCCTTATGGATAAAAAAACAGAACAAAAATTAAAACAACTTACTGTATTGTATGCCGAAGATGAAGAGGGTATTAGAAAAAATACGGCTTCAACCCTTCGTTACTATGTCAAAGAGGTCATAGAAGCAAAGGATGGGTTAGAGGCTTATGAGATATATAAAAATCAAAAAATAGACATACTCTTCACAGATATCCTTATGCCAAATCTAAACGGCATTGACTTGGTTAAAAAGATACGAAAAGAGGATAAAAACTTAGCTATAGTTATCATAAGTGCCCATACTGACAAAGATTATCTTTTAGAAGCCATTGAATTAAAACTAGAACAATATATAATAAAACCTATGAATCTTAAAAGTCTAAAGGCTTCTTTGAAAAAGTGCGTAGATGGAGTAAGTAAACCTATGTCTCAAGAGCTAGTAGATGGATATAGCTATGAGTTTGATACAAGGACAATATACGGCAAACAAGGTTGCAATAAACTAACAAAAAAAGAGGCTTTATTTTTTGAACTGATGCTAAAGAATATTGGTAAAGTTGTAAGTTATAGTGAGATAGAATATGAAGTTTGGCAAGGGGATATAATGAGTGAACTTGCTTTAAAATCATTGGTGCGAAATTTAAGGTCAAAATTTTGTAAAGAGTGCATAAAAAACCACTCCGGTTTTGGATACAAACTAGAGATTTAAAAAATTCTTTTAAAACTATACTATGCGGTAGTCTATTTTTAAAGGAGATTTTATGAGTACAAGAATAGAACATGACCTTATAGGCGAAAAAGAGATTGCAAATGACTGCTATTACGGTGTACAAACTGCAAGAGCTGTTGAAAACTTTTATATATCTGGAGTAAGATTATCCAGTTTTAAAACCTTTATAAGTTCTTTGGCAAAGGTTAAAAAAGCTGCTGCTTTGGCAAATTATGAACTAAAACTTTTAGATGAAAAAAAGAAAAATGCCATTGTGCAAGCTTGCGATAAAATAATATTTGGCAAGTATCATGAGCAGTTTGTAGTAGATATGATACAAGGTGGAGCTGGCACTAGTACAAATATGAATACAAACGAAGTTATAGCAAATATAGGGCTTGAGTTGATGGGATATAAGAAAGGGGAGTATAAATATCTTCATCCAAACAATGATGTAAACCTTTCTCAATCCACAAATGACGCTTATCCAACGGCTTTAAGAATAGCTCTATATGAAAAATTAGGCGAACTTATAGAGTCTTTGGAATATTTGCAAGACTCATACAAGAAAAAAGCTCAAGAGCTAAAGGGTATCATTAAGATGGGAAGAACTCAGCTTCAAGACGCTGTGCCTATGACCTTAAAACAAGAGTTTATGAGTTTTTCTGTGATGACAGGAGAAGATATACAGCGTGTTGATGAGGCAAGACAACTAGTTAGAGAGATGAATATGGGCGCAACAGCCATAGGAACTGGCATCAATGCCCATCCTGACTATACTCGTCTTGTGGAGAAAAAACTTCAAGAAGTTACAGGTCGTCCTTTTGTGACGGCAAATGATTTGATAGAAGCCACTCAAGATACTGGTGCTTATGTGCAGATATCTGGAGTTTTAAAAAGAGTTGCAACAAAAACAAGTAAGATATGCAATGACTTAAGACTTCTTAGTTCAGGACCTAGAACAGGATTTAATGAGATAAATCTTCCAGCAATGCAACCAGGAAGCTCCATCATGCCAGGTAAGGTAAATCCTGTTATACCAGAGGTAGTAAATCAAGTTTGTTTTCAAGTTATAGGAAGCGATGTGTCTATAACTATGGCTTGCGAGGGCGGTCAGCTTCAGCTAAATGTTTTTGAGCCTATCATTGCCTACAATCTTTTTACATCCATAGATATGATGATAAGAGCTAACAAGACTTTGGCTGATAAATGCATAAAGGGTATAACTGCAAATAAGGAAAGATGTAAGGATTTGGTTTTGCATAGTATAGGACTTGTTACTGCGTTAAATCCATATTTGGGATATGAAAACTCTACTTTGGTTGCCAAAGAGGCTTTAGAACACAATAAGAGCGTATATGATATAGTCTTAGAGAAAAAACTGCTTGATAAAAAAGAGCTAGATGATATCATAAAGCCTGAAAATATGATTGAGCCTAGAAACTTTGGACTAAGTGAAAAAAATCTAACAAAAGAGATAGAGTAGTTTTGGTTAAAATCAAATGATAGCATTTAAATTATGAAAATATTTGTAGCTTTTATCCTAAGTGCCAATATCTTATATTCAAGTGATATAGTGAAGCCCATAAAATACATCTCAAATGATATAAGTAAGGATTTGTTACATAAAAAAGACCCAAATTCTCATATAAAGGTCTTTTTGCCTTCTATTCCTTATACTTATATATCTAAGCTTATAAATGGCACACTTTTTAGACTTGCTGACAATGACAAGGGTTATGAAAAGATGTTGGCACGAGATTATAAAAGAGTAGATGGAGTAACTTATGATGTGGAGTTAAAAAGAGGTGTGAAGTTTCAAGATGGCTCAAGTTTTAATGCTTCAAGCGTGGTTGAAAATATTGAAGCCTTCATAAGACAGCCCTTTACTTACACAGATATACATAATCGTTTAAAGAGTATAGAAAAGCTCAGTGATTATAAGGTGAGATTTCATCTAAAAAAACCTTATGGCATGTTTTTACGAGACCTAGCAAGGATAAATCTATACTCCCATAAATATCTAAGAAAATTTGCTTGGAAAGGTCATGAAACAGGAGACAATACAGTAAAAGCAGGTCCTTATGGATTAGGTGCTTATATACTAGTAGATGGATATGCAACAGGAAGAGCTCAAACGCCCATTGTAAAACTAAGGGCAAATCCTTACTACTATGAAAAAGGCTTGCCTTATATTGAGTATATTACTATCTATACCCAGCTTAGCAATCAAGAAGCTTTTAGTATGCTTATGGAAGATAAGCTTGATATTGCTCCTATTGATTTTGATAAAAAAATAGAAGTTGTACACTCAAAATATGCAAAGCTAATAAGCTCTCCATCTACTAACAACATTTCTATCTATTTAAACATGCTAAAACCCCAAGGCGTGCTAAAAAACAAGAATATTAGACTTGCCTTAAATAAAGCTATAGACCAAGATAAATTGTTGCATTTTGTGTATAAAAACGAGGGCAAAGTTGCTCCCACAACTACTTCAGTTAACTATGAAATGATACAAGATGCCATAAAAGATATAAACTACCATGGTAAAAACTTAAAACAAGAAGACAAAGATAGGCTTAAGAAGACTCTAGATGGAGTGAAACTGAAGGTAATCACTCAAGATAGATTTATGTTTTTACTAAAGGGTATAGAGTATCAACTAAAGCAATATGGTGTAAGTTTTGAGTATAGTATAACAACAGATGAAAAAGATATATACAATGCCCTTTTAAACAATAGAAAAAGCCCTAAAGATTGGGATTTGCTGGTTTGGGGCAATGATGATTGGTATGGAAAACACCCTTGGACAGTGTTTTTTTCTTATCGTACAGATAGCGATTGGTGTGCTATAGATAAAGATGAGGTTTTACAAGGCTATATAGAGAAGTTGTTTGCTAGCGAGGAGGGTGGTGAGAAGTTTAAAAAGAGTATAAAAAATATCATACAAAGGGTTTATAATGAAGCGTATATGCTCTTTGTTCCATCTGTAAATGTGGTTTATGGGGTCAATAAGGAAGTGGAGTTTACGCCTTATTCACTTGCCACCTTGCCCCTTTGGAAAAGTAAGATAACATTATATCATCGCTCCGTTAGAAAAGAGTACCCAAAGCAAAGATTATTGCCAATGTATCCTAAGCGAGTTAAAAGAGGAATAAATGAATTTTAGTATACGAAAGAAGTTTTTTGTTATAGCTATTATAGGGCTTATTTCTATATTTTTTATGCTTTTTTTAGCCACGAGTGTGTCTAAAAACAGTCTAAGTAAGCTAAAGGATGTTTTTGATAGTAGTCAAGAGATTTATATTATAGAGGAGGATTTTATATATCCCCTTTTTTCTGTTAGGGAACTTTCGCTATCTTTGGTAATGGCACCTAATGAAAACTTTAGAACCAACACAAGAGCCAAGTTAAAACCTTTGCTTGTCACTTTGGATACAAACTTTAAAAAACTTGGCAATAAAGAGTTATATAAGATATGGAAAAATTATAAATCTTTAGTTATTTTAACAGATAAATATATAAAAGATGATTTTGAAGAGGGGGCATTTGAGACCGCAAACACTAGCGAAAGAGAGCAATTTTATATACTTTTAGAAAAATTAAAAAGCTTAAAAAATAGCAAACTTCAAAATTCTCATAAAAACTTTAAACTTATACAAGAAGATTTTTCAAAGCACGAAAAGTCTATTTTTATGGGTTCATTTTTAGTCATAGTTTTCTCTTTTGTGCTGTTTTTTAGCATAGCAAATGGTGTTGTAAAATCTATAGAAACCTTACAAGATGGGCTAAAAAGATTTTTTGACCTGCTTGGCAGAAAAATAGATATAAATTCATCTATACAAATAGAGCTTAAAAATCAAGACGAGTTTAAACAGATGGCAGACATGATAAATAAAAATGTTGCCATAGCAAGAGATAGGTTAAGAAAGGATTTATTGCTCATAAAAAATGCAACTAGCGTGGTTGAGGAGTTAAAAAAAGGTCACCTTGATAAAAGATTCATAATTCAAAGTAGTATAGGCGAGTTAAATGAACTTAAAAGCGTTTTAAATGAAATGTTAGATAACCTTGAAGAGCGTATAAAAGATGAAATACAAAAAAGAATACAAAAAGAACAACTTCTTATACAGCAAAGCAAGCTTGCTACTATGGGGGAGATGATAGGAAATATAGCCCATCAATGGAGACAGCCTTTAAGTGAGCTTGGAGCTGTTTTGATGAGTTTGGAGGCGAAACATGAGCATGGTGAATTAAGCGGACAAGAGTTTGAAAAAGGCTTTAGCGAGTGTGGCGTGATACTTGAGTATATGTCAAATACCATAAGTGACTTTCAAAACTTTTTTAAACCCTCAAAACAAAAGAGTCTCTTTTCTTTGCAAGAGGAGTGTAAAAATGCAAGCTCCATCATAGCTTCTTCGTTAAAAAATAATGGTATAGAATTTCATATTGACATAAAAGATGAGGCATTTGTCTATGGTTATGCAAGAGAGTTTTCTCAAACCATACTAAATTTACTCTCAAACGCTAAAGATGTATTGACTTACAGAAAGATAAAAAAACCTTTTATAAAACTTACCATAAAAACAGGTAAACGTTATGCTGTGGTTAGTATTGAAGATAATGGCGGAGGGGTAGAAGAGGGCATTATGGATAGGATATTTGAGCCATATTTTACCACAAAACATGCCAAGTCAGGAACAGGTATAGGTCTTTATATGAGTAAGGTTATTATAGAAGAAAATATGAGTGGTTTTATAGATATAAAAAATACAAAAAATGGAGCTTTATTTAGAGTAAAATTGGCTTTATAGAGATTTTTTTGTTCAAAAATGTGTAAAATATTATTTTTTTTACTAGTTTTGTAGTTTTTTAAATATTAAGTGAGTTATTTTTTTGTATAATAATTAAAATAATAAAAAAGGAACAAAGATGAGCTTTAAAACAAAGATTTATGCTACGTTGGCTATGTTGCTTGTATTGGGTTATAGTGTGTTTGCTACCATAAATGGTATTCAAAGCAAAAATGCTATCAGCAAAAAGATACAACTAAACCTTGACTCTGTTGCAAGGGGAAATGCAAACTATATGGAAGTTTGGTTAAATTCTAAACTTCAAAATATTATAGGTTTAGAGCAAACACTTACAAAGCTTGACCTTCACAACAAAGACATTATGCTCGCTGTGCTAAAAGGTGCTATAAAAAGCACACAGACAAAAAGTGTATATTTTGGACTTGAAGATGGTACATTTTATGATGGAAAAGGTTGGGTTCCACCTGCAAGTTATGACCACAGACAAAGACCTTGGTATAAGGCAACAAAAGCAAAAGATAAACCATATGTATCTGATGTAAACATAAATGCAAAAGATAACACTTTAGCTATCAACTTTTTGGTTCCTATGAAAAAAGATGGAAAATTTATAGGGGTTTTGGTTGGAGTTTTACCCCTTGATACACTAAATGAAAAAGCAAAAGAGGTTAAAATACCAGCAGGAAAGATAGAGTTTTGGGACAAAAAAGGGCTTATCATAGGTAGCGTAGATAAAAAATTAATCGGGAAAAATAAAAAAGAGTTGTATCCTAGTTTATCTAAGGTTATCGATGAAATATATACTAAAAGTAAAGGGTATATAAGCTATAGTTATAAAGGAGTCGACAGAGAGCTTTTTTATGCAAAAGTGCCTATCTCTGGTTGGCAAATAGTCGCAAATGTAGATAAAGACAAAGCCTACAAAGACGTTGCAGAACAGTTTAGAGATAGTATAATCTTATCTATTGTTGCTATCATACTAACCTTAGTAGTTGTTATCGCAGTACTTTCGTATCTTTTTAAACCTCTAAACAACCTAGGAGCTATGGTTAATGACCTAGCCAAAGGCGAAGGCGATTTAACAAAAAGATTAGAAGTCAATAGTAAAGATGAGTTAGGCAATATTAGCCAAGACGTAAACACCTTTATTCAAAAAATACACACTCTCATAAGTGATAGTAAACAAAGCTCCACTGAAAATGCCTCCATAGCAAACGAACTTAGCTCAACTTCACTTAGCGTAGGTAAAAGAGTAGAAGAAGAGACTACTGTAGTAAATGAAACAACCCATGCAGGAGAGAGTATACTATCTAACATAAACTTCTCTGTATCAAATGCTGAAAGCAATGCTAAAGATTTACAAGAAGCAAATAAAAACCTAGATGAGATTAAAAAACACATCATAGAGCTAAACGAACATTTAAGTAGCCAATCAGCCCAGTCTCAAGAACTTGCTCATAAACTTAGCCAAACTTCTCAAAACACAGAAGAGGTAAAAGAAGTTCTTACAGTCATAAGTGAAATAGCAGAACAAACAAACCTACTAGCACTTAACGCAGCCATAGAAGCAGCAAGAGCAGGAGAACATGGAAGAGGCTTTGCAGTAGTTGCTGATGAAGTTAGAAAACTAGCTGAGAGAACTCAAAAAAGCTTAGCTGAGATAAACACTACTATAAACGTAGTAGTTCAAAGTGTAAATGATGCAAGCAGTGAGATAGATGTAAGTGCAAAAGATATCTCTACCATATCAAGCCAAGCTGGTGAATTAGAAAACATAGTTAGTCAAAACTCTCAAATAGTAAGTTCATCCATAGATGCAAACTTAAAAAGTGTAAACGAATACAAAGACATAGCTAAGCAAGTTGCAAATATCATCAAACAAATTGAACACATAAACGAAATAGCAAACACAAATGCTAGAAGTGTAGAAGAGGTAGCAAGTGCTAGTGAACATCTAAGCAAGATGACAGGTCAATTAGATAATGAACTAGGGAAGTTTAAAGTATAGAGTAGATGCAAGGGAAACCTTAAAGCGAAGCGGTTATAGTAATACAGTGAAGCAATGCTTTAGTTTTGTTAAACTTTTTAAGCTTATCGCAAAGACGAATTTACTTCGTCTGTGAAATAGAGTAGATGGACAAAAATTTGTCCATCTACTCTCCATAATCTATCATTCTTAATTTTATATATTTATACCATTTAGCTTATATTGAACTTTTTTTGATAAAATATATAAACTGTCGATAAAAGGATTTTTCATGAGGCATTTTTTATCACTTTATGATTTTAGTAAAGAAGAGATTTTAGATATTATCAATCTTGGCATTAAAATAAAAAAAGAGACCAAGGTAAAAAAATACAATCCTTATCTTAAAGAGCAAACCTTAGGTATGATTTTTGAAAAATCTAGTACAAGGACTAGGGTGAGTTTTGAAGTCGGCATACATCAGCTAGGTGGAAAGGGGATTTTTTTAAGTTCAAGCGACCTTCAGTTAGGACGGGGAGAGAGTATAAAAGATAGCTCTAGAGTTATAAGCCGTATGGTGGATATGATTATGATACGAACTTTTTCCCAAGATGGCTTAGAAGAGTTTGCTAAATACTCCAAAATGCCTGTGATAAATGGTCTTACAGACAAATATCATCCTGTTCAGCTTTTGGCTGATTATATGACCATGATTGAGTATGGAAAAGATAAAAATCCACTTGTAGCCTATGTGGGCGATGGAAACAATATGACCCATTCTTGGATGATGCTAGCAAGCAAGTTAGGTTTTGCTCTTAATATCGCAACTCCAAAAGGTTATGAACCGCTACAAGAAGTAGTAGATATGACAAGTGAATTTTGCAAACAAAGTGGTGGAGTTATACAGTATTTTAATGACCCAAAACAAGCAGTAGATGGAGCCGATGTGGTTACTACTGATACGTGGATTTCCATGGGTCAAGAGGATAAAAAAGAGAAGAGATTAAGGGATTTTAAAGGTTATATGGTAGATGCTAATATGATGAATTTGGCAAAGGATGATGCTATATTTTTACATTGTTTGCCTGCGTATAAAGATTATGAAGTAAGTGAAGAGGTGTTTGAAAAATATGCGGACAATATTTTTGATGAAGCAGAAAACCGTTTGCACGCTCAAAAGGGTGTGATGGTGTGGCTGGATAGACAAAGAGAAATGTAGAGGGGAATATATGGAAGAGATAGATATATTAACACAGATAAAAGAACTTTCAAGACAGATAAGTTTTAAGCCACAAGGGGTTAGTGTGGAAAATGGAGAGCAAAGCTTGGTCTTAGCTGATAAAGATGATAAGTTGCATGCTCTTGTTCCAGTAGAAAACCTAAGTAGGCTTTTAGCAAATATAAAACAGTTGAGAGAGGAGAATTTTGAACTTAAACTTGAAAAGGCAATTTGGAAGTATGTTCCTATAGATTTTGCTGATACTTGGGCAGTTGTTATGAATGAACTTGAAAGTAGTGATGAAGATATAACAGATGCTGAGAGTTTAAGTGCAATAGTAAAGAGTGTAAAGCAAAAACATCCAAATCTTTTTTTAAATATAGATGATTTTTTACCAGGTGAGATAAGGCATATATGATGATAGATTTTGACAAATTTGTAAAATACGCAAAACCGGGACCAAGATATACTAGCTATCCAACGGCTCCCGAGTTTCATGAAGGGTTTGATTTAAAACAGTACCAAAATATATTGAAAAATCAAGATAAAAACAGACCTTTATCCCTTTACTTTCATCTGCCTTTTTGTCGAAGTGCTTGTTATTTTTGTGGCTGTAATGTAGTCTTTACTAGCAAGGATGATAAGAAAGTTAGATATATAGAGTATTTAAAAAAAGAGGTGGAGATTTTAAGTAAATGTTTAGATACTTCAAGGGAAGTTTTACAGCTTCATTTTGGTGGAGGAACACCTACATTTTTCTCAGCTGAGCAGTTAGCACAGATAATATCGCTTATAAAAAGTTATTTTCCAAATTTTAGCAAAGAAGCCGAGATAAGCTGTGAGATAGACCCTCGTTTTCTAAGCGATGAGCAACTTAGTGTCTTAGTAGATGGAGGGTTCAATAGGGTAAGTTATGGCGTACAAGACTTCAATGAAGAGATACAAAAGGTCATTCACCGTATTCAGCCCTATGAGATTACAAAAAATGCTGTGGATATGGCAAGAAGCAAGGGAATACAATCGATAAATATGGATCTCATCTATGGTTTTCCTCATCAGTCCCTTGATAGTTTTAAAAAAACTCTTGATATCGCTTTGAGCTTGGATACAGACAGGTTTGCTGTGTTTAATTATGCCCATGTGCCCTGGATGAAAAAAACCATGAGAAAGTTTGATGAAACCACTTTGCCAAGTCCTGCCGAAAAACTAAATATACTAAAATATACCATAAGCTTTTTTACTCAAAATGGCTACAAAATGATAGGTATGGACCACTTCGCAAAGCCAGAAGATGAGCTTTTTTTAGCCATAGAAAAAGGAGAGTTGCATAGAAATTTCCAAGGCTACACTACAAAAGGTGGGGCTGATTTGATTGGCATTGGATTAACTAGTATTGGTGAGGGAGTGGGGCATTATGCTCAAAATCATAAAGATATGAAACCTTATGAGCAATCTTTAGATGATGGAGAATTACCACTTTTAAAGGGTTTGAAGTTAAGCGAAGATGATAAGCTAAGAAAATCTGTCATAATGGAGCTTATGAGCAATTTTAAGCTAGATATCAAAAGGGTACAAAAGGAGTTTGATATAGACTTTTTTAACTATTTTCATGATTCCATAGAGGAGTTAAGAAATTTTGAAAATGAAGGACTTTTAAGTATAGATGATGAGCATATCAAGGTTAGCCAAACAGGAACACTGCTTATAAGAAACATAGCCATGCTATTTGATGCTTACTTAAAAAAAGTTCCAGAAGACAAAAGAAGGTTTTCAAAAACCGTATGAAAAACTATGATTTTAAAGCCATAAGTGATGCTTGTGTAAAGTGCGGAAAGTGCATACCAACCTGTACTATCCATACAGCAAACCCTGATGAAGTAACAAGTCCTAGGGGTTTTTTGGAGCTTTTAGGTGCTTATGATAGGGGAGATTTGGAGCTTGATAAAAATGCAAAAAATATCTTTGAAAGTTGTTTTTTATGTACAAACTGCGTAGATGTTTGCCCAAATACTCTACCCATAGACGCTATGATAGAAAATGTACGATACGACATAGCTAAAAAATATGGCATAGCCTTTTATAAGCGAGCATTTTTTTGGTTTTTACGACATAGATTTTTCATGGATTTAGCTGCAAAACTTGGGTATGTTTTTCAAACCTGTGGCTTTAAGATAAAGCATGAGCTAAACTCCATGAAGCCACGTTTTTCTTTGCCTATGATAAAAAAAGATAGATTGCTTCCATCTACTGCTTCAAAATCTTTTTTAAACTCTCATCCGCCCATCATCGAAAACGGTGGAGAAGGTAAGGTAGGTATTTTTATAGGCTGTTTAGCAAACTATAGCTACACAGACATAGGCGAGGGGCTTTTGGAGATTTTTAAAGCTTTAAAAATAGATGTATATCTTATAAAAGAGCAAGTTTGTTGTGGAGCTCCTGCGTATTTTACTGGAGATTTTGACACGGTTGAGTATCTGGCTAGAAAAAATATAGCTTATTTTAAAGAGGTTTTAGCCGAACTTGATGCTATAGTTATACCTGAAGCCACCTGTAGTGCGATGATAAAAGAGGATTATGTACATTTTTTTGCTTCACGTGATGAGGAGCTAGCAAAGCAGATGAAAGAGTTAAATAAAAAGATATTTATGGCAACGGAGTATCTGCAAAAACACACAAGATTGCAAAGTTTGTTAGCTAAAAAACAAGCCCAAAAAGAACTTATAACCTATCACGACCCCTGTCACGCTAAAAAAATGCAAGGCATATATAAAGAACCAAGGGCTCTTTTAGCACAAAACTATGAGATAAAAGAGATGAGCGATTCAAATCAATGCTGTGGTTTTGGTGGAGTTACTATACAGAGTGAAAAGTTTCATCTAGCCAAAAAAATAGGAGATAAAAAAGCAGATATGATAGAGCAAACTAATGCAACTTATGTAAGTGCTGAGTGTAGTGCTTGTAAAATGCAGATAACAAACTCCTTGTTTCAAAACAAAAGCAAAGCAGTGTTTAAAAATCCTATAGAGCTTATCGCTAAGGCGTTGAGGGCTTAGTGAGTTTTGAGATAAAATCAAAAATACTTTGTGAGACATTAAAGGATGTATTTAAATGAATGAAGAGCAAAACCAAATAATCATTTACAATACCGATGATGGCAAAGTAAAGCTGGATTTACTTTGTGCTGATGATAGTGCATTTTTAAACCAAAAACAACTCTCACAACTTTTTGACACCTCAGTTCAAAACATAGGACAGCATATCTCAAATATCCTAAACGAAGGGGAGTTGAGTGAAAATTCAGTTGTAAAGTATTTCTTTACAACTGCAAATGATGGCAAAGAGTATAAAACGGCTTTTTATTCTTTAGATATGATTTTAGCTATCGGTTTTCGTGTTAGAAGCAAAAGGGGGGTGCAATTTAGAATATGGGCAAACACTAAGCTTAAAGAGTATCTTCAAAAAGGCTTTATCATAGACAATGAACGCCTAAAAAATCCCAACGGAAGATATGATTATTTTGATGAGCTTTTAGAGCGTATTCGTGATATCAGGGCGAGTGAGAAAAGATTTTATCAAAAAGTGCGAGATCTGTTTTCGCTTTCAAGCGATTATGATAGTACAGATAAAGCAACCCAGATGTTTTTTGCTCAAACTCAAAATAAATTTCTTTACGCTATCACAAAACAAACGGCAAGTGAGCTGATACTAAATCGAGCAAAAAGTGATGAGCCAAATATGGGGCTAACCTCATGGAAAGGTAAAATCGTAAGAAAACAAGATATTATAATTGCTAAAAATTATTTAAGCGAAGATGAGATTGACGAGCTAAACCGCTTTGTGGTTGTGTTTTTAGAAACAGCAGAACTAAGGGCTAAAAATCGCCAAGATATTACGATGGATTTTTGGAGAGAAAATGTCGATAAGATTTTAGATCTTAACGATAAAGAAGTGCTAAAAGATACTGGAAATATAACTCATGATAAGATGAAAAAAGTAGTTTTTAAGATTTATGAGGAGTTTGATAAAAATAGAAAAGTGTTAGACGCAAAGTTGGCAGATTTGGCAGATTTAAAGGCTTTAGAGGATGATATAAAGCTAAGAGTTAAAGAATAGATAATATGAAAACATCCATGTCTGTAGCCTACAAGGTATATTTTTAATTAAAGGGAAGCATTGGGTAGACTTATAATCTATGGCGATATTCACGGTTGTTATGATGAGTTTATGCTTTTAAGGGAGAAGATAGGAGTAGGTAAGGATGACACCGAAGTTTGTGTAGGTGATGTCATCACGAGGGGCAAAGACAGTGTTAAAGTGCTTGATTTTATCATGCAAAATGGTATCAAATCGGTTTTGGGCAACCATGAAGATAAATTTGTGAGATACTTTGCCCATGAAAAAAGCGGTAAGAAAAATCCTATAACATTAAATGATGATGAGCTTAATATCTTGAAAAATTTAAACACTAAACATGTGCAGTTTTTGCAAAATATGCCTTTATTTTTGAGATTTGGGCATATAACTGTGTTACATGGAGGTTTGGCTAACTATATGAAGCTTGATGAATTGTCTAAAAAAGATATGCAAAAAGTTCTTAGAATGAGATATTTAGATGAAAATCACAATTTTTTAGCCTATGGTAAAGAGGATGAGAACTCTGTTTTTTGGTCTGATATTTATGATGGGCACGAGGGATTTATCATTCACGGTCATCAGTGGCTTAAAGAGCCAAAGATTACAAAAAATGCCATAGGCATAGATACTGGTTGTGTATATGAAAATAAACTCTCAGCTGTGGTTTTTTTGGGTAAAAATTACGAAATAGTTTCTCAAGAGTATATCTAAAGAGCGAGCCAAGCCCGCTCTTTAGAGTGTTTAATCAAACTTGTTTTTCTTAACTTCGCTTATGATTTCTTTTGCCATGTCATCTAGCTCTTTTGTCTGCTCATTTGTTTGGCTAGCAATCTTCACATTTTCGTTAGTTAGGTTTTCAACTTCCTCTATGAGCTCTTTTACGGCATTTACCTCACTTGTCTGTTCTTTGATGGATGAGCTCATATCATTTATGCTTTGAGTTAAGATATTTATACTAGTTTCTATCTCCACAAGGCTCTTATTTGTTCTCTCAGCTAGGTTTCTAACCTCATCAGCAACCACCGCAAATCCTCGCCCATGCTCACCCGCTCTTGCTGCTTCTATGGCTGCATTTAAGGCGAGTAGGTTAGTTTGCTCAGATATATCTTTTATTATGGTGATGATATTTTTAATTTCTTCACTTTGGTTTATGACCTCGCTGGTTTTATCATCTATGGAGTTCATCTCAACACTGAGTTTTTCTATGCCATCGGCCCCACGTTTTAGTGAAGATGACTGTTTTTTAGCCCCTTTTGTTGCCAAATCAACAGATGAGGCTAGGTTTGCTGAAGAGTGTTCAAGTTTTTGTGCTAGGGCTAGATTGTTTTTAAGCATATTTGATATTTCAGCTCCTAAGTAGTTTACTCCCTCAGCCAAATCTTTTTTGTCAGCCTTTTCATCTTTTATAGTTATGTTTGTAGTAAAGTTTCCAGAAGAGTAGCTTTTAAGTATGCTTACAACCCCTCTTATGGATTCTTTGAATTGGTCTATAAAGTTTACAAAAACCCCTTTTAACTCTTCAAGTTGAGGGTTGTTTGCATTGTGATTTAGATGTACGTCTAAATACCCTTCATTTGCTCTTTTTAGAGCTTTGCTTATGTCATCAATTAGGACTTTATCTTTCACTATGCCATCTTTTGCAGTTTGTATGCCTTGGTTTATCTCTTGTGCCATTTGTCCAAACTCATCATTTGAGCTAACCTGTATGTTTTTAACTTGCTCAACATTTATCTTGTTTGCTAGGAAGTTAAAAAATGAGTTTAGCCCCTCTTTGATTTGTTTTATAGGGCGTAAAAACTTAACAAGTAAGGCAAAAACTAAGCCTATGGTTAAAAGTAAGGAGATAATCAAAAGTGTAATTTCTTCATAAAGTAAGTCATTTACCTCTTTTTCAAAGGTGTGAGCATGTACGTCAGTACAAACTACCCAGTCAGTGGGTTTATATCTAAAACAAGTTCCTATTCTATCTTCCCCTTTAAAAGCATATCTTAGTGGCTCTTTTGTGCCAGATTTTTCGGTTTGTATAAATTTGTCAAATATAACATCTGTTTCAGGGGTGTTTTTTAAAAGCAATTTTTTATCTGTGTGAACGATGAGCTTTTTGCTGTTTTCAAAGATAAAGGTATTTCCATCTTTAGTAGCCTTTATACTGCTTATTGCTTTTTGGAGTTTTTCAAAACGCAAGTTTGCTCCCAAAACTCCTGCAAATTTTCCATCTTTGTGTATTTGCGAATATACAGCTAGAACTATCTTTTTTGCTGAGCTCATTCGTAGTTTATCAAAAATAGTTTCACTGTGGGCTTTGGAAAATTTATACCAGCTTCTACCTCTTGCATTGTATCCGTTTATAGTTGGACCTCTGTAGGAGTGTTTGCCATTTTGCCATTTGATAAAATTGCCATTTTTCTCAAGTCCTACAAAAACGGCTTTAAAATCCAAACTTAGTTTTAGTTGCTTAACAACTTGAGCAATTTCTTCATCGCTTAGATTGCCTTGCCCTAAAAGTTCTGCCATTTGTTTACTGGCGTTTTTTGGCACGTTTAAAAAGTTGTCTAGTATGGGTACACTTTGTTTTACAACTAGCTCTTGCTTGTCATTGATGAGCTTGACTACCACGTCTTTTGCTTCAAAATACACAACCGAAGCAAAAACACTAAATAAAACCAACAATAATATACCTACAGATAGGGAGATTTTCCCTATTAAAGAGTTAAAAATCTTAGACATCTGCTCTCCTTGTATTTTTTAAATACATACATTATAATACAAAAAAAAAAACGGATTAAAATTTCAAAAAATTTTAATATTTTATAGATTTTCTCCTTTTTGTTTTAATATTTTATAGATTTTCAAAATTGATAAGAAAAATGTTGTTATAGCAGGTCCTAGTATCATACCCCAAAATCCAAAAGTAGAAAGTCCTGCTAAAATAGCAAAAAAGATAAGAAGTTCATTTACTACAGCAGGAGTATCTAAAATGGTGTTATTTATATATTTGATGATAAGTGGCTTGATGAAAGTATCGGCTATAATGGAGATAACTATGATGCTATAACTTGCTATGATGATAGCTGTCATAGTATGCCCCTGTGCGAACTCATAAGCACTTATGGGGAGCCACATCAAAGCCCCACCAACAACTGGTATGAGTGAGCAAAATCCATAAAGAATGCCAAGTAAAAAACCATCATACCCATAGGTCATACCGATAATGGCAAACAAAGCTCCTTCAAAAAAGGCGGTTAGCAAGATGGAGTAAAAAACTACGCTCATTACATTTCCCATCTCAGAAAATATCATCTCTATCTCTTCATTTTCCATAGGAAGCACACTTTTTATATACTCTATAATATCGCGTCCGTAGGTATTTGCAAAAAAGAAAAATATGACTATAAGAAGCATATTTGTAAAAAATCCAGCTCCTATTTTGCCCAAAGATGCCACATTTGCTAAGATTTTACTCGATATGGCTCCTAGGTCAAGATTGTTTAGAGCCTCTTTTATCTTTGGTTCTAAAAATGCCATACTCTCTGGCAGATTTAGCTTATAGCTTTTAAAAAATTCTATGGTATTTTGTATGTTTGATATATCAAAGCTTAAAGCCTCTTTTGTAAGTACTGTTATAGCATACATAATGGGTGCAAAAAATAGTACAAAAAGCAAAAAGGTTGTTACAAGGGAGGCAAGAAAGGGTTTTTTTATCCACTTTAAAATCTTTTTATGTAAAGGTATGGTAGCAATTGCAAGTAAAGAAGCTATAGCGATATTTAGTAAAAATGGCTTAAAAAGTACTACCATTGCGTAAAGCACTAGCACAAAAAGTGTGCTTAGAAAGATTTTATTTTTATCCATCGTAGTCTCCAAAAAGGTTTTTTTGTACATTTGGTGTGAGTTTAAAAAGCTCATAACACTTTGGCGTAGCCACACGCCCCCTAGCAGTCCGCTCTATATATCCTTTTGAGAGCAGATAGGGCTCAATCACATCTTCTATGGTTCCCTCATCTTCACTTAGTGCTGCTGCTATGGTGCTAAGTCCTAGGGGACGATTTTTTGCATCAAGAAGTATGTTTAGGTATCTTAAGTCCATCTCATCAAAGCCAAGGTCGTTTACTCCAAGTTCATCAAGGGCATAGCGGGAGCGGACAAGGGTAATACTATTTTCATTTTCCACATCGGCAAAGTCTCTAACCCTTTTTAGAAGTCTTAAGGCTATACGAGGGGTTCCTCTGCTTCTTTTTGCAAGTTCAACACTTGCATCATCTTCACAAGGTTTATCTAGTTTAACTCCTGCTTTTTGGACTATCTTTGCAAGCTCACTGCTTTCGTAAAACTGAAGTCTAAAGTGGATGCCAAATCTATCCCTAAGTGGAGAGCTTATCATACCAGCCCTTGTGGTTGCTCCTATGAGAGTAAAACGGGGCAGGTCGATTTTGATGGTTTGTGCAGCAGGCCCTGAGCCTATGATGATATCTAGTCTAAAATCCTCCATAGCAGGATAAAGTATCTCTTCTATGGCAGGACTTAGCCTGTGAATTTCATCTATAAAAAGTATATCTCCCTCTTCTAAGTTTGAAAGTATTGCTGCTAAATCTCCGCTTTTTTCTATCATAGGGGCTGCGGTTATTTTTATGTTTGCTTCCATTTCATTTGAAATGATGTGAGCTAGTGTGGTTTTACCAAGTCCGGGAGGCCCATAAAAAAGGATGTGGTCAAGGGCTTCGGCTCTTTTTTTACTAGCCTTTATAAATACTTGCAAGTTTCGTTTTATCTTCTCTTGACCTATATAATCATCCCAAGTAGATGGACGAAGCGAACTTTCATATTCGCTCTCAAAACTAATCTTTTCTATCTCTACAACTCTCTCCATCTACTCCCCCTAGTAACTATGTTTCTGGTCTGGAAATATGCCATTTTTAACTTCATCTATATATGTATCTAAGGCATCACTTACAAGCTTTGAACCCTCTAAGTAACGCTTGACAAATTTTGGCTTAAACTTATCAAAAAAACCTAACATATCACTCCATACTAAAACTTGTCCATCTACCCCACTTCCTGCCCCTATGCCTATGGTTGGGATATCGAGGCTTTGGCTTATGCGAGTTGCAACTTCACTAACAACTCCTTCTATAACCACACAAAATGCTCCAGCTTTCTGTACAGCCTTTGCATCAGCTAAGAGTTGTTTTATCTCTTTTTCGTTTTTGCCTTTTACTTTATAGCCTCCATCTACCCTAACACTCTGAGGAAGTAATCCTATGTGAGCTACCACTGCTATGCCATTGTTTGTCAGATGTTTTATGATTTTTGCTTTTTTTTGCCCACCTTCTATCTTAACTGCATGGGCTGGGGTTTTTTTGTAAACTTTTATGGCATTTTTCAAGGCTTTTTTCTTGCTTGTATAGGTTCCGTAAGGCATATCTAAGACGATAAGAGAGTTTTTAGCTCCCCTGCAGACTGCGTTTGTGTGATATATCATCTCTTTAAGCCCTATGCTAAGAGTGTCTTTATCTCCGCTAAAGCTCATACTCAGGCTATCTCCAACTAGTATCATATCTACTTTTGAGTCAAACAAAGATGCAAACAATGTATCATAGGCTGTTATCATTGTGATTTTTTCTAGGTTTTTTTTAGTTTTTATGTGATTTATAGTGATATTTTGTTTTTTTACTATACTCATATATGTCCTTTTGATATAATATATTCATTTTAGCAAAAAAATGGTACAATTTCAATTACAAATAAAAGGAAGTGAAAAATGGGAATTTTAACTCAGATAGAGATTGACTTTGATTTAGATATAGTTGATGATTTTGTTTCTCATTATGGTATCATGTGTGAGTCTATGGAAGCACTTATTGTTAGCCTAGGCAATGAGGATTTGTACAATGAAAATGTTAATGAATTATTCCGCATTTTTCACAATATAAAATCAGCTGCTGGCTTTGTAAAGCTTGACCCCATAGTAAAACTTGCCTCTTTAGTGGAAGAAGTTTTAGAAGAAGCAAGAGATTTAAATGGTCCTGCTAGCGATGAGTTTATCGACTGGCTTCTTTTAGCTAGTGATCAGTTTGAAAAATATAGACAAGATATCGAAGATGATAGGGATTATTTTTCAATGCTAGAGCCTTTAGTCATAAAACTTCCTATGAATTTAGAGAAATAAGAGCATTTTTAGCTTTTTGAACAATAGATTTGTCTTTTTTAATATCAAAATATTTAAAACTTACCCCATGTTGAATGAGACCATTTAATACATCACCACTTTGTCTGTACTCCAAATCAAGCTCAGCTATCTCAAAGCCATTTTTAGTTTTACTAAAATCTTCCAACCTTTGAGTGTTTTTTGAATAGGAAAATAAAAAACAGTACCCCTTAAGACCATTTCTACTAACTCTACCTCTAAGTTGATGAAGAGAGGAAAAACCAAGCTTTTCAGCCCCAACTATAACGATAGTTGAAAGCCTTGGTAGTGAAATGCCCACTTCTACCATAGTAGTGGCAAGTAAAAGGTGTCCATCTACTCTAAAGTTTTGTAAGATTTTTTCTTTGTTTTTATCTTTTCCATGGGTTACAAAAACTTTTTCAAATCTACTTTCCCAAAAGGCTCTGCCTTCATCTAGGCTTTGGTAGTTATGTACATCACTTTGTTCAATGAGTGGGTAGATGATGATGGTTTGATTGTTTTTTTTGATTTCATTTTCTATGTGTTTTAAAAGATTTGCAAAATCTTGCTTACCTATGACGTGGGTTTGTATATCTTTTTTAAAAGGAGTTTGTTTGATAAATGAATAATCCACAATCGAACTGTTTATCAAGCTCATAGTTCTTGGTATAGGTGTTGCAGAAAACTGCAAATAATGAGCATGTTTATCTTCGCTTTTTACTAAAGAGTGTATGAGTTTTCGCTGATTTGTGCCAAATCTATGTTGTTCATCAACCATAACCAAATCACACTTTGGTAACTCCCTAAAAAGCAAGGCATGGGTGCCTATGATAAAGTCAAACTCATCTAAATTATGCCCCTTTTCCTTGCTTACCACTAAAGCAGTTTTTATTTTAAGATATTTTTGTGCTTCTTGGTGGATTTGATTTGCTAGTATGGTGGTTGGCACCATAAGGATAGATTTTTTTGGCATTGCCATCATCACTGATGCAAATATTACCATGGTTTTACCGCTTCCCACATCTCCCATGATAATCCTCTTTGTTGCCTTTGGCTTTAAAAAGTCTTGTTTGATGTCCTTTATGGCGTTTTTTTGGTCATCTGTTAGTTTAAATGGAAGCGAAGAGATAAAGTTTTTTTCATCTCCATCTAGTCTAGCAGTAGGCTTAAAATCCATCTTTTTTTTCGATAGCTTTTGTAAAAAGTTTAAAATCTCCACATATTTTAAGCATGACTTTGCGACTTTTTCAAAATCTTGTCCTAAAAGATTTATGCTTTTTTTGCTTCCTTCGTGGATGGTGGCTAAAATCTGGGCATTTTGTTCATCAAGTCCTTGCTTTAAAAGTGAATCTTTGCTGATGTAGGTTTTTATGAGTTTTAGCATAGTTACATTTTTTAAAGGGGTTTTGTAGCGGGGTGTTATTTGGTTGATTTTTGTGACTATTTTTGGCTGTATGATTTGGTATTTTGAGTAAGCATACTCTATCTTGCCTAAAACAAAGAGCCTAGCTCCTACTTTAAATGAGGCGTAGTGAAAGGGACGTGGGTTGAAAAAAACTAGGCTTATGTGTGTATTCCAAGTATGACAAAAGGCATTTACTAAAAAGCGATTTGGAGTTTTTGAGTGGGATTTGATGCTCACTTCAACCACTCCGCTTTGTCCTATGTTAGGCGTTTTTAGTATGCTTGTGTCTTCAAAAGAGTGTGGCGTTATAAGAGCTAAATCATATAAACTTACAACGCCTAGTTTTTTTAGTTTATCCTTCATTTGTCACTATGGCAAAACTTAACTTGTTTATCTCATCGTGAGATTTTATAAACTCATTTAGATCTTTTAGACTAAGTTTTTCTATGAGCTTTAACTCCTGTTTTAAGCTACCTAACTCAAAGTCACTATAAACTTCTTTAAAAGCGGTTTGTAGTCTTTGGGCTAAGCTTTCGTTTCTTAGTGGCTCACTTCCTAGTATAAACTTTTTTGCCTGAGTAAGCTCTTCGTTTGTGATGCCATTTTCAACAAAGTCCCTAACCACCTCTTTGACTACTTTTATGGCTTCGTCTTTGTTTTCATTTTTTGTTTGTAAATATCCGCTAAACTCTTGCCTTGAGTGTTCTATGTGTATGCGTCCATAGGCACTATAAGCAAGTCCTCTTTTGACTCTAACCTCTTCCATTAATCGCGAACCAAAACCAGAGCTTCCTAGTATGAAAGCCATAACCTTTGCCTTATAGGCATCTTCGCTGTTTATTTGCATATCAAAAGGAGACCCGAAGTATATATAGGCTTGCTCACTTTGTTTTATGATTGTTTTTGATAGCTCTTTATCGGTTGGCTTAAAAGAGCTTATCTCTCTTTTTTTACCTTTTTTAAAAGAGGCTAGGAGGCAAGCGGAGTATTTTTGTGCTTCAAATTCACTTAAATCACCTCCTATAACTACAAAGGCATTGCTTAAGTCTATGTTTTTTAAAAATTTTTTTACATCTTTGAGTTCTATTTGTTCTATGCTCTTTTCATCTCCAAGTATGGGATTTTTAAGCTCTGAGTTTGGATACAAAAGTTTACTGAGTTCATTGTTTGCTAGATAGTCAAAATCGCTTTTTTTATTTAGTATTTGTCCTTTTGTGTTGGTCTTTACTTTTTTTAAACAGTCTTCTGTGATATTTGGCTCTTTTAAAAGTTTGCTTATCATTTTTACACCAAATTCAAAATTTTCTTTTAAACTGCTTAGCTCTATGTTAAAAGTTTCTACTCCACTATATGTTCCAAAGCTTATGGCTTTATCTTCAAGGCATTTTGCAAACTCATTTGCACCTAGATTTTTACTGCCTTCATTTAGCATCTTTGCTGCTATCCTACTAAGTCCTGCTAGTCCATTGTTTTGCATCGAACCACAAGCTTTTATGATGATTTTTAATGAAACTATAGGAAGCAATTTACTTTGTTCAAAAATCATAGGTATTTGTATGTCATTTATGTTTATATGGTTTAGTTTTTGCATCTTTTTCCTTAAAATTTTTCTAGTATATTGTATGCCGTGTCTCTTTTAGCTGGATGTTCGCCTATGTCACGGATAAGTTCTATCATTTGAGCCTGGTTCATGGCATTACTAGCTCCTGCTGCTGCGACTACATTTTCTTCCATCATGGTTGAACCTAAATCGTTTGCACCAAATTTTAGTGCTAACTGCCCTATGTAGCTTCCTTGAGTTACCCATGAGCTTTGTATGTTTACTACATTGTCAAGGTACAATCTTGCTACTGCTAAAATACGCAAATAGCGATTTGAGGAGGTTTTTTTAATCTCTGGTAGCTCTTGCATGAGTTTGGTGTTTTTACCTTGAAAACTCCATGCTATAAAAGCCCTAAAGCCACCAGTTTCATCTTGCAAGTCTCTTACATGTCTTAAGTGTTCGATGATATCTTCATCACTTTCTACTGTTCCAAACATCATAGTCGCTGTAGATTTAACTCCTATCAAATGAGCTTCTCTGTGAACTTCTAACCACTTTGAAACATCAAGTTTTTTAGGGGCTATTATGTCTCTTACTTTATCGCTAAGTATCTCTGCTCCAGCTCCGGGAATGGAGCTTAAACCTTTATCGTGAAGCCTAGTTAAAACCTCTTTTATGCTGATTTTGCTAAGCCTAGCTATGTAGTCTATCTCAATGGCAGAAAAGCCGTGGATTGTGATGGTTGGATAGTGTTTGCTTATCCATTCGACCAAATCTTCATACCATTCGATTTTTAAATGCGGATGTACTCCACCTTGAAAAAGTATCTGCGTTCCGCCTATCTCGATAAGCTCTTCTATCTTTTTGCCGATTTGCTCAAAGCTTAAAATGTAAGCGTCCTCGGCTCTTGCGTGGCGGTAAAAAGCACAAAATTTACAATCCACCCAACAAACATTTGTATAATTTATATTTCTATCTACTATAAAAGTGGTTATTTTTTGCGGGTGGAGTTGTAGTTTTTTTTCACTTGCCATGCGTCCTAGCTCATGCAAACTTGCATTTTGCAAAAGATACAGCGCTTCTTTGTCACTAATTCTACTCATAAAGTTCCTAGTTTTTGTTTTTATTATAGCAAATTAAACATATGATATTTATTATTTTATATATTTTTGATATAATAGCTCGAAAAGGATTGATATGAATGTAACCATAAAAAATATAAACCACGAAACCTTAAAAGCTCTTGAAGTTCTATTAAATCCCTTTGTTTTAAAAGACAATATGCAAATTTTAAAACAAGAAGATGATTTTTCTTTGCAAGCTATCAGCGAATACGAAGAAGAAAAAAAACAGGGGAAAACTGTGATTTATGATAGCCTAGAAGAGTATAAAAAGGCTATGGGTGTATAGGCTTGAGACTTCATCGAGATTTAATAGACAGTATAAAAAAATCTCCAAAACAAAAGATATTTTACTTGTCGATAATGTTATAAAAATCTTAATGAGTGGAGAGAGTTTGGATTTAAAGCATAAAGATCACCTCTTAAAAGGAGGCTGCAAGGGCTACAGAGAATGCCATATAAAACCTGATTTGCTACTTGTTTATAAAAAAGATGATGATATTTTAGTACTAACATGTATTCGTTTAGGAAGTCATAGCGAACTTTTTTAAAATCAATAAAAGAAAATAAATTGGAAAAGATAAAATGCGACCACTGTCATCTAAGTTTTGATGACAGTGTGATGATAAAAGATGAAAATTTTAAGGAAGCAAAGTATTTTTGTTGCAAAGGTTGTCAAGGGGTTTTTCATCTTCTAAACTCCCAAGGCTTAGATGGTTTTTATGCGAAGATGGGTAAAAATACCTTACAGCCCCCAAAAAAGACAGAAGATGACTTTAGTAAGTATGACTTAGAGGGTTTTAGAAAAAACTTTGTAACACAAAAAGATGGCTTTAGTGAGATTTCGCTAGTTATAGAAGGTATACATTGTGCGGCTTGTGTTTGGCTAAATGAAAAGGTGCTTCATAAGAGCGAAGGTATCATCGAAGCTAGTGTAAATGGTACAAATCATAAGGCTAGGATAGTCTGGGATGATGAGGTTATAAAGCTTTCAGCTATCATTGAAATCATAGCTAGTATAGGCTATAAGGCTATGCCTTATGACCCAAAACTTCAAGAGCAAAAAAGCAATGCCAAACGTCAAGAGTATAACTCTAGGCTTTTAGTGGGTGTTTTTGCTACTATGAATATCATGTGGATAGCCATAGCTCAATATACAGGCTTTTTTACGGGCATGAGAAGTGATATTAAGAGTATATTAAATTTTGCAGAGTTCATTTTAGCCACTCCTGCACTTTTTTACACAGGTTCAGTGTATTTTAGGGGTGCTTATTATGGGCTTAAAAACTCCCATGTAAATATGGACTTTCTAGTATCAACGGGGGCAAGTTTAGCTTATATTTACTCCATCTACTCTATGCTTAGTGGGGTTGGAGAGGTGTATTTTGTCTCAGTTACCATGATAATCACTTTTGTATTTGCAGGAAAATATCTTGAGGTTTTAACCCAAAAAAGAGCAGTTGATACACTAGATGGAATAATCGGCTCACTACCCACAGAAGTAGTTGTAGTACGCGATGAGCAAAAGATTATAACGCCTCTTTTAAATGTAAAAATAGGAGATATTATAGAGGTAAAATCAGGGCAAAAAGTAGTCATAGATGGCAAGATAAGCAAAGGGGAGGCTAGTTTTGACACCTCAAGTATCACAGGAGAAAATAGGCCTGTTTTTAAAAGTGTGGGAGATGAGCTTGTCAGTGGAAGTATTTGTCTTGATAGTGTGGTAAGATATGAGGCGACTGCTTTACATAAAGACTCAATGTTAAGCAAGATAGCAAATCTTTTAGAGCAAAGTATGCACAAAAAACCTCGCATAGAACAGTTGGCAAATCAAATATCTGGGTATTTTTCACTAGCCATACTTTCTCTTGCTTTGCTTACATTTTTTGGTTGGTATTTTTATAACTCAGATTTTCAAAATGCCCTCATCACAGCTATAGCGGTCATCGTCATAGCTTGTCCATGTGCTTTAGGTCTTGCAACTCCTGTTTCAACCCTAGCTGGACTTGGAGTTGGTGCTAAAAAAGGAGTGCTTTTTAAAGAAGCTAGTTTTATGGAAAGCATGGCAAAAAGTGATATTTTGGTTTTAGATAAAACAGGAACCATAACCGAGGGAAAACCTAGCGTTTATGAGCATCAAGAGTTTAAAAAATATGATAAAAACTTGCTTTACTCCTTGCTTTTGACAAGCGACCACCCTATAAGCAAGGGTGTTTTAGAATTTTTAGGAGACGGTTTTAAATCTTTGGAGCTAGAGCAGGTTAAGTCTGTGACATCAAAGGGTGTGAGTGCTGTATATGAGGGCAAAAATGTATTTGGCGGAAGTAGGGCTTTTTTGGAACAGAGTGGATTTAATGTTGAAGCAATAGGAGAAGAATCGTGTTATTTTTTTGGAGTAGATGGAGAGCTTGTTTGTAGCTTTTTTTTAAGGGATACTCCAAGGGATGGCATCAAAGACTCACTATGCAAAATAAGCACTTTAGGGGTGCAAAACTTTATGTTAACAGGAGATAATGAAAACTCAGCTAAGGGCGTGGCTAAAAAAGTTGGTATCAAAGATTTTAAGTTTGAATTAAATCCTTTGCAAAAGGCTGAGTTTATAGATGATTTTCACGCTCAAAATAAAGTTGTTGTGATGGCAGGAGATGGTATAAATGATGCTTTAGCTTTATCAAAAAGTGACATTGCTATAGCTATGGGGAGCGGGGCAGATGTGGCTTTAAATGTTAGCGATGTGGTGCTTTTAAATGACAGTAGCGAGGCTTTAGAGTGGGCATTTTTGGTTAGTAAAAAAGTTTTTAGAACCATTAAGCAAAATCTTGGCTTTTCCATTTTTTACAATGCCATAACTGTTCCTTTGGCTATGGCTGGGTTTATAAACCCGCTTTTTGCAGCCTTATCTATGTCTTTAAGCTCTATTGTGGTAGTATTAAACTCCATGAGAATAAAACTAATCAAAGGATAAGGATGAGTGCTTGGGTTGTGGCTATGATGCTTGGTATTTCGACTCTTTTAGGCGGAATAGGGCTATTTTTTCTGCTTTGGGGGCTAAGAACTGGGCAGTTTGAAGATGAAGATAAGTTTTTAAATGGTGCAAGATATGATGGAGTTGAAGAGCTTCAAGACGCTGTGATGATGGAGAAAAAGAAAAAAGAGGCGATGAGGAGAAAGCAGGAAAAATCTTACTCGCCACCAGATTAAGGAGAAGTGATGGAGTTTAGTTTATATGTTACAGAGTTTTTAGTGGTTATGACGGCTATGGTTTTAGCTCTTTTCTCTCCCGGGCCTGATTTTGCATTTATTTTAAAACAGAGTGTTACGTATGGTAAAAAAACATCCATCTACACTAGCCTTGGACTTGGTTTTGGCGTTTTGTTTCACGCTCTTTATAGTATTTTAGGTATAGGGCTTGTTATCTCTAAATCTATCATTGCCTTTAATATCATAAAATTTTTAGGGGCATTTTATCTTGTTTATATAGGTTATAAAAGTTTAAAATCTAAAGGTTTTACTATAAAACAGGAGGCTTTTAGCTCTCCATCTACTCAAAGTTTTAAAAAGGCTTTTTATCTAGGTTTTTTGTGCAATGCCCTAAACCCAAAGGCGGCTTTATTTTTTATATCTTTATTTAGCGTTATAGTGAGTTCTAAAACTCCTATGGGTGTTTTACTTGTTTATGGTATATTTGCTTCTTTTCTTACTGTGCTTTGGTTTTCGATGTTGTCTATGTTTTTATCTCAAAACAGAGTTAGAGGTTTTTTTAATAGGTTTGGCAAATGGTTTGATAGATTTATGGGCGTAGTGCTTATAGGTCTTGGTCTTAGGGTTGCTTTTATGGAGAGGTAGCCATTTGATACCAAATCAAACAACAGCTAAATATTATAAAACCATTTTAAAAATTTAAATTTTAACGCAGTTTATAAAACAACTAAACACTATCTTACAAAGATTTTTAACTCATAGTAGTTAGCTACAATTTCGTAAAAAATCTTCATAATCTAATGTCTATTTGTTTTTTTATAATATTTACCTATTATTTAATCTGGTATTATTTATAAAAATGGCTATTTTCTTTGATGGCTTTTATGGTTAGCTTATTGTCAATGCTGTGATTTTTTAACTCTTCATAGCTATCGGTTTTTCTTATCTCATTTTCAAACATCTTATCAGGTCTATTTGTAAAAACATAGGTAAACTCTTTTGTTTTTATGGCATTTGTGTTCCAGCTTGCTATAAAAACGCTATCTCTGTGAAAGTTTTCGTCAAACAAATCATATCCATTTGAGTAATCTTTTGTGTTATTTTGCACGCCGATAAAGCTTAGTATGGTAGGTACAAAATCTATGTGAGAAGTTAGTTTGTCTATCTTCCCTCTTTTTCCTTTTGGCAACTTTACGATAAAAGGTACATTAGTTTGTGCTTTTGAGTAAGATGAGTTGTGCCCAAAAAATCCATACTCAAAAAACTCTTGACCGTGGTCTGATGTAAAGATAATGATGGAGTTTTCATAAAGACCTTTTTGTTTTAGCTTGTCTATAACTTTTTTAAATAGCATATCGTTATAGTGTATTGCATTTTTGTACGCATTTAGTGAGTGTTTAAGATTTTGACTTTCTTTTGATACGCTAAGATAGTTAACTTCATCTTGTGCTTTAAATTTTTCATACTCCTTTGGAAAAGAGTAGCCATGGGGTGCGTCTAAAAATAAAAAGGCAAACTGAGGCTTGCTAGTGTCTAGTTTGTCTATGATTTGCATAAATTTTTGCGAGCTTTTTTCGTCTTTTTTCCATGGTTTATCACTTTTTTTGCCAAAATTATCGTAAACTTTGTCTTTTATGTCTACGTAAGCTGTTTTGTTAAAAGGTGGCCATCTTGTATTTGTGCTTGATACTATGTTTATGTCGTATCCTAATTTTTTTAAAACATCAAAAAATACTGGTCCTTTTTGAGCTGCTTTAAAGGAAAACCAGTAAGATGAGTTTAGCCCGTAAAAAAATGAAAATATACCAAATCTAGTAGCATTTCCTCCGCTGTGATGATTTTTAAAATCTATGGAATTTGCTTTAAAATTTTGAATATTTGGGCTTATTTTATCGTTAATAAAATCATATCTTACAGAATCGCTAGCTATGACGAATATGTTTACTTTGTTTGGATTTTGTTTTAATCTTATTTGCTTTTTTGGATAGTCTAGGTTTGAAGATGTTGAGATATGATTTTTGCTTTCTTTTTTTGTTTTAATGCCAAAATGTTTTGCAGCAAATTTGTTAAAAGTTAAGGGTTGATACAAAGGAATTGTTTTAAATGGGGTTAAAATCTCTGTTTTTGAATATAGTGAAGCAAAACCAAAAGAAAATTTTTCTATAAGCATTACTATAAACAGCGATAAGAGAACTTTTTTGTTTAGAGTTTTGTTTTTTAGCTCTTTTAGCTCTTTTTTAAGCAAAACTCTAGCTAGTAAAAACTCGCATATAAATATGCTAGCTATGAAAACAATAAGAGCTAACAGAGCAGGTGTGCCTAGCTGTATGGATTCAGCTGCATCTGGGCTTGTAAGTATGTTTAATACCATACCATTTATGTGAAATTTGTATAATCTAAAAATGAAAAAGTCAACTATCAAAATGAGATTTACTATTCCAAAACAAAAAGATGCAAGATATAATCCTATTTTTTTAAGAAAAGAAAAGCCAAAGAGAGCTAGGTATAAAACTATATATAAAATGCATGCACTTGATATGGCTCCAAAAAACGCTAGTATAAAACTAAGAAGCGTATAATTTTCATTGAAACTTAAAAAGGCTAAAAATATAATAGTTGTTAAAAATAGATTGTATTTATGCAGAAGTGAAAATCTAATCATCAGCTTTCCTTAACTGCAAGCGTCATCTATGGCTTGGCAAATGATATGTCCTATGAGAATGTGCATTTCCTGAATACGAGGTGTATTGTCACTTGGAACTATGATGTTAAGGTCACATTTACCTTGCATTGCTCCACCATTTTTACCGCTTAACCCCAAGGTTTCACAACCTATCTCTTTGGCTTTTTTAAAAGCTCTTAGTACATTTTCGCTATTTCCTGATGTCGATATTCCCCAAACAAGGTCTCCTTTGTTAGCAAGTGCTTCAACCTGCCTAGAAAATACTACCTCATAACCATAGTCATTTCCTATGGCTGTCAAAGCAGAAGTGTCAGTTGTAAGTGCAATGGCTGGAAGACCGCGTCTTTCGATTTTATAGCGTCCTGTAAACTCAGTGGCAATATGCTGAGCATCAGCAGCGCTTCCGCCGTTGCCAAATATAAGCACTTTATTGCCTCGTTTTATACAATCAACTGCCATTTGGCAAGCTTGTTTTATATCGTCTTGCAAAAGCTCTTTGGTTTTTAGTATGGTTTGTACGTGTAGTTCAAGCTCTTTGCTTATCATTTCTTTCATTTTTGTATCCTTGACTTTTTTTATTTTTTCATTATAATCATATCAAATTCGCCGATAAGGCACACCCACTTTTAAGGTAGATTTGCTTTTTTTGGGTGGGGTCAACTTTTTAAATCTATTTAAAAATCTTTAGTTTATTCCATTTATCAAATCTATCCATGCTGTATTTTCTCTATCATTTTGCTTGTGCTTTTACCATCCACAAAGTCTATCAAAACAAGCTTTTGAACAAGTTCGCTTCCAACGACCTCTTTTCCTTTATAATCAGCACCTTTTACTAAGATATCTGGCTTTAAAAAATCTATCAGCTCATAAGGTGTATTTTCTTCAAAGATAACTACGTAGTCCACAAAACCTAAAGCACTAAGTAAGCAGGCTCTATCAAGTTCACTATTTATGGGGCGAGTTTGTCCTTTTAGTCTTCGCACTGAGGCATCGGAGTTTAGTCCTACAATCAAGATGTCTCCTAAAGATTTAGCTTTTTTAAGATACTTTGCATGTCCTACGTGTAAGATGTCAAAGCACCCATTTGTAAAGACAACTTTTTTGTTTGAATTTGCTAGTATACCCTTTAACTCTTCTTTGCTTAAAACCCTATCTTCTAGCTCTCCTATGCTTTTTTCATGTTCGTATCTGCTTATCTCTTCAAGGGTTGCTACCGCAGAGCCTACTTTTCCGACCACTACAGCAGCGGCTTTGTTGGCAAATTTGACTGCTTTTTGTATGCTAAATGAGCAAGTTAGTGCATAAGCTAGAGTTGCTATGACTGTATCTCCTGCTCCTGTAACATCGTAAACTTCACGCCCAAGTGCAGGTAAAATCTCTAAATCATTTTCAAAAACTGCTATACCCTCGCTTGAGAGGGTTATCAAAGAATATTTTAAATTTAAATCATTTTTTAATCTTTTAATACCTCTTAACAACCCCTCACGGGTATCTAAATCTATATTCGTAGCTTCTACTGCCTCTTTTTTATTTGGCGTTAAAAGGGTAGCATTTTTGTATTTACTGTAATCTTTGCCTTTTGGGTCAACTAAAATGGGCAAATTTAACCCATTTGCTTTTTTTATCACTTCTTGGCAAACTTTTGAAGTTAAAACTCCTTTTCCATAATCAGATAAAATCACACAATCATAATCTTTTATAATATTTTCATAATCTTTTATAAGTTTTTCTTGCTCATTTTTACTAATCTCTTCACAACTCTCTTTATCCATGCGGACAATTTGCTGATGAGAACTCATAAGGCGAGATTTGATAGAGCTTTTTCTTGTTTTTGTAATTTGCAAATGAGCATTAACAGACAAATCATCTAAAAGCATAATCATATCTTCGCCTGCTTCATCATCGCCTACTACGCTTAGCACTCCTACTTTTGCCCCAAGTGCCCTTAGATTGGCAAGTACATTTCCAGCTCCACCAAGCCTTTTGGTTTCTTTTTTTACATTAACAATCTGCACAGGAGCTTCAGGGCTAATCCTATCACATGAGCCCCATAGATAATGGTCTATCATCAAATCTCCCACTACTAAAATGCGTGGGTTTTTGTTATTGGTATTAAACATTTGTTGCCTTTTTGTAAAAAAATATTATATCAAATTTTGGTTAAAATAGTTTTATTGCTCAAATTTAATATATAATTTTGTTTGTGTATTTTTAAATTTGCTGATTGGGCTAAATTGACGCTTTAAAATTAATATAAAATTTACCTTAAATTGCCTAGTTTGTATCTTGCTGCGGTAGGGTTTATAGGGCCATAATGGCTCTTTAAAATTTGTCCATCTACTCAAGGTTTTTGTGTTGTGATTTAAATAAATTTATTACTCATTATTTACCTTAACTCCTTTTGCTCTTAGTCTTTTTACGCCCTCAGGGTCAATGTTGTCTAAATATATCTTTTCTAATTTAGGAAGATTAAAAACAGCTTCAGGAATTTTTTTGATTTTGGTGTTTCTTATGTGCAGTTCGGCTAGATTTTTTAAATTTGAAAATTCTTGTGGTAAAGATGATATCTGCGTGCCTGATATGTTTAAAGATTTCAAAATTGTTAAATTGCAAACACTTTTAGGTAAAATAGAAATTTTTGTATTTGGCAACCAAAGTGCTTCTAGTTTTTTTAGTTCACCTACGCTGTCTGGAATTTTTTGTAAATCATCTTGGAAAGAGAGCGTTAATTTTTTAAGATTTTTTAAATACCTTATATTTTCAGATATATGCTTAAGCTTTGCAAATTCTATATGTAATTCTTCTAAATTTTTAAGATTTTTAATCTCGTCACCAACTGAAACCAAATTGCTTTTAGTTAGGAAAATTTTTTTTAAACTTGTAGCTTTGGCTATGTTTTTAAAATTTGTTTCATTTGCATGTCTTACAGTTAGTTCTTCAAGTTTGCTAAATCTATCTAAATGTTGTGGAAAAACTTTAAAGGTTAAATGCAATTTTTTTAATTTTTTTAAGCTGTATAGTTCAGGTGGCAACTTATCTATTACCCCTCTTGAAACCTTTATGGATTGCAAATCTTTTAAATCAGCCAAAAAAGATGGCAATTCTTTAATCTCGCCAACACATTCTAAATGCTGTAAATTTTTTAACTTAATTATATTCTTAGATAAAACTATTGTATCTCCTGAAAATATTATAAGTTCTTTTAGATTTTTTATCTCTTTTATAAATAACTTTAGATTTTGGTTGGGATGTAAATTTATGGCTAGCCGTTTAAGTTTTGGAATCTTTGTGAAAAAATCAGGAAGCTCATCTAAGTTAGGCTTGATATTTGTATTGATTCTAAATGTTCCATATCTTTAATGCAATCTGGGAGTTCATCAATGGCAGTATACCCTAAATATAAGCCTTTTAAGTTTTTAAATAAACAAACTTCTTTTGGAAGCTTTTTTAGTCGTGGTTTTGAAGCAAAAGTCAAAGTTTGTGTAGTTTGAACCAAACTATACACTTCATCTTTATTGTGCTTATAAGAAAATGGTGAATTTTTTCTTAAAATATGAACAATATTTCTTTTCTCTGGGCTAAATAGTAAGTCTACAGAAGTAATATTGGATTTATAAACCCAAACATAAAATAAGCAACATAATAAAATTATAACCACTATTACTATTTTCTTCATAAGTATAATTATATCACAATATAATACTAAAGCCAATTATTACTTGAGTATGTTTTAGAAACATTTAAATACTTTTTTCATAAAATAACTTGATAAATATAAAGGGTGATATATGAAGCCTGATGAACTTTTGGTTGATATTAGAAATTATGGAGTTATTTATGCCTTAGTTAACGTAGTTTTTGATTTGTATGACTTGTGTGATGAGTGCGAGATGAGTCTTCATTATATGTTTATTCACTTATGTATTGTTGTATTTTTTTATTTGTTTGCTAAAAATATGGCTTTGCTTTATAATGATAAAAGAATACAGAAAATAAATACCTTGTTTACTGCGGTGTATCTGCTCTATATAGCTACAATTGTCTTTTTAGGCTCAGACATTTTAGGGTTTGAAGAGGTAGGCATAGTTGGCTCTTTGTTTGGTTTGGCAGTATTAGCTGTATTCCCTTTTTTGTCGTTTGTTTTGTTTTTGATTGTTGTAGGTTTGATTTATAATCATACTAAAGAAAAATTATTTTTTGTATTTTTAGCCATCAGTGTCTTACAGTCTGTGATGGGAAAAAATAGTGATGTTAATCTTGCTATGATTTGCGTTTTTATCGTAGGCGATATTGTTTTTTTATATGGGGTTTTGAAATTTTATAAAGATTGTGTTAAAAAATTAAAGTGTTAAAATTTAATTAATTCACTTAACTTTTTTATAGATTTAAAAAACTCTCCTTTTGTTTTACCTATCAAAAAAAGATTTTTCACTCCTGCGTTAAAACCCGCTTTAACATCGCTTAATTTATCTCCTACCATGATGGAGTTTTGAGGGTTTATGTTAAATCTTTCTATCGCGTCAAGGAGCATTTTGGGTTTTGGTTTTCTGCACTCACACTTAAGTTCTGGAGAGTGGGGACAGTAGTAGATGGAGCTTATGTGGATGCCCTCTTTTGCTAGTCTATCGCTCATCCATCTACTTAAGGTTAAAAAATCTTCTTTACTATAGTATCCTCTTCCTATGCCGCTTTGATTTGTTATGACGATAAGTAAGTAGTCTTGGGATTGAAAATGTCTTAAAGTTTCAAAAACTCCTTGCATAAACTCAAAATCTTCTATCTTATAAACATAGGATTTATCCACATTTATAACGCCATCTCTATCTAAAAAAAGTGCTTTTGTTTTCATGCTAATATTATATCGAATTTGATTTATGATATGATAATAAAATGAAAAAGATAGATGATATTTTAAACACAAAGATTAAGAGCTATAAAAAATTAGGTGGTTTAAGCAATGAAAACTACTTGATTTTTACAGACAATGGCGATTTTGTATGCAGGTTTAATAAGGATAAGTTGGTAAATAGAGAAAATGAGCTACATAATATGAGCTTGGTTAAAGATTTTGATGCACCTGTTGTGTATTTTGATGAAAATATAAAAATAACAAAGCATATAAGCCATAAAAAACTTACACCTCCTTTAGATTCTTATAAGGTTGAAATATTGGCTAAAAGACTTAGTTTTTTGCATGGAGTAGATGGAGAGTTTTTTGGAGAGTTTAATATGGTAAAAGAATGCAAGCGATATGAGGATATATTGGGCTCTTTAGATGGGGAATATTTTGAGCTAAAAGAGAAGTTTTTAAGGTTTTTTAAAGGTTTGACTCCAGCTATGCCATTAGTGCCTTGTCATAATGATTTGGTCTTGGAAAATATACTTTATGCAGATAAAAAAGTATATTTTATAGATTGGGAGTTTTCATCGCAAAATCTTCCAACTTGGGATATGGCAGTACTTTTTTTAGAAGGAAAATTTAGCAAAGAAAACGAAGGCTTATTTTTAGAAAAATATCTTAAATATAAGAATTTTTCTTTAAATATGCAAAAGCTAAACCATGAAATAGATATGCAAAAAATAGCATATAAGATAATCTCTTATTTGTGGGCTAAGTCAAAAAGTATGAAAGATGATAGATTTAAACACTATGCTAAGGAGTGTTTGAAATATGTAGCAAAGAGCCTATAGAAGGCTCTTTTGTTTACTTAAAAGCTTCGGCTACATTTTTAGCATATTGAAGCTCTGTTGTGATACCAACGCATGAGCAGTTTACCTCGCTTAGAACATAGATATCATTTCCATTTTCATCAAAATCTAAGATATAATCCATAGTCCAAAGTAGTGGATAGTCAAAGCCTTCTAATATAGGCTTTAAAGTCTCTATCCCTTCTTGAGTTAGTTTGATAACCTCAGCCCATTTTGGATCATCTGGTTTGTCATATTGGTACTTTGCACCTGAAAAAAGCGTAGCTGAAAACTCTCCTTCTTGAGGTTTTTTGTGTACTACTGAAACTGGATTTTCTTTTACCAAAAGTACTCTTATTTCCCCTTCGCTGATGCGAGATAGGTATTTGCAAGATACAAATCCTTTTTTGCCTTTAAAATATACTGCATTTTCGTCTTCTTTTTCAAAATTTTTCTCAAATTTAGTTACAAATTCGTCAAGTGAGCTAAATTTTTCTTTTTCGTTATTTACAGCTTCTGTACAAATAACACTTCCATCATCTTGAAGAGCTACTAGATAAACTCCTTCGCCTGTTGAACCATAGTTTGTTTTTAAAACTCTAATCTTCTCTTTTTCTACAACCTGGGCAAATTCAGCTTTAAAGTCTTCGTATTTTTGGTAAAATTTTGTAGTACTTTCTCCTAGATTTGTATCTTTTAATTTTTCTAAAATATCTTTAAAGTTTAGATTTTTCATGACATTTGGGTGGGTGTGAACACCAACGCCTTTGTCGCTTAATGATTTTAAAAATTGAAAATATTCATCTATCTCTTTTAAATTTCCTGGGTTTATTCTGCTTATCGCATGGGCAGCATTTTGGGCTAGATAGTTAAATAGCTTATCTTTTTTTTCTGGCACATAAAAAACAACCTCTGTTTGAATGTTTGTTAGCTCAGTAATCGCATTTAAGATAGGCTTAGTATCTGCTCTAAAACCGTCAAAACCTTTGTCTGTTCCCTTTGAATACTCAATGATAAATATTCTTTTGCCCATGGCTTATCCTTTTTTTTTGATTTGTGTTAATTTTTGACAAACTAGCACTTATAAAAGACATTTTACATCAATTTTGTTTAATAGTTGATAATTTTATAGTATTTTTTAGATTAAATTGAATTATGTTTATTTGTGATAATTTAATGTATTTTATTTATTTTTTTGCATTTTGTACCATCTCTTTGTATGCGTAAAATTGGGGTAATTTTACTATTGTGCCATTTCTGTTGTCAACTAGTCCGTATCCTGGCGCTATGAGCTGATGCCAATAAACCCTTTTTATCTTTCCTGACTTTAAAGCAATATCATGATACTCTTTCATATATTTTACATATTCATTGTCGCTAACGCATTCAAGCTCACTTGTTGGGGCATAAGGTGCCGTGTTTGATCTTGGCCAATTTGTCTCAGTTATATAAATCTCATCATTTGTTTTGGGACTAAGTTTTACAAGTGCATATAGTAAATTTATCTTATTTTTAAAGTCAAATATGCCATATTGAGTATTTTTAGGGCTCCCTCTTCTGTCTACATAGAGTAGTGAGCTTACTGCGTCGTATTGTATGTTTTTTCTATTAAAAAGTGTGCTGACTGTGTAGTAATATTCAAAGTCTATAACAGATGAGCCTAAGAGTTTTATGTTAGGATAAGAGTCTTTTAGTTTATAAGCTACGCTGTAAAAATCTAAATATTCACTAACACTAAAAAACTCCCATTTTAAGCGATTTATGGCATTGCCTATCTGATACTCACTCACAAAGCCATCAAATTTTTTAAAAATTAACTCTAAGTTGTATTTTAGAAGTTCTAAATCTTCTATGTTAGCTCTATCTTGAAGTATGTTTAAAACGATTTTTTTATCGTCCCCAAAACTTTTAGCAAAATCATAGTATTTTTGTAGATTTTTTATGTTACTTAAGGGGAGCCTTATGAGAAGATTTTTTACCCCAAGTTCATCTATAAGCTCTGGTTGTGTGTCGCCTTTGTCGAGATTTACCCCTAAGCCAAAAAAGTCGTTACTATCTGTTTTTGTCTTTTTTTGCAAAAATATCATAATTAGTGTTGCAAAAGGGAGTATAAAAAATGATAAAAGCATCATTTTTATATAATCTCTTATATATCTTTTTCTAGCCTCTTTTTTAAAGGTTCTATCTTTTATGATGTGAGGTTGGTCGGAGTAATTGTCCCAAATAAAATGTTTATTCATATTGCCCTAAATATATTTATTGTTTAGGAATTGTAGCAAAAATATACATTTAAATTGATTAAAAATCAATATTATATTTAAATTGAGGCTTTAAGCATGGATGCAATGTTAAAGATATTTTTATATCATTTTGGTATAATAAACTAAAATAAAATTACTCTAAATTATAGGAAAACAAAGTTGTTTGATAAAAGTTTTTATGTTAAAAAAAATAAAAAAAATGCTATTAGATTGCTAAAAGTTACTATAGAGGCTTTGAATAAATTTAAAATTGAGTATTATTTAGATTTTGGAACTTTAATAGGTGCAGTTAGGGGGGGGAAGCTAATCCCCTGGGACGACGACATAGATATTTCTTTGCTAAGCGAAAAGGATTATGAAAAAATGCCTTTAGTTTTAGAATATATTAAAAAAAACCACAACTATAGAACTTACCTTTTCACCTTTAAGAATTCCATAGATAGGAGAAAAAAAAGAGGTGATGAGATATTTACAACAAAAATATCATTTACAGACATAAATAACTACCAAATAGCAAAGATAAGAAAAAGCATATTTTGGCGTTTTGGAAAAGGTCACCCATGTTTGGATATATTTTTCAAGTATAGACATGATGATAAAGTTTGCTGGTTTGAAAATGGAACCGAGAGCAAAATACCCCTAAAACACTTTGCATCACAAGAACTAACCGAGATAGACTTTTGTGGATTAAAATGCAAGATACCAAAAGAGTATGACAGATACTTAACATACAAATACGGAGACTGGAAAACCCCAAACAAAGACTGGTGCTCCGCAAGAGATGATATGGCGGTGTGTAGATAAGATGAAAACTATCATAACCTATGGAACCTTTGATATGTTTCACATCGGTCATTTAAAGCTTTTACAAAGATTGTCTAGTTTAGCAGACAAGCTAATAGTCGCTGTCTCTACAGATGAGTTTAACGAGCATAAAGGTAAAAAAACCATCATACCTTACGAGCAAAGAGCAGATATAGTAAAGGCTATAAGGTATGTAGATATCGTTATACCTGAGTACAATTGGGAACAAAAGGTAAATGATATAAAAAAATACAACATAGATATATTTGCCATGGGTCATGACTGGGAAGGAAAGTTTGATGAGCTTAAAAAATATTGCGAAGTGGTTTATCTCCCAAGAACAGATGGTATTTCCACAACAGAGCTAAAAAAATCATTAAGCAACATTTCGCAAATCAACCTAGAAGACATAAACAAAGCTTTTGAGATACTAAAAAGATTAAAAAATGATTTTGAATAAGTTAAAATCAAAACTAGACATAAATAAAACTATAAACTATCTAATCATACTATATGCTTTTTGTTTACCCATATCAAGGGCTGGCATAGGAGTTTTTAGTGCTTTACTTTTAGTGCTACTACCATTTAAAAAAGATATCAAAAAAGATTTAAAATTTATTTTTGAAAATAAATTTATCATAATATTTTTTATATTTATACTATATAGTACCATTTCTCTTCTATATGCCCAGGAGCTATATAAAGGCTTTAAATATATTCTAAGATACTGGTACTATCTACCTATAGCAACTATAGCCACAACACTTGAGAAAAAATATATAAAATATGTCATATCAGCTTTTTTTATGGGTATGCTAATCAGCGAACTCATATCTTACGGCATCTTTCTTGAGCTAATCAAGTTTAAAAATGTTTCACCTTCAGACCCAACTCCTTTTATGAATCACTTGCAATACTCAGTATTTGTAACTTTTACATCTTTATATCTTCTAAATCATCTCATATTTATCAAGGAGCCATTAAAATATAAAATTCCACAGTTAATATTTTTTACAACCGTAACTGCAAATTTGTTTATAAACGGTGGACGCATAGGATATGTAGCTTTTTTTGTAACCATATTTTTAGTATTTATGGTAAATATAAAATCCAAACTAAAAGCCTTACTTATATCTTTCATATCAGTTAGTATAGTGTTTTTCATAGCATATAAAGCTTCACCAACATTTCAACAAAGACTAGCAGCTACGCAAACAGAACTAAAAATTATATCAGATTTCAAATTTCACTCCTCTTTTGGTCAAAGACTAGCAGCTTGGTATTTAACAGGAAAAATAGCCAAAGACAACCCTATTTTGGGTGTTGGAGTAGGAGATGAGCTTGAAGTTTTAAAACAATACGTAAAACAAGAAACAGAGCATGATTTTAAGAAGCTAAATGGATATGATCATTTTCATAATATATTTGCTCAAACCATAGTTCAACTAGGCATTATTGGACTTGTTTTGATAGTGCTATTGTTCTTTTACTTATATAAAATACAAATAAAAGACAATTATTTTAAAAATGTCAAATATATATTTATAACAATTTTTCTAATAACTTGTTTAACGGGAAATATGTTTCATCAGCAATTTACCATGGCGATATTTTCTCTTATGGTTGGCATCTTGCTCTCTTTTGAAATACAAGATAAAAAAGAAACAGCACAAATTTTTACATGATAAAAGTTATAACCTATGGAACTTACGATATGCTTCATATCGGTCATATTAACCTATTAACTCGTGCAAAAGCACAAGGAGATTACCTCATAGTAGGCGTTACTAGCGAAGATTTTGACAGGTCAAGAGGAAAACTAAATGTTTCTCAAAGCCAAGAAGAGAGGATTAAAGCCATAAAGGCTTTGGATTTTGTAGATGAAGTCATCATAGAAACACATAAAAATCAAAAACAAGAAGACATAGTCAAACATAATATAGATAAATTTGTCATAGGTGATGATTGGCTTGGCAAATTTGACTATTTAAACGAGTGTACAGAAGTTGTATATATACCACGAACAAAGGGAATCTCTAGCACAAAGCTAAGAAGTGAAAGCCTTAAAGACATCCGCATAGGGATTGTTGGAATAAATTATGACTCAGATAGATTTATAGAAGAGAGCGAATTTGTAAAAAATATCTCTATCACCTCAAGCTACACAGATACAAAAAAACCAAGAGAATCAAACAGTAAACAACAAAAAGCAAAAAAACACTATGAAAACTATGATGAGTTTTTAAAAAGTGACATAGAAGCAGTTTATATCTGTGTAGACATAAAACATCAATACAAACATACAAAAAAAGCTTTACTAGCTAAAAAACATGTTTTATGTGAAAACCCCATAGCAACAGATAATGATAAGTTAAATGAACTTTTTAATATAGCTAAACAAAACAATGTATTGCTCCTGATGGCTCTTAAAACCGCATTTATGCCAGCTTTTAACAAACTCATAGAAGAGATAAATTCAGGCATCATAGGCGACATAAAAGAGGTAAGAAGTACTTTTTCTTCCCTTTATAAGCAAAGAGGCTACAGTGAAGAGTACTGTAGCTATGGTGCTACAAATCTTCTCATGTCATATCCTAGCTTACTGGTAAATAAAATCGCAAACAAACCTAAAAACATCAGTTTTTTTACTCAGTCAAATGGCTTATGCGACATAAGCAATCGTGCCATTACAACCCATGAAAATGATATAATTGGACTTTCAACTGTTGCGATAGAGATGAAATCTGAAAGTTCTGCTGTCATATCTGGAACTAAAGGATATATACATATACCAGCCCCTTGGTGGCTAACAGAAACTTTTACCTGCAAATTTGAAGACACCAGTAAAGAATATAGCTTTAAGTATGAATTTGAGGGTAATGGTTTTAGGTATATGATAAGTGAGTTTGCATCCTTAATACAAAGAAAAGAGATATATTCTCAGCGTCTAAGTATGGAAGATATGTTAAATATCAACACCATCATTACAAAATACAATATGGAGATAAAAAATGATATATGATGATTATAAAATCTTTACACCCGGACCTGTGAAGATGAATGATGAAATCTTAGCTTTAGGAGCTAAGCAAACGCCATATTTTAGAAATGAAAAATTTTCAAAAGTATTGTTAAATTGTGAGAGAATGTTACTTGAAATGCTAAATGCACCGCAAGGAAGTAGAATAGTTTTTTTAACCGCATCAGGCACTGCTGGACTTGAAGCAACTGTTATGAACCTGCTTAACAAAGATGACAATGCCATAGTAGTAAATGGTGGTGGATTTGGGCAAAGATTTGTTGATATTTGCAAAAGTTATGAAGTGCCTCATTTGGATTACAAGGTTGAAAATACAAATCTTAAGGATATAGGCACTAAAGATTTTAAAACAACTTATAGTACTTTTATCGTAAACGCTCACGAAACAAGCATCGGGCTTTTATATGACCTCAAAGCCACAGGGGATTTTTGCAAAAAAAACAATCTTTTAAACATAGTAGATGGTATATCTATGTTTTTAACTGATGAGCTTAATATGCAAAAACAAAATATTGATGTAGCTATATTAAGTAGCCAAAAAGGATTAGCCTTGCCACCAGGCTTAACTATGATAGCTTTAAATCCAAAGGCCGTAGAGAGACTAAAAGATGTAAAAAGTCACTACTTTAACTTTAAAAACTACTTAGTAGATGGAGAGAGAGGACAGACTCCCTATACGCCGTGTGTTAGCATTATACTCCAACTTGAGCTTAGATTAAAACAGATAGAAGAAAATGGAGGGGTAGATGGAACTATAAAAAAAGCAAACGAAATAGCTAAATATTTTAGAGAAAACATTAAAGACTTGCCGTTTGAAAACTTTAGCCCCTTTATGCCAAATGCTATGACAACTCTAAGTCCTGTCAGTGGAAAAACTGCCACGCAGATAGTAGAAGAGCTTGAGATTAATGAACATATCATAGTATGTCCAAATGGCGGAGATTTAAAAGATAAAATATTTAGAGTCTCACATATGGGAGATATGGATTTTAAATATATGGATTTTCTCATAAAAGCTCTTAGGAAATATAGATGAAAATATACTTTTATGTGGCATATCCTTACTATTTTCCACATTTTTTACCCATTTCAAAGTATTGTGAAAAAAACTCAATAGAGACAAAATACATCCTATCAAGCAAACAAAATAGTAAAAATATGATAGAGATTTGCAAAGCCAATGGGCTTAAGTATAGCTTTGATAAAGATGAGCTTTACAAAGACGACATAGATGCTATATTTTTTGCAAATCCCATTGATGATCTAGATAAAATAAAAGCTAAAACTTGTTTTTTAGAGCACGGCATAGGAGCAAAATCTAACTCTTTTTACAAGTATGTAAAAGATTTTGACATATATTTTGTAGAAGGACAATCAAAATACGATAAATTATATTCTTTGTATCCCAAATACAAAGAAAAAATAAAACAAGTAGGATTTTCAAAATTTGATGGAGTGTTTGATTTTAGCTTAAAAGATAAAAAAAAGTTATTTGAAAAGTATAGCTTGGATATAAATAAAAAAACCATACTCTATGCTCCTACTTTTTTTCCCTCATCAGTTGAAAAGATGAGTGATGATTTTGCAAAAGATTTTAAAGACCACAACATCATCATAAAACCTCACTATCTAAGTTTACAAAGGGAAAAATATAAAAAACAAGTACAAAAGTTTAAACTTTGGGAAAAAGAACCAAACTGCTCTTTGATGCCCTTAAGCGAATAC